>Ga0315286_10003607_pt1 | contig 14679 bp, 21 predicted proteins | sample YL17G10_0_MG_FD_205038 | JGI IMG/M metagenome (GOLD analysis project Ga0315286, IMG submission 205038) | Sediment microbial communities from Yellowstone Lake, YNP, Wyoming, USA - YL17G10_0 | ecosystem: Environmental > Aquatic > Freshwater > Lake > Sediment | place: USA: Wyoming | collected...
TGAAGCGAATGTCGCAAAGGTGCGGGCAAGCGTGATCGACATGTGCCGCAAGTTTCCAGTTTATGGGAACTAGGCACGAGGTGCGAGGTGTGAGGTACGAGGTGCGAGAAAAAGCACGTAGGTCTATTTCCTCGAACCTCATACCTCGCACCTCGCACCTTGTGTCTCGCACCTCGCCCCTCGTACCTCGCACCTGACGCCATGCGTTGTCCTTTCTGCAAACACCCCGATACGCAGGTCGTCGACTCCCGGGTCAACGAGGAAGGGGACAGCATTCGCCGGCGCCGGCGGTGCCTGTCGTGCGACAAGCGCTTCACGACCTACGAACACGCGGAGTTGCGGCTGCCGCAGATCGTGAAGTCGAACGGATTTCGGGAGCTGTTCGACGAAGACAAGCTGCGCGTTGGTTTCAACCGCGCGCTGCACAAGCGGCCGGTGTCGGCGGACATGGTGGATGACGCGATGGAACGCGTGAAGCAGAAATTGCTGTCGCTCGGCGAGCGCGAAGTCGAGTCGCGCCGCCTGGGCGAGATGGTCATGCGCGAGCTCTACAAGCTCGACAAGGTGGCCTACATCCGCTTCGCATCGGTGTACCGCGACTTCCAGGACGTCGAAGATTTCCGCGACGCGGTGAAGGAAGTGCAGAAGCCCGCCGCGCGTCGCAAGCCGCGCTAGTGTAGTGCTTCGCTAATCCGTGGGATAACTTGCCGAACTTTGGAAGGCAGACCTTGATGGCACTACCTTGCGTCACTCATCCCTCGATGCTCCTTCCCTCGCGAGCGGGGGAAGGTTGGGATGGGGGCATCGTTGACGCCCATTGGCATGATTCACTCTATGGGTTTTAGCGCCGAGGATTTCCGCTTCATGGCGCACGCGTTGCGACTGGCCGAGCGTGGCCTCTATACGACCACGCCGAATCCGCGGGTCGGGTGTGTACTGGTGAGGGACGGCCGCGTCGTCGGCGAGGGCTGGCACGAACGAGCCGGCGAAGCGCACGCGGAGGTGGCGGCGCTGAAAGCGGCCGGCGCAACGGCGGCCGGCGCAACGGCTTATGTGTCCCTAGAGCCGTGCGCCCACCACGGCCGCACGCCACCATGCACCGACGCGCTGATCGCGGCGAAAGTGGGGCGGGTGGTGGCGGCCATGCAGGACCCGAATCCGCAAGTCTCGGGTAGCGGTATCGCAAAGCTGCGCGCAGCCGGTATCGGCGCGGAAGTGGGCGTGCTCGAAAACGAAGCGCGGGAGCTCAACATCGGCTTCGTGTCCCGCATGACGCGCGCACGACCCTGGATGCGGGTGAAGATCGCCGCCAGTCTCGACGGCAAGACGGCATTGAAGAACGGCGTCAGCCAGTGGATCACCGGCCCGGATGCGCGCCGCGACGCGCATCACTGGCGCGCCCGCTCGTGCGCAGTCATGACCGGCATCGGCACGCTCAAGGACGACGATCCGCAGCTCAACGTACGCGATGTCGAGACCAGCCGCCAGCCCTTGCGCATCGTCATCGACAGCCGGTTGCGCATGACGCCGGAAGCGAAACTGCTCGATGGCGGCGCGGTGCTCGTGGCGACCGCGACACACGACGTCGCCAAGACGCGCGCGCTGGGGGCGAAGGGCGCTGCGATCGTTGAGTTGCCGAATCCGGAAGGAAAGGTGGATTTGTTGCGGCTCACACAGCATCTGGCCGGCCTGGGCATCAACGAGGTTCTGGTCGAGGCCGGCATGAATCTCAATTCCGCACTGCTGCGTGCCGGCGTCGTCGACGAACTGCTGCTGTATCTCGCGCCGCACCTGCTTGGCGATGCGGGGCGCGGCATGCTGGACCTGGGAGAACTGACCGAGATGAATAAGCGCCTGCAGTTGAACATTCAGGAGACCCGCATGATCGGACCGGATCTGCGGATTCTCGCGCGGCCGGTGTTTCTGAACCCGGGAGCCTGAGCGGTGTTCACCGGGATCATCGAGGCTATCGGCCGCGTCACTGCAGTCAAGCCGGCCGGAGAGTCGGCGGCGCTGACGATCGATGCCGCTGGTCTGGACACGAGCGATGTCGCGGTCGGCGATAGCATCGCCTGCAACGGGGTGTGCCTGACCGTCACCCGTTTGGTGCCGCGCGGATTCGCGGTCGACGTGTCGCAGGAAACTTTGCGGGTGACCGCTGGATTCGCCGTCGGCAACGCAATCAATCTGGAGAAGTCGTTGCGACTGGCCGACCGTCTGGGCGGACATCTTGTCAGCGGCCATGTGGATGGTGTCGGCACGGTAACGGCAGTGAAACCGGTGGATGCAAATCGTGAGATTCTTGTTCGCTTTCCCGCGGAACTTGGCCGCTACATTGCGCGTAAAGGCTCGATCACCGTCAACGGCGCCAGCCTCACCGTCAATATCGTGACGGTCGATACATTTTTGGTGAACCTGATTCCGCACACGCTGGCGGTCACCAACCTGCAGGACCTGAAGCAGGGAGATCGGGTTAATCTCGAAATAGATCTGGTGGCACGTTACGTCGAGCGCATGCTCGACGGGGATGACCAGCGGTAGCCGGCTTTCAAGCTACTCGGGGGCCTTTGGCACTGAAACGAATGGCCGGGGGCAATCTCTCCGAAGTCAAGCCGGTCGGTAGCGGGGTGCTGGAGCGGAGGATCGATTGGGGCCCGGGCTACCGGGTATATTTTGGGCGGGAGGGAAATCGCTTTGTGATTTTGCTGGCGGGCGGCACGAAGCAGCGCCAGCACTAGTGTAGTGCTTCTGAATTACAGGAACTTTCCATCCCTCGCGTGCGGGGGAGGGTAGGGTGGGGGCGAATCCCGCACGTGCACGCTAAACATGCCCCCATCCCCACCTTCCCCCGCAAGCGAGGGAAGGAGTCTTTCGGTTACAGAGCCGCATAAGTTCCAAACAGACTGAAGCACTACACTAGGATATCGCCGTTGCACAAGGCCGATGGGCGGATTTCAAGCGGCGCAGAAACAGCTAAGAGGCAAAGATTATGAGCAATGCTCCAGTTGGACGTTCATTCGACGAAATGGTGCAGGCTCGGGTCGGCCGCGAAACGGCCTTCGCCGAGGCGCTGCTGCAAATGGCCGTGCAGGAAATGCTCGCCGGGGATCTCGACGTTGCCCGCAGCCTCATTCGCGACGTGATCAAAGGTTCGATAGGCTATGCCGAATTGAGCCAGCGGACGGGAACGCCGGAGAAGAGCCTGGTGCGCATGTTCGGCCCGAGCGGCAATCCAACCGCCGCCAACATATTCAGTGTGCTGGCACAACTGCAACGGGCGAACGGTGTGAGTCTGCAGGTAAAGTCTGTGCGTGCTCAAGGTATGCCGTCGGTCAAGCCGAAAGCCGGGTCCGCACGCCGGGCGGCGTAAGGGTTTGCTGCGCGAACCGAATTGGTGCCCGACTCGATATGCCATTAGGCGAGCCAAACCGAATTGACGATTCTTGAGATGCGGATGGTTGACATGCAAGAAACAAGACCTTTGCATGCGTGATTCCGCATACGCTGGCGGTAACCAACCTGAAAGACCTGAAGCAGGGCGATCGGGTCAATCTCGAAATCGACCTGGTGGCGCGCTATGTCGAACGGATGTTCGACAGGGATGACCAGCGGTAAAAGTCGCTGAGTGTCGCGGCGAACTTGCGGTGGGGAGCCAGCGGGTAAGAAAGAGCATCAAGAAGACGCCGGCAGTTTAAATGCGTGTGCGCTGACAAGGACACTGACCAAAGCATTCCCAGCTGTGGGAATGGTGAGGGCGACCCAACCAAAGAGCCGTTCTTGGCAATTCGTTCTACAGAACCTTGCCATGAGCCAGTGGGGAACGCTGGCTTCACTTCAATCCCGCTTTGCGCAGGTTCGCCGCGTAGCCTTTGATCATTTCCGGATCTTTGTACCAGTTGAAACCGGTAAGAAACCGCTCCACCGAAAAGCTCGGTTCCATGTTGAGGACTTCCTGCGCCTTGGCGCGGGCTTCAGCATCGCGCCCGGCCGCCACGTAGACATTCGCGAGAAAGACATGGACGTACAACGCTCTTGGGGCCAGGGTTAAAGACCGCTTCATCGCGGCGATCGCGGCTTCATGTCGTCCAAGCTTGCTCAGGCAGAGCCCTTGCAGCCATGGAATCCAAGATTCGGGGACTGGTGACAATCGCAGAGCTTTTTCGACGTAGGACAGCGCCTCCTCCGGTCGCCCTGCCGCTTCCAATATGTGGCCGTAGATCGCGTTGGTTGTGCCGCCATTCGGCTCCAGGGCGACAGCCTTTTTGCCGAACTCGATCGCCTTATCGATCTCGCCAACCTGCATGTGAAGGCGGCCCAACTGAACCCACGAGTAGCCCTGAGAGTCATCCAGCTCGATTGCCTTTCTTTCCAGGGCGAAGGCACGAGCCATGTCTTCTTTGGGATTGTCGCTGAAACCCATAATAACCGGAAGAAGGTGGAGCGAGACCAGTTGGTTATAGGCGACTCCGTAATGTGGATCAAGCCGGATCGCTTTGTCTATTTCTTCCCGTGCCAGGGCGAAGTCCTCTTTCGTAAATCCGAGCAGAAGTTCCCTGCCTCGCATCAGGTGCTCGTAGGCCTCCATGTTCTTCGTGCCTTTGCGCCACACACGGGCCTGCTCTCCTTCAACCATCTTCACGTCGAGAGCGACAAGAATGCTACGAGTGATCTCGTCCTGGACCGTGAAAATATCCTTGAGCGGCCGGTCGTAGCGTTCGGACCAAACGTGGGCTCCCGTGACCGCGTCGATAAGTTGCGCGGTAACCCGTACCCGATTCCCTTCCTTTCGCACACTGCCTTCCAGCACGTGGCGCACCCCCAGATCGCGGCTTACCTGCCGAATATCCACGGCTTTGCCCTTGTATTGAAAAGCCGAATTGCGGGCAATTACAAGCATACGTTGAACCTTTGAGAGAGCCGTGATGATGTCTTCCGTAATCCCGTCGGCGAAATATTCCTGCTTTGCATCGCCGCTCATATTGGTAAACGGTAACACCGCAATGGACGGGATCGAGGGCATTGCGAGCGTGAGGCCCTCGGCAGGCAAGGGGCGTTCTGTAGCGGAGTGCTGGACCTTCCAGGCGATGCTCAGTACCATGATTAACACAGCGGCAATTCCACCAACAATCATCATGCGATTGACCTTGGTTGGAACCGCTCGGCGTGACGCGCCAGCGGGAGCCCCTGTGAGCACGCGATACGCGCGTACCGGCCTGGCGATGTTCTTGACCTGCTGCTCGCCGATGAACTTGAACTGCAACGGCAACTTTCCCTCGACCTGATCGAAGGCGGTACCGGAGATGCAGATTCCGCCTGGTTCGGCCAGTGCTTGAAGTCGGGCAGAGACGTTCACCCCGTCCCCATAAATGGTCCCGTCCTTCTGCCCGATCACATCGCCCAGGTTGATGCCGATACGGAACTGCATGCGGCGGTGCTCGGCCAACTGGTGGTTGCGCTTGGCGAGTTCGTGCTGGATTTCATCGGCGCAGTCGACCGCTTCGACGGCACTGGGGAATTCGGCCAGGATGCTGTCGCCCGCGGTGTCGATGAGTCGCCCGCCGTGGGCTTCGATGCGCACGCGGAACAATCCGCGCGCGTCATTGAGCGAGCGAAGGGTGGCCGCCTCGTCATCCGCCATGAGTCGTGAGTAACCGGCAGCGTCGGCGGCGAGGATGGCGGCGAGTTTGCGGTGGGTAGTCATTGGCCCAAGGTGACGCAAACCTGTGGGAGCGATAGGGTCGGGCGAGCATATACCCTTATCGTCTTGCCCTGCAACCGGACCGGAACTGACGAAGGCGTACCAGCGATGTGCTGGCCCACCTCAGATCCGCATCACACGGACTTAAGCCACTGGTCCTTCCCATGGCTGAGTGCTTTCGGCCTTGCTTGCTTTGATATCTAAGTAGTTAGATAATTCATCGCAATGAAGACGGTTGAATTCATTGGAAGCAGCTTGGATGATATGTCGGCGTTTCCGATTGAGGTGCGCCGGGCCGTGGGTCACGAGTTATGGCAAGTCCAGAACGGCCTGATGGCATCTGACTATAAACCGATGCCCGTCATTGGATCAGGGGCCTATGAGATTCGTGTGCACTTAAGGGGTGAGTGGCGAGTGATCTACGTTGCCAAATTCGAAGATACGGTTTACGTGTTACATGCATTTCACAAGAAGGCCCAAGCTACGCGCCAACAAGACATTGAGGTGGCTCGCCGACGGTATCGGCAGATAGGAAGGTAAGCTATGCGCAAGGAGAAGCGGACGAAATCAAGCGGAAATGTGTTCGTGGACTTGGGATTCTCACCCGAGGAAGTGACGCTGCTTACGATGCGCGCGGATCTCATGACCCGGTTGCGACTGCTGATTGAACGCAGAAACTGGACTCAAGCTCAGGCCGCCTCGCAACTGGGAATTAGCCAATCACGCGTAAGCGACTTAGTGCGTGGAAAGTGGGACAAGTTTAGTCTCGACATGCTGTTGGTCCTCGCCAGCCGGGCCGGCCTGAAACCGGGATTAACCCTGGGGAAGGCCGCTTGAACCCAGGGATTTCGGCTATGTTGCGCGCCTCAAGCAGTGGAGGTCGGCAGGTAATCGAATCGAGATCGTGTTCCTGCAACTGCCATCGCCGCGACTTGCGCTACGGCGCATCTCGGCGCGGGGAAAGCAGGGTGGACACAATGTGCCGGGGGCGACGTACTGCGTCGGTTTGCCCGAGGATGGAAGAACTTTCAAACTGTCTACCGTCCGCTCGCCGACGCGTGGGCCGTATATGACCATTCCGCGGCCAATCCCCGGCTTCTGGAGCAAGGATGAAGAAGGGAACAAAGACCAGGAAGGAAACAAACACCTTTGCGGAGTCGGTTGGGCAGGCACTCCGGCGATCGGCCAGGACCGCACGCAAAATCGCTCGTTGCTATGGCACACCTGTCTATATCTGGAAGGACGAAAGAGTCGTTGCCGAGAAGCCATAACCCCTTTCTGGACGAACAAAGACACGAAGGGGTAATGCACTAAGTGCCTCGTCGTTGGAGAGAATGGCAGAGAGCTTGCGGTGGGTGGTCATGGCGGCTCAACGCTTTTCGACAGCCAGGTTCATGCCCGCCTTGCGCAGTCCTTCGGTTACCAACGCGGTGAACTTCGGTGACCAGCTATGCATGCTGGTCTGACTACCCCAGTCGTTCTCGATGTCCGGATGAAGTCTTAGTAATTTTTCCGCCGCTGCCCGCGCTTCGTTCATTCGGCCCGCGTAAGCGTAGGAGGTACAGAGCCAAACCTGTGTCCAGAAAAGTTGCGGTAGGCCGATGCTCTCGGACTCGGCAACGGCGCGTGCGAACTCTCCTTGCTGCATCGCGTCCGCAGCCAGGGTGAAGTGGTACCACCCAGGATGGAGAGGATTGAGCCGCATTGCCTCGCGCGTGAGCGCCACGCCATCCCTTGGGCGGCCCATGACGGCAAGCCGGATCCCCCAATCGGCTTTGGCATCAGCGAAGCTTGGATTCAGCTCGAAAGCTTTGCCAAACTCATTTTCGGCACGATCGAGTTCCTTGGTGTAGTAAGAGATCTTTCCTAGCGCGTAGTGGGTGTAGGCATCGGACGGGTCCAGTCGGGCTGCAAGCTCGGCACGCTCTAACGCGCTCTTCAGTGCGTTTGGCCTAGCCGGGTGCGGATTGTACTTCCAGCGGAACTCGTCGAGGTAGGCGAAAGCGAGCATTGCCTGTGCCCGTGCGTAGCCAGGATCAAGCTGGACTGCCCGCTCCATGAGATTGCGAAATTGCAGATGTTCGGTTGGCGAGGCCTCCGCCCATAGTTGCCCTGCGCGCAGCACCAAATCATAGGCGTTCAAGTCCTCGGGCGACTTGCGCAGGACACGCTGCTTTTCGGCGTCGCGAATGTTGATTCCGAGCGAGCCGACAATTCGCATCGTTACCTCGTCCTGGACGGTGAAAACGTCCCTCAATGGTTCGTCGTAGGTTTGCGCCCAGACATGTCCACCCGTGGTCGCATCGATGAGCTGGGCCGTGACGCGCATCCGATCCGCAGTACGGCGCACGCTGCCCTCCAGAACGTAGCGCACACCCAACTCCCGCCCGACTTGTTGTACGTCCACCGCCTTGGCCTTGAACCTGGACGTGGAGTTGCGCGCAATCACGAACAGTTCGCGAAAATGCGAAAGTCTGGTGATGATGTCCTCGGTCAGGCCGTCGCTGAAATAATCTTCTTTGGGGTCCCCGCCCATGTTGGTGAAAGGTAAGACGGCGATGGAGGAACTGGAGGGCATCGCTAGTGCAGGGTCTTCCAAGCGCGACGAGTGTTCCTTAGTCCGGTTTTGCACGTTCCATAAGACACCCAGTATCAGGATCACGGCGATCGCAACGCCAGCGGCAATGATGGCTCCGCGGCGTTTGCTTCCCTGAGCCTGACGGGGTCTGCCTGCTGGCGCGTCAAGCAATACCCGATACGCCCTGACCGGCTTGGCGATGTTCTTGACCTGCTGCTCGCCGATGAACTTGAACTGCAACGGCAACTTTCCCTCGACCTGATCGAAGGCGGTGCCGGAAATGCAGATTGCTCCCGGTTCGGCCAGCGTCTGTAACCGGGCGGCGACGTTGACCCCGTCGCCGTAGATGGTTCCGTCCTCCTGCCCGATCACATCCCCCAGGTTGATGCCGATACGGAACTGCATGCGCCGGTGCTCGGCCAACTGGGCATTTCGCTTGGCGAGTTCGTGCTGGATTTCGTCGGCACAATCCACGGCTTCCACCGCGCTGGGGAATTCGGCCAGGATGCTGTCACCGGCGGTGTCGATCAAGCGCCCATGGTGGGCCTCGATGCGCTCGCGGAAGAGGGCACGTGCGTCATTGAGCGAGCGCAGGGTAGCCGCTTCGTCATCGGCCATCAGCCGCGAGTAGCCAACGGCATCGGCAGCGAAGATGGCAGAGAGCTTGCGGTGGATGGTCATTGGCCCAAGGTGACGCAAACCTGTGGGAGCGATAGGGTCGGGCGAGCATATACCCTTATCGTCTTGCCCTGCAATCGGGCTGGAACGGACGAAGGCACACCGGCGACCAAAGCTACCTCAGCTATGACTCGCCACGAGATTTCTTCCAGATCGAGAATCCTTGTATGCCGGCCTGCGTCACACGGCGCTACAAGAGGCGCATGAGCACAGACCTGCTTCGCAAATGGGTGGAAACCTGGACCCGCGCCGGACCGGAGCTCGATGCCATCCGCCGCCGTGAACTCGAAGCGCTCACCGACGATGACATACGGCAAATCGTCCAGAATCTGATGTCGGTGCCGTTGCCGCCGGATCTACCGATGCGGCTGGACTCCGGTCTGGTCGAACAACAGCGCTGGTTCGCCCGTCTGCGAGAATCGAGTTGAAAGGTCTCTTCTCTGCCGCCCTCGAGATCCAGGAGTTTCTCGGGCACGCGGGAGACAGATTCTGCTTTATCGGCGGGGTGGCCTTACAACGCTGGGGTCAGCCGAGGCTCACTCAAGATGTCGATCTCACCAGCGAATTCGATTTCGGCACCGGTTTTCGGCTATTCACTTGCTCCGCCGAAGATCTGATCGTGATGAAGGCGTTTGCTTCCAGACCCCGGGATTGGATTGACATCGAGGCGGTTGTAATACGTCGGCGTCGTACCCTCGACTGGAAGCAGGTGTTCGACGAGCTTGAACCGTTGGTCGCGTTGCGCGAGACGCCCGAACGTGTATTGCGCTTGTTCGCACGGTAGTACGCGATTTCTACGTCGGCGCAGTCCACCGTTTCCACGGCACTGGGGAATTCCGCCAACTGGGGATTAGCCAATCACGCGTAAGCGACTTGGTGCGCGGAAAGTTGGACAAGTTTAGTCTCGACATGCTGTTGGTCCTCGCCAGCCGGGCTGGCCTAAAACCGGGATTAACGCTGGGGAAAGCCGCTTGAACTGAGGTTTTTCGGTGAACCTGATTCCGCACACGCTGGCGGTAACCAACCTGAAAGACCTCAAGCACGGCGATCGGTTGAATCCCGAAATCGACCTGGTGGCGCGCTATGTCGAACGGATGTTCGACAGGGATGACCAGCGCTAGGCGAATCGATTGCGCCGAACCAAGTCCTTGCGTATGATGCCTTACGTCTGTCTTACCAAACGGAATGCAATGGAAATCACCAAACTATCCACTAAAGGCCAAGTGGTACTGCCACGGGCGGTTCGCGCGGGACGTAAACTCAAACCCGGTGTTATGTTTTCCGTTGAATTGGTTCCCGAGGGCATATTGTTGCGCCCGCTCAAACCCTTTGTGCCAACGACTATCGAGCAGGCGTTTGGTTGTTTGCGCTACTCCGGTAAATCAAAGACCGTCGAGGAAATGCATTCGGCCGTGCTCGCCGAAGCGAGGCGCCGCCGGTGATTTCTCTCGATACCAATGTTCTGGTTCGCTTCATCACGAACGACGAGCCACGGCAAGCCAAGCGGGCACGCGCACTGATCGAGGGGAACGATGTTCTTGTGGCCGCCACGGTGCTGCTGGAATCGGAATGGGTTTTGCGAGCGGCCTATGGCTTTACCGCCGATCAAATTTTGGACGCGTTGCGTAAAGTGCTGGGCCTGGCGCGCATGCACGTGGAGGCGGCCGACAAGGTGGAGAAAGCTTTTAGTTGGTACGCCGCCGGGTTGGACTTCGCCGATGCGCTGCACGTGGCCTTCAGCGGCTCCGCCGAGAGATTTGCGACCTTTGATGAAAAGCTGGTCCGGCGGGCGAAGAAGATTTCAGAATTATCAGTGCTAGCGGTGTGATGTCGGTGCCTCCGGCAACAGCGGCCCTGCGCTGCTGTAGGTAAGCAATGGGCACTACCGACCGTGCAAACGGGGGAAGGAGTTTACAAGGAACTGACTCCCTCCTTTGCTCGCGTGGGAAGGAGGATGAATTGGGGATGGGGCGACTGTTTGCCTTGCCTTGACCTCCAAATCAAAGGCCCGCTGCGGACAAAATGCGATCCAGGGCCTCGACTGGAGGTAGCACCTCCACTCCTCGAAGCGTCCGGCGATATAAGTGACCGAAGTCGGTCCGGTCGCCAGTTACCAGCAGGTCAACTTTTGCTTGTGCCGCAGCCGCGAGGATTGGGGCATCCTTCAGGCCCAGGCCCTGAGCCAGCGCCCATTCGATGTATCCCTTCGATGGTTCGGGGCAGATCGTTAGAACTGCCGTAAGGCGCGAGAACACCGAAAGGCGCTCCGCACGCTTGATCGCGAGATTCCTTCTTGCCTCCTCGATAGCGTAGGGCGAAGCCATGAGTTCGCAGAGTTCCACTTCGGCCAGACGAAACAGACTTCCCGGGCGGCCCTTATCCATGTATGCCGCACTGAACAGGACATTGGCGTCCAGGAAGAGGCGCATCTAGCGTTTCTTGATTTTCCTTCTTTTGAGCGCCGCTTCTACACGCGCCTCTTCTCGCGGCGTGATCCTTGCTGACTCGGTGAATTCCTTTACTCGCGCCTCACTGTAAATTTCAACCGGAAACACGACCGCCTGGCGCAGAACAATGGCTCCGTCCGCGCTGGCCTCGATCACCAGGGGAGCCTCGTCCGGGATGGCCAGTTTGCGCAGAATTCCCTTGGGAATGGTTACCTGGCCTTTCTTGCCTAGTCTTACGAGTTCCATTCGCGATTCTCCGAAATTACAGGAAGTCAGGATACCAGAATTCCGGAATCCCGGAATTCGGAATATCTGGCAGGATTTTGGCTGTTTGCTCGACGATGAACTTGAACTGGAGCGCGAGCTTGCCCCCCACATGCTTGAAGGCTGTGCCGGACAAGCGCACGCCCCTGGGATCGGCGAACTGGTGAATCTTGGCAGCGACGTTCACACCATCTCCATAGATGGTCCCGTCCTGCTGGCCGATCACGCCGCGAGGTTGATGCCGGTGCGGAACTGCATGCGGCGGTGTTCGGCCAATTGGCTATTGCGCTTGCCGAGTTCGTGCTGGATCTCGTTGGCGCAGTCCGCTCTAAACATCTTGTCCTGCAATTGGACCTGGTCTGACGAAGTCAGAGCAACGGAAAATCTCACCACGACAGCTTCGGCTCCAAGGCTGCCCCCATCCCGGCCTTCACCCGCGCGCGAGGGAAGGAGCAACCAAACCACCCATCGATAACGCAAACCCAATCGAGTCGGGATAGCGTCGATCTGGCACAATGCTGCCTTTCCAACTGCGATGCGCCGATCCGGAGCGTGTTCTTATCTTGTTGCCCGCCCCTGTGCGCAGCGGCGCTCTCACTGGCACGGCAGCAACTTTCCGCGGGGCGCGCGTAGTTCAAGCCAAAGATACTCGATGACTACTATCAGCTCCACAGCCGACATCATTGCCGACCTGCGCGCCGGCAAGATGGTCATTCTGGTGGATGAGGAGGACCGGGAAAACGAAGGCGATCTGCTGATGGCCGCTGAGTTTGTCACCCCTGATGCGATCAATTTCATGGCCAAGCACGGCCGCGGGCTGATCTGTTTGACCCTGACCGAGGAGCGCTGCCGGCAGCTGGACCTGCCGCTGATGGTCGGCGACAACCGGTCCCGCATGGGAACCAATTTCACGCTGTCGATCGAAGCCGCGAGCGGCGTGACGACCGGCATTTCGGCGGCCGATCGCGCGCGCACGGTGCGGGCGGCGGTCAAAAAAGAGGCGAAACCGGAAGACATCGTGCAGCCGGGACATATCTTCCCGTTGATGGCGCAGAAGGGGGGTGTGCTCGTGCGCGCCGGGCACACCGAGGCCGGTTGCGACCTGGCGCAACTGGCAGGACTGGTTGCTGCGGCGGTAATCTGCGAAGTGCTCAAGGACGACGGCGACATGGCGCGCCTGCCCGACCTGATTGAGTTCGCCGCGAAACACAAGATCAAGATCGGCACAATTGCCGAATTGATTCATCACCGCAGCCGCACCGAGTCGCTGGTCGAGCGCGTGGCCGAGCGGCCGCTCGACACGGTGTACGGGAAGTTCAAACTGGTGGCGTATCGCGACAAGAGTTCGCGCGACACGCACATCGCACTGGTCAAGGGTGAGGTGGTGCCGGGGCGGGAAACGCTGGTGCGGGTGCACGAACCGCTTTCGGTTGCCGATTTTCTCGATGCCGGCAGCCACAGCCACTCGTGGAACCTGAACGATGCGCTGCGCGCCATCGCCGCTGCGGAAAGTGGCGTGGTGGTCTTGCTGCACCGGACCGAGTCGGGCGCGGAATTGCTGGAGCGGCTGGCGATGAACCAGCAAGCGCAGGCGCAAAAAATGGATCTGCGCACCTACGGCATCGGCGCGCAGATTCTGCGCGATCTGGGTGTGACCAGGATGAAAGTGCTGGGCGCACCGCGCAAGATGCCGAGCATGGCGGGGTTCGATCTGGAAGTGACGGGATATCTGCAACCGAAGGAAAGGCCGTGACGAACGTGACGGTCGTGACGGCGTGACTCGTAACAGCTTCCGGCTTGTACGACAGTCACGACAGTTACGGCAGTCCCGATAGTTACGAACAATTATGACAACAGACAACGACAGTTTCGAATATGAACCCAACCTGAACGGTGCCGGTCTGCGCATCGGCATCGTGGTCGGGCGTTTCAACCAGGATGTCGGCGACGGCCTGCTTTCGGCTTGCATGGCGGAACTCGCCAAGCTGGGCGTGGCGAGTCACGACATCGAGATCGTGACGGTGCCCGGTGCGCTGGAAATCCCCCTCGCGCTGCAGAAACTGGCGGGGACCGGGCGTCACCATGCGCTAGTGGCGCTCGGCGCAGTCATTCGCGGCGAGACCTATCATTTCGAAGTGGTGGCCAATGAATCGGCGGACGGCGTGATGACGGTGCAACTCGATACCGGAGTGCCGATCGCGAACGGCATCCTCACCACGGACAACGACGACCAGGCTGAATTCCGCATGCATGGAAAGGGCGCGCACTGCGCGCGCGTGGCCGTCGAGATGGCGAATTTGATGCAGGCAATCGATGAAAAACAGTAGGCGGCGCGCCCGCGAGTTCGCGCTGCAGGCCGTCTATCAGTGGCTGGTTAACGAATCCACCGCGGAGACGCTTCTCGCGCAACTGCGCGAGCAGAAGGACTTTCCCAAGGCGGATCAGTCCCTGGTCGAAGCGTTGTTGCGCGGCGTGGTCGGTAATGCCGATGCGCTGCGCCAACGGCTGGCACCTTATCTCGACCGCGAAGTGAAGGCACTGTCCCCGGTCGAGCATGCGCTGCTGTTGCTGGCCGCCTTCGAGTTGCGCGATCATGCGCAGACCCCGTACAGGGTCGTCATCAACGAAGCCATCGAACTGGCGAAGAGTTTCGGCGGCACCGACGGACACAAGTATGTCAACGGCGTGCTCGACAAGCTCGCCGCCGAACTGCGGCCGGCCGAGGTCGGCTTGCGTCGCGCGCAGAACAGCTGATTCACGATTTCACCGCAAAGACGCAAAGGACGCAAAGGGAAATAGACGATGGGGTTCGGAACTCCAGATCCCATCGGAGGCAACGACACACGACGGATGGATAGCATCGGAATTCCCCTTGATTTCCGATATTCTTCGCGTCCTTTGGTGCGCCAGGCCAAGTCTGGCTGATCTTGTGAACTGAGAGGTGTTCATCCTGTTAATTACCCGTTCAGCAGGTAGCCAATCGAGCGCGGTATCGAGTAATCGGTGCGGGGCGA
>Ga0315286_10003608_pt1 | contig 14677 bp, 14 predicted proteins | sample YL17G10_0_MG_FD_205038 | JGI IMG/M metagenome (GOLD analysis project Ga0315286, IMG submission 205038) | Sediment microbial communities from Yellowstone Lake, YNP, Wyoming, USA - YL17G10_0 | ecosystem: Environmental > Aquatic > Freshwater > Lake > Sediment | place: USA: Wyoming | collected...
TGAATTTGATAGACTCCAGAGAGATAATCGTTAAACTATTAGGAAGTTTTTATGGCAACAATAGAAATTAATGGAAGAGTATTTGAGGTAGATGGTGACGGATTTTTGTCTGACCCCAATATTTGGAATGAAGAAATCGCTAGCTTAATTGCAAAATATGACGGTATTACGGAGATGACCGACAAACACTGGGCAATCGTAAAATTTATCCGCCAAAGCTGGGCAGAAAAGGGGATGGCACCAATGGTTCGCTCGATCTGTCAGGTAACAGGCGTGAAACTTAAAGAAATCTACGTGTTGTTCCCACTTGGACCAGCACGAGGTGCCTGTCGTATTGCAGGGTTACCCAAACCCGATGGTTGTGTTTGATTCGGTAGCATCGCTATGACTTGGTACAAATACTTAGTATTGACTGCCCTCCTCATTTGCCTGACGAGCTTGGCGTACCATTTCATCAGACTTATCAGTTTAGGAGCACCAAAAGATTATTCCCGAAAGGCAGGCGATCTGAAGTTAGCGATTGCCTATTCATTCCTTGGAGCAATGAGCCCGGGGAAAAAAGAATCTGCCTATCTTCACCTCCCAACATATATGGCTGGATTGTTATATCATTTTGGGACCTTTACTGCCATCGCTCTATTCTTTTTGTTTTTAGTTAGTATTGACTTGACTGTTTCAATTCAATGGATATTGATCTGTGTACTTGCAGTATCAGGATTGAGCGGTTGTGGGATTCTCTTGAAACGGATGACAGTAAAAAAGCTCAGGTCTCTTTCCAACCCCGATGACTACATTTCGAATCTCCTTGTGACAGTATTCCAGTTTTTCACTTTGGGCATGTTGGTGAAAGAATCTTTTGCCCCAATCTATTTTCTCTGCGTCAGTCTACTGTTGCTATACCTGCCACTCGGCAAGTTGAAGCATTCATTATATTTCTTTTCCGCGCGGTATCACCTTGGATTCTTTTACGGTTGGCGCGGAATCTGGCCTTCAAGGAAAATGTGAGTTAGCCATATGAGTAATATCTCTGAAAAAAAACAGAAAGCACTCAAAGTCCTTTCTGAATTGAAGGACAGTAAGTTGTTGACACACCTAAACAGTTGTGTTCACTGTGGCCTCTGCGCGGAGAGTTGTATTTATTATCTCACTTCGAACGATGAGCGATTTACTCCTGCAAGAAAAGTTGACCTTGTTTCTTCCATTTATCAACGCTATTGTACCTTCACCGGTAAACTTTTTCCTCGACTTGTGAATGCGCGTGAGTTGGATGAAGAGACGATAAACGAAATGGTCGACCAGTTGTTCGGTTCCTGCACGTTATGCGGAAGATGTACTATGCATTGCTCCATAGGTGTTGACATCACCTACCTTGTCCGAATTGGAAGGGCAATGCTCGCGACGATGGGATTTGTTCCGACAACACTGCAATCAACAGTGAACGCTGCTCTTCAAACTGGTAATAATATGGCGATAAAAACTGAAGAACTTACAGATACATTCTCATGGTTGGAAGAAGAACTCAAAGATGAAGTAAATGATCCTAAAGCGTCGATACCGCTGAATCAACAAAATAAAAATATCCTTTACACATTGAATCCTCGGGAGCCGAAGTTCTTTCCGCTATCAATCTCTGCGATGGCGAAGATATTCTATGCAGCCAAGGAAAGCTGGACATTATCTACATCCATGTACGATGTTACAAACTACGCTTACTTCTCATGTAACCTCGAAGAAGCAACTAAGATTGCGAAGAGGTTATACGAAGAAGTGGGAAACCTGCAAGCAAAGCGTTGCGTGCTTGCGGAATGCGGTCACGGTTCGAGAGCTTTTCGATGGGAAGCACCGAACTACCTCCAGAAATCGTTTTCGTTTGATGTCCTCACTTCTGTAGAACTTCTTGCTGAATACGTTCGGGAAGGTCGCATCAAACTTGATAATAAAAAACACCAACAAATTGTGACGCTGCACGATCCGTGTAACTTGGTAAGAGAAGGCGGCATCATCGACGAGCAACGTTATGTTTTGAAGCATGCGGTGAGCAACTTCGTCGAAATGACGCCTCATGGTATCGATAATTTCTGCTGTGGTGGCGGTGGCGGTCAGCTCGCCATGAGCGAGTATAACGAGCGGCGGATGAAAAACGCTGAGATTAAAGCAGATCAAATTCGTAAGACAGGTGCTTCGATTGTTGTAACACCATGTCACAACTGTGTTGACCAGTTGATTCAAATTAATAACATGTTTAAGCTCGGTGTAAATATAAAAACACTAGCCGAAGTCGTTGCTGATGCATTGATTCTCGACTAGTAAATGAAAATAAATCTATTTCACTTATTATTGGCATATTAGAATGAACAAATTAATTTATCTTGACAACGCTGCGACGACGTTTCCAAAACCCGATATAGTCTATGATTTCATGAATAGTTTTTATCGTAATCACGGTGTTAATCCGGGGAGATCCGGATTTGATGCCTCACTGGAAGCCGAAGAGATCGTGATGAATACGCGAAAACTATTGACGGATTTGTTTAATGCAGGGAGTGGCATCAATAGATTAACGTTCAGCTACAACGCAAGCGATTCACTGAATATGATCATTCAAGGTTTGGTAGAAAAAGGTGGCCATGTTATAACAACAATGCTGGAACACAATTCGGTCTTACGCCCTTTGTATCATCTTCAAATGAATGAGGTCATTGATGTAACCCACGTTATGTTTGATGAACATGGATATATTCATCCTGATGATATCAAGAAAGCCATCCGTAAAAACACCAAGATGGTTGTGGTGAATCACTGCTCGAATGTTATCGGGACAATTCAGCCCATTGCTGAGATTGGCAAAGTGTGCAAAGAAGCTGGAGTGTTTTTAATTGTTGATACTACCCAAAGCGCAGGAACAATTCCAATTGATATGCAGGCAATGGGCATAGATGTCGTCGTATTCACAGGGCATAAATGTCTATTAGGTCCAACAGGTATTGGCGGTTCGTATGTTATGGATAATGTACCTGTAAAGTATACACGGTTTGGCGGTACCGGCGTTCGGTCAGCCCAGTTAACACATCTCGATGAATTTCCATATCGCCTCGAGTGTGGTACACTGAACCTTGTTGGTGTTGCTGGTTTGAATGCCGGAGTGAAATGGCTGCTTGAAAACGGCATTAAAAATCTTCATCATAAAGAGATGATGCTGTGGGATAAATTACGCATAGGAATTCAAAGCATAGAGAACGTCACAACATACTGTGCGGAGAGCACAGAAAATCATAATCCGGTATTGAGCTTCAATATCAGAAACCTCGAAGCTGGTGAAGTTGGTACTATGCTCGATGTGGATCATAACATTGCCAGTCGCACTGGTTTGCAATGTGCACCAAAAGTACATGTTGGTTTAGGTACTGATAAAATCCACGGCACAGTCCGTTTGAGCATTGGTCCTTTTAATACTGAAGAACATATTGATGAAGCTATCGGGGCAGTGAAAGAGATAGCAGCGATCAGGAAATAAAGTTGACACCAGAAACAATCTGACATGCTTAATCAATTATATATCCTCCCGATTCTGCTTTTCTCTGTCGTAATACATGAGCTTGCTCATGGTTGGATGGCATTGAAATTAGGCGATCCGACTGCGAAAGCCATGGGGCGATTGACACTTAATCCAATACCGCACATTGATTTGGTTGGTTCGATACTTGTGCCCATGTTTTCACTTTTCGTGAGCGGACAAGTATTTATCGCCTGGGCGAAACCGGTTCCCGTGAATCCGCTCAACTTTTCCAATTATCGGCGAGATGATATTTTAGTATCTGTCGTCGGACCTATATCTAATTTAATCCTCGCATTTATATGTACGGTTATCTTTATCATTCTCGGTTTCACTGGTTCGCTATTTAGTGGATCGAATTCTGTCGTCGGTCAAGGATTTGATTTCCTATTGAGTATGTTTGCCGGCGGTATTACACTGAATGTCGTTCTTGCCGTCTTCAATTTGATACCGATACCACCACTCGATGGCTCGCATGTGGTAGCAGCATTGTTACCTGATGATATGAGTGAGCGATACAGAAGCTTAGGTTTCTACGGTATATTCATCATCCTAATTCTGATGCGCTGGCAGCCGTTCAATTTTCTTTTTAGCACGATCATCAGCGCTCTTACATTTCCATTCTTTACGTTGATACACCTTTTCTTTTAGTCGCGTCATGAGTGATAACCGTCGTATTGTCATCTTAGCTGAAGGTAGATTTGGACTTCTCACATCGAAAACCGCGAACCAGATTATTCGATATGATCCGGAAAAAGTTGTTGGTGTGATTGATAGTCAATTGGAAGGAAAAACCGCTCAGGAAATTCTTGGATACGGTGGGAATATTCCTATATTCCGAAATCTTCAAGATGCTCTGAGGAAGAATCCGGATACACTTCTTATTGGAATTGCACCGACCGGCGGAAGGTTACCTGAAAACTGGCGCCCGATAATCACCGAAGCAATTGAAACTAAGCTGACTATAATCAGTGGACTTCATACTTATCTCTCAGACGATGATGAATTTTCGAGTCGAGCCAAGGCGAAGAATGTTCAGTTGATTGATCTTAGAAAAGTCCCACCAGAATATGAGGTTGTTGCAAAAGGATTATGGAAAAATCGAAAGGCAAAAACAATCCTGACGGTTGGAACTGATTGTAATGTTGGAAAGATGACTGCATCACTGGAACTGCATCGCGAGTTTCTCCGAAGAGGTTTGAAATCTGATTTCGTAGCAACCGGACAGACAGGAATGTTACTTTCCGGAAAAGGTGTTTGTGTTGATTCCATCGTCGGGGATTATATTGCCGGTGCAATTGAAACAGAGATAGAAAAATCAATTCATGCTGGATTTAAATTTCTACATGTTGAGGGACAAGGTTCTTTAACACATCAGGGCTACTCCAGTGTTACACTTGGCTTGATGCATGGAGTTATGCCAGATGCGATGGTTCTCGTTCATCATCCAATCCGCAAGGTGGATGACTATGGATTTTCTTTAGAGAACGTGAAACATCTGATAGAATTGCATGAAATGATTTTAAGACCTTTTAAAGAATCGAAAGTTGTTGGCATAGCGATGAACACCGTAAAGATGACGCAAGCACAAGTTCGGGAGGCAAAGATAACTCTTGAACGCCAAACCGGATTACCCGCTGCCGATGTTCTTACAACAGACGTTCATATACTTGCCGATGCAATCCTAAAATGTTTTAATCAATAAATGAATCAATGATCCAATGAAAAAATTTAATATAGCTGTAGTTGGTGCCACCGGACTTGTTGGTCGGAAGATGGTACAGGTTCTTGAAGAAAGAAAATTCCCCGTAGAAAAACTTCGACTGCTTGCTTCAGCAAAGTCGGCAGGGACAACAATCGTTTTTAACGGTCAGTCGGTTGATGTTGACGAGTTGACAAAGGAAAGTTTGAAAGGAATAGATATCGCATTATTTTCCGCAGGTGGTGCAATCAGCAAAGAATTTGCACCTCATGCGGTTAAAGCCGGAGCGCTTGTCATCGATAACAGCAGTGCATGGCGGATGGAGCCGGATGTCCCGCTTGTTGTACCGGAAGTTAATCCTCAGGATATCTTGAAGCATAAAGGAATTATTGCTAACCCAAACTGCTCGACTATCCAGATGGTTGTTGCGCTAAAACCGCTTCATGATAAGTGGCGAGTGAAACGTGTCGTAGTGTCGACTTATCAAGGTATAACAGGTGCTGGCAAGAAAGCAGTAGATCAGCTTGAAGGAGAGCTGGCAAAGAGAACAAACGTTGAAAAGAAATTTCCTCACCCGATCGCTTACAATGTTCTTCCCCAGATTGATATCTTTGTAGACGGAGGTTATACAAAAGAAGAAATCAAGATGGTTAACGAGACAAAGAAAATTATGGGAGATAATTCAATTGAAGTAACTGCAACTTGTGTTCGAGTGCCTGTTACAGGCGGACACAGCGAATCGGTGAATGTTGAGTTTAAAAAACCATTCAAGATTGAAGAAGTATTTGAGTTGTTACTGAAGGTACCAGGTGTTACACTACAGGATGATGTTGCTAAAAGTATTTATCCGATGCCCATCTGGTCGCTTGAGAAAGATGATGTCTTTGTTGGCAGAATCCGCCGTGATGAGACGATAGCAAATGGATTGAACCTCTGGATTGTTTCCGATAACCTACGCAAAGGCGCGGCAACGAATGCGGTACAGATTGCAGAGGAATGGATAAAACAATTTAAAATGCAAAAGTAAAAAGGGGTCAGTTGACTAAAGTCAACTGCAATAGATACAGAAAGAGATTTTTATATTCCATCCTAACCATTTATTGCAGTTCACTTCAGTGAACTGATTAAAGTAATAAAAAATAATATGGTTTTAGCCACATAGAATAATGATTCTAAGATGTTTGCATCTCTTGGCTGGTTTTGGTATTTTAAATCCACAATATTTTTCTCTATAGAGTAAAGAATATTTTGCATGATGATAAAAGGGAATTGCATATGAAAAAGCAAATGTATTGTGCCATTATCGGCGATATTAATCAATCTCGTGCTTTACCAGAGCGGGCAAAAATACAGCGTAATTTTCAAAAAGCAATTGAAGCCATCAACAAAGAATACAAAAAAGAAATTGCCTCGAAATTTATTCTTACTCTTGGGGATGAATTTCAGGGCTTACTTCATCGAGCAACCGAAAGCTACCGACTCGTTCGCAGGTTCCAGGATATCATGGGCGGTGTACCTTTTGCGTTTGGAATTGGTATTGGGTCACTGGCGACCAGTTTGAAGAAAGAGGCGTTAGGTATGGACGGGGAATGTTTTCATTTTGCGAGGGCTGCTTTACAACAAGCGAAAAAGAAAAAGCGAGAAGTAATTTTCGGCTTTGATGGTGAAGCCTCAAAATTGACAAATGCTTTAGTTGGTCTTCTTGAAAAAGAATGGGGAAAACTTACTCCGCGACAGCGCGAAATAGTTCAGTTATTGAAGAAACACAAGCCAAATGAGATTACCAAGAAATTAAAAATTAGCCGGCAAGCAGTATGGAAAACATCTAAAACGACTCTTGTGTCGCAGATGAACGATGCTGAAGGAGCACTGCATGATTTTCTTAGAACTTTAATATGAGTTAGCATGAACAATTATCAGGTAAACCATATAAGGTTGACATCGTTAAAGTCAACCACATTAGGTTGACAATTGATAAATCAACCATATAAGGTTGTCGAAGAATACAACCTATATAGTTGTATAACAATAATACAACCTATGGGGTTGTTTATAATAGATGCCGTGCGTAATAGAAAGGGAGTATATGAATGAGATCGGGGTAAAAAGTTTCATAGTGATGATCATTGCTTATTCATTCTTTGAATATTTTTTGAGACGAATTGTATTCAGTTTGAGAGGCGGTCTGCCCAAGACAGCTCGAGGTACAGTGATGCAGGGTTTCTGTATGTTTGGAATTATGTCCGTTGGAGCACTGGGTTTTGTAACATTCAAGTTAGTCGTTGCATTTGCGATTTTCGCACTCGTATATACAGTATACGAAATTCTCTGGCAACGGATAGCGAAGGAGGAGGATAGATTGTTGCTAGAACGTTTTCTTGTGAAACAGCTTATTTTCGTTTCATTGTTGTTTGTAATTTGGAAATGTAACTCACCGATCCGATTGCAAGAATGGTATGTAACATTTGAACGATTTATGTTGAGCGATCTTGGGTCTTTTTCCGTATGGCTGCAACAAAGATTTCTTGCGATTCTTTTAACGGTAAGCGCATATCTATTTATGATTGATGGTGGTACGATGATTGTTCGAGGAATATTTAAAAAATTCCCCAACTTACAGCTTAATGCGTTGCAAAGCATCAAAACGGATAATGGATCAGTCGCTGGTGAGGAAAATGTAGGTGAGTGGATTGGTGTATTGGAGCGGTGGATTACGTTGTCGTTTGTGCTTACTTCGAGTTATACCGCAATCGCATTCGCGCTTACAGCAAAATCGATCGTGCGGTTTAAGGAAATGGATAATAAAGTTTTTGCAGAATATTACCTCCTAGGCACGTCTGCGAGCATCATCGTTGCTATCATTGCTGGTATGGCTGTGAAATCAGTGCTGGGATGGTAGATGAAAGTAACTGAACAAACTCTTGAACAAGAATTAGCAAGGCTAATGGGAGAAAAACTCTCAGTGGGCGTCGTTACTCAAACTTCTATGTCATCTTCCGTTGCTAAACTTAAAAAGGAACATGGACGAAAGCAACTTGACACCCGTTTAACTTTTCCAGATTGTCGAATTGTACTTGAAGTGGAGGTCGGTGAAAGGAATCTACTTGGTGGCGTAGCACAAGCTGTAAGTTATCAAGAAATTCTTGGAGCTGATGGGAGTTTGGTTATCGCCTATCCTGACAGTGCAAGACGTGTCGTTGAAACACAACAAGATGTTATTGACATCGTTTTGAACACAAAATTCAGCGCACTGGTACTTACCCCTTTTTTACGACAGAACTTTAGCGGCATTTTGCTCGATGAATTATGTGCACGCATTAAGAAAGCAAAGTCGGAACCTGAACCTACAGATTTAAATCTTGTTGTCAATGTACTCCGAGAAGCAGTTGAAAGTCTCGTGCTCAAATTACGAAGGGGTAAAGGAATACCAAAACCAGCGCTTGAAAATGTTGTGAATCAGTTTGATTTGTTTCAAAAGCTCGCTGGTGATGAAAGCAAGATAAAAGCTGAAGATATTGAATCGATTGCATGTGACCTTGTTGGTTATATAATTGTCAACCAAATACTTCTCTATTTTTTACTTAGACAAACGCTGGCATTACCACCTTTTGCATCCATTGAAAGCATTCCAGAGATCAGGCCGTATTTCAAGCGAATCACCGATATAGATTATCGTGCGGTCTATAATATTGACGTCGTTAGTCATTTGCCCAATCGTTGCTTGACCGAGATCAACAAAATTATTTTGGCTTTCAGACATCTTCGGCCGCAAGAAATGAAGCATGATTTGCTCGGCAGAATGTTTCATGAATTTCTTCCGTTCAATACACGTAAGATATTTGCTGCTTTTTATACAAAACCTGTTGCTGCTGAGCTTTTAGCTAAACTCGCAATCAATAAGTTTCCTGAAAGAATTCTTGAACCTGCTTGTGGAAGCGGAACATTACTCGTAGCAGCTTATCAAGCGCTTCGTTATGAGGATCCTAAGCTGAATCACAATCAAACTTTGAGAAAACTCTATGCTTTCGATATCATGCCGTTCGCCGCTCACTTAGCAGCGCTTAATCTGACGTTGCAGGATTTGGATGAACAAACGGAATACGTGAACGCCGGAACTGCCAACTCACTAGATTTTCAAAGGGAAAAGCGAAATATTGCAACACAAGGCGAGCTTTATGAAAGGATTATTTCTAGACGTGTAGATGTCGACCAGAAACATCAAGAAGAAATCACTGTGCCGAAGGATGTTGATGTTGTTATCATGAATCCTCCATTCACTGATCGCGGCAGACTTACCGACCAGATGTTATCATTACGAATCAAAGATTTTGATGAGCGGCAAAATTACTGGGCGTACTTCCTTTCTCTTGCGCATGATTTGCTTGCCCCGAAAGGAATTATCGCCGCAGTGTTGCCTCGACTTTTCCTTGCTGGTTCTACGAGTAAAGAGGTACGCATGAAGCTGTTCAATGATCTTGGATACGATCTTCTCTACATCGTTCGGACAACGAAGGAGTTCGCGTTCAGCGAGTCAGCCGCATTTAGAGATTTTCTCATTGTCTTACAGAAACCCGAAATACAATCTAATTCTCAGGGTAAGCCATGCAAAGTCGTTTATCTCAACCGCAGTCTCGATGAACTTTCCATTTCAGAAGCTGGTGATCTTGCCGATTCAATTCGGCATACAGGAACAAGCCGAGACCTCATAGAAACTTCTGACTACACCGTATTTACCATCCCACAAGAAAACATTCGAAAGCGGAGCGATAATCTTTGGTTCATGGTTGGATTCGAGAATCCCCGCAATGCTGTTGTTGTGTCACGCATTTGGGCTCGTCTTTTCGAGTTGGCGGGGAATAGATTAACACGGCTCCGTGATGCTGTCGGTGCTAAGTCGGATAAATTAGTTGCCAAGCTTATGCCACGTGGCTTCGAGCCAAAGCCGAAAGGTTTGTACAGTGCAATTTTTGCAGTGAAGGAACTCAATGAGAAACGTGTTAGCGATAGCGACATGGTCATTACTGGTGAAAAAGAAAAATCCATCGTCTGCCGTTTCAAGGGACAAACTATCGAACTTCCCAAGTCTTCTTTGCATTTGGGTATTAAGACTGCCTCATATTTTCGTCGCTTTGAAGTAACACCAGAATACGGCGACCTTGTTCTCAAAGAACGTGGCAAGTATTCCAATCAGTTACAGAAATTTAGCAGAGTTCGCATAAACTATAGTTATATTCAAAAGAGCATAGAGACTTGCAAAGCTCATTTGCTTGTGGCACGAAGATTAAATGTCGTTGCTCCAGGTTCAACCTTCCTATCATTTTTCTCAAATGAAGAAATGATAAGTCCGAAAACATTTTACTCCGTGAAATGCCAACGTGACCAAGCTTTGTCAACTTCACTTTGGATGAACTCTGTCTTCGGTATCATACAGTTCTTGGATAAACGTATGGAAACTGAAGGTGGATATTGTGAAGTACTGAAAGAAGATTTGATTGACTTTCAAGTTCCGCTCGACAAGAACATTCCTCCAAAACTTCTGGAGTGGTATCAAAGTCATCGTGAAGTTGACTTCCCGCCGCTGAGTCAACAATTTACACGTAATTCTCCACGCAGAGTCCTCGACAGAGAAATCATGCTCTGGATGGGCTGGAACGAATCGGAAGTAGATGCAGACCTCGATGAACTTTATGCTGCACTGAATGATGAGCTTCAATTGCTGCGAGAGGTGATGAAGGGATAGATGAATAGCGATATTTTTCTTCAAACCTATGGAAAATAAAAATCAAAATAACGAACTGTTAATCGATATCTGCCACCGCCTTTACGCTAAAGGTTTTGTCACTGCGACGGATGGCAACGTAAGCGTCCGACTTGAGAATGAAAACATCCTCACGACTCGCACTGCCATCAATAAAGGTTTGGTTACGGAAAATGATCTTGTAGAAGTTGATCTTAGCGGAAGCGTTCTAACGGGCAATAATCTACCGTCAACAGAAATCGGCATGCACCTTTATCTCTATTCTCAGCGACCAGATGTCAATGCCGTTGTCCATGCTCATCCGCCTTACGCAACCGGTTTTGCCACAGCACGTCAACCTTTGAATGAATGTTTATTCCCAGAGGTTATTATTGGATTAGGTGCAATTCCACTTGCTGAGTATGCAACACCTTCTACAGAGGAAGTATCGAAATCGCTTGAGCCATACGTGAAGATTGCAGATGCAATACTTCTTGCTAATCATGGCGTAGTCACGTACGGGAAAGACTTGTGGGATGCATATTTCAAGATGGAAAAGGTTGAACATGCAGCACATATCACATTTATTGCTCGTATGTTGGGAGGTGAGAGACCACTTTCACCTGAAGACATCGAAAAACTCAGAGCTATTAGTCAACAATCATGGGGAAAAGATTTTATCGGTAAGATTGCTTGCGAAACGAGTTGTGCGAAAGAAGATAATTCCGTATCTTCACCTTCCGATGAAGAAATCCGAGAGCTTGTGAAAAAGATGCTGAGAGCATGAAATCGAAAATCAAAAATCGAAAATTGAAAATCAGAGTCGGTGTAATATTTGGTGGTCGTTCTGCCGAGCATGAAGTCTCGCTCGTGTCAGCTTCTTCAATCATCGATGCGATAGATAAAAAGAAATATGAAATTATTCCCATTGGCATCACACCGGAAGGGGAATGGATAAGCTCACGCGAGATACTCAAATTGCTGAAAGAGAAAAAGCAATTTCATAATGAACCAAAGGTAACTTTTCTTCCGGAACCAACAAAAAATAATTTTATATCCATCACTCGTAGACGGTCAATCCTGTTGCAGAAGCATATTGATGTAATCTTCCCTGTTTTGCATGGAACGTATGGTGAGGATGGAACGATACAAGGACTCTTTGAGCTGGCAAATATTCCGTATGTTGGTGCGGGCGTTCTGGGTTCATCGGTTGGGATGGATAAAGTTATTACAAAACAATTATGTGAGCAGGCAGGCATTTCGGTGACTCCATACGTCTGGTTTGTAACTCCAGAATATGCCAAGTACACTAAAAAGATTCTCACAGCCATTGAAGTTAAACTTGGCTATCCATGTTTTATCAAGCCGGCTAACTTGGGTTCAAGTGTAGGCATCTCAAAAGCACATAACAGGAAACAACTTGTCGAGTCGATAAAACTCGCTTCGAAGTATGACCGGAAAATATTAGTCGAAAAAAGCATCGAGAATGCCCGCGAGATCGAAGTGAGTGTACTTGGGAATGATGATCCCATTGCTTCAGTCCCGGGGAAGATAATTTCATCTAATGAATTTTACGATTACGATGCAAAGTATGTTGATGGGAAATCGGAAGCAGTTATTCCAGCCAAACTACCTTCATCAATTGCAAAAAAAGTGAGAGAGCTTGCCGTCCAGAGTTTCAAAGCGATAGATTGTTCCGGTATGGCACGTGTGGATTTTCTTCTGACCCGACGGACAAATAAAATTTATTTCAATGAAATTAATACTATTCCGGGTTTTACTTCCATCAGTATGTACCCAAAATTGTGGGAAGTAACGGGAATTCCTTATAAAAAGCTGTTAGATCGTCTCATCGAATTAGCAATAGAACGCCATATAAATAAGCAGCGGCTTTACCGAATTTTCCAGCCAAAGATAAAATGGTACAAATAATTTGATTTCTTGATAAATAAATCTTACATTTTTGGCATGGAAAATCAATACTACCGTAAACCTCGACCTAAAATTAAGAGCTGGATTAATAAAACTCTTAGGAAGAAGAGAGTTCTTCTTGTTTTACTTATTGCCATTCCCGCAGTATCGTTCATGATGTTCAGCAATAAGGGTATAATACAGCGTTTCAGTTTGGAATCCGAGAAGAAAGAGATGCAAGTGAAAATTCATCAAGCACAGCAAGAACAGCTTCTCTTACAACAGCAATCGAAAGCGCTTGATACCGATCCCAAAGCAATCGAAAAGGTTGCACGTGAAAAATATGGGATGATAAAAGAAGGAGAGACGGTATATAAGGTTAAGCGAGCACAAAAGTAATTTAAAATTTTAGGAGTGAAAAACTCCAACTACCAATCCCAATTTCCAAATCTCAAAAGTTCAATGGAACTATTCGAACCAGACCATAAAAATAAATCCTCTCATTCAAATTCATTATCCAGCCCTTTAGCGGAACGAATGCGTCCGGCTGCGTTGGAAGATTTTGTAGGTCAAAAACAATTGCTCGCTATTGATGGACCCCTTCGGATTTTGATCGAGCGGGATGAAGTTCCATCCATGATATTTTGGGGACCTCCGGGTTGTGGGAAGACAACTCTTGCACGGATTATTGCACAATACACAAAAGCTGATTTCTTCCAGTTGAATGCAGTTTCATCGGGTGTGCAAGATGTAAGGAAAGTACTTGAGCGTGCGGAGATAAATCGCGCACGACTGAACAAAAAAACCATTCTCTTTATTGATGAAATACATCGCTTCAACAAGGCACAGCAAGACGCATTGCTACATAGTGTTGAAGATGGGGTAATCACTTTGATAGGTGCAACAACAGAAAATCCTTCCTTTGAAGTTATATCACCACTTCTCTCAAGGTGCATGGTGTATGTTCTTGAACCGTTAGGCGTTGAAGAACTAAATCACATTATTGACCGGGCACTTGAGACCGATGTCGTATTAAAAACACAAAACGTACAGATTGGGAAAAAAGAACGTGAGCTGTTGATGTTGCTCGCGGGTGGTGATGCGAGGATAGTTTTAAACGGATTGGAAACTTCACTCCGACTTGTAACTCCGGGCAAGAAAAGCGAAAGGATCATTAGCATAAAAGCGATTGAGGAAGCTTTTCAGCGGCGGCACATCAAATACGATAAGGGCGGTGAAGAACATTATAACATCATATCGGCATTTATCAAGAGCATGCGCGGCTGCGATCCTGATGGAGCCGTCTATTGGTTAGCTCGCATGCTGGTGGGAGGTGAAGATCCAAAATTTATTGCCAGAAGGATGGTTGTGCTTGCTTCAGAGGATATAGGTAATGCTGATCCGTATGCGTTAACTTTAGCAACAAGTTGTTTTACAGCAATCGATTATGTCGGAATGCCTGAGGCACGCATAATTTTGGCGCAGGCAGCCGCTTATCTCGCTTCGGCACCAAAGAGTAATGCTGCGTACATGGCGGTTGAGGAAGCTCTTGCCGATGTTAAGCAGCGAGATCATTACCAAGTACCACTTCATCTTAGGAATGCACCAACGAAACTGATGAAAGAACTTCAATATGGAAAAGAATACAAGTATGGTCACACCTTCGAGAGTCATTTTGTAGAACAGCAATATCTGCCGAATGAACTAAAGGATAAAATTTATTATCGTCCAAGCGATGAGGGGGCAGAGAAATCAATTCATGAACGGTTAAACA
>Ga0315286_10003609_pt1 | contig 14677 bp, 6 predicted proteins | sample YL17G10_0_MG_FD_205038 | JGI IMG/M metagenome (GOLD analysis project Ga0315286, IMG submission 205038) | Sediment microbial communities from Yellowstone Lake, YNP, Wyoming, USA - YL17G10_0 | ecosystem: Environmental > Aquatic > Freshwater > Lake > Sediment | place: USA: Wyoming | collected...
CCCCATCCAGTTGACGCCAAGCATCATGACTACGGCCATTGCGGTGGCCTGCCTCCTGTTGATGGCAACGCGCGAATAGGCCTTGGGGAGCCACCGGGCCCCGGCTATGGAGATGGGCGCGAAGGCCGGGAACATCCAGTGCGGCATGCGCCCGAGGCTGAAGGCGAAGAATGCTATGAACACGATGGCCGCTAGGCCGACGAGCGCGTCTCGGTCGGACTTGAACCCCTTGTAGGCAAGATATACCCCGAACCAGAAGATGAGCTCGAAGGCCATGGTCAGGGCCAGCATGTGCTGCGAGTACGTGATTATCATCAGTATGAACGCCCCAAGCGTCAGCGCGATGTTGTCCCTGTTCCAGCGGAACTTGAAGACCGCGGCCAGCCCCGCGACGCAGATGGCCGTCAGCGGGAGGCTGATGGACACCAGCCAGATCATGGGATACCAGTACCAGCTCAGGATCTGGTTGGCGAAGATGTCGCCGCCTATGAACAGGCCCAGGAAGGGGGACGCGTGGTTCCCCTGGTAGAGAAGGCCCGCCCAGTCGTGCGTCGCGTTCCATACCCAGAACGGTATCGTGATGATGGCCGCCAGCACGAGGGCGTAGATGGTGGTCTTGCATCGGAGGAACCGGCGGTGCTGCGGATAGGCATAGGCGAAGATGAGGAAGCAAAGGGCGATGACGGCCACGGTGTACTTTATCAGGAACCCGACGCCAAGGGCCACACCCACGAACCAAAGGTACCGTTCGTTCCTTTCGAAGACGGCCTTGGCGAAGTAATAGAGTATCACAGTGAACATGAAACATGCCGCGACATCGTTCATGGCCGACCGAGACAGCAGGATGTGCCCGAAGTTGATGGACATCAGGAAGGCCGCGATGACCCCGGTCCTCTGGTCGTAGAGGTACTTCCCAAACTTGTAGATCAGCCACACATTCAGGACGCCCAGTGACGCGAAGATGGCCCGGACGCCGAACTCGGAATCTCCGAAGACCGCCGTCGATATGTAGATGAGGTAGGCCACACCGGCGGGATGGTCGTAGAACGACAGCTCCAGGTTCCCGGGCGCTATGTGCTGGGCCCAGACCCAGTAGTAGCTCTCGTCGTGGAACAGGGGGGTCTTGCCAAGGTCCACGAATCTTGTGAATATCGCGATGAGCATGACGCCCAGCAGGGCCCACTCCCACCTAGCCATGTACGGGAACTTGCCCGGGAACCTGCCCATCTTCTTGTCAAGGTCCATGGCCGGCAGGTCGCCCTTGCCATGCTTGCCCACGTGCCAAAGGCCCTTGGGGTCGGCCCGAAGGGCCTGCGAGGGGGCCCTCTCGTCCAAAGGCCTCCCGATCCAGTCGGCCCTATCTGGCCCTGTTGCCTTCGTAGCCATGGAAGTGCCCCATTATCATGGCCCTGAGCGCCGTGGCCCTGACGCTTGGGACCTTCTGGACCGTCGGCGCCGGACGAAATGTCCAGAGCTTGTTGCCCGCGAAGTTGCATGCCGTCGCCGCCACTATGGCGATGACCTGGCCCAGGATGTACCACAGATGGGCCGCGTCCACGAGCACGAAAAGGGCCGCAAGATTCACGACCAGGCTTCCCGCGCTGACGGCGAAGAACTTGGCGTACTGGGAAGCGACGCGGCCCGCGCCCCTGCTCTCGTCCCTGAACGCGAAGGCCCGGTTGCCCGCGAAGTTGAATGTGACGGCCGCCACGAAGCTGAGCGCGGCGGCCGGGAGGTAGTTCCATGAGGCCAGGTCCACCAGGGCCCAGAGCACCGCTAGGTTCACGAGGATCCCGAGGCCGCCCACCATAAGGAAGCGGGCCAGCTGGGCCCGCGTGGTCCGGGCGACCTTCAGCAATGACCAGGCGTGGGAGACGTACTTGGTGATGATGCCCGAGGACATTTTGCTCGTGCCGGTCTTGCGGTCCTCGAACACGAACGGGATCTCCTCGACCCTTTCATAACGGCCCCGGACGAGGACCTCGAGAAGTATCTTGTACCCCGTGGGGTCGAGCTCGACCCCATCGACGACATCCTTGCGGAGCGCGAAGAACCCGGACATGGGATCCTTGACGTCCGTCAGGAGCTTTGCTATGGTCGTGGCGCCCCACGAAATGGCCTTCCTGGACAACGGCCAGCCCCGGACCCCGCCGCCCTTGACGTTCCTTGAGGCCACGGAGATGTCGGCCTTGTCCAGGGCCTGGTAAAGCTTGGGGATGAGCTCGGGCGGGTGGCTCAGGTCCGCGTCCATCACTAGGAACTTCTCGGAGGAGGCCGCCTTGAGGCCCGCGAGCACGGCCGTTGCGAGGCCCCGCTCGCCTTGGCGCCTGATGACCCGAAGGCCCTTGTATCTCACAACAAGGGCCTGGGCCAGCTCCCAGGTCCTGTCCGGGGAATCGTCGTCAACGACAATGACCTCTCCCCTGATGTCGTTGTCCCTGAGGACCTGGAACACCTGGGCCAGCATAGGGGCCAGGTTCTCGGCCTCGTTGTATGTAGGGATGATTATGGAGAGGTCCATGTATAGGGATTCGGGGTTCCGCCTATATTATGGCATGAAAACCAAAGTTGTTCAGAAATGTTCCATCACTCTTTATATAGTAGTACAAGAGGAAGGCATCGAAAGGCCTCAAGGTAACTATCCGTAACAGTAATTATTTAGTATCTGAATATGTGAGAACGGATGGTCAGGGGGAGGCGGTCATGGCCCTGTTCGATAAATTAATGGCAGTCGTCATCGCCTTGACCCTATCCGCCGCGGTCCTGCCGGTCTTTCCCCCCTCGGCCGCCCCAATACCAAGGGCCGAGAGCTTCGACCTCCCGCAATGGGAGGTCGGGAATTACTGGGAATTTCGCGACGACGTGACACGGGCCTTTCCCCACGCGATCTTCAGAGTGACCTATTATGACAGCCAGACCCCGGGCGGGCCATACAATGTGCTGGCCGAGATGCAGTTCACACCGACGACACAGGCGACCCAGACCAAGCTCACGGTCGTCAGCGCCAACACGGCCGCGGGGGAGTTCAAGCTCAATCACAACAACTGGACATGGGAGAACGGGACCTGGGCCACCGTCGTCGTAGATACCGGGGGCGACCCGGGCGTCAACATGGGACAGACGCTGCAGACCGGGACCTATCACATCACCGATAAATGCGCCGGCGAACAATACCTGGTCAAGGACAACCTGAATTTCAAAAGGGGCACTTACAGCTGCACCCATCAGGTGAGCGCCGGTGGCGAGCTGACCTGGACCGAGGATATTAACAGCCAGATCGTGAAGATGGCCTCGAGCGGCGATGAGGGGGTGTTCAAGCCCACCTGGGAAACAATGCCGCTCATGGTCGGCGACAGTTGGGCCCAGACCAATATGCTGACGGTCCAGGCGAACCTCGATTATGCCATCAGCGGGGACATACAGGGAACGGGCACTTTGAGCACCACGACCAACTATTATTGGGACTTCACATGGCAGGTCGAGACCGTGAACCCGAGGATCATCGTCGAAACGAGGTTGGGCAACAACAGGTTCGAGAAGGCGGCCAAGGTCGTACGGAGCGGTGGTTTCGACTGGGACTACACCGACGGGTCCGCGTCGTACAGCGGGCATGTTCCCAGCGCCTCGTCCCAGTACTGGTACGCCTGCGACGGCGAATTTTTCGACGCTGGATGGGCCATAGAGATCAACTATTCCACCCGCATGATATCGTCCAACTATGTCTGCTTCGAGAACACCCCGCCATCGTTCGTAGTTCCGCCGCCGGCCGAGATCACCATCAACTGTGACGAGCTCTGGACGCTCATCAACGGCGTGGATTACGCCGTGACCGACCAGGACGCGGGCAATGCGGGCATACTGACATTCTCCCTGAAGAAAAGGCTAGGCACGAACGAGAACGTCCTACTCGGGTTGTCCATAGATACTGTCACCGGCGATATACGGTTCACGCCGCCCCAACGGGATGTTGCCAACGGGTACACGCTGACCATCAATGTCACGGACAACTACGATAAAGGCCCCCTCGCGTCCGAGGCATCCTTCACATTGAACATCAAGAACAAGAACCACATACCGACGGTCAACCAGACCATGTTAAAGGACATAACGATGAATGAGGGCGAAAGGAAATTCCCGGACTGGACGCTGACGGACGCGATCCATGATCCGGACATGGACCTGAATCCCCTAATGGGGAACCAGCCATACGATCCCATGGACAAAATGTTCTTCTACGTGACCGGCAACAACACCCTCCTCGTTAAATGCGAGGACGGAAAGGACCTGAACCTGGAGGCCTCGTGCCCCAAGATATACTTCGAGGCCCCGGACCTCAAGTTCCCGAAGGACCGGACGATCGGACTTACCATCGAGGCCAACGACAATTACGGTCTGAAGGCGTTAGGCCTACTCAACGTGACCGTGAGGCACGTCAACCACGCCCCGGGCCCGGTCATGAAGGGCCCGCCAGAGGTCTACATCGAATCGAACACCCCGGTCACCATCGACATCGGTCCGGACTTCAAGGACCCGGACATCGGCGACCCGTACTACATCACAACGGATTCGCTAATCTATTCCTCTGACCAGGGGCAGAACCTGACGGTCGTCATCACGAGCTCAAAGGCCAAACTCACGCCCAAGGAGGACTGGTGCGGCGCGGAGAACATTACATTCAGGGCCACGGACAAGGCCGGAGCCATGGCCAAGAAGACATACAAAATCATCGTCCAGCATTGCGGCCCCCAGTTCGAGATAATCTCCTACTCGCCCAAGGGCGACCCGGTCCTGCAGGAGGGCGGCGGGGCCAGTACGACCTATCCCGGGTCGATGACCTTCAACATCGAGATCAAATCCAAGAACCAGACCCTCATGTTCAAATGGAAGGTCGAGGACAAGGTCACTGGGAAGGTCTACGAACCGAACACCCACGATCCGAGCTACGTCTTCGAGACGGCCTACGACGAGGACTTCAACAATGGCCGCTTCTTCGGCGGCGACACGACCAGGGACTACACCGTCACGGTCTACGTGACCAATGGTAAGATGGACGTCGTTGGCAGGACCTGGCTCGTGACCGTCAAGAACGCCGACCGGCCGCCGACGGTTACCGGCGTTACGGTCTACAGGTACCTCGAGACCGGGGCCACGGTAACGCTCCCGATTAGCAGCACATTCACGTATTATATCGAGAGCGGCCGCGTCTACAAATTGGACGCATCGGCCTACATCGATGACCTGGACGAGCATGTCGGCGGGCTGGTGGACCTGAGCCGTCTCACGGTCCAATGGTCATCGGAAGCGGACGGCCTCCACGCGACGGGGCCCTCCGTGATGTTGATATCGGGCAGCACGGTCAACAGCACCTACCGGCTTAAGACCGGCGAGATCCACCATCTGGTTCTACGGGTCACAGACAAGGAGGGCGCCACCGGGCAGCTGAACGTCACGCTTATCATCCGCGCCCAGGGGGTCACGACCAAAACCACCCTCCAGGAGGCGCCGTGGAGCGTGTGGCCGTTTATCCTGGTGATTGTCATTGTCGTGGCAACGGTAATTTATAATGTGAAACGGTCGAAAATATAGAATTTCACTATCGATTTCTTTGTTTCGACGATGATAATACCTAGTTCTTACAAAAAATGATATATACTTAGAATCGGCGGAAGAACATCACGAATGAATTTCACTATGCCTCCGATGATGACCTTCGCCCGTCTTGGGGTAACGGCAATCTTACTCCTGCTCGTTTGCCCGCTCGCTATTAATTTCTCCATAGCTGAATATAGGATTGGGGGCGAGTACCTTCCCGAGTGGGAAGTGAACCAATATTGGGAATATAGAGGCGCTACGGTAGAGCTAAGTAGTAGGGTATTATTCACGGAGATTGGCACGATTGGTACCTGCACAATCAAATTCGACATGGTTCTCACACCAGCAAGCATCGGCAATCAATCAAAATATACCGTCACAGATATCGATACACAGAGATCGGAGTATAAACTAGCAGAACAGGATAACGGATGGGAGAATGGGACCTACGCCCTCATTGTTGTGAACAACGGTGGTTGCCCGCAGTATCCCGTAGGTACTGTCTTCTCGTCCGGCTCTTACCAATCGACCAGTAGTATGAACGGAGAAGGATATTATGACATACAGAATATCAATTATAAGGGGGGCAATTACACATCCAATTGGAATATAGATGCGGGAACCGGCGTCGATGCTTGGCAATTCGCCGAGAAAGAGGACATCCAAGAGACATCGAACGATGAAAAGGTGATGTTCAAACCGGACTGGGACCAGGCACCGATGAAGCCTGGTGATAGTTGGGCCCAGACCAATCGATTCACCCGCGTGACACGATATGACTTTTCCTATTCTGGATCCATTACCAATGGTGGAAAAGGCATGAAAACCGAGAACAAATACTACAACCTGATCTGGACCGTTGCAAGCAAGGCCTCGAAGACCATTTCCTCCACTAAAAAGGGCTCCACGAATTTTTCGGACGCTTTAAAAATCATCCGGGACGGCTCTTACCAATGGGAAACTACCGATGGTTCCTATACGACGAGTGGCACAACCACCTCTGGGCCATACGAGGTCTGGTATGCAGGCGATGGCGACAACTTCGATGCAGGTTGGGCCATAGAGTTCAACGCGACAACGCACATAATCTACTCTAGCTACGTTGCCTTCATCAACACGAGGCCCACGTTCACCAGCCCGCCACAAGATACCACAATCAACTCCGATGAGGTTTGGAACTTCAAAAACACAATAGACTACGCGGTCAGCGACCCTGACCCAGGCAACGCCGGCCAGCTTGGCTACACCATCAAGAAGGCCCTGGGCACGAACACCAATGTCTTGAAGAACCTGACCATCGACCCCGACACGGGCGATATAACCTTCACGCCAAACCAGAAGGACGTCGCGGACGGCTATCAGATAACCATCAACGCAACGGACAGGTACGAAAAGGGCCCACTTGGTACCGAAGCGACCTTCACGCTGAACATCACGAACAAGAACCACTCACCGACGGTGAATACCAATATCGTGCAGAACTTCATCATGAAGGAGGGAGAGACCAGCACACCGGCCTGGAAGCTCTCGGATGCTTTCCACGATCCGGACATGGACGCGAATCCCCTGATGGGAAACGCGCCCTATGACCCCGCAGAGAAACTGACCTACTCGGTCGGCAACAACGGGTCCGTGAGGGTCCTATGTAAGGGCACGGACATCACCGCATTCAACAACTGTGCCGACATATCCTTCGCGGCCATCGATGGCAAGTTCCCGAGGGACATGCCGGTTGCCATGACAATCACAGCAACCGACAGGTCCGGCCAGAAGGTCTCGGACCAGGTCACTGGAACTGTCCAGCACATGAACCACGGCCCTCGGGCGATAAAAAATAATATCCCCATCGAGATGATGGCGAATTCCCCAATGACAACTGAACTCAAGACCTACTTCAAAGACCAGGATATAAACGTGGACAGCAGCTACGTCACGGGCGACACATGGAGCTTCGACCATGAGGGGAATGTGTATATCAAGGTCGACATAACGGGCAGCAAGGCCAAGCTGACGCCAGCTGTGGATTGGTGCGGGAAGGAGGAAATAACGTTCACGGCGACGGATAAAGGGGGGGCCTCGGCGCATATTATTCTCATGGTCGATGTCACTGGATGTGAAACCGGCATAACAATCGAAAGTGTCAATCCTACAACAGATCCGACGATATTCGAGACCATCGATGGTACGGATAGTGGTAAACCCGGTACGCAGAAGTTCAGTATTATGGCACACGAAGGCAATGACAATCTATCCTACAACTGGACGGTCGAGGGCGACGCCCAGAACGTTTACAATGTTGACACGCACACGAACGCGTACGTGTTCACGACCAACTTCGACTGCGACTTCGAGAACGGTAAGTTCTGCGGCGGGGACAGCTCCAAGACCTATTATGTGACGGTCTATGTCACGGACGGCGTCTTGGATGTCGAAGGCAAGAAGTGGTACATGACAATCAACAACGTGAATAGACGACCTATCATCGAAGGTGTGATTGTTACGTTGGTCCCAGAAAAGGGACAAAATGTCCAGCTACCTTTCACCAATTATGGTAACTATTCCCTTGAGTACGGGAAGACTTATGACCTCGATTCTAGTACGCTTATCAAAGACATGGATCAGCAGATCGGCCCTGGTCTACCCGGAAGCCTTGACGGCTTAACGATTGAATGGAAGTCTTCCGACGGCAAAGTAGCCCTGGGCCCAACCATTCGTGTTGGTGCTGGGACATCAAAACCGGTCACTATGAAATTGATTCCAGATGAAGTGAATCACATCACCCTCAAGGTCACAGATAGGCAAGGAGGATCAACCGATTATGACCTCACCTTGGTCGTCGGCAAAGCCCCACCTACAAAGATCATCAAATTGGATCTGCATTTGGCCATCGTATCGGTAATCGTGGCTGCTGTTATAGTCTTCTTTTTAAAGCAGAAAGCTACCAGGACGAGGAATCGGCCGAAAACTTGAAGGAATCCTGGCGTCCACCTTCACTAGGCCGCCAAACGATAATTATTTGTGTCATCGTTAAGTTCTGGATAGAGAAATGAACGAATTGACAAACAAGAACCTCACTGGTTACGAGGCGGTCTGCCACGGCATATCCCTCCGTTTCGGCAAGGGCATGGAATCCTTCCGCAAGAAGGAGAACGCCAGCGCGAGCAAGGAGCTACGGAACGCGCTGACCTTCACATCGGCCGGCCTCGAGCCATACGAGGTGGCCCTGACCGCCTACGTCCTCGCGTTCGCGGCCTTCATGGTTATGATATTCGTGGATGCCATCCTCTTCGTCCTTGTTCCCATGGACCTTCTGTCAACGGTCTTCTACATCCTCATCCCGACGGCCTGCATACCGCTCGGGATCCTGTCATTCCTGGCAGCATATCCAAAGATGCAGGCCCGAAGGCTGCGCAACAGGGCCCTGGGACGCCTACCCGAGGCCATCAATTACCTTGTCATGTCCATGAGGCTGACGCCGAGCCTCGACAGGGCCATAGACTTCGCGGCCGAGAACCTGGACGAGCCCGTGGCCTCGGCCATGAAGCGCATCCTCTGGAACGTTTACATGCGCAAGCACCACTCCATCGAGGAATCGTTCATCTCGTTCTCCTATGAATGGGGCGACTGGAACGAGGACTTCAAGCGGGCGCTCTATGCAATCAGGGCCGCGGAGCTCGAGAGGACCCAGGAGGGCCTGAACCGCGGCCTCGAGAAGGCCTCGGACATCATTCTGACGGGCACGAAGCAGACCATGGAAACATACACGGCCAAGCTCTCGGGCCCGACATTCATCCTCTTCGCCATGGGCATCCTGCTGCCAATGATACTCGGCTCCATGCTGCCCATGATGTCCGTCGGCGGCATGAGCATCGGGCCGGCCCAGCTGGTCCTCCTGATGGACGTGGCTTTTCCAATGATCTCCTTCGGCTATGCCTACAGCATCCTTGGCAACAGGCCCGGGACTACGCCCCCGCCGAACATTGTCGCTAAATCCGGGAGCAGGGCCCCTATCGTAGGCGCCGTGATCACCGCGGCCCTGCTGCTACCGTTGGCCCTGCCCCAGCTGGCCATGGTCTTCGGATGGGGATATCTTCCGATCCTGTGGGCCCTGGGCGGCGCCGTCTCCGTTTACACCTTCCTGACAGCAAGGGACATGAAGCGGAGGCGCGACGAGGTCAAGAAGCTCGAGGACGAACTGCCAGATGCTTTGTTCCAGCTCGGCTCCAGGATATCCGAGGGCAAGGCCATCGAGGCCGCGCTCGAGCGGACCTGCGAGACCATGAAGGGGACCTCCATCGCTGCCCTGTTCCACAGGATGGCCCGCATACTCCAGATGACCAGGACATCACTGGACGAGGCCTTGTTTGGCAAATCCGGGATACTCAAGGATCATCCATCTCGCATCCTCAGAGCAACGATGAGGACTGTTGTCGAAGTCGTCAAAAAGGACGCGGTGACTGCGGGCCAGACCATCGTTGGCCTCAGCAACCACTTAAGGGACATGCGCAAGGTCGAGCACGAGATAAGGACGGAGCTGAGCCAGGTCATGGGCATGATGACCTCCACGGCGCTTATCTTCGCCCCTGTAGTTCTGGGCGTCACCAGCGCCCTGTATTTCGTGATGTCACATGTCATGGAGGGATTGAAAGGCGTATCTGCCGCCGGGTTCTCCTTCGGCGGCGGGCCCATCGTGCCCTTCGAGGCATTCGCATTCATCCTTGGCGTCTACCTGTTCCTGACGGTCCTCGTGATAACCTATTTCGTGTCGGGCATGAAGGAGGGGGACGACGCCGTCGAGCTGAGGTACCAGATTGGGAGGACGATGCCCGTGGCCCTGCTCATCTATTCCGTGGCGAGCATGGTCGGCGGGATGATGGTCTGATAGATTATATAACTACTTAGAATTAACAAAATAACATTTTAACCAAATCATAGAAATATCGTGATATTTTCAAAATGTTGGATTTTGTCAATATCGCTATATACTAAGATGTCGTGTATTATTATTATTATTATTATTATTATTATTATTATTATCTTTCATCAATGGTAAAAATAAATCGCCAAGTCTACCACATTGCGAAAAATTTAAATATCTTTATACGTATTTATAGATTTACAGGTGGAGGGAAAAACGTGTTTGCAAAAACATCAACAATTATCTGTGCGCTCACTATGCTGACTACCGGATTCATGGGATGCATTCCTGTATCTGCAGAGAATGCAGGTGTAAGTTCTACAGATACATCAATTTCTCCACTCACACCCCCTCAAGAATCATATGTACTGCCTGAAAACGCAACACCATTAATAGGTGAACATATTTTGAACTATCAAAACTGGTATATCAATTGGTTAGATTGCGATTTGACCTGGCCGACTGGCGGGACTCACATTAAAAGCGTATATTATAATGGATTTTCAATGATTACTGCAGCATATCAACCAAATATAAGATATAAAATATATAATGATCAAAATTGGTATGACCTTCCAATAGCGGCGGCAAGTTCATGTTCTTATTGGTCCGGTGTTGACGGTCAAGGTAATATGCGCTATGGAAGCCAGATCACTTGGAACTTCCAATTGTATGGATATTCTTATCAAGTTATTTTCACACCATCGTTTGCATTAAACTCTAATAGGATTTTATTATATTTGGATTTTAGATACACAGGGCCATCTCTCCCACGAGGAATTACAAGTTTTGAAGGTTGGTGGTTAACATTTTATCCTCAGGGTACAGTTCGTTATCATAATGGTCAGACATTACACAATGAAATGGCTGATCAACCTGTTTATTGGATAAATGAAGAATTTCGCAAAGATGCCAATCATAAAATGTATACAAATAGTTATGGTTTCGGAGGGCCAAATGGGTATTTTACGGAAGGCTGGGCAGCATTTGAACATATTGAAGATTATTCAAAATATTGGGTTAATGCTGATGGTGATGTGTTGGCATATCCAAGTGGCGGGGATTGTATAAAAATTGAAAATAATGGTGCTGCTTTAAGGCAAAACCAAGATTATTGGTTTAATTCAATATGGATAGCAACAGCAACCGATTAATTCTTTTTATGCATGGGCATTTATTATTTTTTAAAAATATCTTTTTACTATTAGGCCACATAAAAAAAAATAAATAATATTAACCCGTTAACTAATTGCTTAAATGGGGAAATAAAAATGCAAAGTAAAGGGAAAAGTATTGGTATCTTATTTATTTTTCTCAATCTTATTATTCAAATATATTGCAATATAGTTATATTGAAAGCAGAACCATTGAAATATGAACAGACAACTGTTTTAAGTGGACATAATGACCTTGTCCTATCTATTGCATGGAGCCCGGATGGAAATAAATTGGCCTCAGGTTCATATGACCATTCTATTAAAATTTGGGATGTGAAAACGAGTGAGAACATAATCACTCTCTTGGGGCATACCGACCGAATCACCGCGCTCGCTTGGAGCCCCGACGGTGAAAAATTTGCTTCCGGTTCTTCGGACGGTAATATCACGATCTGGAATACCGAAACCTGGAAAAAAATTATGATGTTCGAGATACATGGCAATCGTGTCAATATCCTTGTATGGAATCCCAATAGTACGATATTGGCCTCGGGAAATGAGGACAGTACAATAGGACTATTTGATTTTAGGAACAACTCAACTTTGAGATTCATCAACGAAACCGATGCTGTAAAATATATTGCATGGAACCGAAACGGAACACAATTAGCTTCTGTGGCCGATTTTATCGGTTATGCCTGGAATAATACGACTGCTTTTGGAGGCACACACATTAAATTTTGGAATGTGGTGACTGGACAAGAATTGGGAAATTATAGTCTCGGGCATGGTCTGATCGCATGGAGCCCGAATGAGACCGAATTTGCGGTTTCTGGGCGTCATCCTGAGTGTGAATTTTGTATTTATGACCTTAGTCCTCTTGATTGGATTATTAGAGCAGATTTTGATAGAATTTCACCACCCCAAATCTCATCAATTGTTTATAGTCCCGATGGAGGAAAGATTGCATTGCTTTCACAGAATTCTACAAACATAACATTATTGAATGTCACGACGGGGGAGAGTGAGACATTAATCGGACATGCCTATCATAGCGTAAAAACAGTTGCATGGAGCCCGGATGGGAAAATGCTAGCATCGGGGTCCGATAACGATATTATCATCTGGAAGAAACCCGCACCCGATGTTCATTTGGATTCAATTGAAGTCGATAAGGGAAATATAATACTTGGAGATAACATAAATATCACCGTGGTATTAAAAAATAATGGTGCTGCCGACGGTTTGAACATTAAAGTGGAATTATTCGACGGTTTAACATATCTCAATACGAATTATCTGGACGTGCTATCTGGCCATTTCAATGGTTTTAAATTTCTTTGGAGGACTAACAATTCTACTCCATTGGGATTGCATAATTTCCGGGCAATCTTTGGACTCGAAGAAAAAAATGTTACCGTTCTTGTCAATGCAATACCTAGACCCAATGTCTACGTCATGGACATGACCGTTGGTGAATCAAATATCACAGTTGGGAAGAGTACGATGATAACTGCAACAATTGCTAACAATGGTACCGCCGATGCAACTGATGTCAATGTGAGTTTCTATGCCGATAAAACCCTCCTTAAGACCATAAGGGAAAATATTACCAAAGGTGGCGTCGTCACAATCAATCTTGAATGGACCACAAAGCACACGACTGTGGGAGATCATGTTCTAAAGGTAGTCGTTGGAAATAGTTACAAACAAACGACCGTGCATGTCAATAAACGCCCGACAATAAATCTGAATTACTCAATTTCGGCTTGGCTCATAGGATTAATCATTCTTCTTATTATCATTATCTCACTCATCCTTGGATATGATGCCTATATAAAAGGTTTAAATAAATGATTAAGAAGTCTATTATCATGGTGCATTTTTACCCTATATAAACCTATTCAAAAATCGTGGTAAACCTATTTAAGTAGAGCAATACGAGGGCAATGATAATCGCCACGGCCCTGATCTTTGCTCCTGTAGTTTTGGGTGTCACGAGCGCGCTCTACTTCGTCATGTCTCATGTGATGGAAGGATTGAGGGGCGTCTCTGCCGCCGGGTTCTCCTTCGGCGGCGGGCCCATTGTACCCTTCGAGGCCTTCACATTCATCCTGGGCGTCTACCTATTTCTGACGGTCCTCGTGATAACCTATTTCGTTTCGGGCATGAAGGAAGGCGACGACGCCGTCGAGCTGAGATACCAGATCGGCAGGACGATGCCCGTGGCCCTGCTCATCTATTCGGTGGCGAGCATGGTCGGCGGGATGATGGTGTGATAAGCATAATGCATTTTCACATAACATTTTATTATTTCTTACATAGGCTGGTGGCAATTAATATATATACGATATAATCCGGTACTCGAACTTATGAAAAGGGAATTATCTATAATTTCTGGGGGGGGGGGGTAGAGAATCAATAAATTTTGGCAAACCGGGACTCCTCGCATCGAGGATATTATTTTATATGTTCTTATCACAGGAATAGCATATGATAAAAATGAAGTTGAGCCTAGAAGATATAATTCATTGGAATCTTTATTGAGGACAAAATATTTTAAGGATATTTCACCGGAGCAGGTTTATAAGATTAAAAATTTCATTCATCTCGCTGATAATAAAAAAATTCCTATAAAAGAAAAATTCGAATTCTCTATAGATAATGTAAAGAGACCATTCGAGATACAGTTCATTCCGAATCCTGAAATCTCATGTTACTTGATATTCAGGGAACTTGAAGGAATTCGATCAAGACTGGAAGGAACAGAGTTACAATTGTTAGAGCAAGGAATAATATCGAATGATCTCATGAGGATCCTGAAATATGTATTTCAGCGAAATACAGAGGGGTTTAAACCAACTTATGGTGAGATTTGTGATTATATGGAAATAACAAGTCGTACTGGTCGGAAGAAATTAAGGGCCTTAATCGAAAATGATTACCTTAACGAAATAAAAAATGGTAGAACAAAGAACTTGACGATAACCGAAAAGGGAAAAATGAGCTA
>Ga0315286_10003610_pt1 | contig 14676 bp, 8 predicted proteins | sample YL17G10_0_MG_FD_205038 | JGI IMG/M metagenome (GOLD analysis project Ga0315286, IMG submission 205038) | Sediment microbial communities from Yellowstone Lake, YNP, Wyoming, USA - YL17G10_0 | ecosystem: Environmental > Aquatic > Freshwater > Lake > Sediment | place: USA: Wyoming | collected...
GAGGAGATTCGTTTTTTACCTTAACTAATCCTTCGTATTCTTTACCTACTAAATAGGCGCTGCGCGTATAAAGATTGAGCCCATACTGATTGACTAAGCCTCCTTCGTGTTGTGCGCTTACAAACAGAGGAATCTTAGAATTTTTCTGGAATTCTTCGATAAAATTGATATCGCGCGCATGTATGCCGCCGAGGTTGTAACTTTTAAACACCCCTTTCCAAGCATCCGCCTCTTGGTCAGTTCTGCAGTATATATCCGTAATAAGCTTCTGCGTAATTTTTTCTTCAAGAGACATCTCTTTTAATAGTCCTATTAAAGGCATGCCAAAAATTCGTTCTTTTTCGGCTAAAATTCTTTTTACCGAAGCATCTAGCTCCTCCTCTTTAATCCTGCCTTCTGCTTGTGCTTTTTTAACTGCCTCTATAATATTAAAAAGGACTTCTTTTGCCTGAGAGGGCGAGGCTGAATAAAATAAAGCGATATCTGCTCCGGCCTGAAAAACTCTGGCTACAATTTCTCCAATGAAAGGCTCTTTAATTTTCTGCTGAAAGGCATACTCCTTCATTGCCTGCATACATAATAGTTCATCAACAATAATTATTCCCTGAAAGCCAAGTTCTTCCCTGAGGAACTTAGTCTGGATTTCGTAAGATAAAGAAGCGGGTTCTTTACTTAAATAAGGGTAAATAGCATGGTCGATCATTATCCAAAAATGTAACCCTTGATTAATCAATTCTTGGAAAGGAAGAAAGTCTCTGCCTAAGATATCTTTCTTAGTAACCTCTATCTGAGGTAACCACGTATGGGTATCCCAACGGCAGCAACCCAAGCCGGGGAAATGTTTTACTACCGGAGTAATGCCACCCATATCCATTCCTTTAATAATAGCGGAGGCTAAATCGGCTACGATATTAGGGTATTGTGAATAAATCCTTTTTTTTCTTACTAGAGGTATGCTTGTGTCCTCAATATCCTCAGCCACGTCTATCACCGGTGCAAAATTTATATTGTACCCTTGTTTTTTCATAATCCGGCTGATACTGGTCCATTCCTGTTCAATTTGCTTAAGATACTCCGAAGGCTTAGAAACTGCGTTAGTCCAGAATAATTCTTCGCTTTGAATTACTAAAGGCGGGTTCTGATTAAATTCGCCTCTTGCCTCCTCCTGAGGAGAAAATACTTTTAAGGCCCCTTCCTTTTGTTTTTTAAAATCCGTGATATCTTCTTTATAATTCTCCTCTTGGGAATATACATAAGAACCGACAAAACTATCCAGAGAATTAAATTCAGGATAATAAAATATTTCTACTTGCGCAATCCAATTATCCCTGTCTTTATATCTTAGTCCCTTAAGAGCTAAGTGCAGAAAATCCGTTACAGCATCGTGATCCGGATGAGAGCCCGCGGGATAAGGAGCGTATATTCTTTTGGGCCTATAATCTCGAAGTATATCCGTTATGTCTAAAAGTAAATTTTCTTTGGTATAACCCTTTTTTGCCCGCCGATAAGTATTTTTATAGATTGAGCGGTCTTTCTTGGTGGCCTCGGAGCAATAATTTTTCTTGTTTCTTTGCCTCCAAAGAGAATCTAACCCTTTATCCGGATAACTTAAAAAAATTACATCCTCTGCTTCTAATCCCAGCCTTTCTACTGCCTGTAACGCTAACTGCTGGTTTTTTTCTCCAAGGGCAATATAATCCTGATAGTTAGTCTCTAGACCTGCTTTTTGCCGAAAAGAAGTAGGCGCCAAAGTAGAATCTGCGTTCGTTAAAAAAATTAATTTTATTTGTTTGTTGTCTTTTATTGCCTTAAGAATGGTTCCTGCGCAGCATAGAATAGCATCGTCTGGATGAGGGGAAAATATAAGAATATCAACGGAAGGGGATTTTGCTTCAGCCAAAAGCAAAAGAAGAAAAAGGGAGAAAGTAGTTAAGATAAAAATCTTTATCTTAAGTCTATCTAAAATATAAAAAATCACATTTACTTTATTTTCTCTATTCTTATTCTGCTTATTTTTGTTTTTCTAAATAAATATCGTTCTTATCAGGACCGTAATGTGCGCGGGACTGGCTCCTAATGGAGTAATCATCAAAGAGTTTATTCACCTCGTCTTGAGTATATGTTGCTCCTGGCTGAGGGATACCTGTGTTTTGGATATCCCTTACCAGAGCCTCCAATTTAGCTTTATCGAATTCGCCAGAGTCGTAAACTCCATTATTATTTTGATCGGTAAAGGGTTCTCCGGAGTCGTAGGCCCCATTATTATTTTGATCGGTAAAGGGTTCTGCTGTTGTGCGTCTTTGACGTATATTCCACCAGAACGTCGGCCTATCCTCATCGTATCGAGAAGCAATGAGGGAAACCCAGCCGTCTTTTTTATCTAAATAGCGACAATATCTAAAGCCTAACAATTCATTTTTTTCATCGATATGCGGTAGTTCATCAGGATAACCCTCGGTTCCCATGGGTATTTTTGCCTGAACAGTGTGTAAACTTTTATCTTTGCTTTGCCAACCGTAAATAAACTCCCTCCTTAATTCTTCATCAGCCTTATTTAAAATTTCCCTGACGTCGTGAACAAAACTACGGATAATCATGTTAATGCGGTTAAGATCATATGCTAACGCTCCTAAAACTTCTATCGCTTGCCTTACTTCAGTAAATCCTTCTTTCACATTAGGATTGGGATGGTCCCAAGAGAATTGACCTTGAAAATAATAGGCGTTTTTCATTGTGGTAACTGTGCCAGGTATAGAACAACATGTACATCCTCCGCCGCAAAAAGAATTTGATTTACAGGGAATATTCCTTTGATTTGTACACCAAGCAGGTCTGGCTCCATACAGATCTCCTCCTAAGAATTTACACGTCGGATGGTTAATATGGTTCCACATTCCAGTACAGGTTCCATAATCACCCCTCCATCTCGCAGTCTGAAGATTCTGGCAATGATTACCATCGCATACTTGCCAACAACTATATTCACCACATACCGTATGCTGACACAAACAACTTGCTACCCAAGTATAGCAGCTACTATAAGGTGCGCCTCGCCCTTCTTCACAATAAGTACCATAATTCGGCGGGATTTCCGAGACGAGTGTTTGATCCACGGCAAGAAGTCCATTTCCTGCCCTATTAATCCAATCCAGAATCGCAAGAACACTGCGGGTGAGGCGGTCATATATATCATGGTCGCCGCCGCTAAAGGTATGTTGGTCAATGCCTACGCCATCCACCCAGCCTATATCATAGAATAAATTCAACCATTGTGAAACCCCCGAGGTTCGTTCGCTTAGGGGAAGGTCCAATAACCCTTTCACCCGGGCTAAAAAAGTTGTCAAATCTGCTAACACTTTCTCAACATCACCGCAACTGGTGTTGTCAAAAGGATTCCACCAGGCGTCACCGCAAAAAAATACATCATAACCCCTATTTTCTAAATTAATAGATAAAGGAATAAATTTTAGTTTTAAAAACCCGTCAGGAAGATAATTGCCATCTGCGTCTGTTTTTCCCTCATCTATAGTAACAACTCTTACTTGATTCTTTGAACGGTCTGCTACCCAATCAGGAGCAGGAGGACAAGTTATACAAGTAACTTTCAGTTGACTACCATACCCTATAAACGTAGGCCCAACTACAAGCGAGGCCCTATGAATTCTCCATTTAGCCGCGTCCCACACATCTGCATTAACGTATTGCTTCAAGTCAGTTATAAACTTCTCTGCCGCCTCTCTTATCCCTTCAGCATCGATCAAAGGAAGTCTTTTCGTATAATACCAAGCTGAAAACCTATCTACATTTTTTTGGTTTTTTATCTCTGGAATATCGCTTAGATTATATTCAGGCTCATCAGCATCTTTTATTTTATCACTATCTTTGTCTTCAAAAAAGAAACCCGGCTTTGCTCCCAGGCGCGCTAGCGCAACATCATCCGATTGCATAAGAGAGACTATTTGGGATAAATTCATTTCTTTTAAGGCATTATGGGTACTCATCTCACTAAGTTTTTTATAAATAGCCTTACCAATAACCGGATTAGGGTATCTTTTGCTATATCCCGCATAAGCCAGAATTCCGCCAAAGATTACCCCAGCGCCAACAGCACTTGCAGCCAAAACGCCTAAAAGACCTAACACAGGGCAAATAACCATGAATATACAACCGACTATAAATACGGCAAATACCAACCACTTCGTAGAGCACTCTTCTTCTTTAGTCCCCCCAAAAACTGCCTGTTTTAGATTGTAGCTCATCGTGGAAATTTGCGAAGCTAAACTTAAGGTTGTGCTGTCTGCTGCTTGGGAAGTTAAAATTTTAATTGCGCCTATCTTAGCAATATTTGTAAATACTATTACTAATAAAAAGATGGTGGCAATCACTAAGGTGATGATTACGGCGATTTGGCCTTTTAAGTTTTTTTGCTCTAAATTTTTATGGTAATCTAAAAAACATCCTTTTGCTTTATCTTCCATATATCCTCTTTTCTATCCCAAATTAATAGATTTAAAATCTAAATTCGCCATCTTTTCGGGCTGCTGCAAAGCGAGAATTTAAATTTATTTTGGGTGTATGTTAAACCTTAAATATCTCGTCGGATAAAGGGATACCTCGCTTATGGATTTCTTCCAGAAAACTAGGTAACGCTCCCGTCGGCCGGAATTCACCCAAAATTTTACCTTGACTGTCAATCCCAGACTGGCGGAAAACAAAGATATCCCTTAGCTCAATATGTGATTCATCGGACATCCCGGCAATTTCGGTAACCTGCATGATTTTTCTTGAGCCATCAGAGAATCGATTAGTATGCACAATAATATCAATGGCCGAAGCAATCATTTCGCGAATTGCCCGTAAGGGTATCTCGATGCCGCTCATCAAAATCAATGAATCCATGCGCGCTAAAACATCGTGAGTAGAATTGGCGTGTATAGTGGTCATAGAACCATCATGGCCAGTATTCATCGCCTGAAGCATATCCAGCGCTTCTGAACCACGGCATTCTCCAATGATAATCCGATCCGGCCGCATACGCAGGGAATTGCGAAATATATCGCGCACGGTTATTGCGCCTTTGCCTTCTATATTAGGCATCCGTGATTCTAATCTTATCCAATGCTGATGATGCAGTTTTAATTCTGCGGCATCCTCAATAGTAACAATCCGTTCTCCATCGGAAACAAATTCAGAAAGTAAATTTAACACCGTAGTCTTTCCTGTTCCCGTGCCGCCTGAAACAATAATATTTTTCCGCGCTAATACGCAAGCCCGAATAAACTCTGCCATCGCATGATTAAGGGCATTTAATCTTTCTAAATCAGGAATTGTCAATCGCTCACGACCAAATTTTCTGATGGTTAAAGTAGGGCCGGTAAGCGAAATGGGATGAATAATGGCATTAACGCGCGAGCCGTCGGCAAGCCGGGCATCCACCATCGGCACAGATTCATCTACTCTTCTTCCCAGAGGAGCAATAATCCGCTCAATAATTTGGCGCACCTGTTCGTTAGAAATAAACCTTTTAGAAGTCAATTCGAGTTTGCCTTTTTTTTCAATATAAATCTGGTGTTTATTATTTACCATAATATCAGTAATTTCGGAATCGGCAAGCAGGTCTTCTAAGGGCCCAAGCCCTAAAGCCTCATCGGTGATTTCTTTTATCAGCTTCTCCCGTTCTTCTCGCGAAGAGATTAAAGTCCCTGCTTCTTCGGCCAAGGCGCTGTTAATTGCCTTGGAGGTTCTCTCGCGTAACTCTTTAATCTTGGATAAATCGTCGACTACGCGATCTAAACGACGCAAATCCAGCTCACGAATTAGACGTCTATGGACCCTTTGTTTTAATTCATCGATTTTGTCTTCCCGAGTCAGTTTTTTTCCTTCGACAATATCTTGTATTTCCGGAAAAATAGATTCTAACCCCAAAGCGTCTTCTACCAACATGTCTTTCTTTTCCGCTAAAGGATGAAGGGCAAAAAGCTCTTCTAACTCTTGATGCGAAATAAAAAGTTCGTTATTGCTTAATAAGTCTTCACTTAATTTGTCAATTATCTGACTGACTCTTGATCGCGGGCTATCCCAAACTACGGGTATGCGGCGATTCAGGGCAGCGCCTACAACCCTGCCTTCAGAAGGGATACGGGCGATTATATCACAAGGCAATGCTGCCTTTACATCCTGCCAAGGAACTCCTCCTTGGCTTTCTGCCCGATTTAATATTGCCTTTATCATCTTAAGCGGAAAATAGAACGACTGCAATATATCTATGGCTTGTTTTGCTTGTGATACTGAAAGGATATCGGGATTGACCAACAACAAAATTAAATTTGTCTGTTCTAGAAGAGAAATTAAAGGCTTGGTAAAACTACGGCCGCCATCGACAATTATAAACTCGTATTCCCGATCCAAGTCTTGCAAGATAGAACGAAAAGATGCATTATTTGAATAAACGTTAAATCGGGTAACAGAATTTAAGGTAAAGGGTAAAAAATCAAGCCTATAGGTAGAATGATGAGTAATAAAATCACTAAATCGCAAAGAAGAATAAGCATCCTTATGTAGGCTTGACATAAGGCCGGTTAAGTCTTTGCTGGCTTTTAAATTTAAAAGCTTGGCGGAATCCCCGGGAAGATCCAAGTCCATATCCAACAAAAGGACTTTTTTGTTCTTTAATTTTTTGGCGAACATTACGGCAAGGTTGACGGCTAGAAATGTTCTGCCTACGCCGCCTTTGGGGCTAAAAATAGAGATTACTTTTGCCATAGTTATTTTTATTGCAAGCTGTAAACTATAGGAATCTCTATACAGAGTACCTTTTCTCTAATTGCCGGAGGAAATGGTGGAAAGGGTGAAATTTTTTTTACGGCTGTAAGTGCATTTTCATCGAACACACTTAAACCCGAAGACTGTTTGATTTTAACATCAAGAAGGTCTCCCGCAGAAGATAAACAAAGGTTTAAGATTAATGTGCCTTGAAGTTGGCCCTGTTTGGCTGTCCAAGGATAAGAGATATTTTCTTTAATTCGTCGAGAGACTATCTCAGTATATTTATTTATCGTCAGCGGCGCAACCTCTTTAGTGAAAGACGGCGCCATTTTGATTTCGGGAGCTTCTTCAATTTTGGCTAATTTTTCAGCTTTAATTTCTTGGCCTATTATTTTAGGAGTAAGCGTAATGAACAATTCCGTATCCCCTCTTTCCCCTTGACCCCCGCCTACTTTGGTTGTTTTTTTTCTAAATAACATACCTATAATCGGGATATCCCCTAAAAATGCGTCTTTCCGGATGTCCTCTTCTAACTTTTGTTTGATTAGCCCGCCTATTGCCATAGTCTGCCCATTGCCAAGTATAAGCTCAGTAGAGACATTGCGTTTGGTTAAAGGATAGGCCTTAGCAGTAGGAGAAGTTGCGCTACCAATTGTTTCCGGCGCCTGCACTTCGCTGACCTCTATATTTAATGCCAATTTAATTTGTTTTTCTTCAGTTACCTTGGGTTTTATTTTTAGCTTTATACCATATTCTTTATATGCTACGGTTGTGCCTTCAAATGATCCTGTTCCTCCAGCAACCACTTGAGTAGAAAAAGTGGGTTTTTCTCCGCCAACCCACAGCTCTGCTTCTTTGCCGCTCTGACAGGCGATTCGAGGATGGGAAAGAATTTTAATTTTACCTTGTTGAACCAAAAAATCATAAGTAGCATTAAAATCGGCTCGCTGCCAATCTAAAATATGGAAAAAAGCATCAAGAGTCCCGCGAAAGGTATTTTTAAAACGCCCCGCAGGCTCTGTAAGAGATACACCGCCGGGAAAAGTAAAGCCTAATGTCTTAGTAGCATCTTCGGTTATTTCCAACACCTGCACGGCAATATCTACAATCGCCTCTTCTTCTTTTAACTCCAAAAGATCTACGATCTTATTTTTTAATGTCTCTAAAGCTTTAAGAATTTTTTCTCTGTCTTGGGCACCTTTGACGTTACCTAAAAGCAAAATTTTACCTTCGCTATCTGCAGCTCGTGTATAGACATTAGGATATCCTAAAGCTGTTAAAATATCATCCGCGCGCTGCTTAATGAGGTTCATATTTTCGCTAAAAACATTTAACTTAATTGAATGTTCGCCAAGATTATCCCACCAAACTATACTGGTTGCACCAGCGCCTTTACCTTCAATAAGTAATTGATTTGTGCTTACTGAAATGACATCGGCAACATTAGGATGGCTAATTACTACCCGCGTAGGATTATCTATCGGCAAAATCTTACTTCCGCCAACATACAAAGTCAATTCTTCTATTTCTGTTTGAATATCCTGCGCAAAGAAAGGACTATAACTTACAACGGTGATAAAAAAAACTAAAAAAACTATGGCTGGGATATTTCTCATTTCTCTCCGTCAGACAAAGGAATTACTTCTTTGCGTACTCCACGATATATCTCCACTGTCGGCAAATTTCCTAAAGAAGGAGAGCCTTCCTTAGTAGCAATTGGAGGATATAAATATTGTAATAAACTGTCCCAATCTACGGGCTTAATTGATTCAGTCCCCATATCTTCGAATGAACGCATAACCAATTTAATCTTTCCGTGCTCTTGCACAAAAGAAAGTAAAATTGCTTCCTGGGGAGTAAGCGCAAGGGTAACTGACCCGCTGGCTCCGCCTCTTGTTGCCTGTTCTTTTCTAAGTATTTGACTATCAATTACTTCAGTTCCCACTGCTAATACCTTGACGTTTTGCGAAATTAACACTATGCGGCTGGAATCAACTGTGGGCTTTGCTTTGCCGCTACTGGAAGGCGGGGATAGAGAAGCAAACACATCAACAAAATCACCGGGCTTAATTAAACTGGTAATATTGGAAGCATTATCGACTAAAATAGCAACTGCTCTTTTACCTTCAGGGGTAACATCGGAAAGGCTTTTAGTTTGAACAGCGGGTAAAAGTTTTGCCTTTACTATTTGTTCTCCCTTCGCAATTGGCTCCGCAGCAATCTGGCCGATAACTTGGTCAAGGGAAGTAGCTACACCCGGCTGTATAGCGTTGACGGGTAACTCTTTTATTTCAATATCCGAAGGGGTTATGGGAGCTTGAGCAGAAATATTATTCTTTGCCAATAATGCTATCCCCATTTTTGGGGTCGGCGGCTCAACTGGCGCCGGCGGCCGGGCTTCACGCTTAATCTTCTCTTGAATCTGACTTACCTTCTCTAAAATCTGGGTTTCTCTGCGCTGCAGATAAACATTTAACAATACTATTGCCATTATACCGCAACAAATAGCAATAAATAGAGGAAGCCTTTTTTGTATCTGTGGCAGCTGCATTACTTTATTCTATCTTCGTATACGACTACTTTTATTTTCTTTGCTAAATTGTCTGTAATCTCTTTGATTTTCTGCTGCTGCTTAAGAAATAAAACGCTGGTCTTTATTTCATCCCATACTTCAGAAAGCGGCCGAGGCTGCCCTCCCTTTTTTCCTTCCAACTTTACGATATAATAACCAGACTTATCCTTAAAAACATTGCTGTTCTGTCCGACCTCTAAGCTAGAAGAAAAAGCAATAATATCGAATCGCGCAAAATCTGCCCCGCGAGCGCCTTTCTTAATAAATCCTAAATCGCCGCCATTGGCGGCTGTAGGCGCGATGGAGCGCTCTTTGGCCAAGGTAGCAAAATCCGCCCCTTTTAATAATTCAATGAGTATTTCTTTAGCAGTTGTCTCATCGGAAACTAAGATTTCTTTAATCCTTCTTTCCTCTTCTTGCTGAAATTGGTCTTTATATAAATTATAAAAATCTTCAATCTCTGAAGAGGTAACAGTTACATTTTTAATCTCATCCTGAATAAACTGATTCGCCAAAACATTTATTTCTAAGTTTCTTAAGGTCTCCTGCACTTTGGGCTGATTATCAAAATTTCGGGCCACAGCCTCTAAATATAAAAGATGGCGCCTAATTAACTCTTCCTTTAAATAAGCAATTCTTTGTTCCCGGGTATTAATTTTAGCTTCGGGCACATCAGTTAATTCATTATACCCCTGAATCTCTTGCTCTAATTGCTCTAAGGTAATGGGGAGGTCTGCGACTTTAGCAATAACCGTTCCTTGCGGCTGCAAAGCTTTATTTTTATTGAGAAGATTCAACTTTTCGATCTTTTCGCAACCAAAAGAAAGTAGAACTAAGAAACCAAAAATAATTAAGGGATATACTTTTCTATCTTGAATAGACATATTTTTAACCTCCTCCTATAAATATTTACTAAAATATATTATCATATAACAGAATTTAGTCAATATAATTTTATCATTATTAGCGCTAACGAGATTTGAACTCGTGTATTCAGCTTGAGAAGCTGACGTCCTAGGCCGGGCTAGACGATAGCGCCAAGATTATGCCAATGATAACATAACAACCCAGCCTCCGTCAATAATTTTGTTCTCTATTGTGCGTAATTTGATTGCTTTTTGCGTTAATTTCTGGTATAAATAAGTTCGGCCCGCCATACATAGGCGGGGCTCATTCAAGGAGGCAAAATGGATCCAGAACGGATTGAAATTGAAAATGAGATATTAGACAAGTTAAGCGGAAAAATATTTTTGTTACAGGACATGACCCATAAACGCGACGCTATCTTTCAGGTGTTTCTGGAAATCTATAACAGTTCTTCCCGTTGTCAGAGATTTATCAAAAAATCCAGGGGGTTGGAACTGGAGGGCTTCTTTAAGGAATTTTTTTCTTACGGCATAATTGAAGGGTTTCTGAATGACCCTGATGTGGAAGACATTATGATAAACCATCTTTCTACCATTTATATTCGCAAGACAAAATCAGGAATGGTAAAAACAGATAAGAGATTCCCTTCTTTGGAAGAATTGGAGCTATTTGTCAAAAAGTTGATTATCTTCTCGGGAAGAAAAAACACAAAAAAGATCAATAATGTAGAGCTTTCCGAAATAAAAGGAAGGGCGAATATCGTATATTCGCCATTTGGCTTACAGATAACCATAACCCGTGCCAAAGAAAACCCTCTAAGTATAATTGACTTAATCAAAAGCGGCGCCCTTAATCCACAGTTAGCCGCACAACTTTGGCTTTATATAGAAGGCTTAGGTGTTAAGCCGGCGAACATTATTATTTCCGGTGGCCCGGGAACGGGTAAAACTACTCTTTTAAACGCCCTGCTTGGTTTTATTCCAGAGCATGAGCGCCTTGTGGTGATTGAGGATACGTTAGAATTAAATACCAACCTGGAAGAAAATTGCTCTCGCTTAGAAAGTGATGAAGAAATCTCGTTGGCAGATTTAGTAAAGAATTCTTTGCGTATGCGTCCGGACAGGATTATTGTGGGAGAGGTCAGGGGCAAAGAGGCGCAGGATTTAATGACCGCGATGAATATCGGTAAATACTGCCTGGGAACCCTGCATGCCTCAACTACCAGAGAAACCATCATGCGCCTGGAGAATGAACCGATGAACGTGCCTGAGGTACTCATAAATCTAGTCGATGTCTTTGTGATTATGCGACGTTACAATGTAGACGGCAGAATCCAGCGTGTGGTAGGAGAATTAGCGGAAACTGCAGGCATGGAAAAAAAGATGGTGTTGTTGTCTTCGCTATGGTCTTATGATTTAGCTAATAGCAGGTTTGAAGAGTTAGCGGTGAGCAGTATCTACCGAGACCGCCTTGCTCAAATAAGCGGCAAATCTAGCAAAGAGATTATGGAAGAATTAAAACTGAGGGCAGGCTTATTGAGAGTGCTTGTAGAAAAAGACATTAAAGATATAGCTCAAGTCACTAAAATTTCCCGCCAATACACCAGTGACCCTAAAAACGCAATTAAAGAGCTGGGTTTAAGCAAAGAAGATTTATTATAGTGCTATTTTTTAAAAAACAATGCATATAGGTATTGGTTTAAGCATAGAAAAGGATCCTCTCCTGGCTGCTAAAGAAGCAATAGCCCTGGCAAAAATAAATTTGCATAGCGAGAGGGTTGACTTAGGGATAGCGTTTAGCTCTATGGATCTTGCTTCCTCCGGTATATTAAAAACGCTCGGCAGCGCCTTAAAAGAAGGAACACCCATATTGGGTTGTAGCGGCGCAGCGATCATCGCCAATCAGGGCATCTACAAACATGGAATAGTAGTTATGCTTTTAAGCTTACCTGAGGGAGTATATTTTAGTACTGCTTGCGTCAAAGGCATAAAGGCAAAAACGCCTCTAAACGCAGGAAGAGAATTAGGAGAAAAATTACTTTATGGGTTTAAAGATGTGCATCGAGTTTTAAGTATAATCTTCTCTGATGGATTGATGGAGGAAGGCTCAAATCTTATTTACGGCCTGCAGGAAAGATTGGGGAAAAGTTTCCCACTCGTCGGCGCTTCTGCCTCGGATAACTTAAGTTTCTCAAGAACATGCGTCTATTACAATAAAGAAGTGCTTGGTGATAGCGCCGTAGGAATACTTTGGGGTGGTAAATTAAGTTTCGGCTTAGGCATAAAACACGGCTGGAAACCTTTAGGTAAGCAACGCACAATCACTAAATGCGAAGGTAATATTATCTATGAAATAGATAACGCGCCGGCAGTAAAAATATATCAAGAATACCTGGCTTCTGATTTGCCTGAATTAAAGAAAGAATTAAAACGCATCTCCACACTTTATCCTTTAGGAATGTATCTACCCGGGGAAGAGGAGTATCTCCTGCGAAATACCCTTTCTATAGAAAAAAACGGTTCTCTGCGCCTTCAAGGCAATGTTACCGAAGGAAGTGCGGTAAGGTTAATGATCGGCACAAAAGAATCCTGCCTTGAAGCCACTCAACAGGCGGTAGAGGAAGTAAAAAAAGGATTGTTTAATCCTGCTTTAAATTTATTAAAGGAGCAGAAGAATAATTTTGTCCTTGTATTTGACTCGGTTTCAAGGTATATACTATTAAGAAGAGAGGCGAGTAAAGAATTGGAAATCATTAAAAAAGGCCTGGGTGAGAATACGCCGATAATCGGCTTATACACATACGGGGAACAGGCGCCATTAAGGGCAGTTAGCTATCAAGGCCAAGCCTATTTCCATAATCAAACCATTGCTATTGTGGCTATCGGCGGCTAGCAAAAAAAATGAATATTTTTGAATTCCTGATGAACCTGCTTGGATTAGCAATTACATTGGCTATCCCTGTTCTATTTTTTATTCTGATGTTTAAAACAGATAAAATAAAACAGTTACAAGCAATGATGGAAAAATTAAAAAAATCCCTGGAAGAAATGGACGAGCAAGCTAAGCTCATCGTGCGCACCGATATGGAATTGAACAAAATCCAGGAAGAACTGGATAAAAAGATAACCGGGCTATATGCCTTGCAAAGAATATCCCGGGCAATCAGCACCACCTTAGAAGAAAGCCAAATCTTTAAAAGAATAGAAGCAGGATATCTTGAGGATCTTGGCTTTGAAAAAGCCTGTGGATTCTTATGGAATGATAAAGAAAATAAATTCGCCCCGCATCTTAACCACGGCTATTCTGAAGATAAAATTGAGACAATTAAATCTCTGGTAAACTCAGATAAAGAGACATATCAGAACCTAATAAAAAACGAAAAGGCCTTATCCTCGATCTTTTTATTATCGGAAGCCGGGCTGAAAGACAAAATAAAAGATGTTTTCGCCGTCAATTCTTTTATTATCTCCCCTATCCTGCCTAAAGAGGGCAGCAAGGGATTTTTCTTTGTTGGGATAGAAAGCGCCGATGTATCGATAAACGAAGGCGACGAAGAATTAATCACTATCCTGAGTAATCAAATCGGCCAGGCCTTAGAAAACGCCAGCTTATTTGAGAAAACCTGGAGAGCGCATCAAGAATTAGAAAAAAAGGTTGAAGAAAGAACACGCCAATTAACCCTTGCCTTAGAAGAGGTAAAGAAAGCAAGTAAGCGTAAAACTGATTTTATTTCTAGCGTCTCGCATGAATTGAGGACTCCTCTTACCTCTATCAAAGGCTATGCTGCAATACTTATGGCCGAAAAACTGGGGCCAGTACCCCCGGAAGTAAAAGCGCGGCTGGAAAAGATAAACCGTCACAGCGACGAACTTGTACATATGGTAAATGACCTATTAGATATAGCCCGTGTGGAATCCGGAAAGGTAGCAATGAGGATAGGCCCGCAGGATTTAGGAGAGATGATTGCTTCAGTCTCGGATTTGATTTTGATCCAATGTAAAAATAAGAATATCGAATTGGCTCAAGAAATACAAAAAGATACGCCTCAAGTATTAGCAGACCGCAGCCAGATAGAGCGAGTATTTATTAACCTTCTGGCTAATGCCGTTAAGTTTACGCCCCAAAACGGAAGAATAACTATCAAAGCGAATAAAAAGGATGGTTTCGTGCAGGTAGACATACAAGATACAGGTATAGGCATACCGCCGGAAGCACTCTCGCTGATTTTCGATGAGTTTTACCGCGTAGACAATGCTGTGAACCAAGAGCTAAAAGGCACGGGGCTGGGTTTATCTCTAGTTAAGCATATCATCGAGGCGCACAAAGGAAAGATTTGGGTAGAAAGCAGGCCGGGCAAAGGAAGCACATTTAGTTTCACATTACCTATAGCGTAAGGAAATCTATGGCCAAACTGCGGATATTGCTTGTTGATGATGACCCCGATATCTTAGATGTATTAGAGATAGCTCTTT
>Ga0315286_10003611_pt1 | contig 14673 bp, 14 predicted proteins | sample YL17G10_0_MG_FD_205038 | JGI IMG/M metagenome (GOLD analysis project Ga0315286, IMG submission 205038) | Sediment microbial communities from Yellowstone Lake, YNP, Wyoming, USA - YL17G10_0 | ecosystem: Environmental > Aquatic > Freshwater > Lake > Sediment | place: USA: Wyoming | collected...
GGTGTATTTTAAGTTGTTTATTATGTTCCCTCTCATATATATCATAATACACTATCGTGCGGCCGCAGTAAAGTGTATTAATATTAAAAAAAATTAAAATGTGTATATTCTTTTTTATGTATAAAAGGCTATAACCAATCATTAGTTATAGCCTTTTTAGGATTTAAAATCCGGTTCAGGATCTTCAATAAATTTTTTAGCTGGCAATTCGGTTATTCCCTCATGAATTGCTTTGATTATCCTGTGCCAGCCATCCATTACATATCCGTCGGAACGCAATATTAAGGGAGTAGCTAAATCCGCCCCTGCAACCCTTTCGAAATGAACAAGGAAATCATGAAAGCTTTTCAGTTTCCACATAATCATTTCTTCCAGAATTTTTTCTGTATTTATATGATAAGTAGTCACTGGGATATGTTCAGCTGCCTTATGCAATGAATCGCTGTTAAAAATATTGCCCTTATTATCGATAAAACAGCCTTTTGCCATCAGAATACCTCCTCTCTTATTCTAAATTTATTGTTTTTTAAAGAATACTACCGCCACTTTTCTATACTCTCTTTATAATAAAACTGTTTGATTTTGTCAACAATCTTAGTGCTTTTTAAAAGTTCCGTAATTTTTCCATCAGCTCCATATAAAATTTCAAATTATGCATTGAAGCTAGGCGCATGGCCAACGGATCGCCAACAGCAAAAAGATGCTTGAGATAGGCGCGCGTATGATTTTGGCAAAGTTCGCAATCGCAATGCGGATCAACCGGCAAAAAATCATCTTTGAATTTTTCGTTGTTAATATTTATGGTCTCATAAAAGTTGTTTGCGTTTATATCATCACTCTTCCAGATAAACAATCGTCCATGTCTTCCTTCTCTCGTTGGAATCACGCAATCAAACATATCCCACCCTAGATTCACAAATCTGACAATATCTTCCGGCGTGCCCACTCCCAGCGCGAAACGCAATGAATTTTCCGGAATCAGTTCTGCTGTTTCCCGTACTGCGTCTTCCATAAAATTCCCTTCCGCGTCAATATGGCGAGCGCCAAAACCATAACCATCCCAGCCTAAGGCTGGTCCGCCTTTGGCGGAAAAACCAATCTTAATTAATTCCTCCGCGCACATTTTTCTTAAATCCGAATATGTCCCGCCTTGAATAACACAAAAAATCAGCGGCCGATCTTTATTTTTGATTTTTCTAATTCTCAACTGTCTTTTATATTCAATCATACAACGCTCTGCCCAACCGATCGTCCTCTCAACGGCCTCTTTGATTTTTTCTTTGGAATAATTATTGGGCGGCACATCATCCAAAACCACCATCATATCCACACCCAGATCAAATTGGATCTGAATTGATTTTTCCGGAGTTATTTCATGCACTGAGCCGTCCAATGGAGATTTAAACACTGCTTTTTCATCGGTAATTTTTCCGTTTTGCGGATTTTTGTGGATCAAAGAAAAAATTTGATATCCTCCTGAATCCGAAAGCAGCGGCGCGTCCCAATTCATAAACTTATGGATGCCGTCGGATTTTTTAATGAGTTCTGTTCCCGGCTGTAAATATAAATGATAGGTGTTCACCACCATCGGAGCAATCCCGATTTTTTTTAAATCTTCGCTGCTCAGCGACTTTACAAAACCGCGCGTCGCGTCCGGCATAAAAAACGGAGTCTTAATTTCTCCGTTTTTCGTTTTAATTTTTCCGCTTCTATTTTTTTCTGATTTTATTAATTCAAACATATTATGAGGCCGGCAAAACCCGGTAGCCGGACGCGTCCATTTTCGCGTCTTCAATTAAAATTGTTGATTTCTTTTCTGATGTTACGGAAAGATCTTCTCCAGTGAAAGTATCCTTAGCTGAAAAAACCGACGGATTCAGGATTTCGCCCGAAGAGGCCCCGCCTTGTTCCGGCGAAGGAACGAATTTTATCTGGAACACCGCTTCTTTAGGCGAAGATATAACGCCGGTTCCCGCGCTGATGTTTCCAATTTCCCAGACAATCGTATTATTTCTTTCATTATAAGCCAGCCTTGCGTCTTCCGGATAAATTTTGCCGGTCATTGAAACTCCGGTCGGCAGAACAGTTTCAATTTTGGCTCCTGTCACATCATTGGAAACATTCTCTGCCAGCCAGTGTATTGTATAGGTTGTCTCTTTCCCGACTTGCGCCGGAAGCGGTCCGGAATTGGGAATGACCGGATCATAATAAAAGCCTTTCGTCTCAATGACAATTTTGGAAGTCAGCTTCATATCCATTTCGTTGCCGGCAATAACTTTGTTTGATTTTATCGGCGTGGGAATATCCGGACTGTCTATTTTGGCCAGCGCCGAAATAACAAAATTTTTGTCAGCCGGGCCGGTTATGGGAATCACATCTTTGACTTTAATGCTGAACCGGATTAATCCGGCCTGTCCCGGACCAAGAAACCTAAGATTGGCAAAATCGGCCGCTTTCCAGGTTATGGTTTTGCTGTCGGAATTAAACGCTCCCTGATCCAGGCGCAAAGTCGAATAATCCAACACTGGACTGTCTATTTTTTCCGTGACAATGGCGTCGCGATAGCCAAGTTCGCTATCATTTTTGTAGGCAATCTCAAACCTAAGCGTGTCTCCGGCTTTGACATTAAGATTTTGCAGGCCATTAACTACCTGGGCGATAACCAGCGGCGAAGCTGCAATATTTGTCACAGCTTTTTCTTCATTATAGGAAATAAATTCGCCCTGTTCCAGTTTCCCGATATAGGCGGTCGCGTTTTTTGCTTCATCACGGGTCCCTTCCAGTTTTCCGCTGACCACAATTTTCCCTGATGCTCCGGCGGCCAGGCGCCCGATATACCAGATATTATTTCCTTCCGAGACGGACGGGCTTGATTTACTAAAAATAAAACTTTCCGGATAATCTATTTTAACGTGCAGGTCATTAAAATCTGCCTGTCCGGTATTTTTATAGCTGATGAGATAATCAACCGCGTCTCCGCTGGCGATATATTGGGGAGCCAAAACTTCAAATTCAATAGGGGTTGAAGTCACGCGGATTCCCAATTGCGATTTAGCGCTGAATTGGCTGTTGAAATTTGAAGGGGTATAATTCAAATCGGCTTTAACATAAATAACCGTGCCCCTGGGATCATAGGCTCTGCCTTTCAATATATATTGCCCGCTCGCGCCAGCTTTTATTTCCCCCATTTCAACGCGGCCGCCGGCATCTCCGTCCTTTTTAAAATCAGCTTCAGTTTCCGCCTTGAAGCTTTCTGGAAAACCAACATGCAAGACCACGTTTTTCAAAGCCACGCGATTGTCATTTTTATAACTGATAACATATTCCATAAGGCTCCCGCTTTCTCCTTCCACCGGACCGCTGATATTTACGCTTACCCGATTTTCATTAAATGAAGCCTGGGAAAATTTAAGCACTCCCGCGATAAGCAAAGCAACGCCCAAAATTCCCGCGATTACCAGCGCTCCCCACTTTATGGATTTGTTTTGCTCTTCCCCGATAAGCGGCGGCGCTTCCTCCCACTCCTCTTGCGTTTTAAATTTATTCAACGAGCTGACCCCGCCGGTGCGAATGTCAAAAGAGCTGGGATCATGCTTGCCCAGGTTTTTATCCGGTTCTTTTTGGTATAATTTATTTTTTATTTCAGCTAGTGACATTTTTTATGCTTATTTTATACGATAATTATAACAGATTTAGTATTTTATATCCAGCCTAGAGTCTCTTCGGCGATGATTTTGAGGTTTGTAATTTCTTTTTCCGGCACTCGGATTTTCACCAGGCTTTCCAGCTTGTTTTTGGAAAAAATCCGCAGCATCTTCACGGATTCGCTGCTGATGCCTATTATTTTGCCTTGCCTATTCCGGCAATTTTCACACAAAACTCCGCCTTTTTCCGCGCTGAAATAATTATTTTGCGGCCGTAATTTATTTCCGCAATTTACGCACTTACCAGTTTCCATTTTATAGCCGGTTTCTTCCAAAAACTTAAACAGAAATCCTAATGTTATGATGTCCATTTTTTCGCCATCTTCCGCGCCAGCGCTCAATTTTTCCATAACTGCAAGATACTTTTCAAGCAAGCGGAATATTTTTTCATCTTTTTCCTGTTCAAAGATTATTTTATCCAGCCGGGAAAAAACATAAAAAACCTTCGAGACTGCCTCCAGATTTTTCTTGATGCCGGCAAAATAATTCAGGGCCGCGGCTCCGGTGATTTTTCCGATGCCTTTGGTTTTAGCCGTGAATATTTCCGCGAGCGTGGCGGTTTCCAAATGCCCGGCCAGCTTGGCGTTGAGGCGGCGCACGCCAATGGCTTTAGCCTGGATTTTCCCCGCTTCCAAAGTATAAATTGAATAAATCCGATCGGCTTCGCCGATGTCGCGCTTGCCCAAAATTATGCCGGTGTATTTATAGTCCATGCTTGAATTATATGATTAAATGGTTTAATTGTTAAATTGTTATAAATAAAAAGGGGGATCGAATGATCCCCATCGGGCATTACCCCGGTTATATCATGGATCGCAAGTGGCGATCCATTACTTCCTGACCTCTTCCGGTCACAGCACAGAAAAGAAGCAGTACTGCTGTTTTTACAAAAAAATAAACAGCAAAGATGGAACATGAGACTTTTTCAAGAAATCTTACCCTTTTCATCGGTATCTCCTTTTACCTCTTTATTTGAATTTTTAACATCCCGTCTTCAATATTAAATTCTTTTTCCAAATCAAATTCGTCCAGTTTGCCTTCTCTTAGATCTTCCGCTAAAACTTCCTTTTTTATGGTATCTCCAAATTTTTCAAAAATTTCAGACATTCCAGCATAGCACACTTTTATCCGGTTGTCAACCTCGTAACCCGCTTCTTTTCTCATCTCCTGGATAAAGCGGATAATTTCGCGCGCCTGGCCTTCGAGCTTTAAATCATTATCTATATGTATGTTTAATTTAGCTAGATCTATGTTTTTATCCACTTTAACCTTTTTAACATTAACTTCCTCACTAATAATATTAAATAACTCTTCACTTAACTCATCTTTAACAAATAGCTCATACAGCGGCTGTCTTACCTTGATTTCAGCATCAGCTCTTAATTTCAAGCCAGCATTTACATACAGTCTTGCCTTATCCATATCAATGTTTAATTTCTCATCAATCAGTTTTTCATCCGCTACCGGAAATTCAGCCAGATGCACCGACTCTTCGCCTGTTAAATTTTTGTAAATTTCTTCTGCCACAAATGGCGTGAATGGTGCCATCAGTTTTGAAAGCTCAACTAAGACATAATGCAAAGTTTGGTAGGCCTCATTTTTGTCATTATCATCTTCGCTTTTCCAAAATCTCTTTCGTGATCTTCGGATATACCAGTTTGATAGGTTGTCAATAAATTTTTCTATATTTTTAGCTGATCCATAAATATCATATTTCTCAAGCTTGCCATCAACATCTTTAATGAGCATATTGAGCTCTGAAATTATCCATTTGTCTAATAAGCTTTTGACTTTTAGCTTTTGCTTTTTAGCTTGAAACTTGTCTATATTCGCGTACAAAATGAAAAATGAGTAAGAATTCCAGAGCATGCGGAAAACACGATTCATGATTTCATTCATACCCTTAATATCAAAACGCTTAGGAAGCCCAGGTTGATTAATTGTATAAAGCATCCAACGCAACATATCCGCTCCGTATTTATCCATCACTTCCATTGGGTCAACTATATTGCCCTTGGACTTAGACATTTTTTTCCCCTTGGCATCAAGTATGAGCCCGAGACAAATTACGTTTTTGTAGGCATAACCGGCTGGAACTTTTTTGCCTTCATGAAGTAGTGTCGCAATTGCATGCAAGGTATAAAACCACCCGCGCGTTTGGTCAATAGCTTCAGCAATAAAATCAGCTGGAAAATATTTACCGCTGTCAATTTTTTCCTTATCTTTCTCTGTCGCCTGATTTGGATAATAGAATTGCGCCAGTGGCATCGAGCCAGAATCAAACCAAACGTCCATCACTTCTAATGCGCGCCTCATTTCCCCGCCGCAATAACATTTAACCTTAACGTCGTCGATATAGGGCTTATGCAAATCCTCCAATTTTTGCCTGGATAATTCTTCCAGTTCTTTTTGTGATTCAATAACTTTTAATTCCCCACATTTTTCACATTCCCAAATTGGCAGCGGAGTGCCCCAATACCTTTCGCGGGAAATCGCCCAGTCTTTGGCTTCTTTAATCCACTCACCGAAACGGCCTTCTTTTATATTTTCCGGAATCCAATTGACATTTTTTCCGTTTTCATATAATTTATCGCGCAGTTCGCTCATGCGGATGAACCAGGACGGTTTGGCATAATATATAAGAGGTGTTTCGCAGCGCCAGCAAAATGGGTATTCATGTTCGTATACTTCTTCTTTAAATAATAAATTTCGGTTTTTTAAATCTTCAATGATCAGCTCATCCGCCGCGTATTTATTTTTTTCATTCTTTTTCTTGACTGGAAGGCCTTTACCCGGAACATCGGCAGTGATTGTGCCCTGCTCATCGACTGTTACCAGCGTCGGCAAATCATTAATTTTTCCTGCTTCAGCGTCATCCGCTCCAAAAGCCGGCGCTATATGCACAATCCCCGTCCCTTCTTGGATGGAAATAAAATCGCCGGAAATTATATAATATGATTTTTTGTCTGTTGTATTGGTTTCATATAGTGGTTCGTATTCTGACCCCAACAAATCATTCCCTTTTATTCTTTTAACAATCTCGTGTTTCTCTTCAATTTTTTCCAAAAAATTTTTGGCGAGTATCAGAATTTCATCTTTAATCTTAACTTTTACATAATCAATATCCGCTCCAACTGCCAAAGCAACATTGCCAGGAAGAGTCCAGGGAGTTGTAGTCCAGGCTAATAAATATGTATTTTCTTCACCCTTAACTTTAAATTTTACAAAAACAGAATTGTCTTTCACGGTTTGATAGCCCTGCGCCACTTCGTGAGAAGACAGCGTCGTTCCACAACGATAACAGTACGGCACAACTTTGTGGCCTTTATAAATCAAGCTTTCGCCCTTTTTATTTTTGGTTTTGAATATTTGCGCGATCACCCACCAGACAGATTCGATATACCTGTTTTCATAAGTAATATAGGGATTTTCCATATCCACCCAGTAACCCATCCGCTCTGTAAGTTTTTCCCACAGGTCTTTGTATTTCCAAACTGATTCTTTGCATTTTTTGTTAAATTCGATAATACTCTCGCGCGGATTGCCAGGAACAATATTTTCAATGTCCTGTTTGTTGCGCAATCCTAATTCTTTTTCAACTTGCAGTTCCACAGGGAGGCCATGCGTATCCCAGCCGGCTTTCCGTTCTACGCGGTAGCCTTTCATAGTTTTATATCTCGGAATAATATCTTTGAAAGCGCGCGCCAAAACATGGTGCAGTCCTGGAACCCCATTGGCTGTCGGCGGCCCCTCATAGAAAACAAAAGATCTATCCGCAGAATTTTTTTCAACCGATTTTTCAAAAATCTTATTCTCTTCCCAAAACTTCAAAATTTCTTCCTCCATTTTCGGGAAGCTTGTTTTTGGATCAACTTTCTTAAAAGACATGGTAATTAATTTTGTAATTGTTTATATATTTCCAAAGTCTCTCTAGCGGTTTTTTCCCAATTGAATTTTTCCACCTGGCGCAGGCCTTTTTCGCGATATATATTTTTCAAGTTTTCATCTTCGGCTAATTTCAACATCGCATTGGCAATTTCCTGGACACTCAAAGGATTCACCAGCTCCGCCGCGTCGCCGGCAATTTCCGGAATGGAAGAAACATTAGAAACAATCGCCGGCGTGCCGGTCGCGAAAGCTTCCAAAACTGTCGTCCCGAAACCTTCATAGAGAGACGGCATCACAAAAAAGTCGGCATATTGGAAAAGCGGCACGATTTCATCGCCAATGACATAACCGGTAAAAATAATGTCTTTCCCGATTTCCAGATCTTTGGCAATTTGCTTGTATTCTTTGGCCATCCAGCCTTTTTTTCCGGCCATCACCAGTTTGTATTCGCATTTGCCTTGCTCTTTTTTGCGGCCCTCGCGGAAAATTTTGAAGGCTTCAAAAAGCCGGCTGATATTCTTCACAGGCTCCAGCGTGCCTAAAAATAAAATGTATTTATCCTTGACGCCGTATTTTTCCAGAATTTTTTCCCGTGGCGCGGTTGATTTGTCAGAAAATCTCCGGTCGTAACCGCTATAAATCACTTTTACTTTATCTTCCGGGCATTTGAAAATATCCAGAATATCTTTTTTGGTCGAATTGGAAACCGCGATAATTTTGTCGGCTTTGCCCGCCATCAGGTTCAAAACCGCCCGGGTTTTGGTTTTCATAAGCTGTGGAAAAACATCCGGCACTTTATAAACCGCCAAATCATGGATAGTCACGATTGTTTTGCCCCGATAGCTCGCCGGAATCCGGCTCATCGGCGAAGTCGCGTGAATCACATCCAGATTTTCCCGCGCCAGCGTGGCGGTGCCCAAAATTTCACTATACGCTCCCGGCATATATTTTTTATAATCGGAAAAAGGATAGAATTTTATTTTCACATTCGGACGGGTGAATTTTTTCACGTCTTTTTCCCGCACGCGAAAATCAAAAAACAAAACATACTCGTTTTCACGGTCGATCTGCAGCAGGTGGCGAATGAGCTGGTAGGTATAGTGCCCCACCCCGATCGCGTCGCCCTTTTCCGGATTTAAAATTGTCCTCGCATCAATGCCAATGCGCATAAAAATGTTTTAATTAGATCCTTCGACCACGCTCAGGATGATTCGTCAAAGCGAATCACATCTTTTCCGGCGCGTTTACGCCAATTAATCTTAATGTTTCCGCTAGCACTATTCTAACAGCATTTACCAGATTTAGTCTAGCCTCTGAAAGCTCGGGATTTTCCGCGTCGATCACCCGGTAATCATTGTAGAACGAGTGGAACTTGTCCGCTAATTTAATAGCGTAATGCGGCAGTCTGTGCACTTCATGGCTCTGGGCAATTTCTTCGACCAATTCCGGAAATTTATTCAGCTCTTTGATCAGGCTTAGTTCTTTTTCGTGCGTTAATAGCTGCAAATTTTCAGCCTTTAAATCAAAATTTTCCGCTTTTCGCAATATCGAAGATATCCTGGCATGCGCGTATTGCACATAAAACACCGGATTCTTTTCCGAGCGCTCTTTGGCCAGATCAAGATCAAAAGTCATATGCGTATCCGGTGAATACATCAGGAAGAAAAATCTCACTGCGTCTTTGCCCACTTCTTCCAGAAGATCATCCACCGAAACATAAGTTCCTTTTCGCTTTGACATACGAAATTCTTTTCCGTCTTTAATGACTTTGAGCAATTGATTAATGACGATCGTAAGTTTTCCGCCATATCCCAAAGCCTCAACCGCTCCCATTACTCTTTTGACATCGCCATGATGATCCGCGCCCCAGACATTAATGGCGCGTGAAAATCCCCGTTCGAATTTATTTTTATGATAGGCGATGTCTCCGCCAAAGTAGGTCACTTCTCCGCTTGTTTTTTTCACCACCCTGTCTTTTTCATCTCCAAATTTTTCCGCCCGAAACCAAACAGCTCCTTCATTTTCGTAAAAAAAGTCTTTTGCAAAAAAATCTTTGAAAATATTTTCTACCTCTCCAGAATCGTGCAGTGATTTTTCCAAAAAATAATTATCGAAAGCAATCCCCATTTTCCCCATCGAAGGCTTGATAATTTCTGCCAAAATTATTTTCGCCGCCGCTTGCCCAACTTCAAACGGATCAGTACCGCTGACCCTTTTGGAAAGTTCATCTATATAATCTCCCTGATACTGCGCCTCTTCGTCTTTGAGAATCGAGTGCCCCAAAACTTTTATCTGGTTTCCAAAATCATTCACATAATATTCCCGCCACGGCTTGTGGCCGGTTTTTTCCAAAACATTCGCCAGCGCGTCGCCCAAGGTTCCTCCCCGGCCGTTGCCCAGAGTTACTGGCCCGGTCGGATTAGCCGATACAAAATCCAAATGAATTTTTTCTCCCTTGCCAATTTTACTATTTCCAAATTTTTCTTTCTGCGCGTTAATTTCCATGATCTTATCCTGCAAATATTTTTGCGAAAGATGAAAATTAATATACCCAGGCGCGACGACTTCAACTTTTTCGAAAGCATCTTCAAAGCTCGGCTTTTTTAAATCTTTAAAGCCGAGCTTTAGAGCCTCGGCAATCTCCAGCGGATTCTTTTTCAGTTTCTTGCCCAAAACCATGGCGACATTAGTCGTATAATCTCCAAATTTTTCCACGGCCGGATGCTCCACCACAATCTCGGGCATTTCTACGGCTCCAAAATCACCCGCTTTTTGCAGGACCAAAATCGCCTTTTTTACAATTTCCTGGATTTCCTTTTTCATATTCCCTATTCTAGCTTAATAATCGCAAAAAATAAAGCCTTCTTTATACTTTCTTCTTTATACTTTATACTAAAAGCATGACTACTCTGGCCTACAACAAACGCGCCGGTTTTGACTACCAAATTTCGGACAAATACGAAGCTGGTTTGGTGCTGACCGGGCAGGAAGTAAAATCAGTGAAGCTAGGCCACATCAGCCTCAAGGAAAGCTTTGTCACCATTAAAGGCAACGAATTGTACCTCACCAACGCGCACATTACGCCCTATCAGCATGCCGGCGACATTAAAAATTACGATCCGACCAGCCCCCGCAAGCTCTTGCTTAAAAAATCGGAAATCAAGCATTTAACGGGCAAAGTCCGGACCCAAGGCTTGACACTGGTGCCCATTCGCGTGTATACTAGGAAGCGTTATATCAAACTGGAATTCGGCATTGGCAAGGGAAGAAAGAAGTTTGATAAGCGCGAAGATATAGCCAAAAAAGAAGCTGAAAGAAAGATAAAAAGAACATTGAGGGGATGACTGGTTTCGACAGATTGTACATTTAAAATATGCAAGCTGATTATGATAGTCACATCACAAAACTGCCTATCACCGTTATAAGTGCAAACTTCATAACAAAAGCTAAATCAACATTTGCGCAAGCATTTGCCGGTTTTGCTCCTGCCTTAGCTTAAATTGCCTCTTTAGGCAGTTGGGCTTTAGCCATCAGTCTATTGAATCCTGATAGATAGAATCTGGTGCCATATATTGGGATAGTTTATATATATTTTCTAAGATATATGAATGAAATTAATTTAGAATATGCTAAAAATGCTTTTGTTTATTTATTAATTTTTAGCTGAATAAATTCAAATAGACTAAGCTTGTAGATTATTTTGAATGAATAATTTTGGACGCGAGTTCAATTCTCGCCATCTCCAATTTAATTATTAAAACCAAAACCATTAGACGAGGACCGATTAAGAAAATTTTTATAAAAAAAGCGCCCAAAGAGCGGATCAATGAGCAGATTCGTGTTGCTCAAATTCGGGTTATCGACGATCAAGGCAATCAGCTCGGCATCATGACCCCGCTGGAAGCCATACAAATCGCCCGCGAAAGAGAAGCTGATTTGGTGGAAGTGGCGCCGCTCGCCAATCCCCCGGTCTGCCGGGTTATGGATTACGGAAAATTCCAGTACCAGCAATCCAAGCAAGACCGCCTCAGTAAGGCCAAGCAGAAAAAAATTGATGTGAAAGGAATCCGCATTGGCATCCGGACCGACGAACACGACTTGGATTTCAAGAAAAACCAGACGGAAAAATTTTTGAAAAAAGGAGATAAGGTGAAAATTGAAATAATCCTGCGCGGCCGGGAAAAAGCCCGCAAAGATCTGGCCAGAAACAGCCTGGAAACATTTATAAAATCAATTATGACTCCCCATTCCATTGAACAGGAAATAAAATCATTTCCCGGAGGACTAAATGTAATCATTATCCCGCTATAAATTTATGCCTAAACTGAAAACCAGAAAAGCCCTGGTTAAAAAAATCAAAGTAACTAAAAACAGAAAAGTTCTGCGCCGGACCACCGGGCAGAATCATTATAATTCCAAAGAAACCGGAGCGGTTGGCCGGAAGAAAAAAGGCGACGTCCGGCTTTTCAAGGCCGACGAAGCCAATGTGCTGAAAGCCCTGCCGTATAATTAAAACATATAACATACAACGTGGAACATGTAACAAAAATTTATAAACTTGTTATATGTTATATGCTTCATGTTTCATGATAAAATATGGCCCGAGTAAAAAGAGGAACAACCCACGTCAAACGACGGAAGAATTTATTGGAAGACGCCAAGGGCTATCGCTGGAACCGAAAAAATCTTTTCCGCGAAGCCAAGCAGGCGGTTATTAAGGCCGGAAAATACGCTTACCGCGACCGGCGCGTTAAAAAGAGAACTATGCGCGCGCTGTGGATTACGCGCTTGAATATCGCTGTGCGCGAGTTTGGAATGAAATACAGCCAGTTGATTAAAACAATGTCAGATAAAAAAATTGCGGTGGACCGCAAGGTGCTTTCCCAAATGGCCGTTGAAAATCCGGAAGTATTTAAAAAATTCATCGAGGCCGTAAAATAAAACTGACATCTTACATATAAAAAAACTCCGCTTAAGCGGAGTTTTTTGTTTCATCTCAGTTATTCAGTTTTTGGAAATACATATTGACCGCGCTGATCCAGCTTTGCATATCGCGCTGGTTGTCCCAGGAACAATCCCCGCATTTCCAGATAATCATCTTAGCGGGCGTATTGCGTTTTTGATTGGAAACCAGAAAATCCAGCCTTTTGGCCACCGTATCCACCGCGTCTTCCGGGCTCGCAAAGCAAGTATGTCCGCCGGTGCCCACTGGATTTTTGCCTTTGAATCCCCAATAATTCCAGCATTCTTCACCCTGATACACCGGCACATGCTTCCCCCAGTCGCTTTCCTGTTTGGCAATGCCGATTAAAAACGCAGCTACTACCGGGTCTTTTTCAGCGATCAAAGAAACCATTTTCTCGATCGGATAGCCGGCTACCATTCCTCTCATTTTCTTTTCCAGCGCCGCCTTGGTCATATCTTCTTCATCTAAAAGCTGGGTGATGTATTTTGTGTCTATTTCCGCGCCGGATCCATCGCTTGAAATTGTCCCCAAAATATTGCCCACAGAACTATCGTTTGTTTCTTCCTGCGCGCTCTGATTATCCTGAATTTTCGCGGAAACAGTTTGGCCGAGATATTTATAAATCATACTCATCGTAAACATGCCAAAAATTACGGCACCCACAATGGAAAGATTCCACATTCTGACTACGGTTATTTTTTGTCTGGTCCGCCAACTGGCGGATTCTACCAACTCAAGCGTCCGTTCACGAAAAATGCCGTATTGTTTTTGTAATTTCCGCGTCAGTAAATTTTCTGGAGCCACCGTATAATTTTTTGTTCTTTCAAAAGACCGCGCATTCAGGCTGTCCAGGCGCCGGATAATGCGCACAATCCGTTCTTTCCTTCGGGACATTTTCAATTCTTCCGGCGTGAGATATAGCTTTGAATCTGAAGTAAAAAACTTTTCTGTCTGGCCATTTTTTCCAAACAACACTGAATAATTTTTGTGTTTAAGAACAAATTTAGACAAAGGAAAATCAATGGCCAATGGCCTCCGGCTTCTTCCGCCTAAGCCGTCTATAAATATATTTTTGTCTTGCTTTTCACTCATTAACTCTATTATACTCGTTTTTTCTCTCTCTGACAAAGAAAATAATTACACCAAAAACAATCATTGCCACTGAAAAAAGCTGGCCAAGCGTCAGAAGGCCGAAAATCAGCCCGATTTGCATGTCCGGTTCGCGAAAAAATTCGATAAAGAAGCGGAAAAATCCGTAGCCAACGACATAAAGCATGAAACATGAAACATGAAACATTTTATTTTTATATTTTGTTCCGTTTCTTAATGCCCAGATAATTGCGAATAGAACCAATCCTTCAAAAAAGGCTTCGTAAAGTTGCGAGGGGTGGCGCAAGAGGCTAAAGGGATCCTGCGGGAAATACATTCCCCAGAATTTTTCCGTGGCGCGCCCGTATAATTCGCCGTTCAGAAAATTACCGATCCGCCCGAAAAAATAGCCTGCCGGAATCGCCGGCACGACAAAGTCCGCCCATTGCCAAAAATTTATTTTATATTTCCTGACAAATAAAAGCGCAGCCAAAATCACGCCGACCAATCCGCCGTGAAAACTCATGCCATAAATTCCTGTAACCCGTAACCCGGAACTCGTAACGCTGATCGGTGAAATTATTTCTAACAGATGATGCAGATAATAGGGAAAATTATAAAAAAGAACATAGCCCAGCCGTCCGCCAATCAAAACTCCCAGAATGGCATAGAACATAAAATCTAAAATGAAATTTTTGCTATACTGCCCTTCTTTTTTTTTAATGCGATAAATAAGCAGTAAATAAACTGTTAAAAAAGCAAGAATATACATCAATGAATAATAGTCGATTGAACAAATTCCAATTTTAAACGCCACTGGATTGATATGTTCAGGCAAATGCTGGTAAAAATTAAGCCAATTTATCATAAATATTTTCTGTCTTTTAATTCCTCTGGCAGATATTCCTGCTCCGAACTGTCTTCCAGCGGAGTGTATTTATAGCCTTCGCCGTAGCCCAGATTTTTCATAAGTTTGGTCGGCGCGTTGCGGATATGAAGCGGCACGGGCAGATTGCCATATTTTTC
>Ga0315286_10003612_pt1 | contig 14672 bp, 13 predicted proteins | sample YL17G10_0_MG_FD_205038 | JGI IMG/M metagenome (GOLD analysis project Ga0315286, IMG submission 205038) | Sediment microbial communities from Yellowstone Lake, YNP, Wyoming, USA - YL17G10_0 | ecosystem: Environmental > Aquatic > Freshwater > Lake > Sediment | place: USA: Wyoming | collected...
ACGCCTCTCCGACTGACACGCCTCTCCGACTGACACGCCTCACCGACTGACACGCCTCTCCGACTGACAGGCATCTCCGACTGACAGGCATCTCCGACTGACACGCCTCTCCGACTGACACGTATCTCCGACTGCCAAGTGTCGCCGACTGACGAGCCCGGCCGCCCGTGGATTATAGCGCCCACGGGGCGTGGGCGACCGCCTGTAGAATTGTCGGGTGGCTCAGCCGCCGGTCCGGCGCATCCTGCACGTCGACATGGACGCGTTCTTCGCGTCGGTCGAGCAGCGGGACAACCCGTCACTCCGCGGGCGCCCCGTCGCCGTCGGGCGCGAGCCGTCCGAGCGCGGCGTGGTGGCCGCCGCCAGCTACGAGGCGCGCAGGTTCGGCGTCCACTCGGCGATGGCGAGCGCCGTCGCGGTCCGGCTCTGCCCCGACCTGGTGCTGGTGCGCCCCGACTTCGCAAAGTACCGGGGCGTGTCGCAGAGAGTCTTCGAGATCTTCCGCTCGGTCACGCCGCTGGTCGAGCCGATGTCGCTCGACGAGGCCTACCTCGACGTGACCGAGAACGCCTGGCGCGAGGCGCTGGGCATGACCGTGGCGCGACGCATCAAGGCCGCGATTTGCGAGGCCACAGGCCTCACGGCCTCCGCGGGAGTCGCCCCGAACAAGTTCCTCGCGAAAATCGCGTCCGGCTGGAAGAAGCCGGATGGCCTGACGGTCGTCGCGCCCGAGCGGGTGGAGGCGTTCCTCCGCGATCTTCCGGTCGCCGCGCTCTCGGGAGTCGGCCCAGTGACGGCCCGCCGTCTCCGGGAGGTCGGCGTCACGAAGGCCGTGGATCTGCGGAGCATCGACCGGGCGGTGCTCGAGCAGGCGGTGGGCAGTTCCGCCGAATGGCTCGTCCGGCTCGCGCACGGGATCGACGACCGGCCGGTCGAGCCCGATCGGCCTGCGAAGTCGTCGGGGACCGAGAGCACCTACGCGCACGACCTGGTCGACACCGCGCGCATCAGGGCCGAAATCGAGCAGATGGCGGCGGACGCTGCCGAGTGGCTCGAGCGCCACGAACTCTTCGCCCGCACGGTGACGATCAAGGTGCGCTACGCCGACTTCACCACGATTACCCGCAGCCATTCGGCCGCGCCGGCCACGCGCGACCGCGACGATCTCGTCGGGCGCGCGCTGGCGCTGCTGGAGCGGACCGACGCGGGCCGGCAGCCGGTGCGCCTGCTCGGCGTGTCGGTCCACAACCTCGCCGACGTCCCGGGCGAGTGCCGCCCCCGCCGCCGCCCGACACCGCTCCCGTTGTTCGACGACGACGACCCGGTGTGAACGAGTCCAAGGCCACCCCAGAGGCCACAAAGAACACAGAGACCGGAGTGTCACGCGTGGCGCTGGACTCGGGCTACGGCCGAGACCGGGCCGAAGGCCCTGTGTCGCCGGGTAACGCACGGCGTGCACGAGCCCGTCGAGTGGAAGCGCGGGTTCGCGCGCGCCGCGCGTCTCCCGGCGGCCGGCGCCCAGGCAGGCCTGGGCGCGCTCGGCCGCAGCCGTTGGCGTGGAAGCCTCCGTGCTCTCTGTGCCCTCCGTGGTTGTCTTCCGTGGACGACAGGGCCCTCGCGGCTTTCAGCGGACGGGCGCGGTCACGCGCGCGCGGATGATCTCGATCTTCTCCTTCGGCTTCTCTCCGTCCACCGGCGTCGCCTCGATCGCCTCGACCACCGCCATGCCGTCCACCACCCGGCCGAACGCCGTGTAAACCCGGTCGAGACTCGGCGTCGGCGCCGTGCAGATGAAGAACGACGTCGACGCGCTCGCCGCATCGTCGCCGCGCGCCATCGAGAGCGTCCCCTTCACGTGAGGCAGATCGTTGAACTCGGGCTGCAGCGTCCGGACCAGTCGCTGCTGTGATTCGTCGAGCGCCTCACGCCGGACGTTCAGCGACCCGGCCTGGATGACGAAGCCGCGGACCACGCGGTGAAAGAGCGTGCCGTCGTACACGCCGGCCGCCGCCAGTCGCAGGAAGTTCCGGACGTGGCCCGGCGCCTTGTCTGGCCGCATCTCGAGCGTGATGACGCCGGCCGTCGTCTCGAGCGTCACGCGGTACACGGCCAGGTCCTCGGGGCTCTCCGTCGAGAAGGCCTCCGGCTTGTCGGCCGGCCTGTCGCGAATGGTCACCGCCGTGATCTCGATTCGCTCGGTGGCCTTCCCCTTGTCGTCCACCGGCGCCTCGGAGATCTGCTGGACGACCTTCATCCCTCCGACCACGCGGGCAAACACCGTGTATTGGCCGTCGAGCACCGGCTGGTCGACCACGCAGATGAAGAACTGCGAGCCGCCGCTGTCCGGCTTGCCAGGGAGCAGCACGCCCGACACCGCGCCCTTGGTGTGCTTCTCCGCACTCGCCTCGGCTTTCAGAACGCCAAGCCCGCCCGTGCCGTAGAGGTCGCGCTTGCCGGGGTCTTTCGACAACGGGTCGCCGCCCTGAATGATCCCGTACTTGATGAGCCGGTGGAACGTCGTGCCTGTGTATGCGCCCTCGCGGGCGAGCTTGATGAAGTACCCGACGTGGTTCGGCGCGGCCTCGGCCAGGAGGTCGATGACGATCGTCCCCGCCGTCGTCTCGATCACCGCCTGCTTGTTCTTCATCTCCGCCGGCGACAGGGGCGTCGTGAACGGCACCGCCTTGGCCGGAGCGGCCTGTTGGAGCCAGAACGTGAGCAGAAGCACGAGGACGTTCATGCGCGAGAGGATATGCGGACGAGGCGCCACTTGCAACCGCGGATCGCCTCTTCCGCCGCGCGGTCCCCGCGCCCGGCCCCCGACTGACGCCAGCGTATAATGCCCACGGCCGATGCCGCGTGTGAACCACCCATGACGAGGAATGAGTTCGAGGCCCAACTGACGCGTCGCTACGTGGACGCCGCCGCGCGGCACGGCGCGGAACGCGACCGCCACCAGCGCCGGTCGAGGCGGTTGTCGTACGCCAGGCTCGCGGTGTTCCTGGCGGCCGCCGCCTGCATCCTGTCGCTGTTCCCGGGACCGGTGCCCCACGCGGCCCTCCGCGTCGCCGCCGGTCTCGCCGGCTTCGTCGCGTTCTTCGTCCTCGTCGGCTGGCACAGCCGAATCGAGGAACGGGAACGCTGGTCGACGACGCTCGCCCGGATGAACGAGGAGGCGGCCGCACGCGTCGGCCGCGACTGGAACGCACTGCCGCCGCCGGTCGTCGGCGGCCCCGGGCCCGGCCACGCCTACGCGGACGATCTCGACATCTTCGGCCACGCGTCGGTGTTCCAGCTGCTCGGGTCTGTGGGCTCGGATGCCGGCCGGGCCACGCTGGCTGACTGGCTGACCCGGAACGCTCCGCCGGAGACGATCCGCCTTCGCCAGCAGGCCGTCGCCGAGCTGGCGCCGCTCGAACGCGAGCGCGAGGAGTTTGCCGCGCTCGGTCGGACCATCGAACCCGCAGAGCACGCGCTCGACGGCCTCTGCGACTGGGCGGAGGTGGGGCCGTGGTTCATCAGGCGGGCGTGGGCGCCGTGGGCGGTTCGCGTCGTCGCCAGCCTGACCGTCGGGTTGCTGGCCGCGCACATCGCCGGCCTGATCGACAGCCCGCTCTGGCTCTACCCGCTCGCAGTGTCTGCGCTGCTGTGGGCTGTGGTCGGAAAGAGGATTTCCCGGACCTTCACCCGAGTCTTTGCCCGCAGCGGGCTCCTCCGTCGCCAGGCGGAGCTGTTCGCGCACATCGCCGGCGCCACGTTCACGTCACCGCTTCTCCGCCGCCTGCAGGAGGACCTTCGACAGTCGGGGCTGACCGCCTCACGGGAGATGGCGAGACTGTCGCTGGTCGAGCAGTTCGCCGACCTGCGGCGCGTCGTGCTGTTCCACCCGGTAATCATGCTGCTCACGCTGTGGGATTTCCACGTGCTCGTCGAGCTCGAACGGTGGCAGGCACGGGCGGCGCCGCACCTTCGATGCTGGTTCGGCGCGCTGGGCGAGTTCGACGCGCTGGCGGCCCTGGCTTCGCTGACGCACGACAACCCGGAGTGGGCGTTCCCCGAATTCGACGAAGCAAGGCCGCGACTCGAGGCGACAGATCTCGGTCACCCGCTGATCGCGGGCGATCGCAGGGTGCCCAACGACGTGACGATCGGGCCGCCCGGCCGGTTCCTGATGGTCACCGGGTCGAACATGTCGGGCAAGAGCACGCTGCTGCGCGCCATCGGCGTGAACGTCGTGCTCGCCCAGGCGGGGGCGCCGGTGTGCGCGACGCGCATGACGCTGCCGCCGCTCGCTGTCTTCACGAGCATGCGGGTGCAGGACTCGCTGGAGGAAGGCGTGTCGTACTTCATGGCCGCCCTCCAGCGCCTGAAGCTCGTCGTCTCTGCCGCCCGCGCCGTGGGCCCCGGCGAACCGATGCTCCTCTACCTGCTCGACGAGATTCTTCAGGGCACCAACACCGCCGAGCGCCAAGTGGCCGTCCGCCGGATCGTCCACCACCTGCTGACGCTCCGCGTGATCGGCGCCGTGACCACGCACGATCTCGAACTGGCCGCTTCAGGGGAACTCTCCTCCGCCTGCGACGCGGTGCACTTCACCGAAGGCGCGGAACACCACGACCGGGGACTCCGCCTGTCGTTCGACTACACGCTGAAGCCAGGCGTCGCCACGTCCCGCAACGCGCTGAAGCTGCTCGAATCGGTTGGGCTCGAATAGGGGACGCGGCCGGGCATCAACGGCAGTCCAACCATCATTCATTCGAAATTGAAGCCACGATTCCGAATGTTTTTCGGAGAGATCACAGACTAGGCTGCGGCATTCCCCTTGCGATATAATCGGTCCGTCACGGTTCGCCGTTTGCGACCCGGCCACCTGCGGATGGGGGCCCGCAGGCGCTCGGCGCGAGCGGCGAGCCTGACGTTCCTTCCCTGGTCTTCCCCGATTTCAATCGACGATGAACAGTTTCGCACCGCCCGCGGTGCGCGAGCGGTGCGCCGTCGCGTCGTCGGCCACCTGATAGCTCTGGCCGGCGCGGAGCGCGTGCGACGAGCCGTCCTCGAGTTCCGTGATCAACTCGCCCTCGAGCACGAGGAGGACGTGGCCGCGCGAGCACCAGTGGTCGGCGAGGTAGCCCGGCGAGTACTCCACCATCCGCACGCGGATGTTGCCGACCTCGAGAGTGCGCCACCACGCGACGCCCGCCTCGCCTCGATGCTCGGTCGTCGGAACCGCGGCCCAGTCGGTCACGCCGAACGGGACGCTCTCGATCTTCATCACGCGCCTGCCTTCAACTGCCGCGCGAGCGCGGCGATGTGCGCGGGTGTCGTGCCGCAACAACCGCCCACGATGCTCGCGCCCGCCGCCACGACCGCCTTCATGCCTTGGGCAAACTCGTCCGGCGTCAGGCGGTAGACGGCACGCCCGTCGACGAGCTCTGGGCTGCCCGCGTTCGACTGGATCATGATCGGCCGGTCGGTGGTCTGCCGGAACGCCGCGGCGACGCGCTCGAAGTCGGCAGCCGTCATGTGCGTGCCGCAGTTCGCGCCGACGACGTCGGCCCCCGCCTCGACGGCCGCCTGCGCCGCCTGTTCCGGCGACACGCCCATCATCGTTCGGATGTTGCCGTTCGGGACGCGATCGAATGCCATCGACGCGACGATGAACGGCGCACGCGCGGCGTGCGCCGCGCGGATCGCGATCCGCAACTCGTCGAGCGCGCTCATCGTCTCGATGATGATGCCGTCAACGCCGCCCTCGAGCAGCGCGCCGGCCTGCGCGGTGAATTCAGCCTCGAGGTCGCCCGGGGCGATCTCGCCCAGCGGCCGCAGGAACCCGCCGCACGGCCCGATGTCCCCGAGGACGCACACCGCGGCGGCGGCGGCCCGCCTGGCAATTGTCGCGGCCGCGCGGTTGACGGCGACCGCCCGGTCGGCGAGGCCGTAGCGGTCCAGCACCCAGCGGTTGGCGCCGAACGAGTTGGTGATGATCGCCTGGCTGCCCGCCTCGATGTAGGCGGCGTGGATCGAGATGAGCCGGCCGGGATGCTCGAGGTTCCAGCGGTCGCCGCACTCGCCAATCGCGAGGCCGGCGCGCTGGAGTTCGGTACCCATCGCCCCGTCGCCGATGACGAGGCCGGTCGCGCAGAGATCGAGGAGGTTCATCGGTAACCGCCTTTGGTTTCCACCGCGCGCGTGAGCGCGAGGATGTTGGCCGGCGGCGCGTCGGGCGCCACCGAGCATGCCGTGCTCAGGATATACCCTCCGCCCGGTTTCGCGATGTCGAGGCGCGCGCAGGCGTCCTCGTAGCAGGCGTCCGCCGAGCCGCCGAGCACGGTGTTCACCGGGTCGACGTTTCCCTTGATGAAGACGCGCCGGCCGAGCCGGCGTTTGGCGTCGGCGAGATCGACCGTGCCGAGCGGCGGCGGGTCGAGCGTGTCGATGCCCCACGTGCCCGTCTCCGCCATCAACTCGAGCCGGTCGCCGATGGCGCCGCACGTGTGCGTATAGACCGGCACGCCCGGCGCGACCGAGGCGAGACCGTCGACGAGGCGCCGCTCGTACGGGAGCACGAATCGGCGGTAGTGCGCGGGCGAAAGGAAGCTGGCGCCGGCAAACGCGGACGACACGAGGACCGCGTCGGCGCCGGCCGCGATATGTCCGCGAGCGAGCAGGACCGCGCCTTCAGTGAGTCGATCGAGACACGCGGCCACCTTGTCCGGCTGTCGGATGAGCGCGCCGAGCACGTCGGTGTAGCCGGCCAGTTCCATCAGCTGCGAGAACGGCGAGAACAGTTCGCCGTGAACCGACACGTCGGGCGCGGCGGCTCGCACCCGCTTCAGCGTGTCCCAGTGCCAGGCCGGAAAGAAATCGGGGCCGGGTTCCGCCGGTTCAGTGCCGCAGCTCCACGAAGTCGGATAGGTGAGGCCGGCGAGGTCGTGCGGCTCGACGTAGAAGAGCCGGTCCGGATCGATCGTGTCGAACGGAGCCGTGACGGCGCGACCATCCGCGCCGGTCGCGCGCGGGTTGTCGTCGGGCGGAATGATGGTCGTTCGGCCGTTTTGCCAGTGGATGACGCGATTCGAGCCCGGCGCTTCCATCGAGCGGACGGCGCGCCGCCACTCGGGATCGCGCCCGGGCAGGTTCACCAGGATGCCGTCGAATCGATACCGGCGCTGGAGGGCCACGAGCGCCTCGGCGAACGCGTCCGTGTCGTGCCAGATCTCGACCGCATCGCCCGCGTGCAGGAAGTAGTGACCGAGCGCGAGCTGGCACATCACGGGGACGCGGTCCGGCAGCCTGCCGTCACGAGGCCTCATGGCCGCGTCCATCCGCTCGCGCGAGGTCATCTGCGTGGGGCCGCTCATCGCTCGGGAAACGCCAGCGCCGCCATGAAGGCGTCCTGGTAGCCGGGGTGCATGGCGAGGTCGACGTACTCGGCGCGCGCCGCCAGCTCGCGCCCGCGCCGCAGCACGTCGTGGTCGACGAGCGCGAGCCGGGCTCCGACACCGGCGGCGTTCCCCACGAGCCGGATGCGCTCGGCGTCGACCGGCGGCAGCAGGCCGATCCGCACCGCGCTCGATTTCCTGATGTAGTTCCCGAAGGCGCCCGCAACGAGCACCTCGTCGAGCGCCGCCGGGTCGAGGCCGGCGTGCCGGCACAGCAGCGTCGCGGCGGCGACGATGGAGCCCTTGGCGAGCTGCACTTCGCGGATGTCCCGCGCCGTAATCACCACCGGACCCGGGCCGCCCTCGCCGACTTCGGCCGCCACGAGTGCGAACGCCTGCTGCCCGTCCACCTGCGCGAGCCTGGCCGCAAGCGGCGGGCATCCGTTCACTTCGCCGGCCTTTTGCAGGTAGCCTGACGAGGTGACAACGCCCGCCGAGAGCAGCTCGGCGACGGCGTCGATCAGGCCGGACCCGCAAATCCCGTGCGCGGGCACACCGCCGATCGCATGGACCGCGACGTGCCCGTCCGTCGAGATCGACACGACATCGATGGCGCCGGGCGCGCCGCGCATCCCGTGCCGGATCGACACGCCCTCGAACGCCGGGCCAGCCGCTGCCGACGTGGTGACCAGCCGGCCATCGTGCACGAGGAGCAGCTCGGTGTTCGTGCCCAGGTCGACGAGCATGCGCGACAGACCGCCTTCGATTCCCAATCCCCGGTCGAGGTCGCACGCGACGGCGGCCGCTACCGCATCGCCGCCCACGTGGCTTCTGACCAGCGGGAACACCAGCACGTTGGCGTTCGCATGAATGGGCAGGCCGACCGCGACCGCTTTCACCGTCAGCGCATCCGTCCAGAGGGCGGCGTACGGCGCGCGCCCGAGGCTCCCGACCGGCACGCCCAGCCACGCGTGCGTCATCGTCGGATTGCCGGCCACCGACGCGATGACGATGTCGCACTGGCCGCAGCCGGCTTCGGCCGCCAGTTCCGCGACGAGCGTCGCCAGTCCGTCGCGAACGGCTGCACCCAGTTGCGCGCCGCCCTCCGGCACCTCGAGCGTGTGCTTGATGCGCGAGATCACGTCGGCGCCGAACGCCACCTGCGGATTGAGCGCCGACGCCGAGGCGGCGACCGAGCCGTCGTCGAGTGACACGAGCGCCGCGGCCAGCGAGGTGGTCCCGATATCGACGGCAAGGCCGAACATCGACCCGGCACGGCCGGCCCGGACCGACACGAGTTCGCGCCCGTGGATGGCCACGGTGGCCGTGTCCGCAGTCTCATCCGCCGACGCCAAGTCGGCCAGGGCGGCTGGCGAGGCCGTCAGGGCTCGATCGACGAGCCCCGCCGATGTTCCCAGGGCGTCGAGCACGGACGAGGCCGTCGTCTCCCCGGCGAGGAGCGGCAGGCGCACCGTCCCGACGTGGATGACGGGCCGCGTGAGGGCATGGGGGGGAAGCTCCGCCCCGAACGACTTTCCGGCCAGCGAGCGTGTCACGCTCGGAATCTCGACGGTCGCCGGCGCCTCGAACCGCAGCTGGCACGAGAGGCGCCAGCCGGCGCCGAGCTCATCGGGGGTGAACCGGTCGCGCTCGGCATCGGTCGAGGGCGGCGCGCCCTCGACGACACGCACACGGCAGCGCCCGCACGTGCCCTGCGAGCCGCACGGCTGCTCGACGAGGATTCCGACGGCGGCGGCCGCCAGGTACAGCTCGACGACGGCCTCGGCCTCGTACGTCCGATCGTCGGGCAGGAAACGGATGGGGAACGATGTCGGAGTCACTGCGCAGGAGTGTAATTGGGATCGGAGCAGTTTTGCCAGATCCCCACCGTCGGGCGCATGTCAGTCGATTCTGACGACCGTCAGTCGCTTGCCCGCCGAAGTCGCAGGGCGACGAAGGCGGGGGCTAACGATCGTCAGTCGACTCTGACGAACGTCAGTCGGTGAAGCGCGTCAGTCGAAGCGGTCGTCCCGAAAGGCGCGATTCGGCACAGCGCCAGTCACAAGCCCGATGGTGTAGCCGCTGGCGGCTCGCTCACGGCGATCTGAATGCGATCGGCCCGCGCCTGCGCATCGGCGACAACCTCTGGAGGTGCTCCGAGCAGATGAAGGAGCGCGATGGCGTTGCGGGAGGGCGCCACTCCGGGCCGCAGCCGGTAGTCGAACTCCAGACGGTTGAGCGCCACACGGTCGCCGAAGTGGAAAGCCGCGAATCCGGCGGCCGCGAAGCGGACCAGTTCCAAGTCGTGTGTGGCGGCGACGACGAAAGAGCGCGAAGACAGGCTCGACGTCGGGCTCTGAGGTCGTCCGGCATTCACCAACGATGAATAGACGGCGGCGCTCGCGCCGATCCGGTCAACGGAGTTTGTCCCGCGAAACAGCTCGTCGAACAGGCAGAGTGTCACCCCGTCCCCGGCGGCCTGGGCCAGGATGGAGATGACCGTCTCAGCCTCCATCTGGTAGAGGCTCTTGCCCTCCTCGAGCGAGTCCGATGGATTGATGCAGCTCCGCACGGCCATCCACGGCGCCTTGTAGGACTGGGCGAAGACCGTGCACAGCGACTGGGCGAGGATGACGTTCGTTCCAATGGCGCGGATGAACGTGGACTTTCCCGTCATGTTCGCACCCGTGAGGATGACCCCGTCGACCGGTCCGAGCGTCATTGTGTTCGGCACACAGTGGTTGACGAGCGGATGCGCAATGCCGACCAGACACGCTGGCGCGCTCCTCTCGACGAAATCTGGGCGCGCCCATTTGCTCCCCGCCCTCACGGACGCGACGGCGATCGCGGCGTCGAGCCGCCCGAGGGCCTCTGCGATCTGGCGCAGCTCCTGCTGGTGGCGCGCCACCACGCGAAACGCCAGGAGCAGCGCGATCCCATCAGCGCAGAAGAACCAGTTCAGGTACTCGGCGACCAACGCCCCCAGGTCGCTCCTCGAAGGGTCACGACCAAGCCATCGCGCGATGTGGTCCAAGCGCTTGAGGTCCGGCAGGCGCTCGCGCATGACCACGGTCGTGGGTTCGGTTGGCGGCTCCACCGCCACGACGCGCCGAGCCGTCTGGAGAATCTGGCTGACAGCGAGAAACGGCGCGACCCACGGCGCAATTCGCCACGCAATTCGCGTTCGCAGGATGAGAGCGCCCAGAATGACCGGGACTGCCGCCGGGATCAACGCAGGCTTCACGAGGACCGCTGCCGGAATCGCTGCGGCGATCAGGGCAAACCCGGGAAGCAGCCACGTCATCCACGCCGGCAGCGGCTGGGGTGCCTCCAGCGCCAATTGCCAGGCCGTCCTGGCGGATCGCTCGGTGATTCCGTCCAGGCTGGTCTGCACCGCAAGCCGGGCACCCTCATTGCGCTCGAACCGCACGATGAGTCGATTGAAGTCGAGCAACTCCTCCTGGCTTCCTCGAGTTTCACGAAGTCGGCTGTACAGCACCTCGTGGCCAAGAACGGACTCCGTCCGGTCGAGGAAGCCGAAGACAGCATCGAGAATCAGATCAGCCCACGTCGTCGGGTCGAGGGAGCCCCGAAGGCCACCGCCGTGAACGGCATGGTAGAAGCCCGTCTGGTCGGTCGGGCGATGCTCGGTCCGCGGCCTTCCCCACTCCGACCGAAGCCGTTCAACCAGTCGGCGTCGCCATCGGCGGCGCCGGATTGCCGACCACGCCAATACGGAAAGGGTGGAGACTGCGAAGACGGTGAACACAACGGCGAGAAGCACTCGGTCCTCCGAGCCACATCACGTCACCGGTAGAAGTGTTGTCGGAGTTCGCCCTCGGGAACGAAGCGTCCGGCCTGGCGGAGTATTGCCCGGAGCGTTCCGGCGTCGAGCTCCTGATGGGAAGGGACCGTAAGAACTTGCCGACCTTCCGGTGTCTGCCGACCGAGCTTGACGTGGCTCCCGCGCTGCGAGACAACCCGGAAGCCGAACTCGCTGAGAATGGTGACGACGTCAGGGCCAGAGAGCCTACGAAGCCTTGGCATACGACGGCTGCACTTCGATGGTCACGAGCAGCGTCGGGTTCTCGCGCAGACCGAAGGCCGCCGGGTCATCGCCGTCCAGGTGGAGCGCGACGGCTTCGCGCAGGTTCTCGATGGTAGCATCCAGTGTCGGCCCCTGGCTGACGACGGCGATCTCGAAGCACTCGGCCACGAAGCCGGCTGAGTCGCCCGGGCGCACGGTCGCCGTGATGTTCTGGCGCAGGTGGGTCATGCCTTCCCCCGCTCCATTGTAGCCCGCTCTGGCTCCGATGACACGTGGCGCCGTCACCCTGTCCGCACTTCGGCGCGCCGTAGGCCCAAGGCCACGAACAGCCAGGCCAGCCCAAGGAAGGCGACGCGAGCGTCGGTGCGCCCCATCCGCGCCTGCCATCTCACCGGCCGGGCGGCTCTGAGCGACCTCGAAGGGCCGCCAGCCGGTGTAGAATCGCCGGAACGGAGGACACGAGCGATGACCGACATCACCCGCCGCGAATTCGTCAAGGTCGGAGCAGCCAGCGCCGCGGCCCTGGCCATCGGAGCCGGACGATCGGAGGCCGCGCCGCCAATGCCCGAGCGGCCGCTCGGCAAGACGGGCTACAAGGTGCGGATCTTCAGCCTCGGCGGCCAGGCAGCGATCGAGACCGCCGGCATGCACGACGAGTCGATCGCCATCATCAACCGGGCCATCGACCTCGGCGTGAACTACATCGACACCGCGGCCGCCTACGGGCGCGACGGCAAGGTCACCCCGCGCTGGGAAGCCAACGGCATCAGCCAGACCAACATCGGCGAGGTGATGAAGACGCGCCGCAAGGAGGTCTTCCTCGCCAGTAAGACCGACGACCGCACGCGCGACGGCTCGCTGAAGCTGCTCGAGCAGAGCCTCAAGCTGCTCAATACCGACCACCTGGACCTCTGGCAGCTCCACAACGTGCAACGCGACGAGCAGCTCGACCAGATCTTCGGGAAGGACGGCGCCATCGAGGCGCTGCAGCACGCGCGCGATCAGAAGATGGTGCGCTTCCTCGGGATCACCGGCCACTTCGACCCGGCCGTCCTGATGAAGGGCATCGAGCGCTTCCCGTTCGACACGATCCTCATGGGGCTCAACCCGGCCGACAAACACCACCTGCCCTTCGCGTCCACGATCCTCGCGGCCGCCAGCAAGAAGCAGATGGGCATCATCGGGATGAAGATCCCCGCCCGCGACCGGCTGTTCAAGCCGGACGGCATCACGTCGATCAAGGGGCCGATGACGTATGTCCTGACGCTGCCGGTGAGCACGGTGATCATCGGCTGCAAGACGGTGAAGCAGCTCGAGGAGAACGTGGAGATCGCGCGCGCCTTCACCCCGATGCCGGCCGCCGAGATGGCGAAGCTCGAAGCCGTCACCAGCACCATCGTCCCCGACGCCCTCTGGTTCCGGAAGGACGCCAAGGGCTTCGGAATGGGCACCGAGGACGACCAGAACACGGATTAGCGGACCTGTCGCGCCCAAGCCCGGAGGGCGAAGGCGGATGCACGAACTCTCGATTGCCCAGTCGATTGTCGATTCGGCGCGCGAGCACGCCGCGCAGAACGGCGGGCGCCGCGTGCTGCGGATTGGGGTTCGCGTCGGCGAGATCTCGGGCGTGGCCGTCGAGGCGCTGGAGTTCTGCTTCGGCATGACCGTCAAGGGAACCGACCTCGACGGGGCGGCTCTCGACCTCGAGCGCGTCGCCGTCAGGTATCGCTGCGGTGCCTGCGCGCACGAATTCCATCCCGTCGAATTCCTGGCCGACTGCCCCGCCTGCGGGCACGCAGGCTCGGCGATGGTGGCCGGCGACGAACTGGGCATGTCGTTTCTCGAATTGGAGTAGGGCCGTGACCCAACGCGTCGAAGTCCGAGAGGGCGTGCTGAAGGAGAACGACCGGATTGCCGCGGAGCTGCGCGACCACCTGACGGCGAACCTGACGCTGTGCCTCAACCTGATCTCGTCGCCGGGCGCGGGCAAGACCAGCATCCTCGAGGGCACGCTCGAGGCCCTGCGCGCGACGCCGCTTTGCGCCGCCGTCCTCACCGGCGACATCCAGACCGAGCGCGATGCCGATCGCCTGAAGCGCTACGGGTTCCCGGCCCTGCAGATCACGACCGGCGGAACCTGCCACCTGGACGCCAGCATGGTGCGGCGGTCGCTGGCCAGCCTGCCGCCTGGCGATCTCGACATCCTGTTCATCGAGAACGTGGGCAACCTGGTGTGCCCGGCGTCATACGACCTCGGAGAGGATGCGAAGGTCGTGGTGCTGAGCGTGGCGGAGGGAGACGACAAGCCGCTGAAGTACCCGGGGGTCTTCAGGCGTGCGCGCCTGATGCTGCTCCACAAGATCGACCTGCTGCCCTACACGCGGTTCAGCCGCGATGCGGCCGTCGCCGACGCGCGTCGCGTGAACCCCGAGATCGAAGTGGTGGAGACGAGCTGCTTCGCGGAGCCCGGGCTGGGGGCCTGGCTCCAGTGGATCGAGAGACAGCTGACCGTCAAGCGGGAGGCGGGCCGACCGGCCCGCGTCTAAAACCGTCAACCGCCGCCGCCGCCGCTCGTGCCGCAGCCGCCCGAGGAGCGGGCGCCCGACCACGCGCCGACGCCCGCGAACCCAAGCGCCGAAACCCGCTTCTCGAGATCCGCGCTCTTGCACTTCGGGCAGGCCGGGGTGCGCGACCCCACCACGAGCGCCTCGAACAGCTCCCCGCACTTCCTGCACTCGTATTCGAACAACGGCATGATGCCTCCGCGACTGGATCCGAGAGAGACGGCAATCCGGTACCGCCCCTCATGGATATGATTCAGAACCGTCGAGCCGGGTTACAAACGGCGGGTCTGTCTTCGACTTCGCTCAGGCCAGGGAAGACCCGCACCCCAGGCAAGGCTGAAGCCTCGCCCTACTTCTCTGACAGCAGCTTCGCGGCAGTGGTGAACGCCGGCTCGATGTCCACCGGCACGTCCGCGAGCCGGTCCAGCACCTTCTTCACCTCGGGCCTGACGACCGCGAGGCGCGCCAGCATGTCCTTCGCCTTGGCGTAGTCGCCCGCCGCCTGGAGCGCCATGATCTCGCCCGTCAAAGCCTTCACGCCGTCCCTGATCCTCGCCGGGTTCACGGCGAACGCGCCATCCTTGTCCACCGTGAACGCGCCGTAATCGAGCAGCCAGTTGAGCTGCAGCGCGATGCCCCGCCCGTGCGCCTCGTTCACGCCGAACCGGATCGAGCGGA
>Ga0315286_10003613_pt1 | contig 14670 bp, 14 predicted proteins | sample YL17G10_0_MG_FD_205038 | JGI IMG/M metagenome (GOLD analysis project Ga0315286, IMG submission 205038) | Sediment microbial communities from Yellowstone Lake, YNP, Wyoming, USA - YL17G10_0 | ecosystem: Environmental > Aquatic > Freshwater > Lake > Sediment | place: USA: Wyoming | collected...
CCCGGTGGCGCTGATCGACATCGGACCGACGGAGGTGATGGCGATGATGCGCCCGTCGGTGAGCCACGTCATCCCGAACGGCGACTGCACCGGCGCGATGGTCACGGGTGCGCCGCCGGCGAGCTGGACCTTCCGCAGTTCGGACGAGGCGACGAAGCCGACCCACTTCCCGTCGGGCGAGAAGAACGGGTCGGCCGCGCCCTCGGTCCCGGCAATCGGCGTGAATGCGTCGCGGTCGAGGCGGTGCTGGTAGAGTTGCGTGGTGCGCCCGATCCGCGCGACGTAGACCAGCACACTCCCGTCCGGCGAAAGCGCGAGCGCGGGCCGTCCCTCGCCGAAGTAGCTCGGCGCGAAGAAGTCGAGCGGCGCGCTGTCGGGGAGGACGATCTGGAAGTGCCGCGAGGGCGCCTCGGCCGCGGGCCGCACGCGCCGCCACAACATCGGAATCGCGACAGCGGCCGCAACCACCGCCAGGCCGACCAGCCCCATCACCACGCGGTTGCGTCGCCGCGCCGGCGTCGGGCGCAGGGCGGCGGCCCACTGTGTCGCTGCGACGTACTGGCTGCCGGGCCGCGCGATGGCGTTGGCGAAGTCGGCGGCCGTGGGGAAGCGGTCGGCGGGCAGCTTCTGGAGCGCGGTGAACACCGCCCCCTCGACGTGCGGCGGCACGGTGCGGCGCTGCGTGGTGATGGGCCGCGGATCCTCGGTCATCACCTTCGCGACGATGGCCTGCGCGGTGGGCCCGGTGAAGGGCGGCTCGCCGAGCAGCATCTCGTACAGCACGCAGCCGAGGGCGTAGATGTCGGTCTTGGCGGTGATGTCCCGCTCGCCCATCGCCTGTTCGGGGCTCATGTAGTGCGGCGTGCCGAGGGACATCCCGGTCTCGGTCATCCGGCTGCTGCCGGCGGCGCTCATCGCGAGGGCGATGCCGAAGTCGGCGACGAGCGCCTGGCCCTCGTGCAGCAGCACATTCTCGGGCTTGATGTCGCGGTGGATGACGCCGCGCCGGTGGGCGTAATCGAGCGCGCCGGCCACTTCGGTGGCGATGCGCAGGGCGTCCTCGACGGGGAGCTGCTTCTCGCGGGTGAGCCGGTCGCGGAGGGACTCGCCCTCGACGTACGGCATCACGTAGAAGACGGAGCCGCCCGCCTCGCCCGAGTCGTGGAGCGGCAGGATGTACGGGTGCTGGAGGTTGGCGGTGACCCGGATCTCGGCCAGGAACCGCTCGGCGCCGACCACGGCAGCCAGCTCGGGGCGCAGGACCTTGATCGCGACCCGGCGGTCGTGCTTGAGGTCGTGGGCAAGGTAGACCGTGGCCATCCCGCCCGCGCCGAGCTCGCGCTCGAGCCGATAGCGGTCCGCGAGGGCCGTCCGGAGACGCTCCATGGTGTCTGTCACGCCTTCAACCTCTTCGGGAAGCGGTCCCTACAGTACGCGCTGCGCCCCATCGGGGCCAGAGGGCGGCAGCCTGGCGCCTGCGCTTCCGCCCCCGCTGCAGCTCCCGGATGACGAGCACGTCCTGGCGGTCCTCGCGCCAGGTCGTCGAAACCCTCTGTCCCCGATGGATCGAACGGCGCCAGGCTAGACACGGCGCGCTCCGCTGGAGAGGCGCGACGCGTTGGCGACCTCCCGCAGGCGCTCCTCAGGTGAGAGCTGGAGGATCCGCGCGACGTCGGCGAGCATGTGCGAGCCGTGCGTCGAGATCGAAGCCTGCGGCGGCGAGGAGCCGCGTGAGGGTGTGCCAGGTCGGGCTCGCCTCGCCCAGCTCGATGCGCGCGACGACCGACTGCGCCGTGCGTGCTCGGCGGGCCAGCTCGCGCTGGGTGAGCCCCGCTCGGAGGCGGGCGTCCCTGAGGATGGCGGCGACGCGGTCACGAGCCACGCGCTTTGATAGCTAATTAGCTATCACAACGCAATGGGCCTCCCCGCCGGGTGGAGCATCCGCCCCCGCCCCGTTACCTTTCCCGCCCGCGCCGAACCGGCGCCAGCCGGTCCACTCCGACCGCCGTGCAGGACACATGAAGGCTTCCGAAGTCCGCAAGGGACACGTCCTGATCGTCGAAGGGCAGCCGTGCCGGGTGATGGATTTCCAGCACCGGACCCCCGGCAACCTCCGCGCGTTCGTGCAGATCCGGATGCGCAACCTCGTCTCCGGCAACACCTTCGACACGCGCTTCATCGCCACGGAGTATGTGGACGAGGCGCGGCTCGACACCAAGGAATACCAGGTGATGTACCGGGACGAATCGGGCGTGCACGCCCAGGACCTCGAGACCTACGACCAGATCTCGATCGACCCCGAGGTCGCGGGCGATGCGGCGGAGTGGCTCCAGTCGGAGATGCAGTTCCAGGCGGAGCTGCTCAACGGCAAGGTCGTCGGCATCGAGCTGCCGGCGTCGCTGGAGTGCACCGTCGTCGAAACGACGCCGGTGATGCGGGGCGCGACCAAGACCGCCAGTTCCAAGCCGGCCAAGCTCGACAACGGCATCACGATCCAGGTCCCCGAGTTCCTCGAGCAGGGCGTGCGCATCCGCGTGGACCCGCGCACCGGCACCTACCTGGAGCGCGCGAAGTAGCGGGCTACGCCCTCCGCGTCAGCCGCACCACCTTCGGCTTCACCAGCCGGGCGAAATCGCTGAACGGCAGGCGCATCATCTCGGTGTGCGTGCCGGCGTTGAAGGCGATCTCGGCGTCCTCCGCCAGCGCCTCGTCCACGTAGACGGCCATCCCGAACAGGTTCCCGAACGGCGGCATCGCCCCCACTTCGCAGCCGGGGCACAGGTCGGTGAACTCCCGCTCGGTCGCCAGCTCGGCCTCCTTCGCACCCGACGCTTCCCTCAGGAGGTCGAAGATCACGCGGCCCGAGGCCGGCACCACCGCCATCGCCATCTTCCCGTCGAGCTTCACCATCACCGTCTTCGCCCAGTCCTTCCCCGGCACATGGGAGAGCGCGGCCAGTTCCTGGGCCGTGTAGGCCGGCGAGTGCTTCACCGTCACGTACTTCACGGCGTTGCTGTCGAGGAAACTCCTCAGCGCGTCGAGTGGCATCGGCCACCTCCTGTCGTCGTCGGGTCAGCGCGGCTTGCCGACGGGCATCACGCCCATCGGACGCTCGTCCACGCCAAGGACTCGGGTCAGCGCGGAGTCGTTGTAACCGCCCATGAAGGTCGTGCCCAAGCCGAGGGCGGCGGCCTGGAGGTAGACGTTCTGCGCCGCGTGACCAACCTCCATCGCGACGTAGCGCTCGGTGCGCGTGCTGAAGCGGCGGGACGCGCGGTCCCACGCCCCGGCGAAGACGACGAGCAGCGGCGCGTTGGCCGCCCATCCCGGGGGTCGCCCCGGCGCCGCGGTCAACTCGACGCGCTGGTCGCCGGCCTGCGCGAGGACGAGGTCGTGCGTGGCGGAGCGGTAGCGGTAGACGCCGGGCGCGAGGCCCTCGACGCTCCCGGCCACGAGGTACACCTCGAGCGGATACACGGCCATCGCCGAGGGCGCGGTGCGGTGGCCGTCGGGCCGGTTCTTCCCCTGCGCGGCCCACAGCAGTTGTGCCGCGTCGGCGAGCGAGAGCGCGTCCGGCTTGAGAGTGCGGACGGAGCGCCGGGCCCACAGCGCCGCCTCGAGGGACATCGCGCCGTCGCGTCGCACCTCGGGCAACGGGATCGGTTGGGGAGGTTCCTGCGCCACCGCGAGCGTGGCCAGTGCGAGGAGAAGCGCGGCCGCCATTGCGGCTCGCAGCAAGGACGGGGACGACGCGTGCCACTCCATCGAAGCACCTGCCCGTGGGGTTCTCGCTGCCATTCTGCTCCCGCGCTCCCGCCGCCACAAGACCGCAGGATTCCGGATGGCTGGAACGTTCCGCGGGAGATTGCGTATCCTTAGAAGTCCGACTGGACTATTCGTCTATTCAGTGGGAGCCAGGCCGTGCTGATCCGCCGTCCGAGCGACATCCCCTCGTCCGAAATCACGCGCGAGCGCGTCTACCTGGATCGGCGCGCCTTCATCGCGGCGGCGGGGGCGGCTGCTGCGGCGTTCGCGATTCCGGATGTGGCGTCCGCGCTGGTGCGTGGGGGCGCGGGCCACGTGGTCGGCCGCGCGCAGCGCGAGGACAAGCTCACCCCCTTCGAGGACGTCACGACCTACAACAATTACTACGAATTCGGCACCGGGAAGGACGATCCGGCGCGGCTGGCCCGCGACTTCCAACCGCGGCCGTGGACCGTGGAGGTCGGCGGGGAGGTGGCGCGGCCGGCGCGCTACGATTTCGACGACTTGCTGCGCGGGCTCGCGGTCCAGGAGCGCGTGTACCGGCTGCGCTGCGTCGAGGCGTGGTCGATGGTGGTCCCGTGGCGCGGTGTTCCGCTGCGTGACGTGCTCGCGCGCCTGCAGCCGACGCCGCGGGCCCGGTTCGTGGAGTTCACCACGCTGCTGGACCCCCGGCGCATGCCGGGGCAGCGGAGCGGCGTGCTGGCGTGGCCGTACGTCGAAGGCCTGCGGCTCGACGAGGCGATGCATCCCCTCACGCTGCTCGCCACGGGCGTCTACAATCGCGACCTCCCGAACCAGAACGGCGCGCCGCTCCGGCTCATCGTGCCGTGGAAGTACGGCTTCAAGGGGATCAAGGCGATCGTGCGGATCCGCCTGGTGCGGGAGCAGCCGGAGACCACCTGGGCGCTGATGGCGCCGAACGAATACGGTTTCTACGCCAACGTGAACCCCGAGGTGGATCACCCGCGGTGGAGTCAGGGACGGGAACGGCGGATCGGGGAGTTCCTGCGGAGGCCTACTCTGCCCTTCAATGGGTACGGGGACCAAGTCGCGCCGCTCTATGCCGGGATGGATCTGGGGAGGAACTTCTAGAGTGGTGAAGCGTGAGGGGGTGAGGGGTACCCTCTCACACCCTTCGCGGATTTGGAACCGCCTGCCTCGCGTAGCCGTGTTCCTGCTCTGTCTGATACCCGCGGCCCTGTTGGTCTACGACGCGCTATCCGGCCATCTCGCCGCCGAACCGATCAAGGACCTCACGCACCGGACGGGGACGTGGGGGATCACGTGTCTGACCGCCACGTTGGCAATCACGCCGCTCCGCCGCTTCACCGGCTGGAACCGCCTCCAGTCGTACCGCCGGATGCTCGGCCTGTTCGCCTTCTTCTATCTGTCTTTGCACTTCTCTGTCTACTTCGTTCTCGACCAGTTCTTCGACTGGCACACCATCGTGAAGGACATCGCGAAGCGGCCGTACATCACGGTGGGTTTCACGGGATTCCTGCTGATGGTCCCGCTCGCGCTGACCTCGACGCGCGGTTGGGTGAAGCGGCTCGGCCGGCGGTGGGTGACGCTGCACGCGCTCATCTACGTCACCGCGCTGGCGGGCATCGTCCACTTCACCTGGTCGCAGAAGGCGGACGTGACGCGGCCGAGGCTGTACGGCGCGGTGCTGGTCGTGCTGCTGGCGAGCCGCCTCCCCTTGTTGAGGCGACGCGGCCCCTAGAACTCCCGCTTCTGCATCTCCTTGAAGAAGCGCTCCCGCTCCTCGGAGTCGGTCGTCTGCTTCTGCAAGGTGTCGTCGAACCGGCGCGCCTTCTTGTTCGCGTCGGTCGATTCCTTTGTCGCCTTCTCGGCGTTCCGCTTGGCCAGCGCCGCCAGCTTCTTGATGTCGATCGGCACGAGCGGCTTCTTCGCGTCTTTCAGAGGGCCCTCCGGAGTCCTTCCATATAGAACAGATACCTACCCAGGACCTGCGCCGCGAGGGCCACCACGAAGGTGGCCACCAGCGCCGGGGCGAAGCGCGCGTCGCTGAGGAGCAGGGCCACGCACAGCGCGACGCCCGCGACCAGCAGGAGCCGGCGCACGCCGTGCAGCGCGCCGCGGCCCGCCGCCGCGATCTCGGCGCCAAAACCGGCCGCTGCGACGAGGGCGATCCAGTGCAGCGGTCCGCGGACCAACTCGTCCGGGATGCCCGGCAGCAGGACGAGCCCCGTGCCCACGGCGAGCGGCCCGAGCAGCAGCGCGGTCGCGAAGAAGGAAACGGTCGTGAGTGGCGTGTCCCAGCGTGGCACCGTCCGGAGCCGGTACACCCGGGCCATCGCGTAGACGAGCGCGACGCCGGAAGCGCCCGCCACGAGCGCGAGTTGGGTGCGGAGCGCCGCCGAGCCGGCACCGGACCAGCGCAGCACGGCGAACGCCGCGCCCGCCAGGGCGAAGAGCAGTGCGCACAGGATCTCGCGACTCAGCCACGAGGTGCGGAGGTTGGCGGCCGCGCGCCAGGCGTTCCGCGGCGTGCCGAGGTGCAGGAGCGAGGAGAGCAGCGCGAGCCCCACCACCGGTCCGATCGCGAGCAGGAGGCCGTCGGTGAGGGCGCGGGCCGCGGACTCGCCGGCGAGCGTCGCCGCCCAGCGGTCGAGCGCGCCGAGGGTGAGGAACGCCCCCACGGCCGTCTGCGAGAGGAGAGTGAAGGCGACCAGGGGCCGCTCGTTCATCGGCCCACCTCCTCGGCGTTGGCGACGACGGCGGTCCGGGGCCGCGCCCGGCTGGTATCGCGATGCGGAATGATCACGAGGCCGGGATCGGTGAGCGCCGGGTCGGGCAGCGGGAAGGCGGCGCGGCTCCGACCGTGCGCCGCCTCGAGCGCCTCCCGCTCGCCGAACTCCAGCGCCCGCATCGGGCAGGCCTTCACGCACGCCGGCTGGAGGCCCGCGTCCAGGTCCTCGGCGCAGAAGCTGCACTTCGTCATCCGGCCGGCGCGTGCGTCGTACTGGGGCGCGCCGTAGGGACAGGCCCACGCGCAGTACCGGCAGCCGACGCACTTCCCGCCGTCGATCAGCACGAGCCCGTCCGCGCGCTGGTGGATCGCCCCCGTCGGGCAGACTTCCGCGCAGATCGGCTCGGCGCAGTGGTTGCACGCCATCGAGAGGTTGAACGCGAAGACGTCGGGGACCCACGCCTCGCGTTCGCGGCTCCACGTGCCTCCGGCGATCTCGTACACGCGTCGCCACAGCACGCCGAGGGAGAGGCCGTGGCGGTCCTTGCACGCCGCCTGGCACGCCTTGCACCCGCTACAGGCCGCCTGGGCGAACAGGAAGGCGTAGCGGGGCGCCATCTCAGGCCTTCTCCACTTGCGCCATCGCCGTGTGCTGGGCGGTGCCGAACGCGAGCGGCGTCCACCGCTCGGAGGTGAGGACGTTGATGGAGCCGGCGCGGTCGGTGCCCGTCTCGTCGGGGGTCCACCACGCGCCCTCCGGGAGGTCCACGACGCCCGGCATGATGCGGGCGGTGAGGCGGCACTTCACGACGGTGGCGCCGCGCTCGTTCCAGATGCGCACCGTGTCCCCGTCGGCGATGCCGCGCGCGGCCGCGTCGAGCGGGTTGAGGAAGGCGCGCTGCGGGAACGCCTCCTCGAGCCAGTCGTTGTTGTCGTGCGTCGAATGCACGCGGTGCAGCGAGTGGTGGCCGATCACCTGCAGCGGGAAGCGCGCCGCCTCGGGGCCGAACGGACTCTCCCACTCCTGGATGTACTTGGGCACCGCCGGGATCTCGTCGGGGCGGCGCATCGCGAAGAGTTGCTGCGAGAATATCTCGATCTTCCCCGATGGCGTCGGGAGCGGGTGGCGCTCGGGGTCGTGGCGGAAGTCCTCGAAGGCCACGGCGGGCGCCGTCACCGGCTTGCTGTGGACGCCGGCGTTGGAGGCCTCGAAGGCGTCGAGCGTGGGCAGGTCCGGGAAGCGCGTGCGCCGGTAGTAGTCGAGGCACCACTCGACCCATTGCCGCTCGTCGCGCCCCTCCGTGAACGCGGCGCCGAAGCCCAGCCGCTCCGCGATGTCTGCGCAGATGCGGTAGTCGCTCTTCGCCTCGCCCGGCGGCTCCACCACCTTGGGCATCAGCAGCACTTCCTCGCCGTACTTCCAGCCGTCCTCGACGCCCCACGTCTCGAACTGCGTGCAGGCGGGGAGCACGATATCGGCATAGCGCGCCGTCGAGGTCAGGAACTGGTCCTGCACGACCAGGAACTCGACCTTGGACTCGTCGCGCAGGATCTCGACGGAGCGGTTGATGTTGGCGTGCTGGTTGACGAGGCAGTTCGTGGCGATGGCGTAGATGAACTTGACGTCGTTGTCGAGCCGCTCGGCGCCGACCACGCCTTCCGCCGGGCCCATCGTCTTCCCGCGGAGCACGGCTTCCGACCAGAGGAAGACGGGGATGCTCGCCGGCACCGGGTTCTCGCCCGCGGGGAAGACGTACCAGGCACAGCCGCCGTCGGGCTGGTTGGCGAGCCCGCTTGCCCACCCGCCGTGGACACCCACGTTGCCGGTGATGGCGGCCAGCACGCACCCGGCGCGCACCACCTGCTCGCCGTACGCGCGGCGCTGCATCCCGTAGCCCTGGTAGAGGATGCCGGGCTTCGTGGTGGCGTACTCGCGGGCGATGCGGGCGATGGTCGCACGCGGCACCGCCGTGATCGGCTCCGCCCAGTCCGGCGTCTTTGGTACCCCGTCACGCGTGCCGAGGAGGTAGTCGCGGTAGCTCTCCTCTCCTTCGCAGCCGGGCGGCATCTGCGAGCCGTCGAAGCCGACGCAGTGGGTCCGCACGAACTCGGCGTCCCACAGCCCTTCGGTGAGCATGACGTAGGCCATCGCGCTCATCATCGCCGTGTCGGTGCCGGGTCGGATCGGGATCCACTCGTCGGCGAGGCTCACGGCGGTGGGGCTCATCCGCGGGTCGAGGCAGACGGTGCGCGCGCCGGCCTCGCGGGCCCGGCGGAGGAAGAGCTCGCTGTTGGTGCCGTCCCGCATCTCGGCGGGGTTCCAGCCCCACATCAGGATGTACTTGGCGTTGAGCCAGTCCTGGCGCTGGTTCCCCGTCTGCAGCGTGCCGTAGACGGTGGGCGTGGCGACGTTGATCGCCGCCCAGCTGTAGCTGTTGTAGATGCCGAGGCAGCCGCCGAAGAAGTTCATCAGGCGGCGGGCGACGATGGAGCCGTTCAGTTGGTTGTAGCTGCCGGTGCCGTACGGGACGAACAGTGCGCTGTTTCCGTACGCTCCCTTCACACGCCGCATTTCGTACGCGACTTGGTCCAGCGCTTCGTCCCACGAAATCCTCGCCCACTGCCCGGCGCCCCGCCGGCCCACGCGCTTGAGCGGATGTGTCAGGCGGTCGGGATGGTACTGGCGGCGCAGGTAGGCGCGACCGCGGGTGCAGGCCCGGAGCTGCGGGTCGGCGAGGGTGTCGCCCGGCCGGTCGTCGGTGTCCAGCCGCACGATGCGGCCGCCCTTAACGTGCGCGACCAACAGACAGCGGCCGCCGCAGTTGTGGGCGGGGCAGCCGACGCGCACGATGCGCTCGCCGGCGGCGGATCCCGGTGCCGCGGGGGCGGCCGTCGCGCCGGTGGTCAGGAGCGGCTCGCGCTGAACCGGTCGAGGAACTCGCGCTCGCCGGGCGTCAGGCCGGCGGCGCCGACCGTCCCGAGCTTCGCCATCACCCGCTCGTACTCCTCGCGGTTCACGGGGTGCAGCGCCGACGCGTCCACGCGGCGCCAGCGCTCGAGGCCGTCGTCCGTGCCCCAACGGGGCGGCGCGGGCGCCACCTGCGCGCGGAACCGGGCGGCGGGCGAGCGCGCTTCGGCGATGCGCAGGAACAGGTACCCGCCCGCGAAGCCGCCGAGGTGCGCGAAATGGGCCACGCCAGGCTGGGTGCCGCCGAAGCCGCCGAAGATCGCGAGCGCCGCCATCATCACCACGGCGACCCGCGCCTCCACCGGGAAGAACCACATCAGGATCGTGGCGTGCGGCCAGTAGCGGGCGTAGGCGAGCATCACGCCGAAGACCGCCCCCGACGCCCCCACGATGTGGGCGTACGGCGTGGCGATCGAGAGCAGCGCGCCCGCGAGGCCGCTCACGAGATACAGGCCGAGGAACCGCCGGCCGCCGAGCCGCAACTCCACCTGGGGGCCGAAGAAGTAGAGCCCGACCATGTTGAAGAAGACGTGCATGAACCCGGCGTGGAGGAACATGTACGTGAGGAGCGTCCACGGCCGGTACGGGATGAACGCGGGCACCAGGACGAACGGGCCAGCGAGCGTCCGGTTCCACGTCGTCAGCAGAAAGACGCCGACGTTGGCGAAGACGAGGCGGCGGACCCAGGGGGTCATCGGCGCCTCACGGGGCGGCTGGCACGAGGACGGCGGCTCCGCGCACCTTCCCGGCGCGGAGGTCGGCCAACGCCTCGTTGGCGCGGCGCAGCGGATAGGGCTGTGCCTCGGTCCGTACCCCGGCGGCCGGCGCCAGTTGCAGGAACGCCTCGCCGTCCCGGCGGGTGAGGTTCGCCACCGAGCGGACCACGCGCTCCCCCCAGAGGAGGTCGTACGGCATGGCCGGGATCTCGCTCATGTGGATCCCGGCGCACACCACCACGCCGCCGCGGGCGACCGCGCGCAGCGCCGTGGGGACGAGGGCGCCAACCGGGGCGAAGATGATGGCGGCGTCGAGCTCTTCGGGGGGCGGGGCGTCGGACGGCCCGGACCACTCGGCGCCCAGGTCGCGGGCGAACGCCTGACCGGCGTCGTCTCCCCGGCGTGTGAAGGCGAAGACGCGCCGCCCCTCGTGCCGGGCCACCTGGGTCACCAGGTGCGCGGCGGCGCCGAAGCCGTACAGGCCGAGCCGCGCGGCGTCGCCGGCGGCGGCGAGCGCGCGGTAGCCGATGAATCCGGCGCAGAGCAGCGGCGCCGCGTGAAGGTCGGAGAGGGTGTCGGGGAGCGGGAAGCAGAACCACTCGTGGGCGACCGTGTACTCCGCGTAGCCGCCCTGCAGGTGGTAGCCGGTGAAGCGCGCGTGGGAGCAGAGGTTCTCGCGGCCGGCCCGGCAGTAGCGGCAGCCGCCGCAGGTCCAGCCCAGCCACGCTACGCCGACGCGGGCGCCGGGCTGGAACCGGGTGGCCCCCTCCCCGGTCGCCGCGACGGTGCCGACGACCTCGTGGCCGAGGACGAGCGGCAGGGTGGGGTCGGCCAGTTCGCCGTCGGCCACGTGCAAGTCGGTGCGGCACACGCCGCAGGCGCCGACGCGGAGCAGGATTTGCTCCGGCCCGGGTTCCGGCACCGGCCACTCCGCCTCCCGCAGCGGCCGCCCGGGTGCCTCCAGCACCATCGCGCGCATCACCCGGACAAGCTAGCGCGTCCACGCCGCGACGGCACGCCCCGGCGGCGGGAGGCCGGCTACTCGGCCCGCCGCGCCAGCAGCCGATCGAGCGAGTACGCGCCGCTGCCGCGCACCATCACCGCGAGCGTGAGCGCGAGCACCAGGATGTGGAACTCGAAGCCCTCGCCCTGCTGCGCCCCCGTCCAGTTCATGAAGAACCCGTTGGGCAGGTGCACCAGCCCGACCGCCCCGACCATCACGCACGCGATGAAGAACGCGGCGACCCGGCCCAGCAGCCCGACGGCCAGCCCGATCGGGCCCGCGAACTCCGCCACGATCTCGACGGCGGCCAGCCACGCCGGGAGATGCGTCGTGCCGGTCAGGAACCCCATGGTGCCGGAGAGACCGTATCCGCCGAACCAGCCGAACACCTTCTGGGCGCCGTGGGGGAAGATGACGACCGCGAGGGCGAGGCGCAGCGCGAGCATCACGCGGTCGTCCTCGGTCTGCAGCAGCTTCGCGAACATGTCGAGCCTCCGGCGGGATGGGGCGGTCGTGGATTATACTCTGGCGGAGGGGGTGGCCGATGGAGGTCCAGGTCTTCGGGGTCCGGAAGAGCGCGGCGACGCGGGCGGCGCTGCGGTTCTTCGCCGAACGGCGGGTCCGCACGCATTTCGTGGACCTGGCGGAGCGGCCGGCGTCGCCCGGGGAGCTGCGGCGCTTCGCGCAGAAGTTCGGCGCGGAGGCGCTGGTGGACCGCGACGCCCGGCGCTTCGCGGAACTCGGCCTGGTCCACGCCCGCCTCTCCGACGAGAGATGGATCGAGAAGCTGGCGGTGGAGCCGCTGCTCCTCCGGATGCCGCTCGTCCGCTGCCAGCAGCGGCTCACGGTGGGGGTGGCGGAGGACGAGTGGCGGGCGTGGGCTGATGCGGGCCGCGCCCCGGCGGGCTAGGCCGCCGGGGGCCGCCGCCGCGCCATCGTGACGCAGAGCCGGGCACCGAGCCCTAGCGAGGCGACGAGCGTCGCGAATGCCACCAGGCGGACCAGGCCGGCGATCAGATGGTCCTGCTGCAGGAGGCCCGCCGAGCCGAGCAGGTAGCTCCAGTCGTGCTGCGGATCGCCGGAAAATGGGCTTACCAAAGGCAACTCCTCGGCCCGCGCGTCGGCGATGTAGTCGGCAAGGTTGCTCAGGCTCATTCCTTCCCACGTCCCGGCCACCGCGATGGCGTAGTAGTCCCGCTGACGCAGGAAGCCCCAGGCGAGGGCGACCGGCGCCGCCACCTGCAGCAAGCTCCCGCCGGCCGCGGCGAGCCACTCCCCGAAGGGCGAGAACACCAGGTGTCCGAGTTCGTGCACCCCGAGCGTCAGGCCGGAGAAGAGGCCGCCGTACTCGGGATCGGTGAGGTGCCGCCAGCCAAAGTACGCCAGAACCGCCAGGAGCACGGCGCGAGGGGGCCACGCCCGGCCCTCGGCCCACACCGCCGCATCGCGCCACCGTCCCACGAGCCGATTCCGCAGACGCATCGTCACATCGCTTCCCGGCCGCTCCCTCGCTTGCGGCGCGGCATGAAAATCGCTATCTGAGATGGGTTGGCTTCGCGTCGCTGTCCCCAACGGAGATCAATCTATGCGTCGTGTCGTGCGAGCAGTGCTCGGGCTTCTCGCCCTCGGGTTCTTCGCGTCGGCGCCCGCCGCCGCCCAACAGCCCGCCGGCGGCGAGTACCCCGGCCTCGAGACGGGGAAGATGTGGACCTTCGACGTGCCGCCGCTCGAGTACTGGGCCCGGCGGTACAACTTCCGCCCCTCCCAGGAGTGGCTGGACCACGCCCGCCTCTCGGCCGGCCGGCTTGGCGGCTGCACGGCGTCCTTCGTGTCGGCCGACGGCCTCGTCATGACGAACAACCACTGCGCCCGCGGCTGCGTCGCCGGCGTGAGCCGGCAGGGCGAGGACCTCCTGGGCAACGGCTTCTACGCCCAGACCCGCGCCGACGAGCGCGCCTGCCCCGGCGGGTTCGTCGAGACGCTCCTCGAGATCACCGATGTCACCAACGAAGTCACCGCGGCCGTTCCCGCGGGGACGCCGGCCAATCGGGCGGCCGACCTCCGCGACCAGGCGATCCAGGGCATCCAGAACCGCTGCCGCGGCACCGCGACCGACCTCAACTGCCAGGTCGTGACGATGTACCGCGGCGGGCAGTACAAGCTCTATCGCTTCCGCCGCTACACCGATGTCCGGCTCGTCTTCGCCCCCGAGGTGTCGGTGGCCTTCTGGGGCGGCGACGCCGACAACTTCACGTATCCGCGGCACGACCTCGACGTCACCTTCTATCGCGCCTACGTGAACGGCCAGCCGGCGCGGCCCGACCACTTCTTCCGCTGGAGCCGCAACGGCAGCAGCGAGAACGACCTCGTCTTCGTGGTGGGGAATCCGGGCTCGACGGGCCGGCTCAACACCCTCTCGGTGCTCGAGTACCTGCGGGACGTGCAGTACCCCGCGACGCTCGACGCCTTCGCGCGCCAGATCGCCGTGTACGAGGCGCTGGGCCAGCTGTCGCCCGAGCGTCGGTCCGCGCTTCGGAATCAACTCTTCGGCATCCAGAACTCGCAGAAGGCCACCGTGGGCTACCGGGCCGGCCTCACCGACTCCGTGTTGATGTCCCGGAAGACGGCGTGGGAGCGCGGCTTCCGCAGCCGCGTCAACGCGAATCCGGAACTGCGTCGGCTCTATGGAGCGGCGTGGGACAACATCACCCGGATCCGCGGGCAGATGCGCGGCGTGGACCTGCGGCGCCGCTACCACGCGTTCGGGGCCTACGGCACGCGGCTCCTGGGCTACGCCGGCACGATCACGCGGTACGCCGCGGAGACGGCGAAGGCGGACAGCGCGCGGCTGATGCCCTTCCGTGACGCGATGCGGACGCGGATGGAGCAGGGTCTCTACGGCGCCACGCCGATCGACACGGCGCAGGAGGTCCGCCTGCTCACGGCGTACCTCACCGCGATGGCGCGGGAGCTTCCCGCCACCGACCCGGTGCGGCGCCAGGCGCTCGGTACCCGCACGCCGGACGACGCGGCGCGCGCGATGATCCAGGCCTCGACCATCCTCACCGGCGATCAGCGGCGCGCCCTCGTCCAGGGCGGCGCAGCTGCCCTCGCCGCCTCCACCGATCCGTTCGTGGCGCTCGCCCGGGTCATCGACCCGCTCGAGCGCGCCATCGCGACGCAGTGGACGGCCTGGGTGAACGAGGAGTCGCAGAACGACGAACTGATCGCCCGCGCGCTGCTGGCGGTCTTCGGCAACTCGGTGGCGCCGGACGCGACCTTCAGCCTCCGCATCACGGACGGCGAGGTGAAGCGCTATCCGATGAACGGGACCCTCGCGCCCGCCTACACCACGTTCTACGGGCTGTACGACCGGGCCTACGGCTTCAACCTGCAGGAGCCGTGGAACCTCACGCCGCGGTGGTTGGCGGCGCGCGGCCGGCTCGACATGGCCACGCCCTTCAACGCCGTGAGCACCAACGACATCATCGGCGGCAACTCCGGC
>Ga0315286_10003615_pt1 | contig 14669 bp, 12 predicted proteins | sample YL17G10_0_MG_FD_205038 | JGI IMG/M metagenome (GOLD analysis project Ga0315286, IMG submission 205038) | Sediment microbial communities from Yellowstone Lake, YNP, Wyoming, USA - YL17G10_0 | ecosystem: Environmental > Aquatic > Freshwater > Lake > Sediment | place: USA: Wyoming | collected...
GGGAGGATGCTTTTTTCAGCGTCTATGAATTAGTAAAGAAATCTCAATATGTCCAAAGCGACCATAATATCAGCTATACCTACTCTAAGTCGCCGGATAAAATAGTCATAAATCTGCATTCTGACAGTAAGGTAGATGATGTAACAGTCCGAATCAGCGAAGGTTGGTATCCGCACTGGGTCTCTAACGATGCCAAAGACATTAGAGCAGATCAGAACGGATTCATGATGTTTACAGTCCCTGAAATCAGCGGTGATAAGAGAATAGAACTAGAATTCAGACCGCCTGAGTACTATTCTTATCTGCCATTGTTATCATTGGTATGGCTCGGCGCATTAATCCTAAACACCAGGTTCAACTTCTTGAGGATTAGCCATTGAGTGGAGATCTCTTTCATTTTACTGGCCATATTCAATGTCTCGTCTCCCTGAAAAAGAATATCGAACAGAAAGGCACTATTACAGCATAAGAGGCGAATCTATACAAAAGGGCTATAGAAAGAGCAATTGAACTCTCGAATCCGGCTACGACTAGTAGTGCAAATATAATGGCTTCCATCGACCCTATACCCCCTGGAAGGGTGCTGAGAATGCCGCCTAATATTGCGAGGCTGACTATCCCAATTGCAAAGATGTAAGATAAACCTGAGCTGGATAGAGCAAGTACAGAAAAGTAAAGTATACCCCCCTCGAAGGCGAAACAAAGGAAAGTTAGAAAGACGATTTGGAACGACTTCATGGACTTGAGCTTTGCCATGCCCATGTAAAAGTTTGTTATAAGTTTGTTGACTTTTGGCCTGAGTTCCTTCACCGTACGAATAAAACTGAACATTCTCAAGAGATGGGTTGAAGACTTGACTGCGAACTCTTTTTTGCTGAGCACAACCAATACAAATGAGAGAATAAGACCAGTCAGTATAAGCATGGCTCTCAAGAGTGTAGGGACATAAAGCGAGAAAGCGAGGGAAAAAAGCACTGCGATGAAAAGCAATACGGCCGCGTCTATGAATCTTTCTACAATCACCGCCGGAAGGACATAGAAGAACGGCGCCCTGGATCTTTTCTTTATGAAGTAAGACCGTGACACATCTCCGAACCTGCCCGGCGTTAGATTGGCTAGGAATAAGGAAGCGAGATAGGATGAGACACCATCGAACTTTCCCATCTTGAGCTTATACGCATCAAGGAAGACCTGCCATCTGATCAGCCTGAGGCCAACCACCGTAAAGCTAAACCCCGTTGCAGCAAGAACAAACAGCATATTCGCTCTGGAAAGTATTGAAATCACATCTGAAACGTTAGCATTATAGAACAGGAGTAGTACTAGGGCGAGGCTTGCTCCAAATAAGGTTATATCCCTTTTAGTTAGCACCAGAGATTTCAGATATGACTTAACCATATTGTTTCCTCTTCAGCGTTTTCAAAACAATTAGTCGTAGCATAGTATTTAATAATTAGACTATATAAATATTTGATACATTACACAGGTAATTCTATGGACATCACTTTTATCTGGCCTAATCTGACCGAAGAACTGAGCTGGATTTACCCGCCTTTGGGCCTGAGTTATTTGATTTCTATGGCTGAGAAGGATGGGTACAAACCAAGAGTTATAGACCTGACTTTTGATAAGAATCTTAAACAACTCAATGAAATAAAGGCCGCAGGAGATTTGTACTGCTTTTCATCTTCAACAAACATGATAGATAAGTCGCTTGAAATTGCTAAACTGGTAAAGGAAAAAGACCCAAAGGGTTTCATAGTCTTCGGCGGACCGCATCCAACTATTCTGCCTGACGAGGTAATAATGGAGGAAAATGTCGATGCCATAGTCATTGGCGAGGGAGAGATCACTTTCATAGAGCTTGTAAGAGCGCTTGACAAAGGAACGTCTCTGAGCGCAGTTAATGGCATTTGGTATAAGGAAAATGGAAAAATTGTTAAAAATCAGGCCAGACCGCCTATTGAAAATCTAGATGAATTGCCTTTTCCGGCACAGTGGAGGTTTCCGATTAAGGAGTATTTCAAAACGCGCGGGTTGAGGGAGCTGTCCATCATGACTGCGAGAGGGTGCCCGGGTAACTGTCTGTTCTGCCAGCCAACGCTGAGAAAGATATTCGGCTCAAAAATAAGGTACAGAAATCCAAAAAGCGTTGTCGATGAGATAGAATATCTAGTCAAAAAAATAAAGGTGGATCTTTTAGTCATCTCTGACGACACATTCACTTCTAATGACGCTCACGTGACTCAAATCTGCCAGCAGATAATTGACAGGAAAATAGATTTTTTTTGGAGATGTCAAACAAGGGTTGGATTGAAAAAAGAAACGCTTGCCTTGATGAAAAAGGCCGGTTGCATCGCTGCTTCTTTCGGCGTTGAGAGCGGGAGCCAGACAATACTGAATACGATTAGGAAAGGGATAACCATCGAGCAGGTTAAAAAGACGTTCAAGGAATGCAGAGAAATAGGTTTCCTCACCAATGCCAATATCATGGTCGGCAACCCGGGTGAAACAGCAAAAACGGTGCAGGAAACCATAGACCTGCTTAGAGAAATCAAGCCGTACAATGTGACCACAACGATAACCACACCCTATCCCGGAACAGACCTTTTTGACTTCGCTAGGGATAATGGAATGCTCGTTACAAGGGACTGGAAGAAGTACAATTACAGGAAAGAGCTAGGATGCACGCTGAAGTTGGATACTATGAGCCCGGAGGAGGTAGCTGCCGCTAAGAAAAAGATAGATGACTTTTTCTTGGAATACTCAAAAAGCTACCGGAAAAAAATGCTCATTAAGAGCTTTGATCTTAATTTGGCCAAAAAACTGATTCGGATCTCTTTTAAGAATCCAGGGACAAATGCGAGGCTGTTCAGGTTTCTTGCAAAATCGATGACTAAAGAAGGTTTTTCAATTCTGGAATAGTGGTTTCTATGCAAAAGACTGTCGATATAATCGGGGGAGGGCTCAGCGGTCTTGTTGTCGGATACGAACTCAGCAAGAAAGGCATAAAAGTCAATGTGCTTGAAAAATCAGGCAAACCCGGCGGCCAGATTGAGGCGACGAAAATCAAGGATTACTTCATAGAGAACTATTATCATCATTTTTTTCAGGGGGACTGGGACTTCATAAGGTTGGTCGAAGAGATGGGTTTGAAGGACAACATGGTTTGGAGATACGCGCCGAGCGGGTTCTACACGAACGGAAGGCTCTACAAATTCTCCACGCCTCAGGATCTTCTCAGGTATTCGCCGTTGAATCTCAAAAACAAGCTCAAGCTCATCAGGATGCTCTTGAAAATCAGAAGCGAAAAAGATATCCTGAAGCATGACAACATCACTGCAAAAGAATGGATTTTGAAATCAGGTAATAAAGAGTTGCTCGATAAGTTCTTCAGACCGCTCCTTAGAAGCAAATGGGGGGACAATTGGGATAGAGTGTCAGCGGCTTGGCTTTTTGCCAGGATAGGCCTGAGGAGCAAGAGAAACTTGTTTGGAGAGAAACTTGGCTATATCAGGCACGGTTGGCAGCAACTTACGAATAAATTGGTAAAAAATATAATCAAGAATGGGGGGAAGATAGAAGTAAACTGGAGAAAGCAGCCCAAAGGAGGCGTAATAGTAGACACACGGGATAAAGAGGGCTTCAAATTTTCGGGCGCTATGTGCGTCGTGCTTGGCCTGAAAAGGAAGTTGTCGGATTTCTATTGGATAAACATCATAGATAACTCGAGTTTCGGAGCAATAATAGAGCACACCAACTTCATGCCGTTTGAGGACTATGGAGAGCATATAGTCTATCTCGCGAGTTATCCGACTAGCACCTCTCTTGTTTGGGAGATGCAGCCGCAACAGGTTTTCGATAAATACTTTAAGGACTTACGAATCGTGTTTCCCCATATCAGAAGGAGCGACGTGAACTGGTACCGGGTCTTCAAGGAAAAAGAAAGCTCGTTCATCCCGCTGGTCGGCATGATGACTAAGATAAACCGGCTCAAGCTGAAGAAAGGGAATGGCAGGTTCAGGGTCGGCACCTTGACCGCTTTTCCGGAAGCCTATTCGAACATTATAGTCAGAAACGCCAAAAAGTGCGCAAAAGAGGTATTGGATGAAATCTCGGCTGCTTGATATAATTGTGTGCCCCGAGTGCGGCAAGAAATTCAAGTGCAGGGTGAGAAAAAGGGAGGGAAAAGAGATAATAGATGGTACCCTGTCCTGTTCTTGCGGTGCGAGCTTTCCAATCGTTAGGGGAATACCGCGCATACTACCTAAGGAAATAAGCAAGGACAAGGCAGAAACTGCGTCGCGCTTCTTTTTTGAATGGAGAACTTTTTCCGGGATGGAGAAGGCCTATGAGAAGCAGTTCCTGGGATTTATCTACCCGCCGGTCAGGCCGGGTTTCTTCAGGGGCAAGCTGGTCTTGGACGCCGGCTGCGGGATGGGCAGGCACGCGGTGTTTGCGTCAAAGTGGGGGGCGAAGGTGGTGGGGATCGATATAGGCAATTCGGTGGACATCGCCTATGAAAACACAAAAAAACTGCCTAACGTACATATCTTACAGGCCGACATTTATCATCTGCCGTTCAAAAAAGAATTCGATTTCGCCTACTCGATAGGGGTTTTGCATCATTTGCCAGAGCCAGAGAAGGGATTCAGAAAACTGCTGGCCGTCTTAAAACCTAAGGGATCGATTTTCGCATGGGTCTACGGGAGAGAGGGGAATCAGATTTTGAAAATACTCGACCCAGTGAGGAAGAATATAACCTCCAAGTGTCCCTTGTGGTTTGTTTACGCCCTGTCCGGCATGATGATGGTTTTCCTCTACCCCCTTATTAAGGCATCCAAGCTCTCAGGCAACAAAGACTCGTTTTTTAGGTACTTGTCCGGCTTTAACTTTAGGCAGAACCACTCCATACTGTTCGATCAGCTGTTGCCCCCGGTAGCAAACTACTATAAAAAAGAGGAATTCGAGAGATGGTTTAAAAATGCCGGGCTCAAGAATATTATGATAACCCATAGGAACCAGAATAGTTGGAGAGGGTTCGGGACCCTGAAGTGAGATTATGGATCTTAGCGTCGTAATACCTGTCTATGATGAGGAGAAGAACATTGAGCCTTTGTACAGGCAGCTTACCTCTGTCTTGAACAAGCTCGGAAAAAGTTATGAGATAATCTTCATAGACGATGGCAGCAAAGACGCTACTTTCGGGAAGATTCGGAAGCTGCATGAGAAGGACAAAAGGGTGAAATGCATCAGATTCATCAAGAATTTCGGGCAGACCGCCGCTTTCAACGCAGGTCTTCATCGCGCTAAAGGAAATGTGATAATAACCATGGACGGCGACCTCCAGAACGACCCGTCAGACATACCGAAACTGCTCAGCAAGATGAAGGAGGGGTATGATGTCGTTAGTGGGTGGAGATTCGACAGGAAAGACCCGATAGGCAAAAGGATCCCGTCCAGATTCCAGAACTGGCTCGCGAAGAGGTGGACCGGCCTGAATATCCATGACCTCGGCTGTTCCTTGAAGGCGTATTCCAAGGAGTCTGTAAGCGGGATTGAGCTCTTTGGGGAGATGCACAGGTATGTCGCGGCGATAGTGGCGATGAACGGCTATTCCGTCGGCGAGGTGAAGGTCAAGCACCATCTGAGAAAGTTCGGCAGGACGAAATACGGCTTGAAGAGGCTGCTGAAGGGGTTTCTTGATCTGGCCTATATCAAATTCTGGTCGGACTATTCAACCAGGCCACTGCATCTGTTCGGTCTGATAGGGATAGCTCTCTTGGCTTTCGGCTTCATACTCGGCTTGGCGAAGGTAGTTTCAGACATGATAACAGTGGGGACCACTTATGTCACGCCGCTGATACTTCTTTCGGCTCTGTGCATGATTCTTGGCATCCAGTTCATAACGTTCGGCTTCTTGGGGGAGATTCAGGTCAGGACTTATTACAAGACGGCGAAAGAGACGAACTATAAGATAAAAGAAACCCTGGAATAGATTGCATGTGCGGTATTGTCGGTTTTACTGGAGACGGGGATAAAAAGACGCTTAAAAGAATGTGCGACGTAATCTCTTACAGAGGACCTAACGATGATGGCTATTTCTCCGATAAAAATATCTCGCTTGGAATGAGAAGGCTGAGTATAATCGATGTAAAGGGCGGGAAGCAGCCGATATCCAACGAGGACGGCTCCATAGTCGTTGTCTATAACGGCGAGATCTTCAATTACCTGGATATCAAAAAGGGGCTCGCGAAGAAACACCGGTTCAGGACGGCCAGCGATACCGAGGTGCTGGTACACCTGTATGAGGAGCATGGTGTCGATTTCGTCAGCAAGCTAAGGGGGATGTTCGCTTTCGCCCTCTGGGACTCGAACAAACAGAGACTGGTGTTGGGCAGGGACCGGCTCGGGAAAAAGCCGCTGTATTATGCAAAAAGGAATGGAGAGATTGTCTTCGGCTCGGAAATAAAATCAATCCTCCAGTGTCCAAACATAAAAAGAAAGCCAAACCTTCTGGCATTGGATAGCTTCCTTACATATAGGTTTATTCCCGGTCCGGACACAGCTTTCGAAGGGATAACAAAGCTGTTGCCAGGGCATATATTGGTCTTTGAAAATAATAAAATCCAGATTAAGAAGTACTGGGATATTGATTTGGAACCTCAGGAATGGTCAGAACAGTTTTGCATCAAAACTCTCAGAAAACTGCTGCGCGAATCAGTGAAAATAAGGTTAATGAGCGAGGTGCCATTGGGCGCGTATACTTCTGGCGGCGTCGACTCTGGCACGGTCGTTGGGATGATGAGCAAGCTGGTTGATAAGCCAATCAAGACCTTCACAGTCGGCTTCGGCAGCGAGGAGCATGACGAGCTCGAATATGCCAGAGTGATTTCAGAGCGTTTCAAGACAGACCATAGGGAGCTTGTGGTTGAGGCGGATGCGATGAAGTACCTGCCTAAAATAGTATGGCAATTTGATGAGCCGGTTGCAGACCCGGCCGCAATCCCGACTTACCTGCTATCGGAATACGCTAAGAAATATGTAACCGTGGTCCTTACCGGCGAAGGCGCAGACGAGCAGTTTGCCGGATATGAGCAGTACAAAATCATGCTGCTTGGAGACAAATACCTCAGGAGGGTGCCGCGGGTGCTGAGAAAGACCTTGCCTTCCCTCGCAAAAATCGTGCCTGCTCCGGCATTAAATAAATTTTTCAAATATTCTTCTGCCCTCGGTGAAAAAGGTATTGGGAGGTTTGGCGATTATCTCGATTCAATCGACGACAAGGCTAAGGCGTATTTCGCGATAAACGGCTTCTTTGACGAGAAAGAAAAGAGGGAATTATATTCGATTAAAATGAAAGACGGCAATCTGCTTGAAAACGTGAATAGAGAGTACTTTAGCGACGGAAAACCGCTGCTCAATCAGATGCTGAACTTAGACATGAAAACGCTATTGCCGGACAACCTGTTGATGAAGGTCGATAAGATGACAATGGCGTTCTCCGTGGAAGCGAGGGTCCCTTTCCTTGATCACAAGTTTTTTGAGTTCACCTCAGGTCTGCCGCTGAGATTCAAGCTCAACGGGATGAACGATAAGTATATCCTGAGAAAAGCTGTCCAGGATTTGCTGCCTAAAGAAGTCTATGCCAGGAAAAAGGCGAGGTTCTTTGTACCGATAGACAAATGGTTCGAGGGCGAGTTTGGCGAGATAGTCGCGCAATTTTTAGATGAGAAGACCGTCAAAAAGCGCGGGATTTTCAGGCATAACTACATCAAGAAGATGATTGGGGGGTATGGAAAATCGAAACTGTTCTACAGCAGGCAGTTCTGGAACCTGCTTAACTTCGAGCTGTGGTATAGGATTTATATCGAGAGCGACAATATATATAAGCCGAAACTAGGTGTGGATGATCTGTATGGTTAAATTAGTCACGGGCTGCGCGGGTTTCATAGGGTCACATCTCGCAGAAGAGCTTTTGAGGAGAGGAGAGCGGGTAATCGGCGTGGACAATCTGGATCCTTACTATTCAGTGGAAATAAAAAAGAAGAATCTGGAAGGTCTAAAGAAGGATAAGAATTTCGAGTTCGTGCTCGGCTCTATCTTGGATGATAGGATACTTGAGAAAATCAGCAAGGATGTCGACCTGGTCTATCACCTTGCGGCCATTGCAGGGGTGAGAAACTCGATAAAAGAGCCGGTCAAATACTGCGATTTTGACGTTTTAGGCACTGTCAAGCTACTCGATACGTTTAGGAGAAAGGATGTCGAGAAGTTCGTTTTCGCCTCCTCTTCCTCCGTGTATGGGGAAGTGCCTGAGAAAGAATTGCCTGCCAAGGAGGACAGAGCTCCCAGGCCAATCGCGCCCTATGCGCTCTCAAAGGCGCAGGCGGAGGAATGGTGCAACATGTTCAACAATACCTACGGTCTCCCAACCGTCTCGCTGAGGTACTTTACGGTCTACGGCCCGAGGCAGAGGCCGGACGAGGCATTTACGAAATTCATCTCGGCAGTGCTACGAAATAAACAGCTGGAAATCTATGGCGACGGCAAACAGACTAGAGATTTCTCATTCGTCGGCGATATAATCGCGGGCACCATCCTTGCTGGAGAGAAGGGGGATGGAATTTACAATGTGTCTAGCGGAAAAAGAATAACGCTGAATGGTGCAATCGATATGATATTCGGATTGATTGGGAAGAAACCCGATGTGAAACATCTTGAGAGGCAGGTCACAGATGTCACTCATACCTGGGCGGACATCACCAGGATAAAGAAGCTCGGCTATTCTCCGAAAACGACTCTTGAAGAAGGGCTTAAGAAACAGGTTGAATGGTGCCGCCTTAATTTATCATGCCTTTAGGGAAGTTCTAAGAGCCTCCCCAGCTGGGTTTCTCGTACTTCATCTCTATGGTCACGCTCTTGTTGATGAAATAGCTTGATACTCCAACGCCCGACTGGTTCCCGTCGATATAGAACATCCAATAGTCGGTGTTGGTGTTGGAGACGTTGTTTATGCCGTTTATGAACGCTCCCAACCCAGGTGACTCCTTGTAATCGAGCAGCACGAACTTCTTGAGCAGGTCAAATGCCGAGGTGTTCTCCAGGACGGTCGTATCAAACGACTGCGAATAGCCGGAATAGTTGACTACTAGCTTCACCGGAATCTGGTTGCTGCCTATATTCGGCTGGTTGATACATCCGGTTATGGATAAGACTAACGCGAAAACAATCAGCAGCTCTTTCTTCACTCTAAAGCCTCCAACCCGTCTGCATCGGCTCGCTCGCTTTTGCCCTGCTCTCCGCGAAAGCCATCAGCTTCAGGAGATACGGGGCGCATATGCCGACAATCAGCAGGTTTCCCATAACATGAAGAAACATAAATGGTATCCCTTGTATGAGCGCCTGGACGATAGTTATGTTGGCGATAAAGGCCGTTCCTATATTCGTGACCAAGTCATAGGCTATCGTCAGGACGACCGCCAATCCAGCCAACTCCACTCTTTTTGTGTGCTTCTTGAAGAATCCAGAAATCAGGCCAATCAGTCCATAAGTGGTGTTGGTCATAAGGCTGGTTAAGGCGATAAAGCCCAAAGGCAGGCCTATCGCAAAATAGGGTATCGTTCCGTAGATTATCAGATCTGAAAGCAGCATCGTAAAAAAGCCAGTGAGCAGGCCGTATTTCCATCCATACTTGACGCCCGATGCCAGTGTCACTAGCATGATTGGTTCTATGTTAGGGAGACCGGCCATAAGGACTCGGCTAATCGCTCCGAAGAATATTAATGATGAGGTTATCGCGGCTTTCACAAAAATCACTCATATAATCTAAAAGATAGACTATATAAATTTATGCGTTATGGTAGGTTTTTATCTTAACATAGCACAGGAGGCAGGGAATCTGAAAGAGATAAATACTATTTCAGTCAAATATTGTGCTGTTAAACATGTTTAAATCAAATAGACAAAAATATATCGTGCTCTTCCTGTTGATTTGTATCTTCATGAGGGCGGCGATATGTTTACTGCCCTTTGACGGGAGGATTCCTCTTGGCGGTGATAACTATGGACATATGCACCAGTTAGATATGATCCATAAGTATGGCTACATAGGCTGGGACAGTTATTGGTATGGAGGAATGCCGTTTCTGAAATTTTATCCCCCCCTTAGTTTTTCAGTGAGTGCGTTTTTATCGAATTTCATCGGTGGGATTGACGCCTACAACTTAGCATCTCTCCTCGCATTCAGCCTGACTCCCATAGCAGCTTATCTGCTTTTCAAGGAATTTTTTTCAACAACCAAGGAGATCTTATTCGCAACCGCACTCTTCTCATTTACCACCTATTACGCCCATGCGTTATGGGCGGGCTGGTTCCCATCAACATTCTCCATACCCTTCGCGCTTCTTTTTTTAACTTTCTTTTTAAGGTATGTAAAGGGGATGCGCCCGATTTATCTCGTGTTGTCCTCGATTTTCCTCGCGCTCACTGCCCTCAGCCACCTTTCCACGCTGTATGTTGCAACGATGCTTTCATTGATATATCTAGTTGCTTTTTTCATAGACCACAAAATAGAGGCAAAAAGAATTCTGCTCAGTTTATGCGCATATCCAATGGGTTTTCTCCTCGGTTCGTTTTGGCTGATTCCCACTTTAGTTGAGAGGGGGTTGACAAACTTTGCTTATTACTTTGCGGAGGTTCCATTAATCTTAACGCCGTTTTTCAACATACTAAAAATTTATGGCGTCAACCTAAACTGGAGCGTAATCCTCATAACCGCTGTTGCAGGGATTCTGATTCTTTATGGGATTAAGAATAGCCTGCGCAAAACCACCCTTAACGCCTTCACCATGGCCAGCTTTTTTGTTTTCCTTGCAGGATTCATGGGTCTGATTGTGTTTTTCCCGTTTGCGCAGATGCAGCAGACCAGGTGGATAATACTGATGTCCATATCAACAACCATATTGATAACTAAAAATCTGAGAAGCAAGTGGTTTTCTTACCTGGCCGTCTTATTCCTGGTGGTCCAGATCATCGCCTTTATGACTTTCGCGCAGCAGTCGGTTGACATGCAATCGTATGTAAAAGTCGCAGAACAACTCCAAGGCAAGGAGGGGAGGGCGATTTATGTTCCTTCCTTAGACATGAACCTTGAGTATATTCTCCCGAAATACGGGGTCGAGGATGCGCGGGGATATTTTGTGCAGGGCCTGAGCCAAACGAGGAAAACCCTCTCAGAGACGTTAGATGTGGTGTTTTTCTGCTATCAAAAAACCACAATGTCGGAGCGTATAAGTTCTATGGGGCTATTTTCAGGGGGTTGGGCAGCGGTCCAGCTTGATGAATGCGTCTGGAATCAAAACGCGTCAATCGCGCTCCTCCAGAGACAAGATGTCCGCTTTGTAATAATAAATAATGTACGTCCTGAGGTCATCTCGTGGTTCGAAAACAGGACAGAGTTCAGGCTGTACCAAAAGACAGAGAATTTCACGATTATGGAGATGAAAGACGCAAAGTACATCCAGACCGAGCCGGGGATAGACTGGAGCTATTCGAAAGCGCCGGACAAGATAGACATCGAGCTAAGAACAGACAACCCTATTGAAAATGTTAAAGTTGTGGTTAGCGAAGCATGGTATCCTAATTGGGAATCTAAGGAGGCAGTCATAACCCAGGACGATTTGGGATACATGGTCTTGACTGTCCCTGAGCTGAACGGAAGCAAGCATATAACGCTGGAATTCGTGAAACCCGTCTATCAGCAGGCTGGCGAGTGGATCACAGTCATATCATGGGTCGGGCTGGCTGCTTTTGTCACAATCAGGAGAAAAGAGCTATTTCATCTCAAATAAGGCTATTCCCCTGAATCCGTTGATGTACTTCCTCAAGGTGTCTATAGACCTTAATTTCTTGAGCTTCTTGAGGACGAATTGCGGCCTGAAGTAGAACTCTTTATAGGCTTTTTTTGCCCACTGGTCCGCGTCCTTCACGAAGAATTTCAGCCTCTTCGGAGCGGGATTAGTCATAAAGTCGAGCCAATAGTCCTTGTCCATATAGCCTAATTTGACAGCTTCGTCGAACAACGGCGTCTGGGGCAGCGGCGTAGCGACTGTAAACATCACCCAGTCTGAATTGAGCTCTTTTGCAAAGTCGATAGTGTCTCGGATGGTCTGTTCGTTCTCATGCACATAACCTATAATGAAATATGCAAAAGTCTCTATCTTCGTCTTTCTCAGCATCGCAAATGCCTTTTTTATCATCTCTTTGTTGGTGCCTTTTCGCATGACCTTTAGTATCTCGTCATTGCCGCTCTCCACGCCAAGCCTTAGTCTGATGCAGCCTGCTTTTTCCATCTTCTCCAGCAGCTCTTCATCGACGCAATTGACTCTCGTCGGAGCCTCCCAGGAAATCTTGAGCCCGCGCTTGATTATCTCGTTACAGATTCCTAATGCATGCTTCCTGTCTGCCGTAAACGTGTCGTCGTAAAACATGATTTCTTTTACATGATATTTGTTGATGCACTCCTCCATCTCGTCCACGACGCTCTTTGGCGACCTGAACCTGAGCTTGGAGTCTGTGGGGCCTTTGAAGCAGAATCCGCACCGATAAGGACAGCCCCTGGAGGTCATCATGGTGGTCATCGGGTCCTTGGCTATCACGCAGGAATAGTCTTTCATCCTGACCAAATATCTAGCAGGGAACGGAATGGAGTCGAGGTCTTCAACAATCCTGCATCCGTTTGTCTTTATTTTCCCGTTATGTTTATAGATCAGGCCGGTTATCTTCGAAAAATCCTTATGGCTGCTCAGCGCTTTCAGCAGGTCAATCATCACATACTCTCCCTCCCCGTTTATCCCAAAGTCAACATACGGGTTGGATACTGTGGCTTCAGGGTACAGAGACAGCTGCACGCCGCCCAGGACTGTCGGAACATTCGGATAGATTTCCTTAGACAGCCTTGCTACTTCAAATGCGCCTTTGACGGTGGGGGTCATTGCCGTAATGCCTACGATGTCCGGCTTCGCCTTCCTAATCTCCTCTTTTGTCTCCTGGGTCGTCAGATTAAGCGCCTGGGTGTCTAGAACTTGAACCTGGTGCCCCTCTTTTTCAAGCGCAGCCGCTATATAGAGAAGGCCCAATGGAGGGTAGAGGCCCTGCATTTTGTTAAGGCTAGCTGGCAATCGGGTGTTTATATTGCCTATGTCATGGTGCCTAATCAGTAAGACTTTCATATTTATTCACTGTATATCTGCAGCACTATCAGGATGAACCAGAGAGTTAATGCAGCCAACATCTGCTTGTCCAGGAATATCCTCTCCGATTTCTGTACGGTCTCGTTGTCCGTTTGTATGAAGTATAGATACCTGAACACCATGAACGTGGCTATCGGTATGGTCAGCATAAGCTTGCCCCCATGGGCTATCGAGGTGTATAAGATATAGGCGATGAGCAGCATGGCGGCGCTGATATTTGACAAAGAGGATAGGAAAGCGGCATCGTATAACTGGCTTTTCTTTTTCCTGTACCTGCTCAGCTCGAATTTCCTCTTTCCCGTTGCCCAGAATATCGCAAGCAAGAATATGATTATCACTAGCCAAGGCGAAGGATAAGCGTTGATAAGAACAGCTCCCGCAAGCGTTCTTACTACAAAGTTGGAAGCTATGATATGGATGTCAACAAGCGCAACTTTCTTGAGGTACAGGCTATATGAACCAGTAAGCAGGAACAGGGAAAGCGCCCAGAAATTGAACTCAATAGGCATAAAGTACGACCAGGCCAACAGCACTATGCCCAATAGTATTGCGAAGGCAAGCGCAGAGTTTACTGAGATTGCGCCCGAGGCGATAGGCCTTTTCCGCTTGTCTGGGTGCATTCTGTCCTTTTTCAGGTCCATTACATCGTTTATTATGTAGGAGACTGAAGAGACTAGACAGAGAAAGATGAATCCGCTCATGATTATTGGCCATAGACTGGTGTTGAAAAGCTGGCTTGCAAAAATCAATGGAATAAAAATTACCAAGTTTTTGTACCACTGCCATGGTCGCATCAATCTGTAAATGTCTTTTAGCCGCATGCCATCACTTTAACTTTCCAAATATTTATTGCTTTACCTTTTTGACGAAGAACGGGAAACTGAAAAGAATTTTCACCAATGACTCAATAGATTTAATACCAGCAATCTATAAATTTATGTATGATTATTGGCGCAGGTATTGTGGGCTGCTATCTCGGCAGAATACTAGGGAAGCAGGAAATTTGGGAGAAGAACAGTACTACCGTCGAGAAGCCGTGCTCTTCCCTGCTGTCTAAGACCGGCCTTGAGAGCCTGGACATAGACTATAAAGGATGCGTTCTGAACGAAATACGGGGCGCGAAATTCTTTTCACCGAAGCAACAGTTTGGGATTGAGAAGAGAGGCGTGCAGGCATATGTCCTTGATAGGCTGGAACTGCAGAAAGAGCTGGCTAAAGAGGCGGAAGACGAGGGGTGCAGGATAAGATACGGCAAAGCCTGGAGCGGCCAGAAAGACGAGTTCATAATCGGGGCGGACGGCGCGCTCTCCGCTGTCGCCAAGTCCATGGGCGTCAAACATAGCTATACACTGGCCTACCAGGTGAAAGCGCAGCTGAAGAAAAAAATCAACCCGGATTTTGTGCAGCTCTATTTCG
>Ga0315286_10003617_pt1 | contig 14668 bp, 9 predicted proteins | sample YL17G10_0_MG_FD_205038 | JGI IMG/M metagenome (GOLD analysis project Ga0315286, IMG submission 205038) | Sediment microbial communities from Yellowstone Lake, YNP, Wyoming, USA - YL17G10_0 | ecosystem: Environmental > Aquatic > Freshwater > Lake > Sediment | place: USA: Wyoming | collected...
GTTCGACGTGGCGTCGGGGGCAGTTCTTGAGTTTGGGGGCCAGGGGCACACATTCGGAGAGGGGGCGCGGTTTACGGGAGAGGGCCTTACGCGCCTGACCTGCTCGTCGGGAGAGGGTATTTCCTTCAACGGAGCAGTGGCTGTCGAGGGCAGGTTGCAGGTTTCGGGCGACAACATATACTTGAGGGCTCCCATTAGTGTCTCGGGGGAGATGGAGCTTGCTGGTGGGTCACTCAACCAGTTGACGGACGCCGGCCAAGTCAAGGTGACGGGTGCTTTCGACTGGACAGGCGGATCGCTGTCAGCGCCGGTGTGTATCGAGGCCGGGGCTCGTGGAAACATCAGCGGAAACGGCTTCCGCTACCTGCGAGGCAGGACCATCGAAAATGCGGGAACCATGGTCTGGACTGGTTCGGGGCTGCTCGCCGGTAACAGCGGGGCTATCAGCAACTTGGTGGGAGGATTGTTCGATATTCAGAACGACTCCCTCTACTACTTCTACGACATCTATAGCGGCAGCCCGCCGGCGTTCAACAATGCCGGGGTTCTTCGGAAGTCGGGGGGCACTGGAACAACGACCTTCGACGGGGTCATCTTCAGCAACACGGGGACTGTAGAGGTTGACAGCGGGACGCTGAAAATAGCCGGCCGCGGCGGTACGAGCACGGGGCTGTTCGACGTGGCGTCGGGGGCAGTTCTTGAGTTTGGGGGCCAGGGGCACACATTCGGAGAGGGGGCGCGGTTTACGGGAGAGGGCCTTACGCGCCTGACCTGCTCGTCGGGAGAGGGTATTTCCTTTGACGGCACGGTGACGGTTGAGGGGAAGTTGCAGGTGGCGGGGGAGAACACCTACCTGAGGGGGACGATCAATGTCCCAGGGGAGATGGAGCTCACTGGCGGTCAGTTCGCTCAAGTGACCGAGCCTGGTCAGGTGACGGTGACGGGGGCTTTCAACTGGACAAGTGGGACACTGGCGGCGCCTGTGAGTATCGAAGCTGGGGCTCAGATGAACATCAGCGGGGAGGGCTTCAAGCGCCTACGCAATAGACCGATCACCAACCGCGGGCTGGCGGTCTGGACGGGGGGCGGCAGCCTGTTCGGCACTGCCGGAGAGATCAACAACGAATCAGGGGGTGTTTTCGAGATTCAAAACGATGCGGCCTTCCTCTGGTGGGACGAGTTCAACTACGGCCACCCGACCTTCAACAATGCCGGGGTTCTGCGGAAGTCGGGGGGCACTGGAACAACGACATTCGACGGGGTTATCTTCAATAACACCGGCAGAGTGGAGGTCCTAAGCGGGACGCTGAGCCTCAGGGGTGGGGTCACACAACTCGTTGGCCGCACGCTCATCGGCGGCGAATGGAAGGTAGGTCCAAACTCGGCACTGGAAATCACGACCGGCGAGAGCATCACAGTCAACAAGGCCACCGTGGTCCTCGATGGGCCGAACTCCCTCTTCGCTAAGTTCGACTCGGTCTTGATGAACGAGGGCCACCTGACGATCCTCAACGGACGTGATTTCACCACCGTGTCCGACTTTGGCAACTCGGGGATCTTCGAGGTTGGCACCAGCAGTACCTTTACCGTAACGGGTGGCTTCACGCAAACGGACGGGTACACGACTGTTGACGGGCAACTACGAGCGACGGCCGGATGGGCCGAAATCCTGGGCGGAACTCTCGAACTCAACTCTGACGCCGGGGCCGCGGCCGTCCTCAACCTGGCCGTCAGCGCCACCAGCGCCTCGACAGCCAACCTTGGCACGACGCAGCACTTGGCTGCCCTGGCCCTCTCGGGCGGCGCCAAGGCCAACCTCGTCGCGGGGCACGACACGGTGCTTGTCACGAAGGCCCTGGGCATCGAGGAGGTCGGCGGGGTGCCGACCTCGCGGCTCGACCTGGCGGACAACGCCATGATAGTCGATTACGACGATCCTGCCGCGAGCCCACTCCAGGACGTCAAACGCTGGATCGCCTCGGGCTGCGACGGCAGGCTATGGGATGGCAATGGGATTGCCAGCACCACCGCCGCCGGGAATCCTGGCACGGTCGGCCTGGGGTACGCGCAGAACGACCTTTTGTTCCCGAAGGACCGGTACTCGATATTCGCGGGTCAGGCGGTGGACCTGACGACAATCCTCGTGAAGTACACCTACTTGGGCGACGTGAACCTCGACGGAAAGGTGGACGACAACGACGTGATGAGCCTGGTGCTGAACTACGACCGCGGTCTCTCGAGCGCGTACACGTGGCCGGAGGGTGACGTTTCGGGGTACGACGGTAAGATCGACGACAACGACGTGACGGCCTTGGTGCTGAACTACGGGGCCGGCTGGAAGCCCGGCCAGGGCGGCCCGTTGGGCGGGATAAGCGCCGCCGTGCCGGAACCCGCCACGCTGGCGCTGCTGGCCCTGGGCGCCGCGGTGCTCCGGCGGCGCCGGCGATAGGCGCCGCGGCAGGCAGTCGTCTTGCCCGTTTCTCCGGGGGCTCGCGATGAATGGCATGGGGCGCACGGTTCTCGCCGTCATCCTGACCGCCGCGCTGGCCGCGCCGGCCCTGGCCCAGCGTACCCTCGGGGCCGACGACTACCTGGACCGGCTGCGCGGCATGTGGCTGGGGGAAATCCTCGGGAATTACGCCGGCCGGCCCTACGAGGGCCTTTACGAGACGCGCGGCGGCGTCCCTGTCGACACGCTGGACTGGTCCTTCGCGAGCACCACGAACCCTTGGATGGGCGACGACGATACCGTCTTCGAGTACCTGTACATCGACACGCTCGCCCGATACCCCGTGCCGTGCCGCTCTCAGACCCGGTACATGTGGACCGCGCATATCCCGGTCCCGTCGTTCTACATCGCCAACCGCCAGGCCCGCTGGCTCATGTCGTACGGCATGACGTATCCCGAAAGCGGCAGCATCCGCAACAACATGTGCTGGTATTCCATCGATTCGCAGATCACGACGGAGAGCGTCGGGGCGTCGGTGCCGGGCATGCGCGAGAGTGCGGCCGATCTGGCGGGGCGGCTGGGCTCCGTCACGAACGACGGCTACGCCCTTCACGCCGCCCAGTTCTATGCGGCCATGTATGCGGCCGCACCGCTCGAGACCGACATTGAGACCGTGGTCGCCAAGGGGCTGGAGGTCGTGCCGACGACCTCGCGGACGCATGCTATCATCCAGGACGTGCGCGACTGGTACGCCGCCGACAAGGCCGACGGCGTCCTCGACTGGCGGGCCACCCAGGCCAAGATCTACGACAGGTACGTCGGCCCGGCCGCCAACGGCCGGTACCGCGGATGGGTCGAGTCATCGGTCAATACGGCGATAACCACGATGGCGCTCCTGTACGGCCAGGACGAATCCGGTCGTGCCGATTTCAAGCGTACGGTCGAGATTGCCGTGGAAGGCGGGTTCGACAGCGACTGCAACCCCGCCACGGCCGGCGGCCTCGTGGGCCTTATGCGAGGCTGGTCGGGACTGCCGGCGGACCTCCGCGCCGCCGCTACCGACAATTACCACATCAACACTCTCGTCAACTACCCGGCCGACACGACGATCACGCAGATCGCCCTGGCCCAGAGGGCGGTGGCCGAGCACCAGATCGTCGCGGCAGGCGGGACAATCGAGGGCGAAGGCGCCGCCCGGATCTACAACCTTCCCCCCGTTGATGCCGTGACGCCGCCGCCCGAGAAGCCGGACCCGCCGGGGCCCAGGGGCCTCGTGGCAGCCGTCTGGGCGGCCGGCGGAACAGTCACGGTCTCGGCCGGCGTCGAGAAGCACGACCCCACGGTCGACCGCGACAACCTCGAGCAGATCATCGACGGCATCACGGACGTGAGTTATAGCGGGCGCCTGCCGTATTCCACCGACAACGGTACGAACCCCCAGCCGCCGGGCGGCGACTTCTATCAACTGAACTTCGACCGCCGGGCCACCTTCACGTCGCTCGTCTTCTACGAGGGCGACATCCGATGGAACGGCGTCAACAACAATCCGCGCGAGGTCGAGCCCAGGGGCGGGTACTTCGAGAGCATCATGGTCGAAGTCGGGAGCGGCGGCGTATTCACGCTGGCGCGCGTCACCTACGCGAGCGAGCCCCTCGACCCTTACGCCTACTTCCAGCGGATCGAACTGCGGTTCGACCCCATCGCAGGCGACGCCATCCGGATCCGCGGCCGCGCGGGAGGGACCGACGAGTTCACGACGTGCGTCGAACTCGAGACCTACGGCCACCTGCCGGAACCCGCGACGCTGGCGCTCCTGGCGACGGGTGCGGCCCTCCTGGCCGCGCGCCGCCGGGCCGGCGGCGCGCCGGCCGGCTCTCACTCCAGGGCATGACGGCCCGTGGGCTCGTTGCGCGATTTCGTGCCGGACTTGTGAGGCTTCGAACTCTTCTTGGGGGTCAGGGCCGCGGGGGGCTTGGCCTTCGGCTCGGGGCCCTCCGGCGGCACGATGCCCAGCAGCGATAGGAGCCAGTCGCCGTACCGGTTGATGAGGCCCTGCGTCACGGACGGATCGTCGGTCAACCGGATCTTGCCCGTCAGGAAGTAGGCCCCGCCGGGGGTCTCGCGCAGCGGCTCCAGCGTGACGCGGAAATCGAACTTCAGATACTGGCTGTCTTCGGTCGCCGTCAGAGTCTCCTGTCCCGTCGCGCCGAGCCACAGGCGGTCGTGGCCGCCCTGGTGAACCCAGCGGTAGACCGGGACGTTGTCTTCGCGGAGCCATCCGTACCGCTCGCGCTCGGGGAGTTCGAAGAAGGTGTATTCGAAATCGGGGTCGGCCGTCCCGATGGGCGCGGCCACCCGGCGCAGAAGGACGATCTGGTACTTCTTGCCCTTGGCAATCTGGAAGGTCACTGAGTCGTAGGCGACCTGCTCTGTCGGTCCGCCCGCCGTGTATCGGATGGTGGCCTGGGGCGGCCCGCATCCCGCCAGGACCGCCATCGCCAAGCCTGCCGCCCAACCGAAGATCGCCCGCCCTGCCAGAGCCATGGGATTCCCTTTCGCCGCCCAGGTGCTTCGGCGCCACCCGCTATCATGGCCGCCCGGCCCGCGAGGTCAAGAGCAAATGCCCCGTCCCGCCGGCCAAACCTTCGCGCGGCAGGTCAGGAGGCCCGCCGCGCACGACTTGCCGGTCAAGTGCGCACCGGCCGCGGAAGGATTGACGTCACCGCCGCCGTTCAATAGGATGGCTTCGCCGGGCAGATCCCCGAATCGCGAGAATGGAAAGGCGCTCCTCATGACGAGACGCATGCGGTGGGCGACTCTCGTTGCCGCCGTCGCCGCGGCCGCCGTGGCGGGATGGCTGATGGCCGACTGGCTCTTGGCCCGCGCCATGGCGGCCGAACCGAAACCCGGCCCGGCGAGGGTCATTGCCTTCCAGAAGGCCAGGATCTCCGGCGAGGAGTACGAGGCCGCGGCCGCCTTCGACGTCAACAAGGACGGCGTGCTCGACATCGTCTGCGGCGCGTGGTGGTACCCAGGCCCGAAGTTCGAGCAGAGATGCCCCGTCGGCAAGATCCGCCGCGAGGGAGACTACTACGACGACTTCGCCGTCATCCCCATGGATGTCAACGGTGACGGCTTCACCGACTTCGTGACCGGCGGCTGGTTCGGCAAGAACGTCCGCTGGCGTGAGAATCCCAAGGGCGACCCCGCGAAGGAGTGGCCGGAGCACGTCGTGGCCGAGGTCGGCAACGTCGAAACGGTCCGCGCCTGCGACATCGACGGCGATGGGCGACCCGAGATCGTCCCCGACACGCCGGGGGCGCCGCTGAAGGTCTTCAAACTCATCGCCGACGCCGCCGGCAAGGGCGCGGGCAAGTTCTCCGAGCATCTGGTGTACGACGGCCAGCCGGGGTTCGGATTTGGCTTCGGCGACGTGAACGGCGACGGCCGCACCGACATCGTGCTCCAGAAGGGGTGGCTCGAGGCCCCCGAGAAGCCGCTCGGCGGCGCCAAGTGGACCTTCCACGCCGAGTTCGACATCGGCGACGGGTCGATCCCCATCGTTGTGGCCGACGTGAACGGCGACGGCCTGGCGGACCTCATTGTCGGCCAGGGCCACCACTACGGCCTCGACTGGTGGGAGCAGAAGACGGAGGGCGGCCGGCGACGCTGGATCAAGCACCCCATCGACCCGTATAACAGCCAATACCATTCGCTCGAGTGGGTTGACATAGATGGCGACGGCACGCCGGAACTCGTGACCGGCAAGCGCCGCTGGGCCCATCGCGGCGGCGACCCCGGCGACGCCGACCCGGCCGGCGTCTATTACCTCAAGTGGACGGGCGTGGGCTTCGCGAAGCAGGTCATAGATTACGGCGCCGGCCCGGCCGGGAAAGGCTGCGGCATCTACTTCCAGGTGGTGGACCTCGACGGCGACGGCCGGCCCGACGTCATCGCCCCCGGCAAGGACGGCCTGTGCGTCTATAAGAACCTCGGCGCGGCAAAATGAGCCTGTAGTCATACGAGCCCGCCGCTCCCGCGGCGGGCTCGAAACCGGCGGGCTCGAACCGGCCCATGTGCGACGCCCCTTGTTTCTCAAGCGCCCTTGCGCTATCCTTTGGGTAGGCCATCCGCGCAGCAATCCCCCGCGATTGTCGCTCCAGACTCGGCGGCGTTCTGGCCGATACCAAGTGGGCGGCGGAGGGTACCCGTACGCGCCGAAGGAGCACCGTATGTGCGGCATCGTCGGATACATTGGCGCGAAGCAGGCCTACCCGATCCTCCTGGAGGGGCTGAAGCGCCTGGAGTACCGCGGGTACGACTCGGCCGGCGTTGCGCTCCAGCAGGACCATGACGGGCATCTGCTGGTCGTCAAGACCAAGGGCAGGATCGCCGAACTCGAGAAGAGGATGCAGGGCGTCGGCGCCGCGTCGACCCTGGGCATCGGACACACGCGCTGGGCCACGCACGGCGCCCCGAGCGACTCCAACGCCCATCCCCACACCGACGCGGCGGGCAGACTGGCCGTCGTCCACAACGGCATCATCGAGAACTGGGCGGCCCTGAGGCAGTTCCTGGAGCAGGAAGGCGTCGTGTTCAAGAGCGAGACCGACACGGAGGTTCTGGCCCACCTTTTTGCCCGGTACTACGAGGGCGACCTTGAGAAGGCCGTCCAGCGGGGCCTCCGCGACGTGCGCGGCGCGTACGGCCTGGCCGTCATTCACGCCGACGAGCCCGACGTCCTGGTGGCCGCCAGGAACGGTTCGCCGCTCATCATCGGCGTGGGCGACGGCGAGTACATCGTTGCCAGCGATGCCTCGGCCATCATCGAGCACACCACGCGGGTGGTCTACCTCGAGGACAAGGAGATCGCGGCGGTCCGGCGCGACGCCATCCGGACGTCGACCCTCGACGCCGTCCCGACCTACAAGCAGATTCAGGAAGTCGAGTGGTCCCTCGAGCAGATTGAGAAGAAGGGCTACTCGCACTTCATGCTCAAGGAGATCATGGAGCAGCCCGAGAGCCTGGCCGACACGATGCGCGGGCGCCTGGATCCGGACGGCGGCGAGGTCATCCTGGGCGGCATCCGCGACGTTGCCAAGGCGCTCACCCATGCCCGGCGGGTGATCCTGACGGCCTGCGGCACGGCGTGGCACGCCGGCCTCGTGGGCGAGTTCCTCTTCGAGGACCTCGCGCGTCTGCCCACCGAGGTCGAGTACGCCAGCGAGTTCCGCTACCGCAACCCGATCGTCGACGAGGGCACCGTGGTCACCGTCATCAGCCAGAGCGGCGAAACGGCCGACACGCTGGCGGCGCTGCGCGAGGCGAAACTGCGGGGGGCTCTGGCCCTGGGCGTCGTCAATGTCGTCGGCAGCACCATCGCCCGTGAGACCGACGCCGGGGTGTACCTGCACTGCGGCCCGGAAATCGGCGTCGCCTCCACCAAGGCGTTCACCAGCCAACTGGTGGTCCTGACGATGATGGCGGTGTTCCTGGGCCGGCGCCGGCACCTTGCGCCCTACCAGGCCCGCGAGATCATCAAGGGCCTCCAGGTCGTGCCCGAGCAGGTCCGGCACGTCCTGAAACTCGACAGCCAGATCCAGGAGGTGGCCGCCGCCTACAAGGACTGCCCGAACTGGCTCTACCTGGGGCGCGGGTACAACTACCCCATTGCCCTGGAGGGCGCCCTGAAACTCAAGGAGATCAGTTACGTCCACGCCGAGGGGCTGCCGGCGGCCGAGATGAAACATGGGCCCATCGCCCTCATCACCGGCGACATGCCCGTGGTGTTCCTCGCGAACAAGGGGCTCCAGTACGAGAAGGTCCTGTCGAACATGGAAGAGGTCCGCAGCCGCGGCGGCCAGATCATCGCCGTGGCCACCGAGGGCGACGAGGAAATCAAGCGCCTGGCCCGACACGTCCTCTATGTGCCCGACGTGCCGGAACCGTTCCAGCCCATCCTGAACGTCGTGCCGCTCCAACTGTTGGCGTACCACGCCGCGGTGCTTCGCGGCTGCGCGGTCGACAAGCCCCGCAACCTGGCGAAGAGCGTGACGGTGGAGTAACGCTTCATCTTGGCGCCCGAGCCCGCCGCGGAGCGGCGGGAAACTTCGCGCAGCCGCCGGCTCGCCCCAAGCGCCCCCTTTCCCCGCGGCTGCTTTTCTGGTATACGAGCATCTGTGATATCGCCCGGCAACCTCTCGAAGGGGCCGGGCGAGTCCATTGCGCGGCAGGGAGGCTCAACATGGACTGGAAAGCGACTCTTAAGTCTCGCGGGTACCTGCTGTCGGACGGGGCCTGGGGCACGGAACTGGCGAAGATGGGCTTGACGCCCGGCGAGGTGCCCGAGCGGTGGAACATCGACCATCCGGACCGCGTCGAGAAGGTGGCCCGCGCGTACGTGCGGGCAGGGGCCGACATCATACTGACGAACACCTTCGGCGCCAACTCCATCAAACTCGCGAGGGTCGGCCTGGCGTCACAGGCAGCGATGCTGAACCGGCGAGGCATCGAGATCTCGAAGCGGGCCGCCGGCGACAAGGCCCTCGTCTTTGCCTCCGTCGGGCCCACCGGCGAGATGATGGCGCCCCTGGGCGACAAGAAGGAATCCGACTTCATTGAGTGCTTCGCCGAGCAGATCAGCGCCTGCGCCGGCGGCGGCGCCGACGGCATCGTCATCGAAACGATGGCCGATGCAGGCGAGGTGCTGGCCGCCATAACGGCCGCGCGGCAAGTGTGCCGCCTGCCGGTGGTCGCGTCGATGACCTTCGACCGCACGGCCAAGGGTTACGCCACGATGATGGGCGTCACGCCCGAGAAGGCGGCCGCCGTCCTCGGCGCCGCCGACGCCGACCTGCTCGGGGCCAACTGCGGCGCCGGCATCGACAGCATGATCGAGGTTGCGAAGGCCATACGCAAGGCGACGCGCCGGCCCCTGTGGGTCAAGCCCAACGCCGGCCTGCCGCAACTCGTGGACGGCAAGACCGTGTTCCGCGAGACGCCCGAGGCGATGGCGGCCAAGGTCGAGGCGCTGCTGGAGGCGGGGGCCAACGTCATCGGCGGGTGCTGCGGGACCACGCCCGAGCACATCCGCCGCATCGCCGAGGCGGCCGCCAAGGCGCAGGAGACCGCTCGGCGCGCCAGCCGCAAGGTCCTGGAAGCGCTCTGACGCCGGGAAATGACGAATGACGAAACCTGCCTGCCGGCAGACCAGTCCGAATGATGAAGGAATGACGAAACGGCAATGAGGAAGCCGATACCGGCGCGGCGCACTTCGGGCTTGTTCGTGATCTCCCGCCGCTCCCGCGGCGGGCTCGTCACCCGGCTTGGATTTTCGCGAGCACTTCCGGCGACACGTCGAAGTTCGAGTGGACCTTCTGGACGTCGTCGTGGTCGTCGAGGGATTCCATGAGGGCGAGGACCTTGCGGGCCGCGGACTCTTTGATCGGGACGAAGTTGGCCGGCCGCTGCGTGAGTTCGGCGTGGGCGATGGGGATCTTGGCGTCAGCCAGGGCCTTCTTGACGGGCTCGAAAGCCTCGGGCGGGGTGATGATGTCGAAGCCGTCGGCGGTTTCGCTCAGGTCGTCGGCGCCGGCGCCGAGGGCGACGTCCATCAACTTCTCCTCGTCCTTGAACTCGGTCACGGTGATGACGCCCTTGTTGGAGAACATCCAGGCGACGCAGTTGGGCTGGCCCATGTTGCCGCCGTGGCGTTCGAAGATCCTGCCGATCTCGCTCGACGTGCGGTTGCGGTTGTCGGTGACCGCCTCGATCAGGATGGCCACGCCGCCGGGTCCGTAGCCCTCATAGACGACCTCGGAAATCTGTACGCCGTCGCCGAGTTCGCCGGTGCCCTTCTTGATGGCGCGTTCGATGGTGTCTTTGGGCATGTTGGCGGCCCGGGCCTCGTCGAGGGCGTAGCGGAGGGCCAGGTTCATCTCGGGGTCGGCGCCCCGTCGTGCAGCCAGGGCGATGGCCCGGGCGCACTTCGAAAAGGCCTGGCCGCGCTTCGCGTCGGCGGCGCCCTTTCTCCTCTTGATCGTCGCGAAATGCGAGTGACCGGACATGGGGGCCTCCTATCGACTGGGTGCCTCGCGAGGGGTGGCCTCGCTCTTCTGGGTTTCCTGCGGCGGGGCGAGCGGCGCGACGGCCGGGGCCGCGCCCGCCTGCGACTGCCGCACCTTCTGCTCAACGCGCTCGCGCTCGCCGGGCTTCGCTTCCGGGCCGCGCGCCGCCAGGATCCTGGCCGCCGCCTGCCAGGCCTTGACGGCGTCGTCCTGGCGCCTCAACTGCCAGTAGGTGTCGCCGAGGTGGTCCCACAGGACGGCGTCGAGGTCGGGGGCCCGGCGGGTGGCGTCCTCGAGCGCCTTGACGGCCTCCTCGAAACGCCCGGTCTTATACATCACCCAGCCGAGGCTGTCGAGATAGGCCGCGCTCTGCGGCTCGGCCTTGACGGCCTGCCGGATCAACTCCTCGGCCCGGGCCAGGTTCACTCCGCGGTCCGCCCACATGTACCCCAGGTCATTACTCGAGGGGGCATGGTCAGGCTTCTTGCGGAGGATCCGCTGGAGGCCCTGCTCGGCCGCCGCCGTGTCGCCCATCTCGGAGTACAGGCCCGCGAGGACGTACGACCAGATGATGTTCTCGGGTTCGGCCACGAGGAGGGTCCGCATCTCCGTCACGGCCTCCTTGAACTGGCGCTTGGCGGCCAGGGCCTGGGCCAAGAGCAGGCGGACCTGGTGATCATCAGCGTGGGCGGCCAGGATGTCGCGGGCCAACTTGATGGCGTCATCGAAACGCTTCTGGCGGTATCGGACCTCCGCCAGCAGGGCCCTGGGGTTGACGGCCTCGGCGTCGAGGGCCTGGGCCTGATCGAGAGCCTTCTCGGCGGCCTCCAGGTCGCCCTTGCTCAGGTAAACGATGGCGAGTTGGCAGTAGCCCTGGATCTCTCCCGGGAACCGCCCGACGAGGGCCTTGAGTTCCTTCTCGGCCTCCTCGAACTTTCCCTGGCGAGCCAGCAGGCCTGCCAGGAGGTACCGCGTGGGCTTGTCGTCGGGGGCCCCCTGGCGGGCGAGGCGGTACTCGGCGAGGGCCTCGTCGAGGCGGCCGACTTGTTCCAGAAGCATGCCCATCTTGCGCCGGAAGATAGGCAGGTTCATCCCGGCCCTGATGGCCGCCTGGTAGACGCCGAGGGCGTCTTCGTAGCGTGTGGCGTCGATCAGCAGGTCCGCCTTGCGCGAGTACGCGATGGCGGCCCGCGGCTGCCGGTCGAGGGCCTTGTCGTAGAGCACGAGGGCCTCGTCGTACCGCTTGAGGACCTCGGCCAGCATGCCCACCAGGACGAACGGCCCGTACCCTTTCTGGTCGTCGGCCGCAAGGCGCTTGGCCTCGCCGTAGACCCTCGCCGGGTCCTTGAGGCTGTCGATGAGTTGGGCCGCCTTGACGAGGACGGTGGTCTCGGCGATCTCGCCCGAGAGGGCACCGCCGAGCACCTCGAGGGCCTCGGCGTACCGGCCCGCCTGGATGTGAATGTCGGCCAACTTCAGGGCCGCCTGGGTGCCCGCGCCGGACGGCTTTTCAGACGGGCTGCTAAGTTCGCGGTAGATGGCGGCCGCGTCGTCCTTGCGCCCGGCGGCCTCGTAGGCGGCCGCAAGTTGGAACGCCAGGAGCCGATTTGCCGCATGGTCGCGACGGTAGGCTTCCAGTTCGGGGATGACGGCGTCGGGCTTCCCCTCGGCCTTATAGACCTCGGCCAGGCGCTGATACCCGGCGCCGACGTCGGGGCGGGCGCTGATGATCTTCTTGGCCCACTGGCGGGCGGCGGCGTAGTCCTTCTTCTGAAGGTAGGCCGTGCATATCAGGCCCTGGAGGTCGGTATTGTCGGGCCGCTCGCCCATGGCCGCGCGGAGGACCTCGATAGCCCGGTCGGGGGAATTCCGCTGCAACAGGAGGTCGGCCAGCGTCTGTCTCAACTGCAACTGGTTGCGGTAGATGATGAATAGTTCCGGGTACCGCTGGAAGAAACTCTGCGGCTCGGCCACCGCGGCAAGGACGGCCTCGTAGTGCTTCGTGGCGCCTTCGATATCGCCGGAGTCCTGGCAGGCCTTGGCCAGGATGTACGTACCGAGGATGTAGTAGGCGGTGGTCTTCTTGGCCGTGCTGGTGAGGCGCGTGAGGAACTCGATGGCCGGCTTGGGTTCGCCGACGCTGGCGGCAATGCGTCCTCGCCAGTAGAGCGACCCGGCGTGCGTCGAATCGAGGGCCAGGGACTTATCGAACGCCCCGACGGCGCCGGTGACGTTGCCCGTCTCGTAGAGCGCCAGGCCGAGGTTGAACCATATCTCGTGGGCCTTGGGCTCGAGGGCAGCCGCTTGGCGGAATTCCGCCGCCGCCGCCACGTACTCCTGGCTCGTCAGAAAGAGCCGTCCGCGGACGTAGTGCCGCAGCGCCTGGGCCAGGGGGTCCGCGCCGGGCTGCTCAAGCACCTGGACGGCCGGGGCGCAGTCTCGCGGCCCGGCCGCCGAGGTCGGCGGCGAAGGAGGCGTCGCGGGCGACGGCTCAGCCGCTACGACGGCAGACGCCATCGCGAGTCCCGCCAGGATGGCACCGATCATTGTTGTGTGCATATCCAACCCACGCCGTCCCGCCTGGGATTCCCATCGGACGGCCGCCAGGGGGCGTCAATGGATGACCTTGTTCAGTGGATACACAATAATACCCGATGCGCCGGCCCGTTTCAACCGGGGGACGAGTTCCCGCTCAATGGCGGCGGGCAGGATGACCTCGACCGCCACCCAGTCGGGGTCGGCCAGGCCGCTGACGGTCGGGCTCTGCTCGGCCGGCAGGATGGGCCGGATGTGCTTGTCCCACCGGTTCTTCGGCGCGTTCATCTTCAGGCCGACCATTTCCTTGGCGTTGATCGCCCCCTGGAGGAGCATCGCCAGGTTCTCGATCTTGGCCCGTTTCCATGGGTCCTGCCAGGCGGCCCGGTTGGCGATGAACTGCGTGTTGGACTCCATGACGGTGTCGATGACGCGAAGGTGATGAGCCCGCAGGCTCGCCCCCGTCTCGGTCACGTCAACGATGGCGTATACTCTGTCCTTCTTCTCGAGAAGTTCATCCACAGGCCGTTTCACGTCGGTGGCGCCGGCCAGCAGTTCATCCACCACCCGCTCCAGGGCCGGCTTGATCTCGGTGGCGCCCCAGGAGAACCGGACCTCGACGCTTACGCGGCGTTTCTTGAAATAGCGTTTGGTCACCTTCACCAGTTCCGTGACCACGAGGCCGCCGGCCAGGTCCTGGACTTTCCGGACGCGGCTCTCCTCGGGCACCGCCAGGACCCATCGAACCTTGGCCAGGCTTGCCTTGGCGTAGACGAGGTCCGACACGACGTGGACCTTCGAGGCATTCTCGGCAATCCAGTCCTTGCCCGTCAGGCCGGCGTCCAAGACGCCCAGTTCGACGTAGCGGCTCATCTCCTGGGCGCGCAGCATGACAACCTCGATCTCGGGGTCGTCGGTGCGCGGGACGTAGGAGCGCTCGGAGACCTGGACCTCATAGCCGGCCCGCGACATCAGGTCGAGCGTGGCCTTCTCGAGGCTTCCCTTGGGCAGCCCGAGTTTCAGAACTTGGCGCCGTTTGGTCATAAGGTGTCCTTCCCGGCACAACGCGCGGCGGGGTCGCCCCGTCGGCCCTTCGACAAGCCCGCCGGCGAATCCCAACGGCGGCCGCGGGCGCCCCCGTCTGGCCGTCGCCGGCACGGCGACCGGAGGCGCGCGCAGCGCCTACTTCTTGCGCGCCGCGGCTTTGGGCCTCTTCGCGCCGGCCTTCGGCGGGCGCGACCGTTTCGTCGCGGGCTTGGCCGCCTTGCGGCGGCCCTTGCCCTTCGCCGGCAGCACCGCCGACGGGCAAATGGCCTTCAGCGAACACTCGGGGCAGTTCGGCGTGCCCACCACGCACACGGTCTCGGCCAGCCGCTTGACCAGCCAATGGACCTCGTACGCGCGGTTGGCCTTGACGGCCCGCTCGAGGATCGTCTGCATCTCGGCCTCGGATTCCGTGGCGGGATCCACGATGCCGAGCCGGCCAAAGGTGCGGGAGACGTCGTTGTCGACCGGCACCGCATGGGCGCCAACGCAGTCGCGGGCCATCGTGGCGGCCACGAACGGCCGCACGTCCTCCAGTTTCTCGAAGTAGGCCCGGGCCTCGGTCTTGCCCATC
>Ga0315286_10003618_pt1 | contig 14665 bp, 9 predicted proteins | sample YL17G10_0_MG_FD_205038 | JGI IMG/M metagenome (GOLD analysis project Ga0315286, IMG submission 205038) | Sediment microbial communities from Yellowstone Lake, YNP, Wyoming, USA - YL17G10_0 | ecosystem: Environmental > Aquatic > Freshwater > Lake > Sediment | place: USA: Wyoming | collected...
CAACCCGAACCAGCCCCGCAAGCGTTTCGACGGCGAGAGGATGCATGCGCTCGCCGAGAGCATTCGGGCGGATGGAGTGCTCCAACCGGTGGTCGTCCGTAAGACGGGAGATCACTACGAACTCATCATGGGTGAGCGTCGTCTTCAGGCGGCGCGTCTGGCGGGCGTACCCTCGATACCGGCGGTCGTGCGGACCGTCACCGATGTCGACACGTTGAGACTGGCCCTGGTCGAGAACCTCCAGCGAGAGGACCTCAACCCGATCGAGGTGGCGGAAGGGTACAAGGCGCTCTCGGACAAGTTCGGTCTCTCGCACCAGGAACTCGCGGGCATGGTGGGTAAGGACCGGAGCTCGGTGGCGAATACGCTCCGCCTTCTCGGGCTTCCCGAGGAGATCCGGGCCCTACTCATCGACGGCAAGCTGAGCGAGGGACACGGGCGCGTCCTGCTCTCGCTCACCACGCGGGCCGAACAGCTCGCTTGGGCCAAAAGGATCGTGGAAAAGCAGCTCGCCGTCCGGGTGGTCGAGGCCGAACTCGCCGTCCGCAAGCCGCGTCGCGGCTCCAAGCGGATGAAGAAGGAAAAACCGGCTCACATCACCCTCCTCGAAAACACCTTCGCCCAACACCTGTCCACGCGTGTGGCCATCGATGAACGCCGGGGAGGCAAAGGGAGAATTGTGGTCGAATTCTTCGGTCACGATGATTTCGAGAGGATCGCGGGTTTGATGAACGTGCCGCTTCGGCGATGATGAAGAAATTCCTCACGGTGATTCTTGTTCCACACGACAATTCAAACGTGCGGAAGATCAAGGTCTCGTACCTCGTCGCGTACGGTTTTGTCGCGCTGCTCGGGTTGGTGTTCCTTACCCTCATCGTCCTCACTGCGATGTACGGCCGCCTTCTCATGAAAGCGCACCAAGCCGACAGGCTCGCCGCCGAGAACGCGCGGTTCATGGAGCAGGGGGCCGAGCTCGACTCACTCCGGGCCGAGCTCGTGCGGATGCAGGCCCTCGGTCTTCAGATCAAGAACATGCTCGGCGTTGAACTAACCGCCGCCGACAGCTCGCTGGTTGCTAATTGGGCGCCGAACGCCAAGTCTTCGGCCATCACCGGGGCGCTCGAGGCGCTCTCGCCGACGCAAGAAGAGCGCGTCATGCTTCTGAAGGCGATCCCATCCATGTGGCCTGTAAGAGGATACGTGACGAGAGAATTCGATGTCGCCGGCGGCGACCATCGCGAGCAGTTTCACCCGGGCATGGATATTGCAGCCAAGCGAAACACGGCGGTTCGAGCTTCGGCTGACGGTGTCGTCACCACGAGCGGGTGGGATGAGACATACGGGTACCTGGTCGTGATCGATCACGGCTTTGGGATCTCCACCGTCTACGGACACAATTCCCGCAATCTCGTGAGAGTCGGAGACCGGGTCATCCGGGGGCAGACGATCTCCTTTCTGGGAAGCACGGGCAAAAGCACGGCGCCTCACCTTCATTTCGAGGTGAGGAAGAATGCGATGCCGGAAAACCCAAGGAAATACCTGCTCAACTAGACACCGCGCAAAATTGGAGTTTGACTCGATGAAGATTCGTGTGTAATCTTCGCGCGTCTTGTCCACAGACTCTAAAGAGGAGGATGATCGCATGTTTGGCAAGGAACCTGATGGCCTCGGCGGCGGCGGGGGCGAGGGCAGCCTCAACTCCATTCTCGGCCCCGGATGCAAGGTCAAAGGCAACATCGAGCTCGGGGGAACGATTCGCATCGACGGAGATTTCGACGGCGAGATCAAGTGCCCGGAAACCCTCATTATCGGCAAGTCGGGTGTTGTGAGGGCCAACGTCACGGTGAAAAGCGCCGTCATCGGAGGGAAGCTCCTCGGCAACATCCATGCGAGCAATAAGATCGAGCTTCAAACGGGTTCCCACGTCGAAGGGGATATCCAGACGGCTCGGCTCGTGATCGACGAGGGTGTGTTCTTCGAGGGGAGCTGCAAGATGGGTCAGCAAGCCGGTGCCCCCAAAACAGCGCCCGCCGAGAGTATTCTGAAGAGAGAGCCCGAAAAGATGTCTGTGAAGTAGCTCTGCTACGCGACTATCGGCGAAAAAGGGCTGCGGGCCGGTGGGCCCGCGGTCCTTTTTTTACGACCCGACTTTTCCACAAAGAGACGGCAGGGTGTTGATAAATTCCGCCCTTTGGCAGCGGCGGATTAATTGTTTTTTGTCAAAAGGTTGGGCGGGTTTTAGTCTCGTTCTCCGGAGTTTTTTCCACAAATTACCCCCCACCGCCTACCCTATAATTCAGAGGATAAATAGGTAAGGTCTCCCGCTTCACGAAGCGCGGTATCTCTCGGAGACTATTACTTGAAATCAAACCAGATGAACATTCCCGGACCGGGATTGGGTCATCACACCCCTCAGGTGCCACCGAATCCGATCGTCACTTTGCCGTGGTCGACGATGACCGGCACCTCCCGCCGTCCCTTCGAAATCCGAAGCATCTCATCGAGCGCGGACGAATCCTCTTGGACGTTTCTGTACACGACAACGATGTTTCGCGATGCGTAGGCCTCACGGGCCGCAGCAGTATAGGGTCAGGTGTCCTTTCCGAAGATGAGCACGGACTGCGTCACGCGATGACTCCTTTCGGTGTGTGGTCGGACACGGGTGGATCGTGGCCATCCGAGATTAGCCGAGGGCCCGAGCAACTGACAAGATCGCTTTTCACGGCAACAATCTCGAGGCGACGGTGGTATAATCCCCCGTATATTGGCCGTTTTGGAGCCGCAATACTTTCCCCTCATACAAAGGAAACCGAATGGCAGACCAGCAACAAAATGCCGCCCCGCTCGAAGAGATCAGGCGGTTCAACCAGGCGTGCGACGACCTGCGCCGGGAGATCGGCAAAGTCATCGTGGGGCAACACGAGGTCATCGAACAGCTCCTCATCGCTCTTTTCTCCGGTGGGCACTGTCTCGTCGTGGGCGTCCCGGGGCTCGCGAAGACCCTTCTCATCTCCACCGCGGCCCGGGCGCTCGAACTCAAGTTTTCGCGGATCCAGTTCACCCCCGATCTCATGCCGTCGGATATTACGGGGACGGAGATCCTCGAAGAACAAGCGGGCACAGGGCGGCGGGTGTTCAAGTTCGTCAAAGGCCCCGTCTTCGCGAACGTGATCCTTGCCGACGAGATCAACCGGACCCCTCCCAAAACGCAAGCGGCGCTCCTCCAGGCGATGCAGGAGCACGAGGTGACCGCCGGCGGCGAGACGTTCAAGCTCGAGCTTCCGTTTTTCGTTTTCGCCACACAGAACCCCATCGAGCAGGAAGGGACTTACCCGCTCCCCGAAGCCCAGCTCGACCGCTTTATGTTCCATATCAACGTCGATTACCCGTCCGAGAGCGACGAGCTGAAGATCGTCGAGACCACGACCTCCCAAGTACCCGCGGTGCCGTCGGTGGCGCTCAAGGCCGAGGACATTCTCCGGATCCAGAGGCTGGTGAGGAGCGTCCCCATATCGAGCCACGTGCTCAACTACGCGATCCGCATCGTCCGCGCGACACGCGACGGATCGTTCAAGACGATAAAGGACTACGTCGCCTGGGGCGCGGGTCCGCGCGCCGGCCAATATCTCGTTCTGGGTAGCAAGGTCCGCGCGATCATGCACGGGCGGCCGACGCCGAGCTGCGACGACGTCCGCCTCATCGCGCCACCGGTTCTGCGTCACCGGATCGTGACCAACTTCAACGCCGATGCCGACGGCGTGGGATCGGACGAGATCATCCGTATCATCCTCGGCGAGGTCAAGGAGTAGCCGGCCGTTCGTCCAACCGGCCAGGTGTCCGCATGGCGCTCCAGTAAGGCGGTATTCGTGCCCCGCAGAGAACGACAGGCAATCGCGAGGTTTCTCGACCCGCTGGTCGCGAGCCATCTGGCTAACATGGAGCTAAAGGCCCGTTTGATCGTGGAGGGCTACATCGCCGGGATGCACCGGAGCCCCTACCACGGTTTTTCGGTCGAGTTCGCCGAGTACCGCCAGTATATGCAGGGCGACAACACGCGTCACATCGACTGGAAGGTGTACGGGAAAACCGACCGGTTTTATATGAAAGTGTTCGAGGAGGAGACGAACCTTCGGGCGACCATTATCCTCGACAAGAGCGGGTCGATGGGGTTCACCTCCGCGTCCCCGGACCCCGCCACGGCCGCGAAGGCCGGTGTCGACAAGCTCACCTACGGCGGTCTTCTCGCGGCGAGCCTCGCGTATCTCATGATCCATCAGCAGGATGCCGTGGGGCTCTGTCTTTTCGACGACAAGGTGAGGGCGTTCACGCCCCACCGCTCGGTGCGCAAGCACCTTTTCTATCTGTTGAGCGCGCTCGATCGGATCGAACCGGGCGAAAAGACGAAGATCAGCCCGGCGCTCCACTTTCTGGCGGAGCGGGTCAGACGGAGGGGACTCGTCGTATTGATCTCCGATCTGATGGACCGGCCCGAGGACGTTCTCACGGGTCTCAAACATTTCCGTCACCGCGGACACGAGGTGATCGTGTTTCACGTGCTCGACCCTCGCGAGATGGATCTCGACTACCGGGACGAGGTGGAGTTCCAGGACATGGAGACGGAAAAGAAAATCCGCGTCGAGCCGGCGTTCCTCAGGGAACAGTACTCGAAAAACATTCAGGACTGGATCCGTTCGCTCGACCGAGGGTGCAAGTCGCACCAGATCGACTACAATCTTCTCTCCACGCACACGCCCTTCGACCAGGCGCTTACCGCCTACTTGAACAAGCGCGTGCGGATGGTGTAAGGCGGGGAGCGTTCAGCGTGGGTTTTCTCAACGGACTCTTTCTCTTTGCCCTGGGCGCCGTGGCGCTGCCGGTGCTCATCCACCTCCTCAACCGCCGGCGGCTCCGCAAGATCCGGTTCAGCACCCTCGAGTTTATCGACGAGCTCAACAAAAGGCGGATGAGCAAGATCAATTTGCGCCGGTGGATCGTTCTTCTCCTTCGCGCGCTCGCCGTCGCGTTTCTCGTCCTCGCCTTCGCCCGGCCCACCCTTCGGTCGAACGCTCCCTTCTTCGTCCCGGGCGCCGCCCCCAAACACGTCATCGTTTGTCTCGATGTGAGTTACAGCATGGGGGCGGAGCGGGAGGAAGGCACCGTTTTTACCCTCGCGCGGGACATGGCCAAACAAGTCGTCGACGCGTCCGGCGACAACGACGTCTTGAACGTGGTCGCATTTTCGATCCGCGCCGAACCGCTTTTCGAGACGGGAACACGGAACAGTCAAGTCGTCAAGAACGCCATCGACGGTCTCGAGGTGACCGCGGAAGGAACGTCAATAGCGGCCGCGGTGGATGCCGCCGCCGGGCTTGCGCGCGCCGGCGATGTGCCGACGGCGGAGATCTACGTGATTTCGGATTTCACGGAAGAGCCCGACTCGGGTCTCACCGGCGATCTGCCGGAAAACACCCGGCTCATCCTTCTCCCCGTGACCCGCGAATCGATCGACAACGTGAGCATCGACCGGGTCTTCACCCCCCGCAAACTCATTAGACCGGGCGAGTCGGTCCGGATCGGGGTCGCCGTCACCAACCACTCGAGAGAGCGGTCCGTCGAGTTTCCCCTCGAGCTGTCGGTGGGTGGGAAAAGGAAAGCGGAGAAGCTCGTCGCTCTCGCCCCGGCCTCTTCGGCCACGGAGACGTTCGTCATCTCCATGGACGAATGGGGAACGTACCGGGGCCGCGTGTCGAAAAACCGTGACCGCCTCCCCATCGACGACGATCGCTACCTCGTGCTCGAGGTGTCGCGCCAGATACCCGTCACCCTCGTCCGCGGGAGGAAATGGGCCCAGCGAGAAGACGAGGCGGAGACGCAAGCCGCTTACTTCTACCTCGACAAGGCCTTGAACCCCCGCGGCGTCTCCGAAGGCGAGATGCGCGTCGACATCGTCGACCAGAACGCGTTGGCGGTTACCGATCTCCCCGACAAAGGGGTCTTGGTGTGGACCGACCCGGACGACGTCGACAAGCGGCGGCTCGGTCTTGTCGAGCGGTATGTGGAAGGGGGCGGCGCGGTGCTCGTCTTTCTGGGGACGGATCCCCGTGGAGCGTGGCGTGGCGACGCCTTCCTGAGATTCCTCGGTGTCGATCGGGCGGCCGCAAAGGAGAAAACGGACGGTGCGGTCTTTACGTCCTTCGCGACCGGCCACCCCATCTTCGGTCTTTTCGACGACGAGGAGCTCGAGCTTCTCTCTCGAGCCCGCGTCACCCGGTTCGTCGCCGCTTCGGGCATCCCCGCCGATTCGGTTCTGGCGTACTTCGAGGGAGACGGTCCGGCGGTGTGGGAGTGCCGGCGCGGGCGGGGCCGAGTGGTCGTGGTGGCGGCGACCCCGGATCTCACGGCCGGTAACCTCCCCCTCTCGCCCATGTTTCTCCCCTTCGTCCACGCGTGCGTGTCGTATCTGGCGAGCGCGGGACGAAACGACCCCCGCCACGAGAACCTCATCGGGGCCGATTTGGTCTTCGATCTCCCGCCCCGGTGGAGCGTTCAAACCGGCGCGCTGCGCGTCCGGACGGAGAAAGGGGGCGAGGCGAAACCGATTTTCACCGAACAGCGGGAGGGTGAGGCGAAAGCGCTCGTCCCCGGACCGCGAGAGGTCGGGTTCTATACGCTCGTCGCCGATACGACGCGTGTCATGGAGGCCTGCGTCAACATCGATACCCGGGAATCGAACCTCAAGGCGCGCCCCCTCGATAAGAAGACCATCGGAGAGGCCGGTCTCGTCGAGCCGTCGGGAGACCTCGCGAGCGCGCTGCGGCGCGAGCGGCAGGGGCGCGAGATCTACGCGCTCTTTCTTCTCCTCGCCGCCACGGCGCTCGCCGCGGAAGCCCTCCTCGGCCGCAAGGCGTGAAACCCGGGCGGAAGCGGGCGACCCCCGCGCGAGACGCGGACTGCGGAGTCTCAATGTCGAATTACCGGGAAATCATTCAACAAGGAGGGGCCGAAGCCCTCGTCGACCGTGTACGGCGGCATGAGACCGTCCGTGCGGTCGCGGGCGCGCTCGCCGCGGGTGAGGCGCGTGTCGACATATCGGGGCTTCGCGGATCTTCGAGCGCGTTTGTCGTCGAAGCCGTTCGCGGATCGCTCGACCGGGCGGTCATCGTCTGTTGCCCAGACGAAGAAACCGCGAGGGACGCCTTCGCCGACTTCCGGACCGTCTCGACGGGACGGGTCGAGTTTTTCCCCGAAAGAGACGTTTTTCCGCGGCGGCTCGATCTCAAGGAAAACCCGACCATCCGCGGGCGGCGGCACGCCTGTCTCGACGGGCTCCTTCGCGGCGACATCGACATCGTGGTCACGAGCCTCCTCGGTTTTCTGGAGAAGACGCTCCCCGTCGACGTCTTTCACCTGCACGTCGCCGAGGTGGCCCTCGGCGCGAGACTCGATCTGGAGGACTTTCGCGACAGGCTCGTCCTTCTGGGGTACGAGGCGACGTCGATCGTCGAGGAGCCCGGGCAGTACGCGGTACGCGGTTCGATCGTGGATGTCTACGACCCATCGCACGACAACCCGGTGCGGCTCGAGTTATCCGACGACGAGATCGCGTCCTTGCGGCTTTTCGATGTCGAAACCCAAAAGTCTTTCGAGCCGCTCGAAACGGTCCGCATACGTCCGGCGGCGGGGGTGATCGTTAATGACGCCTCGCTCGCGGCGCTCCCGGCAAACCTCGCGTCGGCGGGCGTCGACAAGGAAGCCGCCCTCCAGATTTGCCGGGAGATCGAAGACCACCGGCCGACGCATCTCATCCACCGCTACGCCCCCGCGATGGGGAGGACGGGAGCGCTTCTCGATTTTTTTCCCAGACAACCGTTTCTCTTTTTCTGGGATGAGGAGGGGCTGCAAAAGGCGCACGACGGACTACGGGACGAGGTCGAGGACGCAAAAAAATGGGCGCCGGCCGGGGAACCCGTCCTCGGGTTGAATGACTATATCCATCCTCCGGAATACCACGCTTCGCGCGGGGTCCCCGGCGTTCATCTCTGGGAACTTGCCCGGGAGAACACGGAAGGGGTGGCCGCCGGAGGCGTTCACAAGTTCCAGACGGCCGAGCACCCGGCGGTCCACGGCAAGCTCGAGCCGCTCATTCAAACGATCCGGCGCCTCAGGGGAAAAGGCGCGGACGTTTTCATCTATTCGGAGAGCCCCGCCCAACGCGAACGCCTCGCCGACATGATGGAGGAAGACGAGGCGCTGGTCCACCTGCCCGTCGGATGGATCACCTCGGGGTTCGTGTGGGAGTCGATCCGAACGGCCATCCTCACCGATCACGAGATTTTTCACCGGAGCCTGCCCCGGCCGCCTCTACGACACCCGGGGCGGCGGACGGAGGGGCGAAGACCGGACCAGCTCCAGATCGGGGACTTCGTCGTCCACATCGACTACGGGATCGGCCGCTACCTGGGTCTCGAGAAAGTCAACGCCGACGGGCACGAGACGGAATGTCTCCTTCTGAAATATCAGGGGACCGACCGCATTTTCGTCCCCCTCGAGCAGATGCAGCTCGTCGAGAAGTACGTGAGCAAAGATGGCGTGGCTCCGCCGATCGACCGTCTGGGGAGCACGAAGTGGCAACGAACCAAGGAAAAAACGCGCAAGGCCCTCGAGGACGTCGCCAAGGAGCTTCTCGACGTATACGCCGCGCGGGAGATCGCCGGCGGGGTGACCTTCGGTCCCGACACTCCGTGGCAGGGGGAGCTCGAAGCGTCATTCCCCTTCGAGGAGACACCGCATCAACTCAGGGCTTCCGAGGAAATCAAGAAGGACATGGAGTCGGCCCGGCCGATGGACCGTCTGGTGTGCGGCGACGTGGGGTTTGGAAAAACGGAAGTCGCCATCCGGGCCGCGTTCAAGGCGGTGACCCACGGAAAACAGGTGGGCGTTCTGGTTCCGACGACGATTCTCGCCTATCAGCATTACAAGACGTTTCGCGAACGGATGGACGCGTTTCCCGTGAGTATCGAGATGCTCAGCCGTTTCCGGTCTCCAGCCGAACAGAAGAAGATCGTGGAGGCGATCAACACGGGCCGGGTGGACATCACGATCGGGACGCACCGCCTGCTCTCGGCCGATGTGAAATTCCGCGATATCGGGCTTCTCATCATCGACGAAGAGCACCGCTTCGGCGTGAGGAGCAAGGAGAAGGTCAAACGGATGGCGCGAAAGGTGGACGTGCTGTCGTTGACGGCCACGCCGATCCCCCGCACCCTCTATATGGGTCTCTCGGGGCTGCGGCGCATTTCGATCATCGACACGCCGCCGAGAAACCGACATCCGATCAAAACGGAGATCGTCCCGTTCGACGAGGAAACGATCATCCGGGCGATACGGGCGGAGACCTCGCGGGGCGGCCAGGTGTTTGTGGTCCACAACCGGGTGGCGTCGATCCACGCGATGCAGGCCTTTCTCGAACGGATCCTCCCCGAGGTGCGTTTTCGTTCCGCGCACGGCCAGATGCCGGAGAAGGAGCTCGAGGAAGTCATCCTCGCTTTTCTCGACAGAAGGTTTGACGTTCTCATCTCCACGACGATCATCGAGTCGGGGCTCGATTTCCCGAATGTCAACACCATCATTATCAACCGCGCCGACCGCTTCGGTCTCGCGGAGCTCTACCAGCTTCGCGGGCGGGTCGGGCGGAGGGAGCAACAGGCGTACGCGTACCTTCTCGTCCCGAGAAACTTCTCGATCTCGGAGAACGCTGGCAAGCGGCTCCAGGCGATGGAGGAATTCGAAGAGCTGGGGAGCGGCTACCGGCTTGCGATGCGCGACCTCGAGATCCGCGGCGCCGGCAACGTCCTCGGGGTCGAGCAGCACGGACAGATCGTCGCGGTGGGTTTCGATCTCTACTGCAAGATGCTCAAGGAGACGATCGACAAGCTCAAAGGGGAGCCCGAAATCGAGAAACCGCAGTGCCGGATCGAGACGCGGCTTCCCAGCTTCCTCCCGGACGACTACGTCGAGGACCAAAACGAGCGGATGACCGTCTACAAACGGCTCGCCCGTCTCGAGACTCCCGAAGAAGTGGACGACACGGAGACCGAGCTCATCGACCGATTCGGGAGTCTCCCGCCGGCCGCGGCAAACCTGCTCGAACTCTCGAGGATAAAGCTCCGGGCGATGGAACTGGGGATCGGTCTCGTCCAGCTGCGTCCCGGGCGGGTCGTCGCGGAGTTTCTCCCGGCGCGCTCTCTTCACCCGCGGCTGTGCGCGCACCTCGTCGAAACTTTCCAGGGGCGGGTGTTGTTCAAGGCGGGAGAGCTATTTGGCGTCACCGTGGCGGCGGGACCCGGTGTCGACCTGCTCGCCGAAGCCAAAAAGCTGTTGCAAGAGGCCTATTTTTATGATAAAAAATACACTTCCCCGAAAAGGGAGAATCCAACGTAGTCTTCGCGCCATTCGCACAAACGCACAGACAGCGATCGCGGGGCCGGCAAGCCCCCGAACCCCGGGGGTGCGGTTTTTTGAGCGTTTGACCGATCGATCGCATCAAGGTCAATTCGACGGACATACCTCTGTTGTTCCAAAGGAGCGGCTATGCGTGGTTCAAGGAGCATTCTAGCGGTTGCGTTGCTCGGGTCGGTGCTCGCCTTCTCGTGCAGTAAGAACAGGGAAGATCTTCCGGTGGCCAAGGTGGGCGACCGGGTCATCACCTTGTCGATCTTCGAGAAGACCTACTTCGCCGTGGATCCCAAGTTTCTCCCCGAGGACAAGGGGATCGAAGGGCTCAAGGAATTTCTCAATACGATGATCAACAAGGACGTGATGGCGATCAAGGCGGGCGAGCTCGGGTACGACAAGGACCCCTTCGTCGTCCAGGGGATGGAGGCGTTCAAGAAAGTGAGTCTTCCGGCGGCCTATCTCAAGATCCGCGCCGGGGATAAGATGAATATCAAGGAAGCCGACATCAAGAAGGCCTACGAAAAGTACCAGACGAACGTCCAGATCAAGCAGATCCTAACCGACACAAAGGCGCAGGCCGACGAGGCGTACGAGCTTCTCAAACAGGGGACGGATTTCGAAAACGTCTGCCAGCAATATTCCAAGGACCCGGATGCGACCTCGGGCGGACAGATCGTCAACGCGCTCTGGGGCACATTCGAGCCGGAGTTCCAGGACGTTTTGTTCGCTACCCCGGTCGGCGGTTTCACCCCGCCGCTCGAGACGCGGTTCGGATGGCTCATCGCAAAAGTGCTCGAGTCGAATCAGCCCAAGAGGAGGTCGTACGAGGACGCGAAGCCCGATCTCGAGAAGCTCGTCCAGCGTCTCGAGGAAATCCGCTGGACGAACAGGGTAACGGACGACGTCCGTAAGCGGCACAACTTCCAGTGGTACGAGGACAACATCGGGATCGCGTACGACGCTCTTCCCCTCGATCGGCCGCTCACCAGCCCCCCCAGCCGGAGCTCCGAGGTATACCCGCTCCTCCAGTTCGACGAGCGCGATCTCGATAAGCCGCTTGTTTCTTACGACAACAAGTCGATTACGACGAAGGACTTCTCCGACCTTTACGACAGGGCGTCGTTCTTCACGCGGCCACGGCGGGAGTTCCGTCACGGCGACGTCAAGAAGTTTCTCATGGAGATCGTGATGAACGAGCTCGTCGTGATCGAGCTCAAGGAATCGAGAATCGAGGAAGACCCGCAGGTAGTCTTCGCGCTCGACAAGAAGCGGGAACAATTCATGGTGGACAAACTCTATCAGGACCTCGTGGACCGTCAAACGGAAGTGCTGCCCGAGGAGACGGCCGAGTTTTACAATAACAACCGCGAGATGTTCCGCCGTCCCGAGGAACGCCGCTTCGCCATGATCCTCGCGGGGAGTCTGGAGGCCGCTACCGAGGCCTACAAGAAGGTCAAGACCGGAGAACCGTTCGACACCGTGTCGGCGGCGTATTCGATCCCGGACATCACGCGCGAAGAAAGGATGGGTTCCCGGCCGGTGGTGAACGGGCAGAACGCCGAATTCGACCAGGTCGGGTTCGCGCTCGAGAAAGTGGGCGACGTCTCCGAGCCCTTCGCGGCTTCCCGGGGATGGATGGTCCTGAAGCTCGTCGAGCGCCGTCCCGAGCGGATCATCGAGTTGGAAGACGCCATGGACGACATCAGAGGCGCGGTCAAGACGCTCAAGAATGAGCAGCGCTTGAACTCGCTTCTCGAGAAGTGGCGGTCGGAAATAAAGATCGAGATAAATGAGGAAAACCTCAAGAAGGCGAATGTTCAGGAGAGACCCCGTAAAGGCGTGCGGTTCACCTAAACCGCTGATCGGTCGACGATTCGGATGGACAGCGGTGATAGGGGGCGTTGTGCTCCCTATCACCGTTTTTGCCTGGCTCTCGGGGTGCGAGCGCCGGGCCCCCGTGTCGGGCGAGGACCGCTCGCCGGTGCTCGCCAAGGTCAACGGGAAGGAACTTTCCAAACGGGAGTTCGAACTCTTCCTGCCCGAGGACTACCGGGACGTCCTCACCGCCGACGAGGTGCGCGACTACGTCGATCGGTGGGTCACGACGCAGCTTCTGTACGAGGAAGCCCTCCGGTCGGGAATCAAGGCGACGCCCGACATCGCGGCCCGTCTCGACCAGTACAGGAGTGACCTCATCGCCGACCAGCTGGTCCAAAGGGTCATCGAGGAACAGGCGGTTGTCACGGAGAGAGAAGTGCGTGCGTTTTACGAAGCTCATCAACAGGAGTACGAGAAAGAGTACCGCGTGAGCCACATCCTGGTGAACACCCCCGAGGAGGCCGAGGAGGTCCAGTCGCGTCTCGGTTCGGAGGGCTTCGACGTCCTGGCCAAGAAGTACTCCGCGGATAAGCACGCGGACGTAGGCGGCGACCTCGGGTACCTGTCGAGGGGGAACATGATCCCGGAGTTCGAAGGGATCATCTTCGACATGCAAGTCGGGGAGATCTCCGGCGTGATCCCGTCGGAGTTCGGGTATCATATCATCAGAATCACCGACATAAGAGACACGCAGATCCCTCTCGAGGAAGCGGACATCGCCGAGGAGATCACCAATACGCTCACGCTTCAGAAACGCCAGGTCGTTTACGACAGTCTTGTCACCGTATTGAGGCGCCGCGCGAAAATAGAGTACACCGATGCCGCGGCGGGTTTCGGGGTGACGGCCAGACCGGATACGTTCGCGCGGGAGCCATAGGAGACCGCGCGTGGGAGAATCGACGATGAAAAAGGCCCGCGGGGGACGGTAGATGGGACAATCGACCCCTAAAGAAATCCGCCGGGTCCGAGCGCTTCTTGCCGCGTGTTGCCTCGGGCTAATCCTCGCCACCGGGGGGACGGCGCCCGGCGCGCTCGCCCAGGGCGAGCTCGTCGATCGGGTCGTCGCCGTGGTGGAGGACGACGCGATCTTTCAAAGCGACGTCGATCAGGCGGTCAGACAGGTCCTCTTTCAGAAAGGCGCCGCGGGGGTGGGCGCCGCCGAGCGGAGCGCCATCGAGAAACAGGTTATCGACGAGTTGATCAAGAACAAACTCGTTATCGCCAAGGCGAACCGGCTCGGGATCTCCGTGTCGTTCGCCGAGGTGGAAAAGGCCGTCGACCGCGCCATCGAAGAGAACAAGAAGGTCATGGGGAGTGAGCAGGCGTTCAACCGCCAGCTCGAGGCGGAGGGGCTCACGCTCGATTCGCTCACAAAACTCTACCGCGAGCAGATCCACAACGACCTCATCAAGCGGATGCTCGTCGAGAGGGTCATTTCGCGGGAGATCGACCGAACGGCCGTCGACGTCTCCGAGGACGAGCTGAAGAGGGCTTACGAGGAAAAGAAGAGCGGTCTGTCCGAAAGGCCCGCGGTGGTCCACCTCGCGACGATTTTCGTCGGGCTCGAATCGTCGGCCCCGGCGAGGGAAAAAGCGAAGGCTCTCATCGACGAGATCCACCGGCGCGTTCTCGCGGGGGAGGATTTCGCGAGTCTCGCGAGGGAGCTTTCCGAGGATCCGAGCGCGGAGGCCGGTGGAAACCTCGGGATGCTCAAGCTCTCCGACCTCGGCAACCGGGTCTTCGCGGACGCGGCGTCGAAGCTCGCCGTTGGGGAAGTGAGCGAACCCGTGCTCACACCCTTCGGTTACCATTTGATCAACGTGACCGCCGCCGACTCGACGAAGGGAGAGGTCGAGATCCGTCACATTCTGATACGCGTCAAAGCCGAAGACCGGGACATCGAGAAAGTGTACCAGGCCGCGCAAGACATCCACCGCAGGCTGAGCGAGGGTGCGCCCTTCGATTCGACGGCCGTTCGTTACAGCACGGACGCCGCGAGCGCGGGATCGGGGGGAGACCTCGGCTGGCTTCGCGAGAGCGAACTGCCCGAGTTCTTTCGGGACGTTCTTCGCGACATGAAGCCGGGGGAGTTCAGCCCCGTGCTGCGCGAGCCGTCGGGCTTCAGGATCGTCAAGCTGCTCGAACGGGATGGCGCGAGAGCCTATAACTTCGAAGAAGTCCGTGAAGAGCTTGCCCGGGTCCTCAAGCAGGAGAAGCTCGAGACGCTCTATGACGACTATCTGGGGAAATTGAGAAACGAATTTTACGTCGAAGAGCGGACACCGTAGCGACACCGAAGCCGATGCGCGTCGATCTCGCACTCAAATACCTC
>Ga0315286_10003619_pt1 | contig 14664 bp, 7 predicted proteins | sample YL17G10_0_MG_FD_205038 | JGI IMG/M metagenome (GOLD analysis project Ga0315286, IMG submission 205038) | Sediment microbial communities from Yellowstone Lake, YNP, Wyoming, USA - YL17G10_0 | ecosystem: Environmental > Aquatic > Freshwater > Lake > Sediment | place: USA: Wyoming | collected...
CAAGCTATATCGGCCTATGGGTGCATTATTCCACGTGTAAGAATAAGGCGCATTTGTATCTTCTCCTAATTTTGTGTCGCCCTGACAATAAAACTCCACCTTGGTCACATTACCGTCACTATCAGATGCGTTGGCCTCAATGAAGATATCTTCTCCCTGGTGAAATATATCGCCATTCAACGGTGAGGTGATGGAAACGGTTGGCCAGATGTTGTTGCCTTCGCTGGGCTGGTCATCATTCCTCCTCAAATAAAGCGTATCCTTTACAAAACCGCCCATCTTGTCTTCACCAACGCGAAGCGTCCAATCCGAATTAAACATTGGCGGTTCCCAGGCCGAACAGGCCTCCCAGGCGCTGCTGCTGATTTTAAGTCCCTCAACAAAGTTCATTAGCGGTTGACCGTAGCTGGTAATCGTCCCATGAAGATGTGAAGCAGATGTGCTCATGTCGAATCCCCATTCGTTCAGAAAGACGGGGTAGACAGCCTTTAAAATGTTTGCATCATTCCACGACCCTGACCAACCGGGATACATGTGCCACACGTAAACGATGTTATTGCCATCAATGGGATTTGTTGCCTGCGGGGCAAGAACCATATCGTAAGTTGGTCCACCGACAAGGATGAGATTATAAGGCGCATATCTGCGCACAATATTAACCCACGTCTGCATATCGCTTTTAACGCTGGGCCAACTACCACCATTAACCGGCTCCTGGAAAAGTTCAAACATAACGTGGGAATCGTTGGCAAACCTCGGCGCCATATACTCCCAGAACTCGCTTGTTGTTGCCTGGTGAGTGCTGGCGTAGGTATTTCCGATATAGTGCCATTCTATGATTGCATAAAGGTCCTTCGTTTTACAGTAATCAACAACCGGCCGCAGAAGTGTGTTATAGTAATCATCACTGCCGAATGGGGTAAACGAGTAAATACCTGTGAAAGCAGGTTCATCAACCGGATAAACCGCAAGCCGGACGACCCTCGGATACCACCCCGGAGAGTTTCCACAAGGGTCGTTTTTATTCGTTATCCGATCAATCCAGGCGGTTACACCGCCATACCATGTCTGTATGGCCCCCAAATCAATCGAATCGACACCCCTCAGCACAACTTCATTGCCGGCCGGGTCCTTAATTTGATTGCCGTCTGTATGCAGCCAGGGCGTGGCGGCATTCAGCGACGTGACTAAACAAAGAAGTGCGAACACAATAACAGCTTCAGCAAACCTTCTCTTCGATTTCATCGCCGTAACCTCCAAAAAATCAATTGGTTTTCTGCTGAAACTACAAAAACTGCTATCTTACCGAATAACAGATAGACCGCTACTTAAAATGGGGTGCGGTTGCAGCAAAGACATGTAACGCTCAACCATAACTTCTGCTCTTTTCTTGGTATAATACTATCATAGATTTATGACGTTTTCAAGGGTTAATTTATTGCAGGGAGAAATTTAAAAAGGCCGACAGACGTAAGTGCTTGCCGGCCAATAGATTACATCAATATCGCCGATTCGTTAATCAGCGCCTAAAAGCCATTCTTCGGCAAACGTCTTCAGGTCGTCAATCTGGACATTGCCGTCGCGGTTACGGTCTTCCCCGCTGCACCAGTTATTGCCCGCGTCACAGTCGCTGCGGTTCCATTGTTCGGCCAAATCTGCGAAATCCCTGAAATCAAGACAACAGGGCGACAGGTATAAGCCGTCGATTAACTGCTGGCTTATGCCCGGCCCCTGCCACGATACCGATATATTGTCGCTGCCGGCGCCTGCTTTATGCAGGACCTCGACGTAATATTTCTGACCCGCGACAAGCGATTTTGGCGACGACTGCGGGTTGCCCGGCATAGACGCAATCAGCGAGGCATTTACCGGGATGCTGTTTGTGCCAAGCCACAGCTCGCTGTTGGCGTCGCTGGCAATCCAGAAGGTATAGTTGCCGTCAGCCGGCGGAATAACATAACCTCGAATTCGTGTGCCGTAGTTATCCGTCCAGTCGGTAGGCCCTTCCAATTTCGTAATCAGTTCCCTGCCGGCGGAATTGCCGGGGTAATTCACGTCCGAAGTCAAATCGCTGACCGCCGTTCCCGTAATGTCTGACCACCATTCGCGGAGGATTGCTCCGGTTCCAGTGACAGGAATATCGGGCGTGGCGGAAACTTCGCTGGAATAACCGGATTCATTCGAGCCGGCATCAACAGCGGTAACGACGTAATAGTAGGTTGTGCCGTTGGAAACATTAGGGTCGTTGTAATCTGAACTGGTTAATAACGAACTGTTCTGTTTGGCGTAGCCGCTGCCGGAAGTTGTCGAGCGATATACATTGTAGCCGGCTAAATCGCCTTCTCCATTATTGTTCCAGTCGAGCAAGACAGTATTGTTGCCTGCTGTGGCCGACAAACCTGTCGGCGCCGCAGGAGGCGTATCTACCAGGGCTTTGACCACAAAGCCAATAATCACCTGACGGTTGACGCTGGTGTGTGTTGCGCTTGGTGTTTCACTTGCGCCGGTCGCTGGTTTATGACCGGTCACACCAGTATGCCCATACGTCCCAACCGACTGGTCGGTTCCTTCAATAAAGCCGTTGTTTAATGTATATGAGCCAAGATTGCCGCAGGTAGCGGCAAGAATAACCATATCTCCATTGCTTGTGGAGAGCGGATTGGTCTTGATAGGATTCAGTGTTGTTGTCGTGTTTCCGTCAGTTGCCCCGATGAGAGTTGTCTGGTTAACGTTTGAAAGGAACACACTGGCATATGAGACGGAAGTCGGCGTGGCGCTCCAGGTGGGAACAAATGTGCCGCTGGTTGCGGCGGCGACGTTGGCTTCGTTTAAAGTATATGCCGTGACGTATGCATAGGTGGTTGGGCTGCCACTGCTGACTATTACGTCAGTGACTTTGGTCATCGGTTGGCCTCCGTATGTCACAGAGGTCAAAGATGTAGCAGCAGTGTGCTCGGCGTGCGCAACGAAAATCAAAGCACGGTTTGATCCGTTTTCTTTTGTATGGCTGGTTCCTGTTGCCCATGAGCCGAGGACTCCGATATCCGTGTGGATTGAAGGCGTTGCCGAGGCCTCGCCTGAGTTCGTGGATTCATTCGAAGAGGTGTCAACTGCCGTAACAACATAGTAATAAGTTGTGCCGTTGGAAACACTGTTGTCGGTGTAATTGGAGATACTCAACAGCGTTCCGTTTAACCTGGTATAAGTGCCGCCGGAAGTTGTCGAGCGATAGACATTGTAGCCGTTTATGTCCGCTTCGCCGTTGTTGTTCCAGTCGAGCGAAACGGTTTGGTTGCCAGCCGATGCCGTCAGGCCCGTTGGCGCCGACGGAGGTATTGTATCGGTGGGTGTGGCAGAGGCCTGGTTGGAATTGCCGGATTCATTCAGGGATGCATCAACCGCCCTTACGACGTAGTAATAGGTTGTGCCGCCGCTAACAGCGTTGTCGGTGTAATTAGAACTGCTCACCAGCGAAGCGTTCAGCTTGGTGTATGGGCCGCCTGATGTTGTCGAACGATACGCGTTGTAGCCAGCCAGGTCGCTTTCGTTGTTGTCATTCCAGTCCAGTGAAACCGTTGAATTGCCGCCTGTCGCCGTCAGGCCCGTCGGTGCCGCAGGAGCTATAGTATCGCCGCTTCCCGGCTGGTCACTGAACCTCTTGGCGTACAGCATATCTTTTACGAAGCCGCCCATTTCACCTTCGCCGATTCGCAGGGTCCAATCCGAATTAAACATAGGCGGGCCCCAGTCATAACTGGCGACCCAGGCGGTATGGCCGATTTGATATTGTTCGCGAAAATCCGAAAGCGGCTGACCGTACCCCGTAATTGTTCCGTTAAGCAAATCTTGAGGGTCAGGGCTGCCGCTCTGGCTGAATCCCCACTCTGTCATCATAATAGGAAAGACGGCGGCACAGGTCGTTATATTATTCGTGTACCACGACGGATTCCCGGCTCGCCAGTGGCCGGGATAAATGTGAGACACTATGACGATATTGCTTCCCGTAGGAGGATTACTGGCTGCCGGGCCGATAATTTGAGACCAGCTCGCCCCGCCGACAAGGATAATGTTGTTTGGAGCATAAGTGCGAACGATGTTAATCCAGTTCTGCATATCCGTCTTGACGCTGGCCCAGTTGGCCGCGTCCGAGCCAAAGGTATTGTTTATCGGCTCATTGAAAAGCTCAAAAAAGACATGGTCGTCGTTGGCAAATCGCGGCGCCATATACGTCCAGAACTGGTTTGTCGAAGCAACATGGTCGTAGGTGTTGGCTATATAATGCCAGTCGATAATGGCATACATATCCTTCGTTTTGCAGTAATCGACGACTGTCCTGAGAAGATTATATAAATCGTTATTATCGGGACTGAACGGATGCGGCCAGCCGCTTACCGAATCGGGCGGGGTAATGTTAATCCTGATGATTTTCGGATACCAGCCGGGGGAAGTACCCTGAGAATCACTTTTATTCGTCAGCCGGTCAATCATATTGATTGCGCCGCCCTGCCAGCTATCAAGAAAGCCCAAATCGATCAAAGCGATGCCCCTTAAAACGACAACGTTGCCGTTGGGGTCTTTGATTTTGTTGCCGTCCACGTGCAAACGGGGCGTTACGGCATAAACGGGCGCAGTCAGACAAAACAATGTGCAAACAATAACGGCTTCAACAAACCTTCTTTTCGACTTCATCATCCTAACCTCCAAAAAATCAAACTCTCCGGTAATCAGCCGGGCGGGTCCTTTCTGCTGGAATTATTAATTCTTGGCTTCAAAGTGACTCCATCCATAAGACCCTTTATAGTAAATGTAGTATTTGCCGTCGATTTTAGGAATAGCAGAGGTGAAGACATAGGCATTAGTATAGTTAGTCCCATTTATGGTTAATACATCCATATTCCAGTTGTTTGTGTATGTGCCGAGATTTGTTGATTCCCAGCAGAACTCGCCTGCGCCCTCCTTGATGAAATCGGCTGTGATAATCGTCCTTGAGTCGCAACCGGTAGTGACATTGACTGTAATATTGACCGGCGATGAGGTGCCTGCGGCGCCTTCGTCATCGGTCGCTTTGGCGGTGAGGATATAGTTGCCGTCGGTCACGTTGTTCCAGGTGAAAGAATAAGGGGCAGTCGTATCTGTCCCCAGTAATGTGGAATCCCGATAGAAATCGACCTTGCTGATTGTGCCGTCGATGTCATACGCCGTGGCATTGATGGTGACAGTTGCGGGGGCATTAAAATCAGCACCATCCGCCGGCGAGATTATCGAAACGCTCGGCATATTGTTTGTTGACATAAGCGCCCATCTTGCGAAGTCGAGGAAGTTTACTATTTCATCGGCAAACAGGTCAGCCGGTATTCCGGGGCCGGCCGCAAGCCAGTAGTCGGCCATCACGGCGAAATCGCCCAGGCCAATTGCCCCGTCGCAGTCGAGGTCGTAAATGTCGTTGGCGATGTAATTCTGGTCCTGCGCGTTTGCCTCCACATTAACGTAAATCATCCGGTTGGGCTCAAACGTGTAATGTTTTTTGCTCGGCGTTACTGTTCCTGACCAGTTGCTATCCATCGAGAGTGCATAGAAGCCGTTTATGTCGGTCGTGCACTGCCCGCCGCTGTTATTGGCGGCAACCAGCACGCCTTCTATCGGCACGTCGCATTCGTTTTTAACATAGCCGGTGATAGAAACCGGCGGCAGGATTGGCCCCGGCACTTGTCCGTGGATTAGCACGCCGTCGTCATAGACGGGAATGTATGGGGTCTCGGCGAACGTGCCGGTTAATCCCTGATAGGACCAGTCATTGTTCGGTTCCCATGCGGCATCGGGAGCGGCATAAGGCAGGCGTATGCGAACCTGCGTTTCTCTTGCGGATTCTGATTGCCCGCCGGGAAAGATTGCGCTTCCGGTGTAATCTACGGTGACATAGTAAATGTTATCTCTCAAATGCGTAGGACCGGAAACTGTCACCGGCACCTCTGAATAATTTTTCGATACTACGACATCATTTACTGTGTAGCCGGCGTTGAATGTTTCCGTCAGGTCGAAGAAGTACCGGTAGGACAGCTTGTCGGCCGCGCGTGCCGGCCAGGCAGAGTGGTTGGTGAGGTCAACGGCAAACTCCGTGTAAACAGGCCCCTCTGAATTGATTTTGGCGCTGGCGAAGTACTCGGTGTATGGGTCCTGGTCTTTTGCGAAGTCGCTCGGACTTGGAAAACCGGAGATGGGAGTTCCGCCGTAGAGCGAGTACATCTTGGCCAGCGCACCGACCAAAGCCGCATCGTAGTCGCAGGCTACCTCGTTCATTGTATAGTCGGTTCTGACATCCTGATAGCTGTCGCTGCTGCTCGGTCCGCCTACCATTGCCCCGTGGAGTATGTGCCTTGTGTAACTTGGCGTGCCTATACTATTGGCCCAGGAGCCGTGTGCTGTCCTGTGGTGCGGGTTCTGAGGAGAGTTGACGCCGAAGCCGATAATGTAACTGCTTGTGCGCGGGTTGTCTCCCAGCATGTATTTGATTTGTCTTTCCGCGAAGGTCTTATAGGTTGTTTTCTTTGACGCGTTACCTCTGGAGTCGTCGCCCCAGACAAACGCTATGAGCGACGCGTTTGCGGCGTAACGCAGCGAACCCCACGAGTCCAGCCACGCCAGTCCGCCGGGGCTGTAGGTGATGCCTCCGCCGGGCATCCAGTAATCCAGATTGCGTTCGATTGAGTCGATGTAGATTTGCTTTCCTGTGGCCCGCGCCAGCAGGATTTGCGCCATATAATGCATATCGTCCCAGGAATGGGTCCACTTGTAGCCCCAGTAACTGGTCATTCCTTCTTTGCCCCAATTGTTCGCGCAAAGCTCGGCCTTATCCAGGTAGTTTGCGTCGTTGGTGGCTATGTAAAGCCAGGCGGCAGCGGCCGAAAGCTCGTCCCAGTATCCGCTGTAGGAAGTATAGAATCCGTTGGCAGCCGTGTAGCCGGAGTCGCTTTTGGTGGAGTAAGCGAAGTCGAATAGCTGCTGGGCGTGGGTCAGACATAAGGAAGCATAGTTTGGGTCGGTCGGCTGGAAAACGATGGAGGCAGACGCAAGGGCTGCGGCCGTCCCACCGACAACACACGAGCCGGGAGATGAAAGAGTAACCTTGTACGATGGCCGGGTCATTACCTCTTCAATTACCTCAACCGGGCCCCACCAGGCATGGTCAGTGCCTCCGGCGCCGACCTGATAATAGAATTCATTTGTAGCGGTGTGGCATTTTATAAAATAGTCGGTGCCCCACCTGATAGCGTCGAGAGCTTTATCTAATTGGCCTGCGTTGGCGAAGGCGCTTCGATATTCGTAAACCTCCCAGCTCAGTGTCGCCACCGTTGAGGCCATAGGCAGGCCGAATTTCACGTTGTCGCCGGCATCTAAATAGCCGCCCGTCAGGTCCTGCCCGACGTCAGCTCCGTCGTTCAGGCACGAGTCAGCACGCCATATCACGGGGTTATCAGCCGGCAAAGGGCCGCAGCGCTGCTGCATATAGAAATAAATCGACTTCTGCAGCGCCTCGCCGTAATTATAAGCAGCCGCCGCCATTTGGCCTAAAAATAACACCAGCGCCATGGCTGCGATTAGATATGTCTTCTTCACTGCTCCAACCTCCAAAAGGTCGAACCGGCTTGTGATATGGCTTCAAAAGTGTGTAGAACAACCATCCTCCCCGGGGTGTGCCGGCAGTAATAACAGGTACACTTCAATATTTATCTCCAGCACTTTATCTTTACAATAGAGTATCACAAATCATAGGCCTAATCAAGGGGAAACAGGGCAAAATGGGGATTTCAGGGAAAAAGGCGGTTAGCTGGAGTAGGAGGAGGTTTGTGATGTCCAAATGACGATAAATCCGGCTGAATCGTGATTGCCAATTGCCAGATGATGGGTTATCATTATGGGATGCAGATTTTATTAAGCGGGAAAGCAGTTGTGCGAAAACTCAGTATATTGGCAATTTTGACAGCAGCGAGTTTGGCCTTGCTGGCGGGGCGGGTTGCCCTTTGCGCGGAGACACTGCGATTAGATGAGCAGGGTCAGTTGCAAAAGGCGGCGGACAGCAACGATGAGCAGTACCTGCTGCGGGTTGCGGAAATAAAGAAGCTTGTTGACGCGGGCAAGCCGGACAAGGTCAAAAAAGCCGCAAAACAACTGAAAAAGGATTTCCCCGGTGTAGCCGGTAAGGATTTCGATTCCTTCATTGAGGCCGAGGTGCTTCTGGCGAAGGGCAAGCTGACCAAGGCGGTGAGGCAATACGATAAGTTTCTGGATGATTATCCCGCCAGCGGCTTGAAAGACGCGGCGCTTAACCGGCAGTTTGAGGTCGCAACGGAGTTTTTGGCGGGTCGCAAGAAAACAATCCTGATATTCAGGGTTAGCGCCTTTGACGACGGCGTGAAGATAATGGAAAAAATCAGCGACCGGACAGGCACCGCGGATATAGCGAAAAATGCCCTGCTGGTCGTTGCGCAAAGTTACGAAAAACGCAAAGAGTACAACGAAGCGTACCTTAAGTGGTCGGAGATATCGACGCGCTGGCCCACAGGCGAAATAGCCAGGGACGCACTGTTGGCGATGGCCAGAACCAAATACGCGGCTTATCGCGGGGCCGTATATGACGGGTCGAGTTTAATCAGCGCAAAAACCTATTATGAGAATTTCAAATTGCGATACCCGGAAGAGGCGAAGAAAATACAGGTGGATGAAATTTTGGCACGGATTGGCGAGCAGTTGGCTGAGAAAAACCTGCTGATAGCCAAATATTACGACAGGACAGGAAGCGCCGGGCCTGCCAATATGTATTATCAAATGGTCGTTGACGACTGGCCGAATACCAAGGCAGCCGAGACGGCACGGCTTAAACTGAATCAAAAATAGAGGACAGATGACTAAGAGCAGAGGACAGATGACTGAGAACAGAGGACAGATAGCTGATTGTCTGTCTTCTGCCTTCTGCCTTCTGTCTTCCGTCTTCTGTCTTCTGTTTCTCGCCGGCTGCGAGGGCTACAGCAATACATCCCTGTACCCGAAGGATGTCGCGACCGTTTACGTGGAAATGTTTGACAACCAGAGTTTCAGACGCGGGATAGAATTCGAGCTTACCGACGCGCTGGCGAAGCGCATAGAGGCGCAGACGCCCTACAAGATAGTTACGAACCGTGACAAAGCCGACACCGTAATAAGCGGGCAGATTGTGCAGGCGACCGAGTCGGTTTTGACTACAGAACGCCAGATAGGCAGGGCGCTGGAGAAAAATATCGAGCTTCGGGCCGTGGTCAGTTGGAAGAACCTGCGGACCGGAGAGCTTTTGATTGACAATAAAACGGTAAGCGCGTCCGCCAGTTACTCGGAGTGGCAAAGCCAGAGTTTCGCTTATGGCTCGATGCTTGCTGCAAACTCGCTGGCGGAGCGAATCGTAGAACTGATGGGCTCGGGCTGGTAATCGTGGACGTTCGCCGGCGCTCGGCGGAAAAGTTTTAAGCGGCCAAGAATGAGTGAAAATCGAAACAAAAAACGCGGCGTAAGCAGGTTTGAGGGAAAAGGACTTCCCGGCAAAGGCCCGATGTCATATCGAAACAGCCCATTGAACCTGCTTTTGCTGGGTGTCCTGATATTTACGATAATGTTTGTGGTCCAGCAGTGGCAGCAGCGCGTTGAACCGCTTAGGTATGACGAGTTTGTGACGCACCTTCGCGAGGGGCACATTGAGAAAGTCGTGCTCAGTGATACCGATATCAGCGGCCAGTTCAACCAGGAGGGAATGGCCGGCAAGGGGCAAAAAGCCGCGAAGGATTTTGTCGTTACATACAGGTCGGGCGGCGTCCTGGATGAGCAGTTGAAAAAGCTGCTGGCCGAGCAGATTGAAAAAGGCGGCCTGAAGGTTGAGCAGGCAAAGGAACGCATCTGGCTGCAGAATCTGTTCTTTACGATGTTTCCGCTTATCCTTCTGGGCCTGTTTTTATATCTGATGTTTGCGCGGAATCTTCGCGGCGGAGCGGGCGGGATGCTGATGTCGTTTGGCCGAAGCAAGCACCGGCTCCACGACAAAGATGGCGTCAAAATCACCTTTGAGGACGTCGCGGGGATAGACGAAGCCAAAGAAGAGGTAGCGGAGATAATCGAGTTTTTGAGAAATCCCAAAAAGTTCCAGCGTCTTGGAGGGCGGATACCGCGCGGAGTGTTGCTTATCGGGCCGCCGGGCTGCGGCAAAACGCTGCTTGCCAAGGCGATAGCAGGCGAGGCGGATGTTCCGTTTTTCAACATTTCCGGCAGCGATTTTGTCGAGATGTTCGTCGGCGTCGGCGCATCGCGCGTGCGGGATTTGTTCAAGCAGGCCAAGGATAACTCACCCTGCATAATATTTCTCGATGAGATTGACGCCGTGGGACGCAGACGCAGCGCGAGTTTTGCCGGCGGCGGACACGACGAGCGGGAACAGACCCTCAACGCTATTCTCGTTGAGATGGACGGGTTTGATACGGACGACCAGGTGATTGTGATGGCGGCCACGAACCGCTCGGACATACTGGATAGCGCGTTGACCAGGCCTGGCCGGTTCGACAGACAGGTTGTGGTGCCTTTGCCTGACCTGAAGGGCCGGGCGGAGATATTGAGAGTCCATGCCAAGAAGGTTAAGCTCGGTTCCGACGCGGTCCTCGAACGGCTGGCTCGCGGAACGCCAATGTTCAGCGGAGCAGATTTAGCGGCGATTATCAACGAGGCGGCCCTGGCTGCGACAATGGCCAACAAGGACTTTATCGAAATGGCAGACCTCGAGGAGGCAAGAGACAAGGTGCGATGGGGACGCGCCAAGAAAAGCAGGGTCATCGACCAGATGGAACGCGAAATCACCGCATACCACGAGGCGGGCCATACGCTGGTGCAGTCAATGTTGAAAGAGGCGGACCCACTGCATAAAGTCAGTATCATTCCGAGGGGGCCGATGGGCGGGGCGACGTTTGCGCTGCCGGAAAAAGACCGCACGCTGTTTACGAAGAGATATTGTGTGGCGCTGTTGCAGGTTTGCTTCGGGGGCAGAATCGCAGAAGAAATGTTCTGCGAGGACATATCGAGCGGCGCACAATCAGACATACAGCAGGCGACCCGGATAGCCAAACAAATGGTGCTGACCTGGGGGATGAGCGACCGTCTTGGGCCGATCAGTTACGAGCCGGATGCCGGGCTTCAGGAGGCATATTATATGATGCCCGGCGAGAGGGAATATTCGGAGAAAACCGCGGAAACCATAGACATCGAGGTCAAGCGGATAACCGACGAGGCATATAACAAGTCCAGGGAGCTTATCGAGCATAACAGGGACAAAGTCGAACAGATAGCCAAGGCGCTTCTCAAGTATGAGACACTCGATGCGGACGATGTGAAGATTATTCTGGCGGGCGGAAATCTTGATAAGCCGACGGTTGCGGATTTGCTGGCGGCCGAGCAGGCGAAGGATAGGAAATCCGCCAAAGAGCAAAAGTAACTGTTCAGCGTGTCTATATTTTTTAATCCTTTAATAGGGATATGAGGATTAGAATCACCAGCATACTATCGCTGTTTTTGCTGATGACGACCTGTGCAGTCGCCGCCGAGGCCCCGCAGCGGCAAAAAATCAATGTTGTTACCTTCTGGGCCGAACAACAATTCGACGTGGTTTCACCTGCCGGCAAAAGCGCAGTCGCGATTCACTTTGAATTGGAAAAGGACTGGCACTTCTACGCCTCCGCCGATTCGGCGCCGGGCGGTATGAATCTGAAATTTGAACCGAACGAACAGGGGGCGAGGGCACTGTCGTTTGGCAAGCCGATATTTCCCAAATCCGACTGGTTGCTTGATGAGACGCAGGGGAAAAAGCTTGAGGTAATAGGCGGCAACTTTACGGTGTATCTGCCGTTTACTGTTGCTGAATCGTCAGGCGAGAAGACAGTTGTTGTTAATATCGGTATTGTTGGGGCGGTTTGCTCGAACACTCAATGCCGTAGGCCGGATTTTGGCAGCGTAAAAGTTGAAGTAAAAATTAAGGCGGGCGATGCGTCTGCGCAGCCGAATTTTACTCTTCCTGAGCAGAAGTTGTCGCAGGGGGACAAAGGCGTTTCGGCAGGCCAACTGGCGGATTATTCAGTTTGGGCGGCGCTTATTCTGGCGTTTGTCGCCGGCTTGTCGCTGAACATTATGCCCTGTGTCTGGCCGGTGCTGCCCATAATAATTATGCGGCTCATCGAGAACGCAAAAGAAAGCAAAGGTAAATCAATTACGATGGGGCTTGCGTTCTGCACGGGCGTAATGCTTTTCTTCGCGTGCCTGGCCGGGGCAAATATCGTTTTGAAACTCGTTTACAACACCACCCTTCAGTGGGGCGACCAGTTCCGCAACCCGGCGTTTGTCGCCGGGATGGCGATGCTGATGGTGGTGCTGGCGTTATTTATGTTCGGCCTGTTTACGATTACCGTTCCCTCGTCGATATCGGGCAAAAGCGGCTCAGGCAAAGGATTCGGCGGCGCGGTGGGGATGGGTTTTCTGGCGGCGATACTTAGCACTCCGTGCAGCTTCGCGATACTGGCGGTGGCGTTCGCCTGGGCGCAGGCACAGCCATTGGGCCTGGCTACGCTGGCGATAATGGTAATTGGAATCGGGATGGCGGCGCCCTTCGCGATATTAACTGCGATGCCTGCGTTATTGAGTAAAACACCAAGGCCCGGACGCTGGATGGAATTATTCAAGCAGACCATCGGCTTTGTGCTTCTTGTTATCGCAGTCAAATTGATTGCCGCTCTTCCCGCCGACAGAAGAATGAACGTCCTGTACTTCGCGGTAGTCCTCGGATTCTGCGTCTGGATGTGGGGCGGCTGGGTCAGTTACGCTGCGCCTGTCTCGCGGAGGTGGGCGGTCAGGGTAATCGCGGTTGCGCTGGCGGTTGCGGCGGGTTTCGCGTTTTTGCCCGCGCCGAAGCCATCACTTATCGACTGGCAGAAATATGATTCGGCTGCGATAAAAGAAGCCCAGAACGTGAACACACCTGTGCTTATGGACTTTACCGCTGACTGGTGCCTGAACTGTGTGGTAGTTGATAAAAAAGTTTACGCCCGCAAAGACATCGCGGACCTGATAAAACAAAAAGGCGTGTTGGCGATTAAGGCCGACACTACCGTGAGTGATTATCCGGCGACGAGTGCCCTTAAAGAACTTTACAATGAGCCGGGTGTGCCGGTGAGCATATTACTTGTGCCGGGACAAAATGAGCCAAAACGCTGGCGCGGCCTGTCATTCGGCGATGAGCTGAAATCTGCTCTTGAGCAATTAAAGAATCAATAGCCCTTCCTATGGCGAAAAAGCCGGCCAAAAAATTCAAGGTTGATAAAAAAGAAGCTGCCCGGCGTGTCGGCAAAATACTGCCCATTCTCCAAAATTGTTACCCCGGCGCATCGGTAGCGCTGCGGTTCGGCAATCCTCTGGAATTGCTCATAGCGACGATACTCTCGGCCCAGTGCACTGATAAGCGGGTGAATATGATTACGCCCGTCTTGTTCGCAAAACATAAATCCGCGCAGGATTGGACTAAAGCAAAGCTTGAAACAATCGAAAATGATATACGCAGCGCCGGTTTTTACCATAATAAGGCGGTCAGTATCCAGGGGGCCTGCCGGACGATAATTGAAAAGTTTGCCGGCCGTGTACCGGAAACGATTGGTGAGCTCGTAACTCTGCCCGGCGTGGGCAGAAAGACGGCTAATTGCGTTTTGGCCAATGCCTTTGGTCAGCCGGCGATAATGTGCGATACCCACGTCATTCGGCTTAGTCGCCGACTGCAATTGTCAGAAAACAGCGACCCGGTAAAGCTTGAGTTCGATTTAGCCGAAATAGTCCCTATGAAGGACTGGACGATATTCAGTCATACGGTGATTTTGCACGGGCGAAATACCTGCCAGGCGAGAAAGCCGGATTGTGATAATTGTGCGATATCGAAGCATTGTCCTTCGGCGAACAACCCGGACCTCTGGTGAGGCGGGGGCTGTACCAACGAAAACAAATGGTTTTGAAGGAGACCTTCGCGTGATGGCCAACATAACAAATCAGCCGATTGAGGATTTGTGGCGGATATTCCGGATACTGTCCGAATTTGTCGAGGGCTTTCAGGAATTGTCAACCGTCGGTCCGGCGGTGTCGATTTTCGGCTCGGCGAGGTTCGGCCGTGAACATCGGTATTACAAACTCGCGCAGAAAACCGCTTATGAAGTAGCCAAAGAAGGTTTTACCGTCATAACAGGCGGAGGCGGCGGTATTATGGAGGCGGCCAACAAAGGAGCAACCGCCGCGGGAGGCAAAAGCGTCGGATTGAATATCGAACTTCCCAAAGAGCAGATGCCGAACGAGTACCAGAATATCTCGCTGCGTTTCAGGTACTTTTTTGTTCGCAAGGTTATGTTCCTCAAATACGCCCACGGCTTTGTCGTTTTCCCCGGCGGATACGGCACACTGGATGAGTTCAGCGAAGCCCTTGTGCTGATTCAAACCCTCCGGCAGGCCTCCTTCCCCGTGATACTGATGGGCAGCGACTTCTGGAAAGGTCTCATCGACTGGATGAGCGACAAGATGCAGCAGGAAGGATGCATACAGCCGAAGGATTTGAGCGTCTTTTCGATGAGTGATGAC
>Ga0315286_10003620_pt1 | contig 14664 bp, 17 predicted proteins | sample YL17G10_0_MG_FD_205038 | JGI IMG/M metagenome (GOLD analysis project Ga0315286, IMG submission 205038) | Sediment microbial communities from Yellowstone Lake, YNP, Wyoming, USA - YL17G10_0 | ecosystem: Environmental > Aquatic > Freshwater > Lake > Sediment | place: USA: Wyoming | collected...
ACCGACCGTAGAATCGCGTTTCGAACCGCAGAGGATTTTTGGAATGAGGATTCGCGATCAGCTGGGTCGCGAAGTGGCATTCTCCGCAATTAGCCAAAGTGCTCACTCGAAGAGTTTTTCAACAAAATCTGCCAGGAGCGGAAATGGAAACGCCGTTAGCTTGGATACGGAGGAAACGTAAATGGCTCTGCCGGAGGAACGGATAGGAATCTCTTTGACCGAATTTTTGAAAACGACGCTGGTAGGTGGACTGTTGTTTCTCTTGCCGGTGGTTCTCACCGTGATCGTCCTTCGCCACGCGATGCAGCTGGCCGTAAAGGTAGTAAAGCCTATTTCGGATTACCTGCCCATGGAGGCAGTGGTCGGCGTCCGGGGAGAGACTGCCCTCGCCGTCCTGGTGCTGATCTTCTTCTCGTTTGTTGCTGGCCTTGTTGCCCGTACGAATGCTGGCAGGCGCATGATGCGTTGGTCCGAGAACTCCCTGCTGGGTGGTCTCCCGCAGTACCAACTAGTGAAGAGCATAGCCGAGGGACTGGCACACGTCGAAAGCGCTGAAAGTGTCAACCCGGCACTCGTCAGCATCGAGGGCGGCTGGCAGATCGGATACCTGCTCGAACCGCTTGAGAACGGCTGGGTTACGGTATTTCTGCCGCAGGCGCCTACCCCAATGTCGGGCAACGTGATGTACCTGCCGGCTGATCGGGTACGGCCATTGGGCATCACGATGGTCCAGGCCATGGCGATCGTGAAACACATTGGCGTCGGCTCCGCCAAAGCTCTGCACGGCACCGACCTCACGCTTCCGGCCGGCGCATAGGCCTGTCCGCTTTGGGGTCAGTCGGCGACACCAGCGAGCCATGCGTCGATGTCCGAAGGGAGCACGGAAGCGGACATTGAACTGAGCTGAATGATGTCGCCGAAGAACACCGGCGCGGTGTTTCTAAATCGACCTTCCCGCTATGGAATGATGGTCTCCCTGCTCCTTGAATTAGGGAGAGACCTATCCAACCCATCGAGATGCGAGGGCCTTCTGCTGGGATAAGACGGCGCGGTCCCTGCAATTTGGCGAAATCACCCTGCATTTCCCCAAATCGCAGGGTGAGACAGGTTCGCGTCAGACTGTCAGCACAGCCAACAAGTCGCGAGTTTTCTGGCTCTCTCCCAGCCTTCGGCAAACAGTAGGCAAGAAGGCCGGAAATCCGCCACCGAATGGCTGTGGTCCTGCGGAGAAGAGTCTAGAGACGCCGTTTCATTGCGAGAGTGTGCGATTTCCCCGACCATTATCTCTCGAGGGCAGTTTTGGAGGTCACACTAGGTGACAGCGCCGCCAGCCGCCCGTCGTGACACCCCCGTGCCACCCTGCCGGATGGCGCGAGTCTTTTCGGGCGCAGAGGACCAGAAATGAGGGAGTTTCTCACGATCCTGCTGAAGATTTCCCTGGTGATCTTCCCTAAAGAGTCCGTTTGAGAATGTCATGGGTGGCTGATGCGTCTGATGAGGAGGCTTGCCATGGCGATGAAGATCATGGCCTCGGAGACGTTGAGGCGCCGCTCGCAGTCGCGCACGAGGCGGCGAAAGCGGGTCATCCAACCGAAGCTTCGCTCGACGATCCAGCGGCGGGGCACATAATTCCTGACATTTGCAGTCAATCGCCGCGATTAACGATGGACGCTGTGGCGACCAATTCAGCAAGTAGCGCCATCGTCGCCTGGCCTGAGCACTCGAACGGGTCGAGTTTGGCGTGCTTGAAATACCTTAGGAGCAGCGCAGGATTAAGCTTGGCGATATTCACCTGGCCCATGGTCCAATTGCCAAATCGCCGCTCGGCTATTTCCTCATAGCTCAACAAGCGAACTTGCTGGTGCCGGTCGTCGCGCACGATCGCGTTGAACAATTCGCAGACCTCGTCCCGCCCGCCCTCGATGACCTGAATAAAGAGGTTGTCTGAGACGCACAAAAGGCCAGTGATGCCCAGCCCGGGATTATTCTTGCGTGACTGTTCCAGAATGCCGTCCAAGAGCGGTCCGGTAAGCGGCTTGGCGGGGCGGCTGGCGTAAAGGCATCGAACGAGCATCTTGGCCTCAAGTCCTAAGATTGAGAAGCGATAGAAATTCGCTGCGAAGCGTGTGGTCTTTGAGAAACGAGCCTCGCATCACGCTGTTGACCATCATTGTCGCGTCATCCCTGACACCGCGCCAATGCATGCAGAAGTGATCTGCCTCCATGACTACCGCAAGGCCATCCGGCCGCACCTTTTCCATCAACAGCTCCGCCATCTGCGTTATCGCTTCTTCTTGGATTTGCGGCCGGGACATGATCCACTCTGCCAGTCGCGAATATTTCGATAGTCCGATCAGGCTCGAGTGTTCATTGGGCATGAGGCCGATCCACAGCCGCCCCATGATGGGGCAGAAGTGATGGCTGCAGGCGCTGCGTACCTTTATGGGGCCGACGATCATCAGCTCATTGAGGGATTCCGCGTTTGGAAACTCGGTGACCGGCGGCGGCGACACATAGCGCCCACGGAACACTTCGGTCAGATACATCTTGGCGACCCGGCGTGCCGTGCCCTGGGTATTGTGATCGCTTTCGGTATCGATCACCAGGCTTTCGAGAATGCCTTTGAACTTGCGCTCAACCTCCGCCAGCAAATCGTCCAGCTCGCCAGGCTCCAGAAACGCCGCGATGTTGTCGTTCGCGTGGAACCGCTTCTTGGCCCGTACCAGGCGCGCACGGATCCTCGCAGAGACAGGTTCGCGCGCGGTCGGTTTCGGAGGCTTCACTCGCTCGCCCATGTCAAGTTTCGCTTGGTAAGGTGACCGGCAACCTAGACCACAATCTCCTCCCCGTCCCATCCGAACAGGCGTCCCGATGGTCCGGGGTCAGGCTGTTGATCACGGACAATCAATGGCGGGATCGACTCGTTGGCGCAAGCACACGCACCATTTGCAGCACGTTGACGGGGTGATGCTCGGTCGCGCCGCCTATACCGATCCTTGTCTCATGGCCGAGGTGGATCGCGCCCTGTTCGGGGCAAGCGAGTCACCGCCCTCGCGGCTCGATGCGCTCGACCGGTTCGAGGAGATGTCCATCTTGGTACCCTGTCGTCGGAGATGTCTCAGCAAGTTCAGCGCCCAGTAACATCTGCCGGGGCTGGCTTGTGCCTCGGCGTCTTCGAAATCAAGGAGGATCTAGGGCGTGACCACAACGACGGCTGAGCAGGCCGCCCGTCCGTGACGGCGGTAACTGTGCGGAAAACCGGAGTCGAAGTACATGGAATCGCCTTCGCCGAGCATCGTGTCGTCGCCGTCAATGTTGACGACGAGTTGACCACTGATGACGAAGATGATCTCCGCGCCCGCGTGTTTGTGCGGCGCTGCTGGTTTTGAGTGCGCTTCAAATTCCGCGTAGTAGGCCTCCATCTTGCGATCGGTCACCGGGAAATCGAGGCTCTCGAAAAAATAGGATGGCGAGTCTTCGTCGGGGCGATCCGGCAGGCGCAACCGATCCTTCTTTCTGACAACCGCGACCGTCGGTCGTTCGCTTGAATCGATGAAGAAATTCTCGAGGCCGACGCCGAAGACCTGCGCGATCCTGAGGAGCGTTGGAAGCGTCGGGATCAGCTGGCCGCGCTCTATCTTCGACAACAGACCCGCTGACAGACCCGTGTGCTCACCGAGCTGCACCAGGCCTAGCTTCCTTTTTGTGCGCAGCGCGCGGATCTTCGGACCGATCCCGTAGCTCCGAAGGCCGACCGCCAGAGTCTCTGACAGCATGGCTCACGTCCTTTTCGACGCCCGATCAAAAAGTCATAGCTATCTTGTATCATAGAGAAAATTTAGTTTCACATAACAAAACTGTGCATAGCATTCAATAACATTTAATTTATGTTCAATCGCACGCGCAGCTGATAGGTCGGGTTGGACCGGAGCCAGCGAGGCAGACCAATATGAGAGGGGGCATTGCGACTGAGCTTTCATCAGCGGAGCGGGGACTTGGAGGCTTCGGTGCGCTGTCGAGAAGCGGCGCAGAAGCGAGCAGAAGCGAAATGAATCGTCGAGTTACGGACAAGAAGGGCTTTTCCATTCCGCTGAATGCGCTTCGCGCTTTCGAGGCGGCGGCGCGGCATATGTCGATCAAGGAGGCGGCGCTCGAACTCAGTCTAACGCCGTCCGCCATCAGCCACCGGCTCCGTATTCTTGAAGTTACACTTGGACGCGAGCTGTTGCGCCGCGTCGGGCCGCGCCTCGAACTCACGGAAGCCGGACAAGCACTTGCACCGGCGCTGACCGCGGGCTTCACCCGAATCATCGATGCGGTGAGCAGCATCCGGCGCGACAATTGAGAGATCACTTGCGACTAAGGAAGTCGTCACCATTAGCCGTTGAAAGGAGAAGGGCACATGCGCAAATTACTGGGCTTGGTCGCGTGTTTGGGGTGTGTGGTCAGCGCATCGGATGCCCGAGCGGACGATACCCACCAAAAACAATCTTATAAGTCGCTCATTGAGCAAGGTTACAAGGTCAAGGCGATCGAAAACGCGGCTCTCGGCGGCAGTCAGGATCATACGGTCGTAACCATGCAAATGGACAAGTTACTTGCAGTCTGCATCTTCGACTGGGAGGCCTGGGAATCTCAGAACGACTCGGCTCTCGGAGACCCAAAAAGCTGCAGTTTTCGGTAAGCACGGTCCGTGGACGCGCGTTCGGGGCCCTTGCGCTGCCCATCGAGATGACGCCTCTGGCGGCGGTAGTGTGGCGGGCGGAAGAGCAACCGGGCGAAGCGGTTAAAACATTTGAAGCTGGGAACACGCAGTTGCGGCGCGCGATCTCGGATCTGACGCCGACATGCTTCAGAGGGCGTCATCCGGCTGACAAAACTTGCAGATGGCAAACCTTTTGCCCCGTGGCCGTATGGAGTGGCATCATGAAAGCGATGATACCGAGAGGATTGCTTTTCGGCGTTTGCGTGCTGCTTGCGATCAGTTACGCCCACGCAAACCCGATTGAAGACTGCAACCAAAGCGCGGACGCCGAGAGGCAGATCGAGGCTTGCACCGAGTTTCTCCAGCAAGACGCGCACGGCTCCAATGCCGCGCTAGCCTATGGGCTTCGCGGCGAGGCTTACAGGGACAAGGGTGACCTCGATCACGCCATTGCCGACTTCAGCCAGGCAATCAAGATCGATAGGGCCTGGCCGCTGAATGATCCCGGGTCGTTCAGGGTCTATGTGAATCGGGGTATCGCCTATCGAGACAAGGGCGATCTCGATGGGGCTATCGCGGATTTCAGCAAGGCCATCGAATTCGAACCGGAATTTGCCGACGCCTTCGTCAACCGCTGCGTTGTCTATGCGGACAAAGGCCAATACGACTTGGCACTCGCCGATTGCACCAAGGCGATCGCGATCAATCCTAAAGACGCCGTCGCCTACAACGATCGCGGCGTCGCCTACGAGAAGAAGGGTGATATCGATGGCGCCCTCGCCGATTACACCAAGGCCATCGAACTCGACCCCAGTTATCGAGACGCCTATGCCAACCGTGCCGTTCTTTATGACCATAAGGGAGACCGGGAACACGCCGTCGGCGACTACCGCCAGGCATTAGCCAAGAATCCCAGCCGCGAGGACCGTCTGGATCTCGAGGCTGCACTAGAGCGCCTCAACTCAGGCCCCTGACGGGCGTTGTCACATTACCGGTTGGCACTCGCAAGACTGTGCAGTGCTGCCCCCCAAGCTGCAGCGGTCACCGCTTGCCATGTCCTCAGCGCTTCGCCGCGTTGAAAGAAATCTCTGGGCTGAACCGGCTGACTTGAAGCGTTGCATGCGTCGCTCTCTCAGCCGGACCGGCAGGTCAGAGTTCTCGGCCCGGTTGTTACTTCGTCCGCCAGTGATGTGTTTGCTTTTCATTCCAAGATCGCTCGGCGCGGCGCCATAGGATGGCAGTTTGTCCGTCACGACCGCGGTTGGAGCAATGCCCTGTGCCTTGAGCAATTTCCGCATCAGTTTTAGTGCGGCCCTCTTGTTTCTTCGGGATTGGACCAGGACATCCAAAACCTCACCGTCACAATCCACGGCGCGCCACAGATACATCATGTTCATGCCATTGATCGAGACGAACACCTCATCAGGATGCCAGCGTGTGTCTGCGGGTGGATGTGATCTCCTGAGCTTTCTGGCATAGGCGACGCCAAACTTTACGGACCAGCGGCGAAAAGTTTCATAGGAGACATCGATGCCACGTTGGGCCAGCAGATCCTCGACATCCCGAAAGCTCAGAGGAAAATCGGAAATACAGCCAGACGGCATGCTGGATGAGCTTCCCGCCAGAAATCATCCGACACGCGATCTGGCTCTATGCCAGGTTCACGCTTTCCTTTCGGGATGTCGGGAAATTGCTGGCCGAGCGAGGTATTGACGCATCCTACGAGACGGTCCGGTGGTGGTTCCTGAAGTTCGGCAGGATCATTACGCGCAAGCTGGGACGAGGACGGCCTCGATATGAGCGCTCGATTGCGAATTCAACATCTTTGCCCTCAGCCCTGGCCCGGCCTAAAGTATTCTAAGCCCATAAGAGAAGAGAGGCTGCCTATCGTGGATTTTCTCAGCGGGATCAGTGGCCGGTTGGTGCGCGTCTCAGAGGTGTGGCGGCGCATTACGTCATGGATCGCGACAAGGAGTGGGACAGAGCCAGCCAAAGACCGGGTGGCGTTTGCCGTAGGAGTGATCGCGCTCGGCGCCAAGATGGCCAAGGCCGACGGCGTCGTCACCATGGACGAGGTCAACGCCTTCAAGGAAGTGTTCAAGGTGCCCGAGGACGAGATGAAACACGTCGCCCACTTGTTCAATCTCGCCAAGCAGAACGTCGCCGGCTACGAGACCTATGCCGAGCGGCTCGCCACCATGTTCAAAGGCAACCGCAAGCTACTCGAGGACGTGCTTGAAGGCTTGTTTCATATCGCCAAGGCGGATGAGGTGCTGCATCCGCGCGAGGAGCAGTTCCTGGCCGGCGTGGCCAAGCGCTTCGGCATGACCGACACGGAGTTCGCTTACATCAAGGCGCGTCACGTCATCGGCGCCAAGCGCAATCCCTACGACGTTTTGGGCGTCAAGTCTTCGGTCAGCAATGAGGAGTTGAAGAGCCATTACCGGAGATTGGTTGCCGAAAATCATCCCGACAAGCTGATCGCGCGCGGCTTGCCGAAGGAGTTCGTCTCTATCGCCACCAAGAAGATCACCGCCATCAATGAAGCCTATGACCAGATTGCGAAGGAGCGCAAATTGCGCATGGCACCTCGATGAAATGGTGATTTCGATCCGCGGCGGCAAATACTGGCTCTGGCGGGCCCAATCTTGAAAGCTGGTTTGCTTTTGGTCGGTCGCTGCTGGCCTCGCTCCACCGATAAAGCCGAAGGTCGGCGTCATTCCCAGAAGGGCCGCTATGCGGACGTCACGCCGTTTTATGCGACTTCAACAGCGCTAACCAAAGCCGTCAGACGGCGCGCATTTAAGCGCGCTTCTTTTTGGGGCGGCGATGGCCGAGCGGGATTCCGAGTGCGTGTGCCTTTTGTCTCACGGAAGCCGGGGTACGCTTAAGCGCTCTGGAAATGGTTGTGACACGGGTTTTGTCTCTTGAGTGCTGTCTGAGTTCTTTCACCTCGCCGCGCGTCCAATCACGACGAACAATACGCTTTCTCCCGGCAGTTGTTTTGGCCACGGCCTCTTCTCCTCATTGATTCGCAAGTTCTGATAGCACAGCTTTCAGCGACTTAGGCGTACCATACCTCGGCGCAATATTGTTGTGGCCGCCTTCGTGCCGGGCTGACTACCCTCGGAAAGGTGGTGGCTTCAATGTCGAAATCCACAAGGCGCCGCATGGAAATTTTAGAGAACTCCACCTTCGGCAACGAACTCAACATTGTCTACATCTGAAAGATGTGAAGAGCGAGAAGGAAACACAGGAGCGGATAGTGAGCTGGGTAAATGTCTTGGCCGCTTTCAACTGCTGGGGCCGCGTCAGAACTCCACTCCCGGTCGATGCCGGTTATCCATGAGAGCTCCGACAATACCAGTGATCAAGCGGATACAGGCGCTCGGTCCAAACCTGATGTGGCAGAGGATCAAGGTGCCTTCTGGACCCCTGACGATGTCGGGGTGGCTTACGACCTATCAGACCGCGACGAAGACCAGTTCTTACCGATTAAAGCGCGGTAGTCCAAGTACTCGTCGGACCGGCTAGATTTTTGATCCCGACATGCCTAGCGCTGATGAGTGCTTGCGAGACCAAGCTAGGTTTGCGCAACTCCCTGCGATGGTTGGGGCAGTTCGCGCTTTGAGCTTGCCCGTCGTCGCATGGCGCGACGCCAGGCAAAGCGCGACAATTTCCTGTTAGCAATTCTTTGAGGGCAAGCTTCGTCCACTCACCAACATACCTCATGACTGCTAGCCTCGGTTTCGCGGGTAATGGTGTGCCACGTACCCGCCGAAAGGAATTTGTCATGATGGGTGTCCGGGAAATTGAAAGCGCTTACCTTCGGGGGGTAATTCAGCAGCGTGGCATCAGCGATCAGCAGGTGTTGAGTCTCCTTATCGTTGAGCGCTATTTCCGTGAGCCAGAACCCACGAATTCAGTAGTCACGTTGATGCTAAGCGCCATCGACCGAGACTACCCCGCCGAGGCCGCGGTCGTTCGTCGGGAGCTTGAATCGGTGAAAGCCGAACCCAAGGCGCAGATAAAGGAAAGCCAAGCCAACGCTGGTGCCAAACACCGCGCCCTTCAGGCACGTCTTACAGCCGCGGGAGGAGCGAGTGCGGCCCCGCATGATGCTTCGCCCACACGTTTGGTTGAGAAGCCGAACCTCTTAGAGGCGAGCAAGCGTTCGCTGGCCCTCGTCCCCATTCCGGTGAGAGTGGAAGAGCAAGGCGCGAATACGTCGTCGGCTGTTGTTCCAAACCCTTTCCAACCAGACAAAGCTGACGATCGCGGTAGCTGTGGAGCTGTCTAAGGTAGCGGAAGCAGTTGTCAGCTAATTCGCAGCAATGCCCGCTTTGGGCCGATGCTGTCGATAAAGTCGGCGACGAGCAGCGCGCGGGCAACAATGGAATCCAGGCGCCGCGTGTTTTGAATCAATGTTGCGCGCCAGACTGCTAATCTTGAATCAATGTTGGTCACTCGCCCCTCGAAAAAAGTTTATCGACAGCGTCGGTCAGTAGCCGACATCACAGCGGTTATAGAGTTGGTCTGCTTCGTGCCGATTGTGTTGAAAAAGTCGGGGGTCTCGCGAGGCAAACGCCGACGGTAGAATAGCGTTTTCCACGGCGGGGATTTTTGGGATCAGGATTCGCGATCAGCTGGGTCGCGGAATGTGCAATCTCCGCAAAGTAGCGGAAGTGCTTACTTGACATGCCTCACCGCGGACGCCGCAGTAAGGGACCCGCCCTGCGATCAGAACACTCTGTTGATTGAAACGGAAAATGCCTGCGTCGTCACCTGCTGCGAGTCGTTGAAATAAGCCGTTCCCACGGTCGTCAGAGGGCCGTTCGAGCTCGTGAACTCCCCGGCATATTTGATCTTATAGTGTGCCGACATGGCGAAGGTGTAGTTGAGATCCAAGGCCCAGCTGCGGCTCAGGAAGTAATTCATGCCGACCTGCCCGGCGCCGCCCCACACCCAGTCTGAACTTGAAAAGCTAATGGGGGTGCCCGTCACATCGAGCTCTGTCCCATTGATGTCGGCAAAGCCGATTCCACCTGCGAATTTAGTTACTGTCCTGAATAACGCGGGGCCGCCCCCGACATAGAAATAGCTGTTCCCGATGGCGCGGCCGATAAACGGCATCAAGGCCATCTCATCGTCGATGCTGACCCGAGAGGATGGGATCGCTACATGGCCCGTAAAGGGAATCGTCGTGTGCCTGCCGAAGGCAAGGGTGAAGGATCCTGTCTGGGGAATAGTCTCTTTTTCGGAAGAGGTTAGATCGAGATGGTTGTAAGCGAATTTGACCCCGCCCAGCCACGGGCTGTCGGTGAACCGCCGGAAATAGCCGGCCTGTGCGTCTAGTGCGAAGGCATCTGCGCTCCTGTCGAAATCGGCTTGAGGTCCTCCGGCGTTTCCGGACGCAACCAATCTCGAGCGAATAAAGATGTCTGAAATTCCGATGCCCTTGAGGTCCTGGTCAACGCCGGCCCAGTTATAGCTTGCACCGAGCCCGACAAAGAAGCCGGCTTGCGGGACGATAAAGCCCTGCGGCGAGGCTTGGTCTTTCGCCAATGCAGAAGTAGAAAAAGCGAGCAAACAGAGTGCGGAGCAGACACCCAATTGATGTATGATAAAGGCGCTCTATGTGAGCATCGCGTAAGCTGCCCCGATCACCAGTGCGATAATGAGTGCTGTCAGCATTGTTTCCCCCCTCCGCTGAAAGATCGATTGCACTCTAGTACCAGTCCCCCACGAGGCTCCTCGAAATTTGCATTTAGAGCTGGCACTCTGCGTCTACGAGTGCTAAAGCCGGTCCATCCTCCACGCCACCAATCCCGAGATGGAATCCCATGAAATTCAGACCTCTGCATGACCGCATCGTTCTTCGCCGCATTGAAGGTGAAGAAAAGACGAAGGGCGGGATCATCATTCCCGATACCGCCAAGGAAAAGCCCCAAGAGGGCGAGGTCATCGCCGTTGGTCCCGGTGCCCGGGACGAAGCAGGCAAGCTCATCCCCATCGATCTCAAGGCGGGCGACCGAGTGTTGTTCGGCAAATGGTCAGGCACGGAAGTGAAGATCGATGGCGAAGAACTCCTCATCATGAAGGAATCAGACGTCATGGGGGTTCTGGAAGGCGCCAAGGCCAGCAGGAAGGCCGCATAGCTTGCCGTAGCCCTCCATCAGTTTAATTTAGGAGAATCAAAATGGCCGCCAAGGACGTCAAATTTTCCACCGACGCGCGCGACAAGATGCTGCGCGGCGTCGATATCCTCGCCAACGCCGTCAGGGTGACGCTTGGGCCGAAAGGCCGGAATGTGGTCCTCGACAAGAGCTACGGCGCGCCACGGGTGACCAAGGACGGCGTCACCGTCGCCAAGGAGATCGAACTCGAGGACAAGTTCGAGAATATGGGCGCGCAGATGCTGCGCGAGGTGGCCTCGAAGACCAGCGACCTCGCCGGCGACGGCACCACCACCGCGACAGTGCTGGCCCAGGCGATCGTGAAGGAAGGGATCAAACTGGTTGCAGCCGGTATGAATCCGATGGATTTGAAGCGTGGCATCGATCTAGCGGTAGGCGAGGTCGTGAAGGACATTGCGCGGCAGGCCAAGAAGGTCAGCGGTTCGGCCGAGATCGCCCAGGTCGGCACGGTCGCCGCGAATGGCGAAAGGGAAATCGGCCAGATGATTGCCAAGGCCATGCAGAAGGTTGGCAATGAGGGCGTGATCACCGTCGAAGAGGCCAAGAGCCTCGAAAGCGAGCTCGAAGTGGTCGAGGGTATGCAGTTCGACCGCGGTTATATCTCCCCCTATTTCATCACCAATGCCGAGAAGATGGTGGCGGAGCTCGAGAGCCCCTACATCCTCATCTACGAGAAGAAACTCTCCGGGCTTCAGGCGCTTCTGCCGCTGCTCGAATTGGTGGTGCAGTCGGGCAAGCCGTTGCTCATCGTCGCCGAGGATGTCGAAGGCGAGGCGCTCGCCACTCTCGTGGTCAACAAGCTGCGCGGAGGGTTGAAGGTCTCGGCCGTGAAGGCCCCGGGATTTGGCGATCGCCGCAAGGCCATGTTGCAGGACATCGCGGTGCTGACGGGTGGTGAGCTGATTTCCGAGGATCTCGGTATCAAGCTCGAGAATGTCACCGTGCAAATGCTCGGGAAGGCCAAGCGGGTGACCATCACCAAGGACGACACGACCATCGTCAGCGGTGGCGGCAAGAAGCCCGATATCGAGGCGCGCATCAGCCAGATCAAGCAGCAGATCGAGGACACCACCTCCGACTACGACAAAGAGAAGCTGCAGGAGCGGCTGGCCAAGCTCGCCGGCGGCGTCGCCGTGATCAAGGTCGGGGGTTCAAGTGAAATTGAAGTGAAGGAAAGAAAAGACCGCGTCGACGATGCGCTGAACGCGACCCGGGCCGCCGTCGAGGAGGGCATTGTGCCCGGCGGTGGGGTCGCTCTGCTCTGGGCGTCGAGGTCGCTGAAGATCAAGGGCGACAACGAGGACCAGGAGGCCGGCATCAACATCATTCGCCGCGCGCTCCAGGCTCCGATTCGCCAGATCGCGGAGAATGCGGGCGTCGAGGGTTCGATCGTGGTCGGCAAGGTGACCGACCGGAAGTCGCCCTCCTTCGGTTACGATGCCCAAACCGGCGAATATGGCGACCTGATCGAGAAGGGCATCATCGACCCGGCCAAGGTCGTGAGGGTTGCCTTACAGGACGCGAGTTCCGTCGCCGGCCTCCTGGTGACAACGGAAGCGATGGTTGCCGAAATGCCGAAGAAGGATTCGGGCTCTCCGGCCATGCCGGGTGGCGGCATGGGTGGCATGGGCGGGATGGATTACTAAGTTCTGGCATCGAGGTCATGAACTGAAAGAATCTCCTGAGGAAAAACCCATGAACCTGATTCAATCAATTTGTTGCTTCCTTTCCCGACGGTGTTCCAGCGGAGTAGCTGAGCCTCAGAAGGCCGACTGGGACGGCCACGATGCAGGCACTGCTCCGCAACCACCAAGCTCCGGCCCCAGTTCAACAAGGTCTCGTCCACAGTGACCGCGACCAAGTCGCTCGCATAAGATCCGGTACCGTCACACTAACACTGGGCGTTGAGCTCGGTGCAACGCTTCAAGTCAGCCGGTTCAGCCAAGAGATTTCTTTCAACACACGCCGCGGTCTACAACACCTTCAACGTCCACCGTCATCTGATATCCCGTCAGACACTTCGCCACTTTCGCGGCGAGACGCTGAGGACATGGCAAGCGGTGACCGCTGCTTGATGGGCATGTTCACCGCAAAGTCTTGCGAGTGCCAACCGGCAATGTGACAACGCCCCCACAACCAACGTTCGGAGCCTCCAAATTTATCGTTAGGGCCAACAAAATTCCGACCCGTGTACGTTTGCCCGCCGATCAGCGCACGGTGGCGGCATTGCCACCGTAGATCCACCCGCTCTCCGAGGTCGCAGGGTGCGTCACCTGCACCCAACGGTGCTTGCGCCCTATAACGCGGAGTTTGGCGCCCTTTGCAACCACGCTGATAACTGGCGCTGACGGCGAAGGTCCTTCACGAAGGTTTACGAAGGCCAAAGGCTTGATCCAATTCGAATCAACACCATCATTCGCGGTTTGCGCGGGGCGCCTAGTTGGCAATGGCACAGGATCTCCGGACGTGGCCTTCGCGGCTTCTGGGTTCGCGAGCCTCTGCTCTACGCCCATTGCCCCGGGCTCTTGGGACCGCTCGTCCCAGACTTGCGTCTCTGCTAGCTCGTTTTTTATTGCGAAGGCGTCGATGTTTGCCTTGGGATCGGCCGTCATCTTGAGGACCGTCTCGGTGTCTGCGATGATGTCGCCGTCGGGCGCGACGAGCTGGATTATAAGTTTGGCCTCGCCACTGGCGGTGTTGCGCAGAACGAGATGCAAATCGCCGATCTCGTCGGGTTTCAAGTTCCATTCTGTCTCGCCATAGGGGTGTCCAGACGACAATGTGGTACCTTGTGGCAGCCCGCTTATGGCGATGATGCTACGGGCGGGCACCCCATCAGTACCGTCGAGCGCAATGGGGAAGGCTACGTCCTCGCCGGCTGTTGCTTCGAGCGTGGCCGGCGCTGAGAGGACTGCGGGCGGAATTGCGGACTGGGCCGCCGGCACAGGGCTTTCGTTAGGCGGAAGCATCACGGGCCTTGACCAAGGCGTGTTAATCACGCCCAGCCAAAAAATAGCTCCGAGGGTCAGGTTTGAAAGCAGCGCGACAAGGATTAGAACCGCGACTAGCGTGCGAATCCCCGACGAAAAGGCAAGTAACGGGCTCAGTGGTGTCTGGTCAGCAACCTGCTGATCGCTGGACGCAGCAACCGCTTGCGCGCCCGGAGCAAAGCGCCGCGCCGCGGTCGGCTCTTCGGCGCTGCGCAAGTGGTGCTTCGTGTCCGCCTTGATGGGTTTCAGGCGCTGCGCTGTCAGCGGCGGTGTGAGTTCCGCCGCAGCTGACAGGTGGCTATTTGCTTTTGTCTTCACGAGGCAATTTGCTTCCGCCTTCAGAACATTGTCCGGAGGACCAAGCTTGAGTTGACCCATGGGACCTCTAACATTCGTCTGTCAATTGCTCTGCTGACCCTTCGATAGCGCGCGGTCCCGCGACTTAGTCGTGAACTCGCCGTTGGAGCCAGGCACCGCCGAGGCGTCACAAGTGATCAGTCCAGAAGACCGAGCACGAGGGAGATTGGCCTCCCTTCTCGACTGTCAGTGACGCTTTTACTGGAGACGCTATTTTACGGTAACGCGCAAAAAGCAGCGCAATCAACCAATAGACGATGGGCCAGCGTGCCTAAGGACACCGCGGCAATTTTCTTCACCAGCGCTGCAACCCCTGTGCTTGTCCTTAACTATGAATACCTCGGTGCGGTTCCCTGCCGAATACAAATTTATCGTCGCGTTGGTCCACGCGGTGGGTGAGAGAAGAAGTGAAAGA
>Ga0315286_10003621_pt1 | contig 14664 bp, 17 predicted proteins | sample YL17G10_0_MG_FD_205038 | JGI IMG/M metagenome (GOLD analysis project Ga0315286, IMG submission 205038) | Sediment microbial communities from Yellowstone Lake, YNP, Wyoming, USA - YL17G10_0 | ecosystem: Environmental > Aquatic > Freshwater > Lake > Sediment | place: USA: Wyoming | collected...
GTCACCGACGCGCGCCGGTGCACCGAAGCTCGTGTGGGACGAGAAGCACGAGCTGTGGAAGGCGAACCCGCTCGCAGACTGGACGAGTGACGACGTCTGGGCCGCCATCCGTGAGCGCGAGCTGCCGTACAACCGGCTGCACGACAGCGGCTACTCGTCGATCGGCTGCACCCATTGCACGCAGCCGGGCGAGGGCCGCGAGGGCCGCTGGTCCGGCGACGACAAGACCGAGTGCGGGCTGCACGTCGACTGATGCAGGCGCCCGTGCACCTCACCCACCTCGACGAGCTCGAGGCGGAGGCGATCCACATCATCCGCGAGGTCGCCGCCGAGCTCGAGCGCCCCGTGCTGCTCTTCTCGGGCGGCAAGGACTCGATCGTGCTGCTGCGCCTCGCCGAGAAGGCGTTCCGCCCCGGCCGCTTCCCGTTCCCGTTGATGCATGTGGACACCGGTCATAACTTCCCCGAGGTGATCGAGTTCAGAGACCGTCGTGTCGCAGAACTCGGGGAGCGGCTCGTCGTCGCCTCAGTGCAGGAGTCGATCGACACGGGGCGCGTCGTCGAGCAGGCCGGGCCCCGAGCCTCGCGCAACCAGCTGCAGACGACCACGCTGCTCGATGCGATGAAGTCGAACCGGTTCGATGCCGCGATCGGCGGCGCCCGCCGTGACGAGGAGCGCTCACGCGCGAAGGAGCGGATCTTCTCGTTCCGGGACGACTTCGGGCAGTGGGATCCCCGTGCGCAGCGGCCCGAGCTGTGGAGCCTGTACAACGGCAAGATCCGCAAGGGCGAACAGGTGCGCGTGTTCCCCATCTCCAACTGGACAGAGCTCGACGTGTGGCAGTACGTCGCCCGCGAGAAGCTGGAGCTGCCCGGGATCTACTACGCGCACGAGCGCGAGGTGTTCGAGCGCGACGGCATGCTCTATGCGGCGAGCGATGTGGTCGAGCGCTACGACCACGAGGTGCCCTTCAGCGAGTGGGTGCGCTTCCGCACCGTCGGCGACATGTCCTGCACGGGCGCGGTGCGCTCGCACGCAGCGACGCTGGAAGGCGTCGTCACGGAGATCGCATCCACCCGCGTCACCGAGCGCGGCGAGACCCGGGCAGACGACCGTGCGTCCGAGGCGGCGATGGAGGATCGCAAGCGTGTCGGATATTTCTGAAGCCGCCGACCTGGCGGAGCTGCTGACAGGCGACGCGGCGTCGGCCGACCTGCTCCGGCTCGTCACCTGTGGCTCGGTCGACGACGGCAAGTCGACCCTGATCGGCCGGTTGCTCTACGACACGAAACAGGTGTTCGTGGATCAGCTGCAGCAGATCGAGGAGACGAGCGAGCGCCGCGGCGACGGCTACGTGAACCTGGCGCTGCTCACCGACGGCCTGCGCGCCGAGCGCGAGCAGGGCATCACGATCGACGTCGCCTACCGCGCGTTCCTGACGCCCCGGCGCCGCTTCCAGCTTGCCGACGCACCCGGTCACGTGCAGTACACGCGCAACATGGTCACGGGCGCCTCGACGGCAGACGTGGCGATCGTGCTGCTCGACGCGCGCAAGGGGGTGATCGAGCAGACGCGCCGGCACACGCTGATCGCCTCTCTGCTCGCCGTCCCGCACCTCGTCTTCGCCGTCAACAAGATGGATCTCGTCGATTTCGACGAGGGACGCTTCCGCGAGATCGAGGCGCAGCTCCAGGAGCTCACACGCGCCCTCGGCGTCCGCGACCAGCTCGCGATCCCGATCGCCGCACTGCACGGCGACAACGTCGTCGAGGACTCGGGCCGGCTGTCGTGGTGGGCCGGCACGACGCTGCTCGAGCACCTGGAGACGATCGAGGTCGCTGGCGACCGCAACGTGCACGACCGCCGCTTTCCGGTGCAGTGGGTGATCCGGCCGATGTCGGCTGCCTTCCACGACTACCGCGGCTACGCGGGGCAGGTGGCGGGCGGAGTCTGGCGTGCGGGTGACGAGGTCGTCGCGCTGCCGTCGGGCCGTCGCACACGCGTCGCCGGCGTCGAGACGGCCGACGGCCCGCTCGAGGCAGCCGTGCCCGGAATGTCGGTCGTGATCCGGCTCGAGGACGATCTCGACCTCCCACGCGGCGACATGCTCGCCGACCCGGATGATCAGCCCGTCGCCGCCCGCGAGCTCGAGGCGACGCTGTGCTGGATGAGCGAGCGCCCGTTGCAGCCGGGCGCACGGCTCGGCGTCAAGCACACGACGCGCAACGTCCGCGCGATCGTGGAGGCGATCGAGGGCATCGTCGATCTGAGCACGCTCGAGGAGCAGCCCGCCGCCGTGATGGCACTGAACGACATCGGCTCGGTACGGCTGCGCCTGTCCGGCCCGCTGATGGTCGACCCGTACACCGCGAACCGCAGCACCGGCTCGTTCATCCTCGTCGACGAGTCCACGAACGACACGGTCGCAGCCGGCATGGTTCGCACCGCACACGCCTGACGCCCGGCGTCGCACGCCCCGCCGCGGGCCGGCTACCTCGAACGCTCGCGGCCGCTCGCACACGGTGGCGACGAGCGTGGAGTCACCGCCGTCCCACCCTGTCCGTAGAATCAGCTCGTGGCCGAGACACCGGAGATCACCGTCCTCCTCGCCGACGACCACGAAGTCGTCCGCGAGGGCCTGCGCCTGGCACTGCTGCGCTCACCACACATCCGTGTCGTCGGCGAGGCTCCCGACGGCGAGACGGCCGTCGCGCTGACCGAGCGCCGCCGGCCCGACGTGATCGTGATGGATCTGCGGATGCCGGTGATGGACGGGATCGAGGCGACCGAGGAGATCATGCGGCGCGTACCCGATGCGAAGGTCCTCATTTTCACCGCCTACTCGGAACGGGCGCTGCTCCAGCGTGGGCTCGAGTCCGGCGCCCGAGGCTACATCCTCAAGGAAGCACCACACGAAACCCTCCTGCGCGCGATCGAGAAGGTGGCAGCCGGTGAGACGTTCATCGACCCGGCGCTGATGGCGTCGATGACGATCGGCAAGAACGGCACCGACGTACTCACGCAACGCGAGCGCGAGATCCTGCAGTTGCTCGCCGACGGCATGTCGAACGCCGACGTGGCCGGGCAGCTCTTCATCTCCCAGGAGACGGTGAAGAGCCACGTGCGGCACATCCTCACGAAGCTCGAGGCGGACACCCGCACGCAGGCGGTCGCCATCGCGCTCCGTGAGGCGATGATCGATTGAGCGCCTCCGACGGCGACCGTGCTCTCACCGAGCGCCTGCGTGCAGAGCGTGACGAGCGACGGCGTCTCGCAGAGCACATCCACGACGGCCCGGTGCAGCACGTCGCGGCGATCGCGCAGATGCTCGATGCCGCGGTCCACGCGCTCGACGAGGACGATCCAACGGCGGGCCGCGCGATGGTGGCGCGCGCGCTCGAGGTGACGAGAGAGGCGAGCGGAGACCTGCGCGAGATCGTCAGTGGGATCGAGCCGGCTGCGCTGCGGGAGCAGGGCTTCGCCGCCGCGGTGGGCGAGCTGATGGGCCGGCTCGCAGCGCGGCGCGGCGTCGCGATCGAGCTCGACGTGGCCGGCGGCGACCGGCTCGGCGAAGGCGCGCAGTCCGGTCTCTACCAGATCGTGCGGGAGGCACTCGACCAGGCCGTCCGTCGCGGCGCCCCGTCACTCCTGCGGGTGTCGCTCGTGGAGTCCTCGGAGGGCGTCGAGCTCACGGTGCACGACGACGGCGGGCAGGAGCGCCGCCAGGCCGTGCTCGACGGCCTCGCGGAGCGGGCGCAGGAGCTGAACGGCACGTTCGCTGCGACGCGAGGCCACCCGGGCACGACGATCCGCGTCACCCTGCCTCCGTCGGCTGCGCGCCTGTAGCTGTCTCCGACGCGCGGGAGCCCGCCCGGGCGGCTCACGGCGCGTACGCGGCTCCGGGGACGGCGAGCCGCGATCCGCGGCCCCAGGCGGAACCACGCCGTGACTTCAGGGGTCTAGAGGCTCGTTCTGAACGTTGTGCTCGGTGGCGTACTGCTCGACGAGCGGGTTGACCGCGTCGGCGCCCTGGGGGAAGGCGTAGTTGATCTTCACGAAGGGCTCCCACTTGTCGGGGAGGGCGTCTTCCGGGAAGATCGCCTCGACGGGGCACTCGGGCTCACAGGCGCCGCAGTCGATGCATTCCTCCGGGTCGATCACGAGCATCCGGTCGAACTCGTGGATGCAATCGACGGGGCAGACGTCGACGCACGAGCGGTCTTTGATGTCGATGCAGGGCTCGGCAATGATGTACGTCATCGTGCGGGTGAGTCTACCGGGAGGTCCCGGCGGGCTTCCCCGGGAACCGTCAACCGTCCGAGAGCTCTGCGACGAGGTCGGCCGCGCGTTCGACGAGTGCCGACTTGACGATCACCCGGTCGAACCCCGCGGCGTGTCCGGCCCGCAGGCCTGCGGTGTCGGTGTGGTTCGTGTAGCCGAGGATGGGGATGTCAGGCCAGGCGTCGGCGACGTCCTGGGGCTCGACGCGAGCGATGTCGCAGATGACGAGGTCGGGCGGTTGCACGGAGTCGCTCGTCACGAGCCGGTGCGCGGGAAGGAGCGCGTCGAGCTTCCCCCGGAAGTAGAGGTCGACCCCCACGAGCAGGATCGTCGTCATCGGTCGAACCTAGCAGGCCCGAAGGATGTCGTGACGCTGTCGGCGTGCGGCTCACGAGGGTCCGTTCGCGTGACGGATGCCCGTCGCACGCTAGAAGAACGGTTCGATTCCGACCCACTCGAGGAAGCGGTTGAGGTAGATGCGCAGGACGTAGAAGCGCTCGAAGAACAGCAGCAGGCCGAGCGCGACCATGATCGCGCCGCTGACGAACTGGATCGCGGTGTAGTGGTTGCGCAGCCAGCGAAACGCGCCCATGGCGCGCGTGAACAGGGCGCCGGCCAGCACGAACGGGATCGCGAGCCCGATCGAGTAGACGGCGAGCAGGAGCGCCCCCTGCGCCACGGTGTCCGAGGAGCCGGCCAGCACGAGGATCGCCGCGAGCACGGGCCCGATGCACGGCGCAGCACAGATGGCGAACGCGCCTCCGAGCATGAGTCGCGAGCCGCGGCTGCGTGCGCCCTGCACGAGGCCGGCTCCGACGAGCCGTTCGGGCCACGGCAGCAGTCCCATGAACGCGAGCCCGAACACGACGAGCGCGAAGCCGGCGATCTGCTCGAGGAGGAACTGATCGCTGAAGAGCCTGCCGCCGACGAGCTGAGCGCCGATCCCGAGCAGCACGAACACCGCTGTGAAACCGAGCACAAACGGGACGCTGGCTGCAACGACCCGCCGGGCGGAGCCAGGCTCCCCGAGACGGTCGGCCTCGACGGCCGAGACAGCCGACAGGTACCCGGGCACGAGCGGCAGCACGCACGGCGCCAGGAACGAGATGAAGCCGGCGAGCAGGGCGACGGGGAGCTCGGTCAGGCTCACAGCGGCATCATTCCTCGAAGCGCGCGAGCTCCGTGTCCACGAGGCGCTCCAGGTCGGGGTCGAGCGGCTGCGGCTCGCTCTCGTCGTGGCCCCGCCGGCTCCAGGTCCAGGCGAGCGCGGCGACGGCGACGGCACCGACCGCGAGGCCGCCGATCGGCAGCAGCCAGGCGAGCAGGTCGAATCCCCGCTTCGGAGGCTCTGCGAGCACGGCGGGGCCGAACTGGTCGACGAGCTGCGCCTTGATCTGCGCTGCGGTGTCGCCGGCGGCGATCCGCTCGCGGATGTACGCCTTCATCCTGCTCGCGATCGGCGAATTGGACTGGTCGAGGGTCGTCTTGCAGGTGGGGCAAACGATCTCCGCCTCGAGGTCGGCCGGATTGGGCCGGCCACCGCCGAGCGCGGGAGCCGCGCCGAGAAGCACCACTGCCAGGACGGCGAGGGCGGTGAGCCTCACGGCGTGCCGAGAGCGAGCTTGACGCCGCGGTCGTACGCCTCCCGGTTACGGTCGATGTCGACTCCGCCGACGATGCGCTCTCCGACGAGCCTGCCCTGCCGGTCGACGAAGAACGTCTCCGGGAAGCCTGTCACGCCCCACTTGCCGAGCGTCGAGCCCTTTCCGTCGTAGACGATCGGATAGGTGAGCCCGAACCGCTTCGTGAACCGCTTCGCATCCTGCCGGAAGTCCTGCGCGTCGACACCGACGACGACGAGCCCTTGCTCACGGTACTTCTCGTAGGTCTTCTGCAGAAAGGGCACCTCGTCCTTGCACGGGATGCACCACGACGCCCAGAAGTTGACGACGAGCGCTTTGCCCCGCAGCGACTCGAGCGAGAGGTCGCCGGTCGTGTCGATCCGCGGCAGCGTGAACGCCGGCGCGGCGGGGCTGTCGCCCTGCTCGAGCGCGGCGGCGGCACCGCCGTCGCCGCCCCACACGACCTTCCAGGCCAGCAGGCCGAGCAGCGACGCGACCATCAGAAGCGCGAGCGCCTGGCCGACGGTCTTCGCGCGGCCGGTCATGCAGCGACGATGAACACCGGGGTGCCGATGTCGACCTTGCCGAACAGCCACTCGACCTCGGGAATCAGCATGCGGATGCACCCGTGCGATGCTGAGTAGCCGATCGAGGAGGCGTCGGGCGTGCCGTGAATGCCGACGTACGGTGAAGAGATGCCCATCCAGCGGGTGCCGAGCGGATTGCCGGGGCCCGGAGGAACGGGCTCCTTGCCCTTCGCCCAGGCGGAGGTCGTCGGCGGGTACCACCAGGGGTTCAGCTGCTTGTTGATTACTTCGAACTTTCCCAGCGGCGTCGGGTACTCGGAGCGCCCCGTGGCAACCCTGAACGCACGGATCAGCTTCGGAGTGCTGGCCACCTTGTAGAGCAGCAGCCTGTTGGAGCCCCGCTCGATCACGATCGCCTCGCCGAGATCGTTCGACGTCACCTTGGGCATGATCTCTTCGAAGTCGAGGTGGACTGGCGCACGCTCATGCGTCTTCAGCTGCTTCACGATCGCGCGCGTCGCTATCACCTCCCTGAGGCGGCGGCCGGGTACGTCTCTGGTCGCGAACGGCTTCAGGTTGTTGATCTTGAGCTGCGCATCGACAGCCTCGCGGCGATACTCCTTCGCGAGGCGCGCGACGAGGCGCTCTGCCCTGGCCTGTGGAGCGTCCACCTGCAACGGGACGATGAACCCTGGGCGCTTGACACGCAGCGCCAGCCCGATCGCCTCGGTCAGATGCGCGGTGGCGCCGAGCTCCTGAGGTGTGGCGACGACCCTGGTGGAACGTCCGATCACGAGCGTCAGCGGCCTCGCGAAGCGCTGCTGCACGATCGTTCTGGCCTCTGCGGCGGTCAGGCCCCCGACCAGGGTGCCGCCAACGGTCACGCCCGGGGCGATCAGCTTCGGTCCCTTGACGGGCTTCGGCACGGGCTTCAACACGGGCTTCGGCTTCGGCTTCGGCTTCGGGGTGGGCTTCGGCGCGGGCTTCGGCTTCGGCTTCGGGGTGGGCAGAGGCACGGTTCGGGGCGGCGTGGTCGGCGCCGTGGTGGTGGTGCCGCCCGTGGTCGGCCCGGTAGAGGTCGTTGCGCCCGTCGTCCCGCCTGTGGGAGTCGTCGTGTCCGTCGGACTGGTCGGGATGGTGCCGGTACCATCGTCGGCACCCGCCCCGGGGGCGGCCGCAAGCAGGACCGCGCTGGCGAGGCCGGCGATACCGCATGCGAAGATTGCGGCGATCTGTGCCCCGCGGTTCACGTTGTCAGTGTAGCCAGGAAGATGCGGGGGTCGTTGGTGATTACCCCGTCGACCCCGGCCTCGACGACGCGGGCGAGGTCGGCGGGCTCGTCCACCGTCCAGGCGAGCACCGGGACGCCCTGAGCGTGGGCGCGCCGGACGGAAGCGGGGGTAACGAGGCGGTGCTGGAGCATCACCGCGCTCGCCCCCGCGCGCCGCACGAGCCGCGTCAGCCGGAACGGGACGGAGGCGCGCAGCGACGTCAGGCCGAGTGCGACGACCGGCCACAGATAGGGCTTACGGGAGATCGAGAGCCTGTCCTCCGGGTAGGTCAATCCGATCCGGACGAGGGGGGCGTGGCGCGCGACGGCGGTCAGGCTCGGCACGTGGAAGGCGCTCACGACGGTGCGATGCTCGAGACCGTGCCGCGTGATCGCGCCGGCGAGCTCGTCGAGGCGCGTGGTCAGCTTGAGGTCGATGTGGAGCCCCACGTGCGGTGCCTCGTCGACGAAGAACGCCAGTGCGTCTGCGAGGGTCGGCAGCTCCGGGGCGACCTCGCGCAGTTCCTCGAGGGAGCGGTCGCGCACGCGGCCACTGGCGGCGCCGTGGCTGACCTCTTCGAGATGATCGGAGTGAGCGAGCACGAGTGGTCCGCGCGGCAGGTCGAGCACGTCGAACTCGATCAGGTCGACCTGCAGATCGACCGCGGCACGGAACGAGCGCAGCGTGTTTTCCGGCGCGAGCGTGGCCGCGCCGCGGTGACCGATCCGCAGCACGCCGCTGCCGGGCTGTCGGTGGAGATCGATCATCGCCCGGGGCCCGGTGCGCTTTGCCCACACACCCGCCGAAGCCACCACCAGCAGAGCCCACCGAGGACGAGCGCCTGCCCGAGTGTGATCGCGGCCGCGAACTGGGCTCCGAGCAGGCCACGCGGAACTGCGATCGTCGCAGCCCCTGTACGCCCCGCCACTCGCCCCCGGGCCCCGGGCTCGACGGCGGCCGGGGCCATCAGAAGCCGAACAGCCTGGCGACCTCGCGCCACGTCGTCAGAGCTATGAAGACGGAGATCGCAGCCAGCAGGACGAAAACGAACCAGAAGCGCACACTCGCACGGCGCTGGCGCTGGCGGTGCTCGACACGTGCGCGGCGGCGCGCACGGTGGAACCTGTAGGCCCGTTGAACCGCCGTCGGATCGACCGGGGCACTGTCGTCTGCGGAAGCCTGCTCGAGTTGCTCGGGCACACGTGCAGTGTAAGCGCGTGACTCCAGCCGCCGACATGCTCATACTGTGGGCTCAATGGCGCTTCCGAACTCACACGGGCGCACCGAGCTCGATCGCGGCCTTCTCGGTGTCGGCGACCGGCTCGGCCTGCTGGCAGGACTCGTGCTCGCCGTGTCCGCATTCACGGGCTGGTACACCGGGCCGGGCCAGGGGGTGACCGTGTCGGTGATGGGTTGGAATGCCGGCACGCTCGGCAAGCTCGTATTCGCGATCGGCATGCTCGTCGTGCTGGTGGTCGCGCTGCGAGAGATCGGCGTCGACCTGCCGGCGACCGTACCGCAGAGCCTCGTCACGATCGCGCTCGGCTCGCTCGCGACGATCTTCGTGCTCGTCCGTGTGTTCGTGATTCCCGACGATTTCTTCTTCGCAGGACGCGGCATCGGCATCTGGATCAGTCTCGCCGCCGCCATCGGCGTCATCGTCGCCGGGCTCCTGCAGGCGTCCGAAGAGCTGTAGCGCCCGGAAGGGCCACCGGGCCGGGCTCCTGGCCCGCCGTCCCGAAACGTTGCACGCGGCCGCCGAGAACAACCCGAGTCTCAAGTGAAGCGTCTGGAGCTGCCGCACTAGGGTGTCGTCGCCGGACGCTGCGGCAGCGGCTCGAGTGTGCGAACAGACGTCTGCGTGACCCCGGGCGCCGGCCCGTCGCCGAGCGCTCGGCCGAGCGCGATCCCCACCGCGAGCACGAGCACGAACGCGAGGGCGACCAGCAGGCGACGCGGCCATGGGCTCCGTCTCGGGGCCTGACGACGGCGACGCCGTTCGGGCGTGCTCACGGCCTGTAGTCCAGCGCGCCGCGCGCATAGATGTGAAAGGCCGCGTCACCGACGACTGCGAGCGAACGGGCCCACCCGGGGGCGGCTGCACGCTCCTCGACCGCCTGGCGTACCCATCTCTCCGACGTCGCGTACGCCTGGGCGAGCCCGGCAAGCGTATAGGTGCCACCGACGCGGCGACGCAGCTCGTCGGTCACCACGTCGACCTGGGAGTGCAGGCGGTCGGCCTGCACCGGGTCGCGGGCGGCGGACATGAAGCGGCGGTGGCCGTCCTCCCAGTCGCGGCGGGCACTCTCGACGTCGACGCTCACGCTAGACGGCGATCGAGCAGCATCGGTCGCGGGGCCAACGGTCGGGCAACTCGCCGAGCACTCCTTCGCCGACGAGGTGCCCGGGATGCACGAGTGCGTACGCGACGTGAGCGTGCAGGCACTTGAGTTGCGAGGGGTTGCGGGAGCCGCCGATGCCGGAGCCCAGAGAGGCGCCGCCGTCGGCACCCGTGCGGCCGCCCGCGAGCTCACGCCGGACCGTACGCTGTTCGGCTGTGGCCCGCTCGAGGGCTCCGGCGAGCGCCGGGTCGGCAGCCACTGCCGCGCTCCAGCGCTCGACGCCGCCGGCGGCCTCGACTCGCGAGACGGCGGCGATCAGATGCCGGCAGGTGAGGTAGTACGTCGTGGGGAACGGCGCACCCCTGGCGTCGTACGGATCCTGCTCGGTGACCGCCGGCATTCCCCACGGGCAGCGCACGGCGACCCGGCGGAACGCACGCGGGGCCCTGCCGAGCTGACGGGCAACGGCCGCGCGGTCGTTCACCGGAAGGTAGGGCGGGCTTTCCTCGCCGGGGGTGTCGCTCATCGAATGAACACCGTACCGCCGGCGTCCATGCGACGAGGCGGCTCGGCGCAGGAGGCCGGATCACGAGGAGCGGTGGCGGCGGCTCTACTTCTCGACGGTCGTGGAGTGAAGCTGCCGCCACTCGGGGATGCCCTTGACGATGAAGAGCCGCTCGCCGGGTCGCACGTATCCGATCCGCCGGGCCTCGCGGCCGAGTGCGCTGGCGCTCTCCGAGATGAGGAGGCGTTTCTGCAGTCGTGCGTTCGCGGCCCGCAACTCGACGACCTCGGAGCGCCGGTCCGAGAGTTGCCGGTGCGTCTCCGCGTAGCTGGCGAGCGGGCGATAGTAGAGGAACCCCATCACAGCGACGATCACGATCGGAACGAGGAACGGCAGCCGGCGCCGCGTTCGCGTCGTTCTCTTCGCTCGTGCGCCCTTGCGAGGCGGTTCCCCCTTGCGTGCCACGCCGACAGTTTCGCCGTCGCACCTGCGCGACCTGCAAGAGCACTGAAACGCAGCGGCCGGTGGCGTCAGGCGATGTCGACCTTGATCACGTTTGTAGACCCGGGGATGTTCACGGCGGTCCCGGCGGTGATCACGATGCGGTCGCCTGCTTCGACGATGCCGTTCGAGCGGGCGACCTGGATCGATCGCACCCAGAGGTCCTCGACGTCGTCGGTCTCCGGGATCTCGAGTGGGGTGACGCCCCACTCGAGCGCCATGTGGCGGAGTGCATGCGGGTCGTGGGTGATCGCGACGATCGGCCGCCGGGGCCGCAGGCGTGCGACGGCGGAGGCAGTGCCTCCGGTGAACGTCGGTACGAGGATCGCCTTCGCTGAGAGCGCCTCCGCGATGTCGCAGGCGGCGTTCGACATCGCCTGGCCGATCGTCGGCTCGTCGTCTGCGTGGGGAATCTCGTGCCGGTAGTCGAGGCTGGGCTCGACGGCCGTCGCAATCCGGTCCATGACCTCAACGGACTCGACGGGGAACTCGCCTGCTGCGGTCTCGGCCGAGAGCATGATCGCGGAGGTGCCGTCGAGGATCGCATTCGCGATGTCGGAGGCCTCGGCACGCGTCGGTTCGGACTGGTGGATCATCGACTCGAGCATCTGGGTGGCGGTGATCACGGGCTTGCCACGGTCGAGCGACCTCGTGATGATCCGCTTCTGCAGGAGCGGCACGTCGGCGGCACCGATCTCGACGCCGAGGTCGCCGCGGGCGACCATGACCGCGTGGGTCTCGGCGAGGATCTCTTCGAGCGACGCGATCGCCTCCGCCTTCTCGATCTTGGCGATCACGTGCGCCCGCGACTCACGGGCCTCGATCAGCGTCCGCAGCGCACGCACGTCGGAGGCGGAGCGCACGAACGAGAGGGCCACGAAATCGACGTCGAGCTCCAGCGCGAACTCCAGGTCGACGAGATCCTTGCGGGTCAGCGACGGGATCGGGAGCGGGATACCGGGCAGGTTCACGCCCTTGTGGGACGAGACCTCGCCGCCGGAGGTCACCTCACAGCGCGCACGACCACGTTCGATCGCCTCGACGCGGAGCCTCACGCGCCCGTCGTCGATGAGCACGTCGTTGCCGGGCTTGAGCACGGAGCCGAGCACGGCCGGGCTGACCGGAAGGTCGCCCTCGCGGGCGGCGTCCTCGCCGGCGATCACGACGGTCGAGCCTCGCTCGAGACGGATGGGCGCAGGGAGATCGCCGATGCGGAGCTTCGGGCCCTGGAGGTCGGCGATCAATGCGATCGGACGGCAGGCGGCCCTCTCGGCGTCGCGGACGAGCTGCGCGCGGCGGGCGTGATCGTCGTGGGTGCCGTGCGACATGTTCAGCCGAGCGCCGTCCATGCCGGCCGCGATGAGCGCCTCGATCGTTGCGGACGTCGATGACGCCGGGCCGATCGTGGCGATGATCTTCGTTCTGCGGACGTGCCTGCCCTCGGCAGTCACGCTACCCCCGCCCACGCGGGAACGCGCTCCACCCGGCGAACACAGCCTGCTCCCCGAGCTGCTCCTCGATCCGCAGAAGCTGGTTGTACTTCGCCGTGCGGTCGGACCGTGCCGGTGCGCCTGTCTTGATCTGGCCGGAGTTCGTCGCCACCGCGAGATCCGCGATCGTCGCGTCCTCCGTCTCGCCGGAGCGGTGGGAGATGATCGTTGCGTAGCCGCTCCGCTGGGCGAGGTCGATCGTGTCGAGCGTCTCGGTGAGCGAGCCGATCTGGTTGACCTTGACGAGGATCGCGTTTCCGATCTTCTCGGCGATGCCGCGGCGCAGGAACTCGACGTTCGTGACGAAGAGGTCGTCTCCGACCAGCTGGATGCGGCTGCCGAGCCGGTCGGTGAGCGTCTGCCAAGCCGGCCAGTCGTTCTCGGCGAGACCGTCCTCGACCGAGACGACCGGGAAACGGTCGGCGAGGTCGGCCCACAGGTCGATCATGCCGTTGCCGTCGAGCGTGCCTCCGTGCCGTTCGAGCACGTAGGCACCGTCGCGGTAGAGCTCGCTCGCGGCCGGATCGAGCGCGATTGCGATGTTCTCCCGGTGTCCTGCGCGCTCGGCGGCTTCGAGGATCGCCTCGCACACGTCATAGGCGGAGGCGAGATCGGGTGCGAAGCCGCCCTCGTCGCCGACGCTCGTGGACAGGCCGCGTTCCTGCAGCAGCGCTTTCAGGGCGTGGTAGGTCTCGACGCCGATCCGTAGCGCCTCGGAGAACGTCTCGGCGCCGGCGGGAACCAGCATGAACTCCTGGAAGTCGAGCGAGTTCCGGGCGTGGGCGCCGCCGTTGACGACGTTCATCAGCGGCACGGGCAGCACGTGGGCATTGGTGCCGCCGATCCAGCGGAAGAGCGGCACCCCCGCGTCGTCGGCGGCGGCTTTCGCGGCGGCCAGCGAGACGCCAAGGATCGCATTGGCGCCGAGCCGTGACTTCGTCGGTGTGCCGTCCAGGTCGATCATGGCGAGGTCGAGGGCGCGTTGATCACGAGCGTCGAGCCCGGTGACGCGGTCTGCGAGCTCGCCGTTGACGTGGGCGACGGCGCGCGACACTCCCTTGCCGAGCCATGCGTCGGCACCGTCACGAAGCTCGACTGCCTCGTGTTCGCCGGTGGATGCGCCCGACGGCACAGCCGCCACGCCGAATGCACCCGAGTCGAGGCCGACCTCGACCTCGACGGTGGGGTTGCCGCGCGAGTCGAGAACCTGCCTTCCGTGGACGTGGACGATCGAGCTCATCGACTGGCCTCCCGTGTCTCTTTCATGACTCCGTTGGGGCGACGTGCACGCCTTGCCCGCTCACTCACAATACGTGGAGACCGGCGGAACAGGCCCGGCCAGCGACAGACGGCGGCTGGGGCGGGCGTCACGGGCGCTCGGCCGTTAGGGCTGCTCCAGGCGCCGCCGGGCCTCGAGGTACCAACCCTCCTGGGCGTCGAGGCCGAGCTCGGTCCAGGTCTCGCCGGCGTCGGCGGCAAGCTGCTCGGCGAGCTCGACGCGCTCGACGAACCGCCGCGTCGTCGCTCGCAGCGCGAGCTCCGGGTCGACGTTGAGCTTGCGCGCAGCGTTGACGATCGTGAACAGCGTGTCGCCGACCTCGTGGAAGACCGCTGCATCCGGTTCGCTCTCCGGCGCCGGCGCGCCGGCGTCGGTGACGGCTTCCTCGAGCTCTCCAACCTCCTCGTGGATCTTCGCGAACGGGCCCGTGAGATCCGGCCAGTCGAAACCGACGGCCGCCGCGCGACGTTGCACCTTCCTGGCCCTGAGCAGGGAAGGTAGCGCCTCGGGAACGTCGTGGAAGACTCCCTCCCGTCCCTCTTGCTCGGTCTTGATCGCCTCCCACCGCCGGCGGACGTGGCCGGGTGTGTCTGCTCGGGCGTCGCCGAAGACGTGCGGATGCCGCCGCACGAGCTTCGCGTGCACGTTACGAGCGACCGTCTCGAGGTCACCCTCGCCCTGTTCCTCCAGGAGCAGGGCGAGGAAGTAGGTCTGGAAAAGCAGGTCGCCGAGCTCGTCGAGGAGCTTGGCGCCGTCCCCGGCGATCGCGGCATCGGCGACCTCGTAGGCCTCCTCGACGGTGTGCGGGACGATCGTGCGCACCGTCTGCTCGCGATCCCAGGAGCA
>Ga0315286_10003622_pt1 | contig 14663 bp, 7 predicted proteins | sample YL17G10_0_MG_FD_205038 | JGI IMG/M metagenome (GOLD analysis project Ga0315286, IMG submission 205038) | Sediment microbial communities from Yellowstone Lake, YNP, Wyoming, USA - YL17G10_0 | ecosystem: Environmental > Aquatic > Freshwater > Lake > Sediment | place: USA: Wyoming | collected...
GCCAAGGCTGGTACGCAATATGGCCGGCCGATTTCCCATTCACGACCACTTCCGCCACGCTGCCGTACCACTTGGGCACTTCGACCACATACTGCCCGGCGGGCCGGGAGACGCTGAACTTGCGGCTGTAGGAGACCCCGGCGGAATAGAGCGGGTAGCCCTGGCCCTTCCAACTGCCGAGATCGAGAGCCGGCTTCGATCCGCCAACGATGACAAACCCGGACTCGACGGCCTTGAGCTTGAACGTGCCGAGGACATAGGCCGATTCCAACTCGTGGTAAATCGTGAAAGGCGACGCCTTGATCGTCACGGCGTTCTCGCCGATCTTCGCCGCTTTCGTGATGTCGATTCGCCCGAATGCCTTGTCCAGCCACCACGCGCCCTTCTTCGACGAGACCTTCTTGCCGTTGCAGGTGATCGTGTACAGGTCGGGCCTCTCGATGACAATCGAGAGCCGTTCGGGCAGACGCTCCTCGACGGTGAACCGATACGTGGCCTCGAAACCGCTGTCGGGGCCGAACTTCTTGGCGATCAGCTCATCCTTGAACTGGACGGAGCTGTCCCACGGATTGCGCGGCATGCCGTTCTCCACGAAGGCGAATTGGGACGCCCGGTAGAAGTAGATGCCCTTCTTCGTCTCGCCACCCGCCGTGACATCGACGTAATCCAGCGTCAGTACGTTCTCCCCAAGGGGGGCAATCGCAAGATCGCCCTTGGCCTCGATGACATTGGTCTTATGCGCGGGCCGTTTCTCAGGGGCCTGAGCCTTCTTGGACAGAAACAGCAATTGACTGCCGCACGGCGGAATCGCGAAGGTAGCCCTCACGCCGGCAGCGGCTTTCTCGAAAGCATAGGCGGATGTTTTGCCCGTGCGCGGGTCCCACTGCTCGATGCTCCGCGCTGTCGAGGTGATCTTACCCGCCGACGGGGCATTGATGCTCGTATTGATGAGCAGAACGAATTCGCCATCCGCGACCACCCGCCTGTGGTGAAACAGGTTCCCCTTGTCGCCGCTCTCGCGCTCGATGGCGAACCCGCCTTCCGTGCGAGTCACGAGCATGGCCGGGACTTCCGATGCCTCTACCCGTTTCCACCCCGGCAGCTTCGATGCGGTCTCGGCGCGATCCGACGGACGCCCATCCACCCGGGCGGGGGCGTCGCCGCAACAGAGGACCACGCCTTGGGCTTTGAGATAAGCATCGAGCAGGTCCATCGTCTGGCGGTTGAGATTTTCCGTCAGAGGCGGCAACACCACCGTGTCATACGACGCCTGTCCGACTTTGAGGTTCGGGCCTTGCGTCGAGCCGTGGCGGGCGAGGATGTCCTCGCAGCCGATGTCGTATTCCACTTGCGCCCGCTCCAAGGCCACCAGCAACGCCTGGAAGCGGTCGCCGATGTCCTTTTGTTTCGGGTCGCCCTGGTACATCCAGGCCGCGGTCGTCGGCTCGATCACAAGGACCCGGTTGACCTGGCGGCCCTGGGACATGATCAGCGACAGCCTCGTGAAATAGGACGCCATTACGTGGTAGTCCTTCCACCAGGGCTCGTGATAGGAGAACGACTGCGGATGGTCGCGTTTGCGGGCCCCCCGGATCGTGACATACGAGAGGTGCTCGTCGAGCGTGTTGACGCCCAGGACGTAGATCCAGTCGCCGATTCGCTTCATATCCTCGAAGCGCAGGTCCCATCCGCCCGCGCCGTAAGCCTCGCACAGAGTCCGCGCCGCTCCGAGCTGGTTGGCCACGCTGGACAGCTCCTTGACGGCCCGCACGTTGCCGAACTGGGCGTGCGTGCCCTCATCATACTGGTTCATGAGGATGTCGATTGAGGGCCTCTGGTGCCAGGCATACATCGCCATGTTGTCGGGCGACATGAGGGAGTTCGGCCACTCATGCTCCCAGTAGTGGCCGGTGAATTCGATGCCGTGCTTGGCACAGTAATCGTGGTAGGGCTTGGCCCAGCGGTCGATGAACAGATCGAGCAGGACCTGGAGGTAGTCGTGCCGGACCTGCTTCCAGTCGCCCACCGGCCTGACGAGGCTGGGCAGGTTGACGATCAGATCGTAGTTCCACCGCTTCTGAAACACCTCGGGCAAGTCATCCGCCCACGGCAGCCCGCCCGCCGGCAGAATTTCCGGCTCATCGGTGAAGACGCCGGGCACCCGTTTGCCGTACTGCTCGCCGATGTTGCGTGTGTACGCGTCCATCGTGATCGCCAGGAATTTCTCCGTCACGCCTCGCGTCAAGAGGTTGACGTAGAACTTGCCCCCATGCCAGGGTGACGTGGCGGCCCAGCGCAGCGTCGCAACCATGTACTTGCCTTCCGCAAGCGGCTCCCCCGCCTTCGCCTGCTTCGTGACGTTCTCGAAGCCGTCCTGCGTGGGCCGGAGCACCGCCACGCAGTTCTCATCGAGCTTGAGCGGCGACTGTTGCTCCTTGATCTCCAACCCCTTGCCGCGGGATTCCGGCATCGCATCCGGCACAAACCCGCCGGCGAAGCCTGAGGGATATGAGTTCTCATCGTAGATCCACACGTTCATGTCGAGCCGCTCGGCTTCTTTCAGAGCGACCTTCCACAGCCGGAACCAGTCCTCGGACAGATAGGGCGTCATCAGGCCGGGCCGGGGATGCACGAACACCTGCTTGACGTTCTGTCCGGCCAGATCGCGCAGAGTGTCGATCACCTGCTGTTCCGTGAGCATGTCGTTCCAGACCCACAGCGGGGCCGAACTGTACTGGCGGGGCGGGTTGGCAAACTGGCTCCGCAGACTCGTCGAGTCCACGGCCTTCAGCGGCAGCACAAAGGCTCCGCAGCACACCGCCGCAAGGACAGCCAACAGACCCATGGGCGAACGAAAGAGAGATGATGATCTTGGTGAAACGTATCGGCACATGGCAAGTCACCTCCGGCAATAAGCCAATTCGTAGGGTGGGGTCTTACCCCACGCGTCCTGGGCGCATCGACCGGGCCAACGCGTGGGTTGAGAACCCACCCTACGCGAAGAATGATAAGAGGGCCTCGACGAAATTGCAAGGACGCGGCTGGTGTCAGCGGGTCTTACGACCCCGGTGGTGTCTCTGCGAGCGATTGCGGCGGGAGTTCTGCTGTTGGGTTTGCCCGGGCACTTTGGCGATGAGCGGATGGGCCGGCGCCAGGTCGAGCTGTCCGGCGGCGGGATGGACATCGACGATCCGCACCCGCAGGGTCTGGGCCAATCGCAGGATCGCCCCGGTGTAGCGGCCCACCAGGCATTGGCTTTGTTCATCGAACTGCCAATGGTCCGGTCCGATGGCCTCGCGCGGGATCAGACCCTCCACGCCGTAGTCAGGCAAGTTGACGGAGGCCCCGAAGGCGGTCAGATTCACGACGATGCCCTCCAGCTCCTGCCCGATGCGATTTCGCAACAGGTGAAGGACGAGGATCGTTTTGAGCTCCTGTTCCGCCTCCTCGGCGGCTTGCTCGGTTTCCGTGATGTGCCGGCCGATCTCCTCCAGATCCGGGAAGGCGTATTGCCGGCGGGCGAGCTCCAGGTTGCCGGTCAGATACCCCTGGAGTGCCCGATGCACCATGAGGTCCGCATACCGGCGAATGGGACTGGTGAAGTGGCAGTACTTCGAGGCGGCCAAGGCGTAGTGGCCCACGCTCACGGGCGCATATGTAGCGATCTCCAAGCTGCGCAGGACAAGGATATTCACGGGCAGTGCGATCCGGGCGCCCCGGACCTGATCCAGCAGGGCCTGCAAATCCGAACGCTGGGGCTGGCGAGACAATGTCACTCCCAGGAGCCTGAGGGTCTGGGAGAGCTGTCGCAGGGCGTTCGCATCGGGCTCCGGATGGATACGCCGCATGAACGGGATGCAGTGGCGATCCAGCAGGGTGGCCACGGCCACATTCGCCTCGACCATGAACATCTCGATGATGGTATGAGGGTAGCTGGTATCCTCCGGCTGGACACCGATGACCTGCCCCGACTCATCCATCACCAGCTCGCTCTCGGCCATCTTCAGTTGCAGCATACCGGCCCGGCGCCGCCGAGTTTCAATGAGACGGGCCAGAGTGTCCATATCGTGCAACAGGGCGACAACGTCGTCCGAAAGGCCGCACGTATCGCCCTTCAGCACCCGGTCGGCCTGCTGATAGGTCAGGCGGGCCCTGGATTTGATCATCGTATTGGCAAAGCGGGTGGACTGGACCTGCCCATCCTTGTTGTAGGTCAGGTAGACGCTCTTGGTGTATCGGGGCTGGGTGGGCTGGAGGGAGCAGATGCCATTGCTCAGCATCTCCGGCAGCATGGGCAGGGTCTTGCCGGGCAGGTACACAGTATTGCCGCGTCTGCGAGCGGATCGATCCAGCGCGGAGCCTTCCGGGACGAAATGGCTCACGTCGGCAATATGGACCCCAAGGACCCAGTTCCCCTGCTCATCGCGGACAAGACTGACCGCATCGTCGAAATCCTTCGCGTCCGGCGGGTCGATCGTGATGATCAGGTCGCCGGTGATGTCCTGGCGGTCGCGCGTGTTGCGGGGATCGAAGCTCATCTTCGCATTGCTGGCTTCGACCAGGCTGGACGGGTCGAAGGCATCGCACAAATGATGACGCTGGCTGACGGCGGCCGTCTCGGTGTCGAACCGCCCGGGACGTCCCAGGACCTCCGCAACGACGCCGCGAGCCGGCTGCGAGTGGGTCGGATAGAACCGTATCTCGACCGAGACCTTGTCGCCGTGGCGGACCTTTCGTGCATCGACACCTTCGATCTCGATGGGGCGAGTGAAGTCTCCGCCATCCGGCTGAACCAGCCAGCCATTTTGCTCCTGACGCAGGACCCCGACCACGGTTGTGTGGGCCCGGCCCAGGACCCGGACGATCTCCCCCGTAAGGCGGCCGTCATCTTCCCTGGAGCCTCTGCGGGTGATTTTCGCGACGACGCGGTCCCCCGTCATCGCACTGCCGGTGGACTTGGCCGGAATGAACACGTCCTCTTCGGCATCGGCCTGCTCGGGTGTGATGAAGCCGTAGCCGCGGGCGTTGGCTTTGAAGATGCCCGTGATTTCGCCGGACAGCGACGGCAAGCTGACCACATTGCGCCGGTCTACAATCAGGCGGCCTTCCGCACACAAGGACTCAATCGCATCCCGGAAAGCCGCTCTGAGCTCACCGCGGACGCCAAGCTCCTGCTCTAAGTGGACAAGCTTACGCGGGGTGTCATCCTTCTGCAGAAGGTGCAGAATATGGCTCTTGAGGACATCATACATAGGCCTGGCGCACCACAAAATAGGGTTGGCTGGCCCATGTCGCATCGAAACCAGGATACAGCCAAACACGACCCGTTTCGTCGCGCAACTCGTAGTAATACTCCAGCGGGTACGGCGAGTTCGTGTACTCCCCAGGAATCGTCGCAGTGCATCGGTTTGCCTGCAACGACATGTCGGCCGTCTGGTAGGACTGCGCCTGATGCACCTGCCGGTAGTACAGGCGAATCGCGGCTACGGACGGCTGCCGATCCAGCAGCGCCAGTTCGACGGTCACGGGTTGCCCCGCGCGGAATGGCGGAGGCACCACGTGCGCGAGGGGAACAACAGGTCGCTGTACCCGGCCGAGAACCGTTTGGATCGCCTGAGCCGCCGTCGGAACGGAAGACACGGCGGCCGTCCGTTTCTCCATGTCTTCGATGTCCTGATCAATGGCGGGCAAGCGGTCCAGCCAGTGGCCCCGCAATTGCTTTTCCAGACCGAACGTGACATCAGAGACATAGATGCCCGCTGCCGTTTTCGCCATCTGGGCCCAGGCACTCCGCGCCGCCCGGTAGGCTTTCAAGGCTTCTTCCAGTGCCTTGGGCTCGCCGGCCCGGTCATAGATGGCATAGAGCACGCCCGCGCGGAGCTTGCCGGCAAAGAACCGTCCCAAGCCGCTTTGAATGGCCACGTCCACGGCCAGCCGTTTGAATACCGGCGAATTGCGGTCGGTAATCTGCGATTCGGCTTCGTGCAGACGGCCCATCGCCGCTTCGGCCAGGTCATCCATCCACTGCGCCACTTCGACGGGGGAATACTTGCCGCTGGGTTCGCCCCGGAGCAAAGCGTCGGCATAGTCATCCACCCGAGCGAACAACTGCGGGTCCAGGGGACTAACGGTGCCAAAGCGCTTGGGGCTGGGCGTATCGCCGTAGGGATGCGGCCGGGAGGCATCGACGATGGGCATGTTCGTGTAGATCTCGGGCCAGTAGTTATTGTTCGCCGCCGAGGGGGTGTGGGCGGTGGTGAACAGCGGCAGAATGCGGCTGGCATGGGCCAGCGACTCTTCGCACGCGATGGCAGCCGCACCATACTCTTTGCTGAGGAATCGGCGCCACGTTTCAGGCTCTGCCTTGGGGTTGTACAGCAACCGGCCCCAGAGCCGGTATTCATAAAGATACTTCTCATAGTCGCAGGCCGGGCGAAGTGAGGCGTCGGCGTAAGCATCACGTCCGCCGGGCAAACCCGAGCCTTTGCGTCCCTTGAACGAAAGCGGCTCGAAGAGCTCGACCCCGTTGCTGCCGCAGAAGCTGGAGGCCCGGCCGTATGCCGCCGCCATGGCCGGATCGCCCCAGAGCAAGAGCCGCTGCGTGCCGGGCCACATGCGGTGCAATACCCCGTAGCGGCGGTTCTCCGCCAGCAAGTCGCCGTAGCCGTAGCGGAGAAAGCTCCGCGAGCCGGAGCTTCGGGAGAAGAACCCCTGGTCCTTCCTGTCTTGTCGCGGCAACTCGGTAGGACGAATGGCCGCCTGATGATAGGGCAAACCCATGTGCTCGGCCCAGTACTTCGGCGAGATGTTGACCGGCATGCCGGTGGCCACGGCCAAGTCGATCATCGCCTGGTCCATTCCCTTGGCGTGCATGTCGATCTCCATCCGTCGGCCGCAGCGCACGACACCTTCGAAGACCGCCTTCCAGAATTCATAGCTGCCCTCCGCCACGCCGCTTTCGCCATGAATGCGGAGGGTGACACCGCTGATGGACGGGCAGGCCTTCAGCAGAGTCTCCAAAGCGGCTCGGCAATACGCCGCGTGAGTCTCGGGAGACAAACCCTCGATGGTGTAGTTGACGTCGGGACTGTCGGTCCACTTGTAGGCGTGCGTCCAAAGGCCAAGCTGGAAGTGCAGGCCGCGATGGGCCGCTTCGTCGCTGATGAACCGCAGCATCTCCAGATTGCGGTCCCGCTCGGCATCCGGCAGTCCAGACACGCGAACGTCATAACCTGGGACCGAGACGAGGAAAGGATAGGCAAAATGAAAGTATGTATCGCGGAGACGCGACGTGAAGTCGTAGCCTATTCCGAGCGCCAGGGCAAAGCGGTTGAACCTCTGGGCGACGAGCATGGACAGGTACGGCGGCCAGAACGCTTTGTCGCAGTACCAGCTCTTATCCTCCACGTCGCTGGCGAAGAGGCGCATGATGCTGCGGATTTTGTTGGCCGGCTGCTCCAGAACCGCTTGTCGAACCTCCAAAGCCGCCAGCGGCGTTGACGCATGATCCACGCGATCCGCCAACTCCAGGATGGCGTAGACCAAGCCCCGAACGTCGCGGCCGCAGGCCAGGAGAACCGGCCGGCCTGAAAGCTCACCCGGGATCAGGCCGAACGACTCAGGCGAATTCGGCACGGACACGCCGGCACGGGAAAGCACCTCACGGGTCAGGGGCGAGGAAGTGCCGGAGGCCACGATGCACATGGCCCCTGCGGGCGACTGGCCCACTCGTTGACCTATCCCGCTGGCAACGCCCTTCGCCAACAGGGATGCCTGCAACTGGTCGATGCTCCACTGCGCCGGCTTGCTGGACGCAACCGGGTCCGCAGGATCGCACACGATGAAAACGCTGGGCGGGGATTTTCCTTTGTCGCTACCGCTGGCGGCACGATTGGTTTCTCCGCAGCCGGCGATCGCCCCCGCCGCCGTGCAGCCGGCGGCAACGGCTGCTTGCCGGAGGAATTCCCGGCGCGTCGGTTGATGTTTGTCTGCTGAATTCATACGTACAGTCCTCACGTTCAAAGGCGAAAGTCCACGGGCAAACAAGTTTGTCCGTGCCACCCAAAGCTATGGCCCCCACTTCGCGGCTGGCGTGCTCAGACTCGTTAGCAACGCCAAAATCCTCGAGTGAGCGGCTCTCGGGTGGCAGCGGCAAGCGGGAGCTTGCCGCTGGTTGGCCCATCCGCCATCGGCAAAGCCTTCAGCCTTGCCGCTGCCACCCGTACCAGGAACTTGTGCCAACCCGATCTCAAGACCCTGGGACATTGCCAACGAGTTTGAGCGCGTTTTGATGGGTACGACTACCGCATTTCGCAAGTCTTGAGACTATGCGGGGGGAGATTGCTTCGTCGCTGCGCTCCTCGCAATGACAGGAACAGGCATAGTATGTCATTGCGAGCGAAGCGCGGCAATCTGTTCGCTATGGTCGTGGAACTTGCGAAATGCGGTACTACACTCATGCCACTCAGGACTCCAACACCACGACCTCATGGTCGAGCACCGATTTCAGCTCGAATTGTACCCAGCCGTTTTCCGCGACGGCAGCCTTATTCTCCTGGGAAACCAGCATCTTCAGCGTCTTCGGCTGGACGCCCTGGGGCAGGCGGACCCTCACCTGGAGCGGACCGACCGGTATCAGCTCGTGCACCGGGGCACGCCAAGTCCCGGCACTGGTGAGGTTCACTACGTGCAGGATCATCCGGCCCGGCTGCTGATAGAGCTCGCAGTCGATCAAGCCGCGGCCGGTCACCTCCAGCGGCAGGTTGCCCCGCACGGCCCATCGAACCAGGTTGGCCAGGAGGTCGCCGTGGTCGGGCAGATTGTCGATGGCGAACCGCCGGTCGATGTCCGCGGGCAGATAAGCCACGCGGCTGCGGTCCGATTCGCTCAGGACCAGGCCGGGGATGCTGGTCCTCGGCTCGCGCATCCACGCCGTCTCCGGCGGAAACGCCGGGAACGATGGAATGAAGGTCAGCAGCACCTTCGCCTTCTCGTTCACCGTCAGCGAGTCCAACGTGCCGCCAAATGGCAGGATATCGGTCTCGTCGAAACCGGCGAGCACAGGATGCCGCTCGGCCATGATAGGTGGCTCGTTGCCGGCCTTGGGGCCATAGACGCGGCCGCGAAGCTCCGGCGTCAGGCGCAGATACGTGTGCTGAGTTCCACCGCTCCGTCTCTCGCCGCGTCTGGGTTTACCGCCCGTTACCCCGAAGAGATCGGCCAGGGCGAAATCGGGACGAGGATCGCCCCATTCATTGTAGAGACTGGTTTCACCGGTCGCAATCAACGCCCCGCCCCGCTCGACGAAACGACGCACCGCGGCGACCTGCTGGTCCGACATCGCCGCCACGTTCGCCAGGATGAGCGCGGCAAGATTGGGCCCCTCCCGCTCGATATGGTCCACGTGCACCGGCAGATAGGGGATGCGGGCCCGGATCAGTGCTTGCGTGAAACCGCGCCAGGGCTGGTCCACGAGCTCGTCGGCATTGTCCCGGCCGTAGAAGTCCGTATTTCGTTGCGACCACACGATCCCCATGTTGGCGATGGGCCGGCGGTCGATGAGGTACTGCTCGTTGGCCTTGTGCCAGCGTAGGATCGGCTCGGCCGTGCGATACATCCGCCGGTCTTCGTGATATGCGCTGATGTGATGCCACCACGGCTGGATTCCGCCTGCGAAGCCGGCCAGCATCCACATCCGCGCCTCCGGCTCCGGCTTGCTGGCCAGCCGAAACGTGGGCCGGCCCATCTGGTACATCGGCATGCTCTCCGGGATGAGCTTCTCCCAGCCCAGCAGGCCGTGGATGAGCTTGCCGGTCAAGGCGTTGTGCTGAAAGCCCTCGCTGTCGCCGCGGGACTGGTGGTCCAGCATGATGATTTCCGTGCGGGCACAGATCTCTTTGTAGTCGCGGAAGCTCCTGCTCTGACCACCGATGCTGCCGCTGTTCATTCCGAGCCACAGGCAATCCGGTCCGCCCGCTGCCTTGGTCACGCGGTTATTCAGGTCCCAGATCTCAAGCCGGCGTGCGTAGCTCCACTGGATCCACTCGCGGTAAACCGGATCGTTCCAATCGTGTCTCGCAGGCAGCGGCTTGCCCGTTCGCTCGCGGAACCGCCTGGCACAGTGCTGGCAATGGCAGATGCTGCCGCGATCCAGACCGCTCCAACTGTTGTCGGTGATGCCTTCCGGGTGCGATCTTTCGATGATCTCGCGAAGGACCTCCGGCAGGTATTCCTCGTAATACGGGCTGCTGATGCACGACACGTAGAGCTCGCCCGCTCTGTACGGCTTGCCTCCCGCATCGACCGCGAACCAGTCGGGATGTGCCTTGTAGAACGCCTCGTAGGCCCGGTTGGAGTCCATGCGGGCCAGCACCGCGAGACCGTCCTCGTGGGCCGCCTGAGCCAGCTCGCCATAGAGGTCGCGGTCCCCCAGTGCCGCCGGACGGTAGTGCAGAGGGAACTTGCTCGGATAATAGGCAAAGATGCCTCCTGCGTTGATGATGACGCCCTGGATCTGCGTCCGCTTCCAATGCTGCCGCCACCAGGCAATGTCGTACCGGGTGGGGTCGATCTCCGTGATGTTCGTCTGCGCCCAACGGTACGTGCGCTGGTACCACGGCACTTTCGCAGCGGGACTCCCCTGCTTCTCTTGGCCGTAGGAGGACGCACCTGCCTGCACGGTCGCCGCGGCCGTAGCCAGACCCAGTTGTTTCAAGAATTCGCGGCGAGTTTCGCCGACAGAAGGAGTCTGCGGTTTCATCAGAGTGCACCTATCGTCTAATGTGGTTCTCACGCAACACAATCGGCCAGGAAGCAGTTGTCGTGTCCCGGCACAATGATGTCGGCCATGGGCGCAAGCTTGTCCATCGTACGGGCGGACAACTCAAAATCCACAGCGTTGAAGTAACCGCGTCGTTCGCGGAAAAAATCCCGCGTCGTCACGGCATCACCGGCGGCGACGATGGATAGCCCATCGCAGTCGAAACGCAGACTGTGATGACTGTTGGTGTGGCCGGGCGTGGCGATCACCTCGACAGCGTCGAAGAGGCGATCCGTCGCGTTCTCGAAGCGGCGTGGCAGCTTGGCGGACTTGTTGAGAATCTCGGCCACGGCCGGTGCGGCCAGCCACTTGGCGTCGGGGAAGTGCGCGACACCGGCAAAGTGATCGCCATGCTCGTGCGTCACGAAGACGGCGTTGATGTCGCGAGGCTTGACGCCGGTGCGCCGGTCCAACTCCCTGGCCATATCGGCCGCATCCGCCAGGGAGGGGTCCACCAGCAGACGGAAACCGTCGCCCGCGATCAGCGTGCACGTGCAGATGGCCGCACGCACGCCCTTGGCGTCGCTCTCGCCCCAATAGCGATTACGGGACAAGTTGCCGAGGGTGATTACGTCCCAGCGTTGAACTTTCGAGTCCTTCCGGCCCTTCCACGGGTGCCGCTGAGCCGTGGCAGATTGACCACCCAAGCAGCTCGCGGTCACGGCCGCGCTGCCGAGCAACGCGCCGCCGGCTCGACCCAGAAAGGCGGCGCGCGTGAGAAGGTTCGCCTCTTCTTTGCGTCTTTGATTCATTGGATCCACCGCCCTGCCGTCTTCAGCCGACAGTCTTTTCCAGCTCCTGCTGTTCCGCGACCGTCATCGGCTTGGCCTCCTTCACCACCGCGATGTTCGCTTTCAACTGGTCGATGGACGCGACACCGATCACCGCGACCGAGATGGGCAGGCCCAGCGTGTAACGGATCAGCGATGGGGCGTCCACCTGGTGGGAAGTCTCATCGTGGTAGGTTTGCAGGAGTTTCTTGAATGGGTTGCCGGCGACTAAGCAGCCGTTGCCGCCGCCCATGACTTTCATGGCGATGACGCCCATCTGCTTGCGGTTGGCGGCGGGCAGCAGCTCTTCGCGGAAGGGCCGGCGGTGACTGGTGGGATTCAGCGTCGTCAGCAGGGTATCGAACTCGTACATCTCGATGGCGCGGCGCAGCATCTCGGCGTTGTCGTGGCCCGTGACACCGATGAAGCGGGTCACCTTCTGCTCGCGCAGCTTCTGCAACGCGGTCACGACGCCGGCCGGTTTGCCCCAGGCGGACGGATCGTCTTTGCCGGTGACGCCGTGAATCTGCAGCAGATCGAGATGGTCGGTGCGCAGCCGCTTGAGGCTCTGCTCGACGCTGCGCATCGTGCCGTCGTAGGAGCGGTCTCCGGTCTTGCACGCCAGAAAGACCTCCTGGCGGCGGCGGGCAAGCACCCGGCCGTAGTTGGTCTCCGATTGCCCGTTGTTGTAGCCCGGCGCGGTGTCGAAATAGGTGATGCCGAGATCGATCGCCGTGTCGGCGATGGCGGCCGGGTCATGTTTCTCCGACGGCGGCAGTTGCATGCCGATGACGCCGCCCAAGGCAAGGATGCTCACCTCGGCGCCGGTCTTGCCCAGCAGATGCCGCGGAATCGCCTTCTGCCCGTTTTGCTTCTCGGCCGCCGTCACGGGGGATCGGAGCCCGACAGCCGCCACGGCGGCCACTGCTTTGATGAATTCGCGTCTTTTCATGTCATCTCCAACATGCTATCATGGTATTCGATCTCGACCACCATAGCCCTGTGGTGTTCGGCCGGGCGCATTCACATGCGAAGTGCAACACGGCTCTATAGCTCCTTTGGCGTTACAAGCGAACGACAATTCAACGTTATAGCTGGAGGCGTTTGAATTCCTCGCACGCGTGTGACAACGACGGAGGGGGAACCGGTTTGAGCTTCTGTTGCCGGCACATTTCGTCAAGATGTTCGACATCCCGTTGGCAGTCGCTTGGGCAGGCGTACTTGCGGTACTCTGCCTGTTCGTCAACGGGCTCGCCTCGCAGGTATGCCAGCCATGTTTCAATGTTGCGCTTGGGAACCACAAAACAGACCTGTTCACCTTCCCCTCGGAATGGAACGCCGGCATCGGTGCAGGCTTTCCTGAGAGACTTTACGCGGTCTTCGACGGTCTGCGTATCAGCATCCATGCACACAATCAGACACAGCCAAGTACCGGGATGCGAGCGCCTGCGGCGGCGGCAATTCGCGAGTTCCCGAGGAAACTGCTCGCGCACGAACTGTTCCCCGGAGCCGCAACCAGGCCGCGGTTTTTCAGGACGTAGCTGATGCTTCTGGTACCCTCGTAGCCTGAAAAGATGGCGGATAAAGCATTCTTGCTGTAAGTCCTCGCAAAGGATGACCACCTGAACACCCTTGGTGCTCATTTGTCCCACCCCCGTGTGATCGTCTCAGACGGCTTCAGTCCCTCAGGTTGGGCTTTCGGCTTGTCGCCCACGCGGGCCGGACCAGTGGCATCCCTTTCAAACCATCGCCCTGCCGAGCCTGCCAGGTAGTCGATGACCTCCGGGTGGTGTGAGATCAACACGGCCTGCTCGATGCCCTTGCCAACCCTGTCCGTCAACGCCATCAGCCACGGCTGGATTTCGCGAAGGGCGACATAGTTGTCGGGCTCGTCCAAGAATAGGCAAAGACCCTCGTTTCCCAGCCCAAACAGCATCGTGTATAGAGCGATGAGCATGCGCTGCCCATCGGAGAGTTCGCCGAGGGTGTACGGGATAGGCTTGGAACTGCCCCCAGGTCCGTCAAACGAGGCCTTCAGCACACGCGCGTTCTCTCCCGCCTCCTTGAGGCTGAAGGAGGTGAATCCCGGAAGAACGTCCTTCAACTCTTGGAAGACGGTGAAGACGGCCCCCTGATGCTCCTGCGACAACCAGCGGTACCAGGATACGAAGTTGCGCATGTCCCACGATAGGGAGTCCTCTTCCTGTTGGGTCTCGGCCTCCATCAGTGGAGGACAGGGTGCGGCGATGATAAGTCTCTTCAACTCCCGGCGAAACGACGACAGGTTCGTGTTGTCCCGACGCTCGGGAAGCGAACCGACGCCGGACTGCGACCAGTCGAACGGATACTCGGGACCGGCTGAGAAATCGTCGTGGTAGAGGTGGGCGGTGGCCTCCTTTCCTTTGACGACGAGTTCGAACAACGGCGTGCCGTCCATCAGCAGTTTCTCCTGGCCGACACGCATGCGACGCAGATCCTCGTCGTGTTCCACCACGAGCGAATAGGTGTAGGCTCTCTGGCCTATCTGCAGATCCAATTCCAACCGTTGCTGGCGGGAGCTTTGCCATCGCGTCAGGTCCTGTGCGGGAAAGACTGTGTCCACTTTGGCGCTACCGGTCACGAACCGCTGGAGCCGTCGGAGAACGTCGAAGACTGTCGTTTTGCCGGTTCCGTTCTCGCCCAGCAGGAGGTTCAGCCTATCCAGTCGCAGTTCGAAGTTGACCAAGCACCGGAAGTTATCTATGTAGACTCTAGTCAGCATACCTTGCTGCCTCCACTGCACTTCCACAAATGCACAAGAGATACCACCGCGATTGTGCCCCGAAGGGGCGTCGTCTGCAAGGGAAATCTTGGGTCCGCCGCTGGGGAGGCGGGGACCAGTAATGCGGTGTGCGGCGCACACCCTGCCGGCTGTCGCCGAAGCCATATACCGGGGACGGGGGACGTACCCAATCCTGTTCGGCACGGGGTTTGCACCGCGAATCGGAGTTGTGCCAGCCAGTGAAGATTTTTTTGGAATTCCCCCATTTTCCACTTGCGCCAGGCTTTTTCCTTGCCTAAATTGCCTTTCATGC
>Ga0315286_10003625_pt1 | contig 14656 bp, 8 predicted proteins | sample YL17G10_0_MG_FD_205038 | JGI IMG/M metagenome (GOLD analysis project Ga0315286, IMG submission 205038) | Sediment microbial communities from Yellowstone Lake, YNP, Wyoming, USA - YL17G10_0 | ecosystem: Environmental > Aquatic > Freshwater > Lake > Sediment | place: USA: Wyoming | collected...
CTCGAAGTCCTTCCCTGGCGTGCGGGCGTTGAACGGCGTGCAGCTCGAGGTTCGGGCGGGCGAAGTCCATGCCTTGCTCGGAGAGAACGGCGCCGGCAAGAGCACGCTCATGCACATCCTCGCCGGCGTGTACGCTGCCGATGAAGGCACGCTGCGGCTGAACGGTCACGAAGTCCGCTTCGCCGATGCCCGGGCGGCGCAGAAGGCCGGCGTGGCGATGGTGTTCCAGGAACGCAGCCTGGCCGGACCATTGAGCGTGGCGGAGAACGTTTTCTTCGGCCGCCAGCCCAGTCGCCGCTGGGGCGTGATCGACCGCCGCGAATTGCGCGATCGGACCCGTCGGATCCTGAACGATCTCGGCGTCGCCCTCGAGCCGACCGCGTTGGTGGAACACCTGTCCCCGGCCGAACAGCAGATGGTCGAGATCGCCAAGGCGCTCTCACTTGACGCCAAGCTCCTGGTGCTGGACGAGCCCACCTCGGCCTTGACCGAAACGGAAACGGCCGCCCTGTTTCGGGCCATCGACCGGCTCAAGCAACGCGGCGTGGGCATGGTCTATATCTCCCATCGCATGGCTGAGGTGTTCCAGATCTGCGACCGGATCACGGTGCTGCGCGACGGTGAATACCAGGGCACTTTCCCGCGCGAAGGGATCACCGAAGACGAACTCATCCGGCGCATGGTGGGACGGGAACTCGAAGTCAGAAGTCAGAAGTCAGAAGTCAGCCGGAACCTCCCGACGTCATCAGCCGCGGCTCCGACGCTCGAAGTGCGTGGATTGCACGATGGGCTCCTCCTGCAAGACGTGAGCTTCGTGGCACAGTCCGGCGAGATCACGGCGTTTGCCGGACTCGCCGGCTCGGGGCGCACGGAGCTCGCCATGTCCTTGTTCGGCGCGCGTCCAATGACCGCAGGCCAGGTGCGCGTGGGCGGCCGACCGGTCACGATCCGTTGTCCGCTCGACGCCATCCGGGCCGGCATCGGGTATCTGCCGGAAGATCGCAAGGAGGCCGGACTGTTCCTGGAAATGAGCGTAGCCGCCAATTTCGCCGCGGCGCGCCTCGACCAATTCGGGTGCTGGTGGCTGGACGACCAGGCGATGGAGCAGCAGGTCACCGCGATGGCGGCGCGGATGCGGTTGACCGCGAACACCCGCGGGCGCCGGGTCCAGGAATTGAGCGGCGGCAACCAGCAGAAGGTGATGCTGGCCCGCTGGTTGTTGGTGCATCCGCGGGTGTTGATCGTGGACGAGCCGACCCGGGGGATCGACATCGGCGCCAAGCGCGAGGTCCACCAACTGTTGCGCGAGCTGGCTCGCGAAGGCACGGCGGTCGTGTTCATTTCCTCCGAGCTGCCGGAAGTGCTCCAGGTCGCAGATCGCATCCTGGTCATGCGCGAAGGCCGGCTCACGGGTGAGCTGTCGCCGGCCGAAGCGACCGAGGAAAAGGTCCTGCGACTGGCTGCGCTGCCGCATCGTTTGTCGAGGAACCCATGACTGAAACCGCCACGCAAGCTTCCCCGTCCGGCGCGCCTCGCCGCGGCTGGAAACCGCCGACCTGGCTGACGCGCGAGACGATCCTGATCGCCCTGACCCTGCTCGCGATAGCCGGCGCCACGGCGGCGTTTCCCCGATCGTTCCCCACCTTCGCCAATCTCTCCACGCTGCTGCGGAACACCGCGCTGGACGGCGTGATCTCCTGCGGCATGGTCGTGCTGATGGTCAGCGGGGTGTTTGATCTCTCGGTCGGATCCATGTTCTCGATGATCGGGGTGTTGACCGCCTGGATGATGACCAGCGGGCAGGTGCCGGTGCCCCTGGCGATCCTGGCCGGCCTGGGTCTGGCCGCGCTGGGCGGCGCGCTCAACGGCGTGGTGGTGGCCAAGGTGCGCGTGAACGCGTTGATCACAACGCTCGGCACGATGCAGATCTTCCGTGGCATCGCGGTGCTGGTGGGCGGCCCGGGCATCGCCAACCTGCCGCCGTCCTTCTCCCGGCTCGGGCAGGCGGAATGGCTCGGCCTGCAATCACCCATCTGGCTCATGTTGGCCGTGGCGGTGATCGGCCAATGGCTGCTGTCCAAGACCCGTTTCTTCCGCAAGTACTACTACATCGGTGCCAATGCCAAAGCCGCCCACCTGTCCGGCATTCCCGTGGACCGGATGCTCATCGCGGCCTTCACGCTGTCGGGCCTGCTGGCGGGTCTGGCCGGGATGACGTTCGCCGCGCGCGTCGCCACGGCGTCGTCCACGGCCGGCGATGCCGCCGAGCTGCGAATCATCACTGCCGTAATCCTGGGCGGCGCCAGCCTGACCGGCGGTCGCGGAACCGTCTGGGGGACGCTCGTCGGGGTGCTCTTCATTTCCTTGATCAACAACGTCATGATCTTCGCCGGGCTCAAGAGCGAATGGCAGAGCATCGTGATCGGCAGCGTCCTGATCGTCGCCGTGGCCCTGGACCATTTCCTGAGTCGAAAGAACTGAGCGACCCGCAAACCACCCGCCATGAAAACCACACCACCAGTCGCGTCTTCCTCCCGTCGCACCTGGCTCCAATCGCTGGCCCTCGCCGGCAGCGCCGGAGGCCTCTCCTCGTGCAGTCAGTCCTCGCAACCCGCGCCGGGCCTCGGGCCGCGGTCGAAGGCCGATTACTCGAACGAGGAGTACGTCTGGATTTCGCCCAACGCCAACCTGCCGCTCTACAAGGCGCACGATCACCCGGCGCTCGAGTTGGCCGCGCGCGAGTTGGGCGTGAAGGTCACTCTCGCCGGACCCAGCACGACGGACATGCCCAGCTTCCTGACCATGATCGAAACCATCGCCGTCCGCCGTCCCGCCGGCATGATGGTCAACGCGTGGGACCCGTCCGCGACCATCGGTCCGATCGCCAAAGCCATGGCGGCCGGCGTGCCCGTCATCACCGTGGACGCCGACGCGCCCGCCAGCAAGCGGATCACGTTCGTCGGCACTAACTGGTATGACCTCGGCGTGCGCCAGGGCGAGGCCATGGTCAAGGCGCTCGCCGGCCGCACCGGCAAGATCGCCCTGCTCGGCATGATCGAGCAATACATCGACATCCAGGCGTTCGCCGGGTTCCGCTCCGCCGTGGAGAAAGCCGGCGTGACGGTCATGGATCCGCAACACGACCGCGGCAACCAGGCCGTCGCCGCGCAGGTGGCCGGCTCGATCCTCCAGTCCACGCCCGACCTCGTCGGGATGGCGGGCTTCGATTCCGAGAGCGGTCCGGGCATCGGCCTGGCCGTCAAAGAGGCTGGCAAAACGGGCAAGATCATTGTCACGTGCGTGGACGCCGATCCGGTGCATCTCAACCTCATCAAGGAAGGCGTCATCACTGCCGCAGTCGGCCAGAAACGCGAGCTGTTCACGTACCTGGGCCTGAAGGTCCTGTTCGATCTGAACCACAGCCCCGTCCGGTTCAGCGCTGACGACAGGAAGGCGGGCCTGTTCCCGGCCCCCGAGATCATCCACACCGGTACCTACACCGTCACGCGGGAGAACGTGGACGTGTTCCTGAAGCCCGCGTAAGGGGCGATCGCCATCACCGTCGAGATCGGCTGCCGGCATCCGAACGTTCTGCCTCCATGGAAACTCCCGTCCGACTCGCCCTCGCCTGGGCACTCGGCGCGGCGCTGACGGTTGTTCCTGCCCGTGCCGACCCACGGCGAATTCGCCGCTGGCCGTCCCGGTGGTCGTGCTTGATTCGGCGGGGCCGGAGTGACAGGCTCGCCGCCAGTGAAGCAATCGCCATCAGGTCAACTGAGGACGTTCGCGGACTATAAGTCCGACGCGAGGAGCTGGATTACCCTCGCCACCGGCGAGTAATACCCGGACATCCTCAAGGACGCGTGCGAACTCTACAAGCCGGTTCTCGTCCTGTTCAGCCAGCTTCTGCGATCTTCGGAATCCTCGACCCGCTTGTTCCTCCAAATTGCCGAGCAGTCCAATGGCTGGATGCGGGTTCAGCTTTCACGCGTTTTTCGGAAGTGCGTCAGCCCCGAAACCCCGGTGGAGATACTCAAACACAAATCGAAGGCCCAAAGCATCTGCGAGCAGTTCGGCAAAGGCTTTCGCCCAATCCACAAAGTGCAGGCGGCGTTTATGTCGCGTCCGATGCCTGACGAGGCGTTGTGTGCTGTCCTGTGGGAATACAAGGACCGTGGGAAGAAAGGCTACGACCTTACCGAGCGGTTCTTCTCGGTGTTCCGCGGGACTTTCTCCGAATTGCCAATCAAGGGGCCGGAACGAGCCGGCAAGGACATTTTGCTCGGAGACGTTTTCGAGAAGTACCCCAAACCAAACCGTCCGGTTGACTTCGTCATCTACGACAGCCGTGAGCACGAGATTCTGGCCATCGGATTGGCGCGCTACGACTCCGACCGAGGGGGTGCCCAGGAAGATGACCGGACAGGCGGCTACCAGAATTGCGCTGACGAAATCCTGAACTACGCCAAGAAGCGCCAACTCCACACAAAGGTCATCTTCGTCAACGACGGCCCCGGCCTGCTGCTCGGCTCCATGTGGGAAGACTACGCCCGCTTGGAACGCAGCCGGCCCGGCAAGATTCTCGTTGCCACGCTGCGGATGGTCCCGGAGCGGATCACGCGCGAATGGTTGCTTTCTTGACGGTGCTATGGCGACTGGGATTCCCAGAACGAAATGGCAGAGCGCGCCGCCCTCGGTTCGAGGGAACGGAGACGACGCCGGCAATACGGACATCCATCTGACCTACGAAGGGAAAAAGTCCGCGCGCGAAATCCTCCTCACCCCGCCCGCTGAGTGCCGCCAGCTCTGGCCGGAGAACAACGGCGGAGGTGCCCCCAATCGCCTCTATTACTGCGACAACCTGCCCATTCTCGCCGCCCTAACGCGCGACCCGGAAGTCTGCGGCAAAGTCCGGCTCGTCTATATCGACCCGCCCTATGCGACCAAGAGCGTCTTCCAGTCGCGCAACCAGACCGACGCCTACGTGGATTTGCTGGAGGGCGCCCACCATCTCGAATTCTTACGTGAGCGTCTAATTCTTCTCCGGGAACTGCTGGCCGACGACGGCTCCATCTACGTCCAGCTCGACGACAACATGGCGTTCCTCGCCAAAGCGGTCATGGATGAAGTGTTTGGCCGCTCTAACTTCCGCAACTGGATTACGCGAAAGAAGTGCAATCCTAAAAACTACACGCGGAAAGCCTACGGCAATGTCGCTGACTTCATCCTGTTCTACACGAAAAGCGAAAACTATGTCTGGCACCGTCCGGTGGACCCGTGGACCGAAGAGCGTGCGGCCAAGGAATACCAGTATGTGGAAACGGGCACGGGCCGGCGGTACAAGAAGGTGCCCGTCCACGCGCCCGGAGTGCGCAACGGCGAGACGGGCCAACCCTGGCGCGGCCTGAAACCGCCCCCTGGGAAACACTGGCAATACCCGCCGCGGACCCTCGACACAATGGACGCGTGCGGCGAAATCTACTGGTCGCCGACCGGCAATCCCCGCCGGAAGATTTACCTCGACCAGAGCGAGGGTGTGCCGGTCCAGGACATCTGGATGGATTTCCGGGACGCCCACAACCAGAACATTGAAGTCACAGGGTATCCCACCGAGAAGAACCCGAACCTGCTCCAGCGCCTCCTCGAAGGTTCCTCCAATCCCGGCGACCTCGTGCTGGATTGCTTTTCTGGCTCTGGTACAACATTGAGCGTCGCGTCGCATCTGGGCCGCCGCTGGATTGGCGTGGACAACAGCCGCGAGGCCATCAGCGCCACCCTCCGGCGCTTCGGCAAAGGCTTGGAGCCGATGGGAGATTCCGTCAACAAGCCCGAATCGGGCAAGAATGAAGAGGACAACGGGGGAACCCTGTCGCTCTTTGGACCAGATGAAGCCGCGAAGCCGTTGCCGAAGGAAACCATCCGTCACCGCGTCATCAAAGACTTCGCCCTCCTGGCGCGGCAGCCTTACGAGGGCGGTCTCGACGGCATTCTTGAGCAGTGGAGGGAGTGGCTTGGGGAACCCAAAGCCCTGCGTCTCCTGCGAAAAACCACCGCCATACAAAGTCGGCAAGTCGAAACAACGGAAAACCCGGCACCGCACCTGACCAAACCAGTATCCTCGCTGGCGCGCTCGGTGGGCATCAAGTGCGTGACGTCGGTGTGACCGGAGAGTGCCTGGTAACTCGCTGCTCCATCATGGAATGCGGGCAGTTCATCCGTGCTCTCTCGTCGTAGGCGGTCTGCCGTGAAAGCACATTGGCCCCTGGATCTGGCTCTTTGCGCGGCCCGCTTCGCGCTCATCGCGAGCGATGCCCCGTCGTTCCCGCTCAAAACCTCGGCGGATGGCCGATACCTCGTGGATGCCACGGGCGCGCCGTTCTTCTATCACGCCGATACCCCCTGACACGACCCATGAAGCGAAGAACACGAATCCCGATGGCCTGTCTGCCGGTCGCGCTGGTCGCAGCCTCCGCCTTGGCGGCGGATGTTTCGGGCGAGAGCAAACCGGAAACAGGCACCCGACAAACCAGTGCCTCCGCGCCGGCCGCCCCGTTTGCCTGCGGTTTCGAGGCCATGGAGCGGCCGGAACGGCTGCCGTTTTTCCTTCCGAACGGCACGCAGACCAGGCAATTCATCACCTACGATCCAGCGGGACAGAACCGGTCGGGGTTCTTCAAACGCTACGAGGAGAACGGCGAATACGTCTTCTTCGACGAGGTCGGACCGGGTTGCCTGTATCGCCAGCAAATGAATGTCTTCGCCTCCAACTGGACCCAGTTCCCGAACGAGGAAATCCGCATCCGCTATTACTTCGACGACGAACCGAAACCGCGGATTGACCTGACCTTCGCCGAGTTCTTCGGCAAGGGAGGAAAATACCCGCCGCCGACCACCGCGGGCTGTAGGCGCGAGCTGAAGGTGCGCGCCGCACCCGGGGTCGCGCCAGGAGCCGCCGGACTGGCTGCGCTGGCGCGGACGGGCATGATCAGCGGAGCGGTGGCAGTGGCGCCGAGATGCGTCAGGAAGCTGCGTCGGTTCATCAAGAATATCGGTTTGAAAGTGAGATGCTTCTCTCGCTATTGGCCCGTCAGCACTCCGCCAGCGGCTGCACCAGGGGCGGCGGCGCGGGCGCATCGCGCGGTGCCAGTTACACCACAATACAAGGATCGGGTCGAGGCCCGTCTTCAGGGTTTGCGGAGGGTCTGGTTGCTGCCGGACAACAACTCATCGTCCACCGCCAAGCTGAAATCGCGCAGGCTGAGCGGGATCAGTGCAACCGCGGCCTGGGCACTGCGTGACCGGTTCGCCGGCAGCACGGCAGCGACGAACGCCAGCGCGCCCACGAGGGTCCGGGTGAAGGTTGGGGTCATAGCGTGAAGGGAATCCCAGTGCATGGTTGGGCCATCCTCAGCTCCGGAGGAATCGTTGGTTGACCTTGTGATACCATGAGACATCGGACCCGTTCTTCCAATACGGATGCGTCCAGATCCACAAACTCATACAAGCCCTACTCGATCTCAATCCACCGCACGTCCCACGGCTTGAGCTTCAGCGGTACGGACCCGAGATCATCGGAGCGCCCGAAGTGAATCACCTTGATGTTGTTGACCGGAGCGGCGGCATCGAGCTGAACCACCCGGGTGTTTCGACCGTTCACGCCCGCGACATCCAGCCGCACCTCGATCTCCTCGGGGCCGCCGTCCTCGTAGCGCCAGACGATGAGGTGCTTGTAGCCGTCTCCGTCCCCGGCGATGGCGCGAACGTTGCCCTGCTCGCCCTCGACGGCGTAGCGCGGCCCTTCGAGTTGGCCCAACAGCCGGAACGCATACCACGCCAGACGCACCCGGCCGTGGTGGTCGAAGAGCGCGCTGTATTGCGGCATCGTGTTCCACCAATGCGCCATGAATCGCCGTCCGCCGGACGACATCCAGTCGAAGTCCGCCGGATCCACAAAACAGTCCCTGATGTGATAGTAGGCTGCCATATCGAGCTTCTCCTCGGCGTAACGCCGCATCGTCTCGATCACGAAGCACGGCTGGAAACCCGGGGCGAGGTTTGGGCGCATCAGATCCATATTCCACTCAGAGATGAAGAGCTTCACGTTCTTGAGCTGGGGGAATTTCGCGAGACGGTCGCGCTGCTTGGCGATGTTGCCCGCGTGGGCCGCCGGAGAATCGGAGTAGAGATGCCAGGACAGGAAATGCAGCGGCACTTGATTGGTGGCGCAGTGGGCGATGAGTCCCTCAACCAGGAAACTGTCCGCCGAAGCCACGGCGGGTCCGCCGACCTGTGCATCCGGATCGCCCCGGAGCAGGCCGGTGACCGTCCGGGTGTAGAGCCGGTTGTAGTCCTCGGCGTTCTTGAAATAGTGCGGCGTGCCGCCGGACTCACCGATGTCGGGCTCATTGCAAACCTCCCACGCGGCGACCTCGAACGTTTGCTCCCGGCAGTGTTTGGCCAGGGCGTCGCAGAGCCGTTCCCATTCCTCGTAGTTGTTCGGGTGCACGATGAAATGGTCCACCTTGGGAAAAAGGACCGGCGGTTTCATCGCCAGGGCAAGCGTGGGCCGTGCGCCGGTCGCGCGGACCGCCCGAAGCTCGCGGTCGAGCTTCGTCCAGTCGTAAGTGCTGTGGGTCGGATAGATGCGGTAGTACTCGCTCAGGAAGATTCGGATCGTTCGCGGCCGGAGCTGGCGGAGTTCCTTGATGTGCGGCTCGATCATCGGGTCGCTCTGCAACCCGCCCTGACCGAGGGCGAGCGCGGGCATGTTCCAAGTGCCGTCGGGCTTCGAGAAATCGACGCGAAGGCGGACGGGTTCGGCGGCGGCGAGCGTGGCGGTGAGGGTAAGCAGAGGAATGACATGTTTCATAGAGAGTAATCTTGTAGGCAAGTGGGGTATCAGGGGAATCCGTCGTTCAGTTGGGATTGCGTGGGGTCGGTCCGAGCAACCGAATATGCTCCTGATTGTGTGTTTCAACATAATTTGACTCGCTTTATCCAAGTCCCCAGGTCCAAACGACGGACTTGCGAACCGAAAGTCCCGCGCATCTGCGGCCAGCGCAGTTACAGCTCCGTTGCCAAACTACCCAGATCCAGCCTCGCCAGGGACAAACGTGGTGGCTAGCGGTTCCAAGCAGTCGTGCGCACCGACGAAATCCATCAACAGCCAGATGTTCGCCGAATCCTTGAGGTCCGAGAGTTTCCGGCCGTTGACCTTCTCGTTCCAGGCATAGTTCAATCCCATGCGCTGCAGGTCAGGACAGCACGTGGGGCACTTAAAAAGCGCGGCATTCTTGACGTCCAGAAGCACTCGCAGGCTATGCGTGTCCGTAAGCGGACGCGCGGGATAGAAAGCCGCCGATGGCAGGAGGCCGTGTTTGGAGTCGTAGGCCTTGAGGACGTCGAAGAGCTTCTTCAAATGCTCTTGGCATTCCGACTGGCGCCCTTCGCTGTTGACGTCAAGGGCGAAGCAGTAGGCCGGCTGGGAGACGAGGACTTTCAGCGCGAGCACGTCGTGGAACAGCGGCGGCAGTTGCTCCCCCGGGTCAGGCGTCCAGGACTTCGGCTGCCAGGGCGGCAGATCACGGTCGCCCCGGGCATCCGCCAGCGCCTCGCCCGCCGGATCCTTTTGCCCTCGCTCACTGCGTTGATTGCCCTGCAAAACCGTGCGCGCGCCGCGGTCGTTGATCGACTCGTCCACGTGGTCGAACTCGTTTCGAAGCAGAAAGGTTTTGCGCGCGGTGCCACTGACATTGATCCCGCTGTAAGTCGAAGCAATGAAGTTGTCGGCGACTATGGTATGGGAGGTGCCAGCGCGTCCCTGCCCGCCGCCGACAGTGATCCCGGAGCTGGAATGCGGGTTCACGTCAAAACCGGTGCGGTAGGTGTGTGGCTCGCGGATGCGATTCCGTACCACGTAATTGCCGAAGCTGGGATACCCGACGTGGGCGTTGTTGGCGTGAGCCCCGGGCGTGCCCAGCCAAAGCGCGGTGCCGTCCATCCAGCAATTCACGAACGTGTTGTACCAGGCGGGAAAGAACTTGCTCAGACCGCTGCCCATGCCCTGGTCGTTGACCGCGCTGGCGTCTTCTCCCCACAGGTCAATGCCTTTGGCGTGATCGTCGCGGTGCATGTCGACCTGGTTGGCGATGCAATCAAGCCAGAGCGACATCCGGCAGGGGGTGTTGTTGAGATTGGCGAAAAAGGCGTTCTCGACGAACTGCGGCGCGACGACGTATTCGGTCGTGGCGTCGGGCGCCACATTCCAAGGCGGGTCCACGGTGAGCGTCGTGGCTGTGTTGTCGCTGACACGGCGGTATTGGCCGAAGCCGCGGCCGGAAATGAGGAGCGCCGTGGCCTCGCGGTGGAAGCCTGGTTTCCAGTTCTGTTTGGTGTCGGTCAAACTCATCGTGCTGCCGCTGGTAGCGAAACTCACCGTCTTGGACGCTTCGACTCCACCGTGAACCAGGTAGATCTCCTCAGCGTTTTCCCAAGTGCTGCGGAAGGCCTGGTGGATTTCGTTAAATCGAATGTAATTGTGCCGGCCCATGCCCAGGGTGATACGTCCCGGCGTGTCGGTCAGGATGTTCGCATCGATGAGGCTCTCGCTGAAGGCCCCCCCGATCGTGACCACGTCGCTGACTGCGCCGCCGTGAAAGGTGTTGCCGATGATATCGGTGCGCACGGCTTGCCCCACGCCGCCAACGCCCCAGGAGGCGGAGCCGAAGATGTCGTTGTTCAGGAGCTTCACCCGACGCGCTCCCGGTCCGGCATGGAACGCGCAGAGGTAGAGCGGCCGACGGGACAGGGCATCCTCTTCGAGCCCGCGCAAACGGCAATCGGCAATCGTCAAATCGCGCACCTCGCCCCCAATCGGAAAGGAAATCTCGTCGGGAACCGCCTCCACCAGACCGTAACCGCCAACTCCCTGCCAGGTGGCGCCCTCCACGGTCAGCGATTCCAGGCCGGTATCGCTCCGCAGGCGCACCACGGCCGTAGGCGGCTTGAGGCTGTGGAACCAGGCGACCCGATTGGCCGTGGCGGGATCCCCGGTGCCTCGGAGAATGCTGGTGTCCCGGCTCGCGCCGCGGAAGCGAACCCCGGAAGGAATCACGAGGGTTGAGTCCGTGAGGTAGGTTCCCGGCGGGAAGAATACGATGCCGCCGCCGGCCTTTTGAGCCGCGGCTACCGCGGCCTGAATGGCCTTGCGGTCGTTCACCAGCCCGTCGCCTTTGGCCCCTTGTTTGCGCACGTCGAAGATCTGGGCGGTGACCCCAGACCGCGCGACCACCGCGAGGTTGCCGGCCTTTTGCCAGCCCCACGCTCCGCCGTAAGAATTGTGACAGAACACCTCGTAGGACCCCGGGACAGCATCCGCGGGAACCTCGAAATAGACCAAGCGCTTGTCGGCGGTGCGCAACGCGCGGGCCTCGACGATGGTGCGTGGGAAAAGGACCGTCGTCCCGCGTTTCAGGACGAGCTCTGAGCGGCGGTATTCGGGACGCAGCCCAAAGCCAAAGACGTAAACCAACGTGCCCGGCTCAGCCTTTTCTTCGCTCACCCAAAGCGGCTTTGCGACATTGTACAAATACGGCTGCGAGAAGCCGTCGGGAGTCTTGACCCACGCCACGGCACCGTTGAGCGAGGCCGTGATGATCTGGTTCTCGACATCCAGAACGTCGGCCCGCCGGGCGCCTTCAGGAGGGTGGGCCGGCAAGGCAGGCAGTGCTTCCCCCAGTCGCGCGGCCGCCTCACGGACGAGGCGCTCGCCGGAGGGCGGTTCCCAGACCCATACCTCGGTGTGCAGCGGATCGAACTGTGCCCCGGTGATCAATTGCGGGCCGACGCCGGGGTAATCCGGAAAGATGAGGGCGATTTCCGGCGGTGCGCCGAAGAGACACTCGATGGAGACGAGCAGGCAAAGCAGCGCAGCGGCGCAATCGGTGGTGACTTTTTGAGTCATGCGATTCAGGGGTTCTCGGTTACACATGGGTTCATTTAGACACTTCGCTGCTTTGGAGCAAAGGCCGGCCGTCAAGCCAGCCCAACGATGCCCGGTAACGATCGGTTTCAATGATCGTCCGCGCAACGGAATGATCGGGGCCGTAACCGATGATGGCGAAGGCGTGGTCGGCTGCCGGCAGGACGATCAACTGGCTGCGGTTACCCACCGCAAGCATCTTTTCATGAAACGACCGCGCATGTTGGAGGTCGACAACTTGGTCAGCATCTCCATGGATGAGCAAGGTCGGCGGCGTTTTCTTCGAGATATGGTGCAGCGGCGAAAGCGACTCGGCCTTGGCCCCCAGGCTTTCGCCCCAGCGCGTCGTCAGGTCCGTGATCGGATTCAGGAGCACCAGCGCATTCGGCACCCCGCTGACCGCTATGTCCTCGCCCGGCTCATCATAGCCGTCGATCGTGCCGAGGGCGGCGGCGAGGTGGCCGCCGGCGGATTCTCCCACCACCACGATCTTCTCCGGATCAAGGCCGAGGCTGCGAGCATTCCGGCGCAGGTAGCGGATGGCGGATTTGCAGTCGGTGACGCACTCCGCCACCGTGGTCGTGTCACTCTTCAGGCGGTACTGCACGCTGACCCCGACCAGGCCGCGCAGGGCGAAATAGCGGCACTGGGGAAACCACTGGTCGGGATTCCCCGCGCCCCAGCCGCCACCATGAATGAATACCACCGTCGGCCGCCGCTCCGCCGCTTTGGCCAACTCGGGATAAACGAAGTAAAGTCGCAGTTGCTGGTGGAGGTGACTGGGCAGTTGGTTTCGCTTGTAGATGCGGAACTGATGGAGAAGGTTCCGCGTCGCCGGAGTGTCTTCCCACAAATCGGTCAGGCCGATGGAGGTCGGTCTAGCGCTGCAGATACAAGCCGCGCACATCACGCAAACTGCCAGTGACATGATGCCCCACGGGCGGCGCGCTACACGCCTCGCCAACATCGGAGTTTGGGATAGGCGTTGCATGACTTACTTGATAAGTGCTGTGCCCCACTCACCAGGTTCGAGGCGGCTTTCGTTGGGGATGTCGTCCACCACGTTGGCGCTGAAGCTGTGGTTGTGAAGGTAAAGGCGCTTGGCCGCGCGCGTGCCCTCGGCGTTGCCGAAGATGTACCCGAGGTCCATCTTGAGCGGCTGGCCGGATGTCAGGCCCAAGCCGAGCAAGGGCGACGGCACCGTCACGAGGGCCGTGAAGCCCGTCTCGGTCTTGCGATACTCCAGACCGACCGACTCGACGACCTCGATCGCGTCGAAGGATTCCTGACCGGTGGGCGAGGTGAAGACCGTGGGCTGGCCGGCGAAGCCCTTGACCTTCGGCCGATAGAGAACCGCCAGCGTCTTTCCGTTTTGGCGAGTCACCAGCAGTCGCACGTCGCCGGGAGCGGGAGTCTTGCGAGCGGCATCAGCCTGAGCATCCGCGGCGAGTTGGAGATCGATCAGGTTGCCGCCCTTGAAGACGAGCTTCGGATCGCTCGCCCCGTTGACTAACTCGCTCGGGGCAGTGACATCGAATCGGAGATAAAGGTTTTGCGCATCGTAGGCCACACGCGCGGCGAAGCCGCGCCCGTCTTCGAGTTTCCTCTCGACGGCTCCGGCCTTGTCCAGCGCCGGCCGACCGCGCGCCAAGGCCAGGCGTGTCGCCCCGGCAAGCGAGGCCTCGTAGGCGGTCTTCGCGGCGCGGGCCTTCGCCGCCATTTCGTCCGTATGCTTGTAGGCACCTCCGGCCAGAGTCTTGACGGTGTCCAAGCCGAGCACTTCCCACACGCGCGAATCCTGTCCGCCGTGGATGATGAAATAGCGATCCGGTCCGCCCGGCTCGGTCCGGAGCTTCACGAATTGTCCGCCTTGTCCCTCGGGTTGGCCTTCGTAGGGTCCGCGACCACCGAGGCGACCGTCGCGCAGCACGGCGGCCACGTAAATGCCATCTCGGCGGAAGATGTGATTGACCCCAAAGTAAGTCTGGTGCGCGAGGAAGTCGCCCGCCACGCCCATCGGCCCGGTCATGCCCCAGAGCCGTCCGGCCTTGGTGATGGGCAGATCGAGCGCGGAATGCCAGCCGACGATGTCGGGGTAGTTCCACAGCATCTTCCCTTCGGAGGACCACTTGATCAACGACGGCCCCTTGCGGTTGTCGTAGTTGTAAATCGAGCCATCGGGGTCGGGCAGGACATAACCGCCGTCCAACTTGCCGACCAGCGGAGTCGCTTCGGCCTGGGCGATGTCGTAAACGGGCTGGCCGTTTTCGCTCACGCGCTGCGGGCGCAGGATCTTCCCATTCGCCAGCAGCAGGCTCAGGTCCTTGTTGACCCAACAGATGCCCTGCTTGGCCTGGACGACTCCTTTTAGATCGGCCACTTCGCCGGGTTGAGCGATCTGGTCATCGTTGGCGTCCTGCCAGAGGCCTCGATGCAGCATCGCCGCGAACGGCTTGAAGAGATCTCCGTCCCGTCGCAGCACCACGACCTCATCGATCACATAGCCCCACATGTACTGGCGACCGTTGTCGGCCGTGACGATTTTCGCGTTGCCAAGGTAAGCCTCCGGCCCCGGTGCCGACATCATGTCCGGTTGTGTTTTCCGCCAGACGGTCGTCTCGGGCCGGACTTGATTGTTCTTCCAGTCAATCTTCCAGAGAACGTGATTGGCATAGA
>Ga0315286_10003626_pt1 | contig 14655 bp, 13 predicted proteins | sample YL17G10_0_MG_FD_205038 | JGI IMG/M metagenome (GOLD analysis project Ga0315286, IMG submission 205038) | Sediment microbial communities from Yellowstone Lake, YNP, Wyoming, USA - YL17G10_0 | ecosystem: Environmental > Aquatic > Freshwater > Lake > Sediment | place: USA: Wyoming | collected...
TATAGGCTTACAGTTAGTTGTACTAGATTGAAAGTAAAGAAATGGTAAAGGTATTTTCTATTTCTTGCTCTTCTAATTTTACATAAGTCCATGATTTTGTATTATAAGTTTTGAAGATCAGTTGTAAATTGGCTTTCAATCATTCTAATTTCTGCCACATCGACAGCTAGTTCGATAGCTGCATTGGCAATGTTGGATAAATCTCTAATGGAATCAATGTAAGCAAACATGACAGGCGCATCAGGAGAGCGTTCTACATTATGCTGCTTCCAGACGGGGTAGAGAGTGGTTATCTTGATACCTGCTTCTTTATTTATTTTAATACTTGCATCTTTTCTGTAAGTAACTATGTAATCAATAGGAGCATCCCAAAACTCTTCCTGAATATTCCAAAAATGGTAATCAGAAGGTTTCTCAGGGTACGGTTTGAATTCCCCATTTTTATAGTATTTGAGTCGATAGTGGTCAGCACTTTCAGGCGAATTTGTGATGTCTATATATAAATAACCATATAAAGACAACCCATCATGGTAAGAGTCGGTATCATCTATTGAAGAGGATACTGAGCCATCACTTTCTTTAACTAATATAAATTTCATTTTAAATCTCCGCAAAAAATAAGTATCGTGTCGTATGTACTCGATAAGCTGCCACAAATGCACCAGAGTATTCTGGAGGAATACGTACATAAAGTTTATTAGTTCCAATTTCTCTTGCTTGAGAAAGTTCTGCATAATCTACACCACTCCCACTAGAGTATTCATCCCAATATTGCCACTCCCCAAACTTAGTAGCGCAATTTAAACTAACTAATACTTTACGACCTGCAATAGTTGGAGAAGGTTGAGCAACCCAAAAATCAGTCCCTGTTGTAAATGGTACTACTTGCGTAATTTTTAATGCTTTAGTATTTGAAGAAAATGCTAATGTCCCATCTGCTTTAAAAACGTTTAAACCATAACCATAGGTATAATTTGCAGTAGGTTTAAAAGATAGTGGAACGTATATATAGTAAGTGGTTTGATATGAAGCTGAGATAGTCCAGTGAAGCGGGTCTATATCTTTTATATAGTAAAAACTAGAGGGATACCCTGAATTATCTGCAACAATATTCTCAAATAAATCTATAAATACAAGTGCATCTTTAGTGGGCAGTGTAAGACCAATTCCTGGCTGCATCCAATTACCGTATAAAGTACCAGAGCTATGTAACACATAGTTAGAGTAATCTTGGTCTATTTGGGAAATATTAGCATTGTTTTTAACTTGTAATCCGTGCATATTAATACCTAAAAACTAACATTTTTCCAGACTTCCTAAGACTATTTCTACCAAAATAGTCAATCTCTGTATTTTTCACACGAATGTAGCCTGGCATTATATCTAGCTGTGGTGACATTTGTTGCAGTTGAGGGTAAACATAAAGTTGCAATCCATTTGACATATAGAAAATAAAATTAGGGTCATTAGTATAGTCAGGAATACATTCAACCGCCCATGTACCATCATTAACCATATCGGTTACTGCATAGTTAGCTACAGTAAATTCTTGAGCTGGGCTAGTAGGTGCATCGAGATAATAATTAAACGTAGTGATAAGTCTACAAAGTCTTTCAGACACTTCTAAAATTTTAGCCCCACTAGCCTCAAACACCTGCAATCCATAACTCATGATAAATTACCCAGTTGAACTCTTATAACATTACCACTATCATATACCTTAATTGTATCACCTGTTATCTCCATTCTAGCACCATAATCAGGAACTAAAGATATATACTGACCAAACTGTATTCTATCTATACTAGCTCCATTATCATAGAAGCTAGTAGCAAAATAAAATGAAGTTCCTAATACAGCACTAGAAGTAGCTATAAGAACACCATTTTTATAGTAAGTAACCACTGTTCCAGAGAACTTTATCTCAAATGAATCTTCTACTGTATATACTCCTGTAATACTAGGGGAGAATAGAACATTATCTTCATATAAAGTAAAAGTGCCTGTAGCAGAAAATACAAAACAATGATTTATAGTAGTAAACGAAGCCGAAGCCGTAGGACTTACATCAGATTTCAAACCTATAGCACATGCTTTAGTAGTTGCTGATACTGAGAACTTAACAGCACAGGGACTAGTAAATTTTTCACTACTATAGGCATATGTATCCCAAGCTGTAGTTGCAGTATTTTTAGAAACTATGCTATTATTTTTAACTGCTATACCAAGTAATGTATATGGTGATGCTACAAAAGTAAGTACAGCAGTGCCTGTAGCAGCATTTTGAGTACCTATTTTAATAGCTCCATAAGTAGTCATATTACCAGTTTTATCTAATTTCCAACCTACTTTTGTTGTATTATTATAACTAGATGATGTTAATACATCAGTAATCACACCAGTGCTTATCTGTGCTTCACCAGTTATAACAGCATCAGTTGTATCAATTAAACTAGCCGTAATACTTCCAGCAATTATTTGACTTGCACCAACAGTACCAGCGATAAGTTGGCTACCTGATATAAATGCATCTCCAGTACCACCTTTAATAGTAGTATTATCACCACCAGTATAAGTAGCAATGGGATAACACCCAATACCTACTGCAGTAGCAAGAGTAGGTGTAGCTTGTAAAACTGTAGAACTTACACTCGTATCATAGTAGATGTATATAAATCCAGAACTCCAAGTTGTGCTACCAGCAGTTATTGCTCTTGTAACAGTTTCACCCCCTTTAAGTATAGTACCAGCAGTCCAACTAAGTACATGTGTAGTACTTACAGCAGTAAAGGTCAATCCACTAGCTATACTCCATGTAGCCGCATCAACTGACAATGGAATTCCTGCTTGACTTGTAGAGTAATTCAATCCTGTCTTACCAAAACTATCATAAGCAGCTACCCAGTAGGTATAACTAGAACTTCCAGCAGCAGGTAGACTTACATAAGTATCTATACCACTATAAATCCAATTAGTATCAGATTTTACAAACGACCCAACATCAGCCGTAAGACATTGCCAGATACGGTAGCCAGTTATATCTCTACTAGCTGTTACTGTAGGTTTAATATTAACATACACATTACTTATACCATCTACAAGACTAAAAGTAAATTCACTAATAGCTGGAAGTGGATTACTTATTGTAATTACAGCAGGTAAACTTACATCACCTAATATATCTCTTGAAAAAAACTTTAAATCAAACTGTCTAGTTGCAGCTCCAAAAGCCATTATATTATCATGTAGAGTAAATGTAAATACTCCATCTACCCATATAGATTTCCCTACTGGAACTATAAATGTAGTCTTTAGTAAAGGTATTGTTTCTTTACCCCATACTTCCACAACATAGTCTTTCAGTGCATCAGTTACAGCAATAGTATCATTAACAGTATCATATTTAAACCCTATTGTAAGGTCTGGAGTATCAAACGTATAACCAGTTGTTCCTAAAACATATATATCTTTAGGTGGTTTAAGTGTCGAGTTTGAGACAGCTACACGATAAGCATAGTTAAATATCACTGGGGTAGAGCTTACACTAGATATAGAATTTACACTCCATACTGTTACAGTATAATTTCCTGGTACTGGTTCTATTATTTCATAATATGGAATAGCTATATCTTTAATATATACTATATTATCATTATCCCGTCTCCAACTTAATCTATAAGTTTGTTTATAACTTGTACTAGGCTCTACCCATGAGATTTGAAATTTACTTTTAGAAACTACACCGTCAGATGAAAAGTTAGGTACTATAGTAATACTTGATACTGGACTAGCACCATATTCTAAGTTATTAGCTAAGTCACCACTAGGAAGGACAAGGGCTATATTTCCATCAACATAAGTATACTTATCTTCGCTATGGTCTACACAAGATATAATATATTCTGCACCTGATTTATCAATCTTAATAACCTTAACTACTTTACCTGTTTGTATATTGGATAAAATATTAAATACAGAGCCAATAAGCGGAGTAATTAGGTTTGAAACGGTTACAGTATACGGAGAAACTGTACTATGTGAAGATATAGTTCCTGTAATATTCCCAGAACTATCTATACCATAGAATGTAGAAGTTTCTATTGGAAATGTCAATAACCTATCTATAACTATAGTTGTAGTGCCAGCACTTTGTGAACTACTAACCACCATACCTGCTTGCATTTGTTGAGTATTATCATTATCATATACTCGTACAAGTTCACCTACATGGTATGATAACCCTTGAAATAATACACTAAAATTAACCATACCAGTAAGTCGTGCATTGGTATATATAACAGTTCTAGCTTTCCTAGTAGCTTGTGCTTCATCTATACATCCAGGAAGCACAACATCTAAAGTTTGTAAACCATATCTAGTTGTAAGAGCAGATTCTTCAACTGTTACTGTGTCAGTTCTACCAAAGTAATTACTATTATTATAAGTTACATTAACTAGTGAGCAACGGGATTCTAAGTCATTAGAAGAGTAAGAAAACTTACCACCTATAATATTAGCATTAGTTACTTGTTTAGTTACTACTTGTCCTGCATGGTCATACATTACACTAATCTGCCCAAACTCATTTGTAGTGAAGTTTGCATTACAGATATTGAGTAGATACATTAGAAATGTAGGTACATTTTCTCTTGTATAAAACTGATTATGTATCTCATAACGTGGTAATGATACTGAAACACCATCAATAGTATGTGCTATACCTACATCACAGTATTGGGCTAAATTATATATAGCAATAAGGTCAATATCTGACTTAGGTATACCTAGACCACCATTACCTTTAGGTGTTATTAATACATATAATAAACAATAGGCTGGATTAGCTGAATATGCATAGTTTATTGGAGATACTATATCACTACCTGATAAAGCCAGTACAGGAACTTTAATACCTCTAGGTTTAAACATTATTTCGGGAATACTACCGCCAAACTGACTAGCATCTGTGAGAGTAATAGCTACTAAAGATGAATTAGGATAAGTATGTGCTACATCTTCAATAGCTATAGTAGATAACCATGAACACTTTGACATAAATTTAACTGTAGGGTCATCCACAGTTGTACGTGTTATACGTATGTTCCAATCTGTAATTGTATATGTACTTGTAGGTCTTTTAACTAATGTATCCCAACTATAAGGACTGGATGCTTTACCTGTTTTAGTTATATTACCTACATTTGTCCAGCCAGAATACCCACCTAATACGGAATGTGATTGAACTTCTACAGAATGTTCAACTGTATTACCATTTATATCACCATTTTCTGCTATATGTCGTAAAGATTCTAATGTAAGTGTTATTCTAGCAGAATTAAAATTGCCAGCAACATTAACACTATGACCTATACCTTGTAACATATTAGGAAAGTTAGTAGTTATAGAACTTTCTGTAGATGTGAATCCGCTTATAACAGTTTGATCTAATGTACCTGCTCGAAAATCTATAGTACCTATAAAATTAGTTGTGTAAGCTCCATTTTTATAGAAAGGTATTTGATTTAAGTATACATCAGGCATAACTGATCCAGTAGAACTAAGTTCACCTTCAGAAAGCACAAATAAAAGTTTAATCGTTTGTTTACTGTATAAAGTATCAGATGCTTCTACTGGAGTATGTGCATCACCACCACCTTTACCACCTTCACCATAAATAACTATATCATTACCTGCCTTATCTATATAATAATCTTGATTCATAACATATCCGCTGTTGTAATACTAGATGATATAAGTACACCACCACAATAAGGACTACCAAATACCATAGGTACACTACCACCTTGTTCCCGTATAAGAGGTGCACCATTAAATAAACTACTTTGTTTACTTTGTGTTTGACTTGGGTCAGATGAAAATGTAGGTGTTGGTGAGAGTGCAGACATAACAGAGCTTATTGCAAAACCTACAGCAGCTAAAATAGCTAGATTAGCCACAAGAGCTATAGCACCTGCAACAGCAGCACTTACAGCTAAACTACCTGTCATAGCTATAGATGCCGATAATACCATAGTAGCACTAATAGGTTCACTACCTGATATTTCAGCAATGATATAGAGAACTTTAAAGTCTGAAAGGTCAGTTAAAATAACTTCTGGAACTAGAACTACTGGTTCCTTATCTTCTAAACTTTTCCCAACAATATAACTAAATCTATTCTCTATAATCTTATCCGTATAGTCTTTACCTTTGATAAATTTAATAGAATTAAGTATACTCTGTATACTTGTTTCTTCTATAGTAAATTCATCTATATCTGAAAGAGAGTTAAATACTTTTACCAACATATTTTAATACCTTATGTATACGGTTTGAGAAGGTAACTAATGGAACTTCTACACTAAGCCTATCTTGATGTAATACATTACCATTATGGTATATACCAAGATGATTCTGAATCTTACCACCATAGTCAAGAACTAACAAGTTACCATTAACTAGATTCTCTGTATTATAACATTCTTCAAAGCCATATTCAACTATAAAATCCTCAAAGAGGTGTCCGGAGATGTTTAAGTCGCAAAAGTCTACATTAGCCTTATGGTCTGGTAGTATTACTCCTAGCTCATGCTTATAGTAATCCTGTACAAGGCTATAACAATCATTTATAAACCATATAAAAGGTCGTCCTATGTAGTCAGAAGAACTTTCCCTAGGAAACTCTAAAGCCTTAGTAACAGTCTCACCTTCTGAACATACTATAAGCCAAGGTAAGCCAGAAGTTTTCTGTCCAATTATATCTGCAAGTGAAGGAGTCCTAGTGTCATATACTTCAGGAACTTTTCTATCTCTACAATGGCTATGAACTATAGCTATAAGCTCACCTGCTTGTAAAAGCTCTAACGCAGATATACTAAAAGAATTTAATTTATCTTCGCTAGAGTTAGTAAATGGTATAAAGGAATCTTTAGTTACCCCACCACACATTTCTTCTGGATAACAAGCTAATGTATGGACTTTTATAGCTTCAAGTTGTTCTAGGTTAAGTTCTATCATAATTTACTACCTTATCGCTTTATTGATACCAAGTCCAGGAAAATCCCTTTTAAGCATTTGCCTAGCTGGTAAATATGCCCGTTCTTTATCTAATGCACTACGTAGTTCAAAACTTATACCTGTAGAATCATGGTTAAGTTTCTTAGCTATATAGTATTTTAAAGGAGGTGCAGATATAGCAGAACTAAGACTCAAGTATGTACCAAAAGTTCTAATATAAGTAACTTCTGAACCTATTAAATCTTCATAAACACTAACAAGTGTATTGAATAGATTAGCCCCAGTAATAGTAGAACCATATATATTAGCTACACTAAGCCTAGGTCTGGGAAATGCACCATCTGAACTTTGTGATAGTCCAGTTAAATCTATAGGATAAGGGTCATACTGTTGCTCTGCAAAAGTAACTTTACTTATACCATCAGATGCTAGGTTAGGAGTTAGAAAGAATACTCCAGAAGTCCCAGCAGTAATACCTATAGATGAACAATCTATTTTAAATAACTCTATGTAGGCTGGAAGTGTTGATTGTACAAGTATACTATCTGGTAATTTATCTGGTAATTTAACACTCATAAGTCAAATACCTGTGTTATCTTACATGATATAGAAACAACACCATTACCATGACCTTTAGCTTTTCTACTATATCCACTCTTATCCATACGAAACTTTTTTAAAGTTTCTCCAAAAGGAGTCCATGTTAATATACCCCATGAACCTACAGCAAGTAAAGCATTTTCAACTATAATAGCTTCAGATATAGTAAGCACTCCCCAGACAATATTCCAAGAGTCTATAGTATTATTAATACCATCTGGGGCTACTTGTTTATAACCATCACCAAACTGCCCTGTCAGTTCTCTAAAAAATGTAGTCTTATCACTATCATTAGTGATTTTTAAAGGTAATGGCATTGCAGTTAGTGTAGTCATAATCTTACCTTAGTCTTAGCTAAATGATGTAGTCTTATTTAATGAATTTCCAGGTCTACTAGCAGATGAAATCTCTTCTTTAGCTATATTACGCATGATAGACATACTAATAGCACTACCTAGTTCCGCTGGATTCTGGTCTTTAGTCGATTGTACTGTTACTGCTATATTATACACGTTTCCACCACTTTGTCCAGATTCTTTCTTACCCTCTTTTAAGAAGTTAGTAAAGTCCTTATTCTGATTTGGTGATAGTACACGTTCACCTTTGTCTAATAGATATGTTTGTTCACTAGGTACATTAGTCATACCACCATGAGCAGCAGGCATAGGTGCAGCCATTACAGCAGCTAATTGAATAGCCCCTATTGCATAAGCTATAGGTACAGCAGCAACCGCTAAAGGGATACCAAGAATAGGTATAGATGCTTGAGACAAAGCTAATCTAGTAGCTAATGCCGCAGTATCCATTATAATCTCAGCTATCTTTAGCATCTTATAAGCTAAGAAGGCTACTTTAGCTTGTTTACTTTGAGCACCATAGGCTTTAATAGCTATAGAAGTCATAGATTCAGCAGCAGTAGCAGCCATAGCAGCAGTACCAGCGTAATAGTCTAAATTTAATAACTTTGATTTTGTATTATAATCTTCATTTATTTTCGCTTTATCAGCAGTAAATTTCTTATGAGCTTCTAGTGCTTGCATATTAGGGTCTAAAGTAACAGCACCTAAAGCTAACTGTCTATCGTTTTCTAATGTAGATTGTTCTGAACTTGCTTTCATACTAGAGGTAGCAAAACTACCTAGACCTGAAGTACCAAATCTAGTAGTTATATCTTTACCTAAACCACTAGGAGCAGCCTTAGCTAATATTTGCGCTTTATTAGCTTCTATATCCTGTCTAAGCTTAATCTTTTCTAAAGGACTTTGAGCTAACTCACCTTGTAACATTAACTGTTCTTGTAAACCTCTATTCTTTTCCTTTATAATCTCTATTTCTTTTAACTTTAATCCTGTTACTTCGGTTATATAATCTGCTTCGGTAGTTAATCCTGAAAGATACCTATTATTAATATTATCAGACTCAGTGACAAGTTTATTACTAGCATCTTTAGCTTTATTGTCTATAAGTTGTAAAGCATAAGCTCTACTTTCTACAACATAAGTACGTTTACCTATCTCTTCTAACTTAACTTGTGCTTGAGCTTTCTCTCTTAACAGGTCATTATATTTCTCTACGCCAGCAGTATCACCAGAACTTTTAGCTATAGCAAGTAATCTATTTGTAGCAGCTATCTGTTGTTGATAATCTTTATCCTGCAATGCTTTCTTCTGGTTGTAGAAGTCTTGTACTGACATTACTTGATCTTGTCGAGCGTAGTCTAATCGTAGTAAGTCATCTTCTATAGCTAAAGTAGCATCTTTAGAATCACGTATAATATCTTTATAGTTATCTCTACGTTCTCCTGCGCCAGCAGCTTTAGCCCCACTCTCACTAGATTTATTAAAACTATCTACAGCATCTTTTCTAGCTCTGTAGATTTCTTCATCCATCTTAGCTATAGTAGCTTTAGCATCTGCTACTTGGTTTGTGGAAGGTTTTAAACCTATAGCAAGTTTAGCATCTTCACTTTTACTAACTACAGCTCGTAATTCTTCTATATCTTTAATCCAAGCTCCTGTTTTTAATTTACTTTCAGCATAATCAGCAGCTTCTCTACTTGATTTAGCAAATTTACCTAATGTGGATTTATGCTTCTCAACTATATCATCTATAGATGTAGCATTAGCTAATTTAATACGAGCTTCTTCTTCCGCTTTAGCATTAGTTAAATCTTCTTTAGCTATTCTTTGTCTTTCATGGTAATAATCTGACCAATACTTTAAAGACTCTTGAGCAGCTTCTAGTTGAGTTTTACCACCTAAATCTGGTTGTTTAATGTCAGGAGTACGTGAAGCATCTTCTAAAGCCTTTTGAGCTTTAATAACCTCAGCTTTACCTTTAATAACTTCTACATCTTTCTCAGCTTGTAAATCTATAGTAGGTATAGCATTAGAAGTATTTTTTAAATTATTTAACTCTGTTTGATGTTCTATCATAGCTCTATAAGAGTTATTAACAGATTCTAAAGGTTTAATAAGATTATTAGCTTGTTGATACCAGTAGTACATTCCAGCCCCTATAGCAGTAATAGCTATAGCTAAGGGGTTAAAAAATGCAGTAGTAACACCTAATATTTTAATAACATTTATAGCTTCATAAGCTTTTATAACTACATTAGCTAAACCTACAGCAACTAAACCTAATGTAACAGATAAACCAACTTTTAACGAATCACTAAGAGTTTCAGTACCATTTAATAATCCTGTTACGCTTGTAGTCATACTTGTTATAGTTTTAACTACAGAAAGCATTTTAGTAGAGGTTTCTCCGTATATAGTTTCACCTAAAAGTATAAAGCTATTTTGCATACGCCCTATATTAGCATTAAGACCTTGACTAGCTAAGGCAAAAGCAGGTTCAAACCTTGTAACCATAAAGTTGGTAAATTCTACCATAGTATCTTTAGCGTATACCGTTCCTTGCTTCATACGTTTAGATAATTCTTCTGGTAGAATCTTCATACTAGCTGCAAAAGATGCAAAAGCTCCAGGAAGTAAGTTACCTAATTGCTTTACAAGTTCTTCACTTTGTACCTTACCTTTATTAAATATCTGTGCCATTGCTAAAAATACACCATTAGCTTTTTCGGCTGGTAGATGTAGTCCTGTAATAACTGTATCTAAGTTAGTAAACATTTTCCAAGTAGATTCTAAACTAGCTCCTGCAAGACTTGTTGACGCTTGAAAACCTTTAAAATTATCTCTTAAAATCCCTAAATTAATACCAGTACGATCTGCTTCTTTAGCTAAAGTAGATAACATACTACTCATCCCAGCAGAACTTCCTACAGTAGCTTCTAAACTAGCTTTAATGGAATCAAGTTCTATACCAATTCTAGGTATAGCTTGTAAGGAAGTAGCTACAAGATTAATTGTAGTATTCCAGATTCTATAAGCACCAATAGCTTCACCAACACGAATAAATAAATTCCTATGCCGTTCAGTAGTTGATGCGATAGCTTGTTCATGTGTATGTAAAGCATTATTACTAGATACAATAGAATCTGTATACTGTCGCATAGCCACTGCAGTAGCAGTAGAACTCGTAGTAGGAGAAGTTCTTCCAGATGCTACAGATGCTCTAATAGCATTTAACTGTGCTTGTAAAGTTTGTTCTGCTTGCCTAGTAGCTTCATTAGCTCTAGCACGTTGAGCTTGTACTGAATTAATACCATGAACTTGTTCAGCAGTTTGAATATCTATAGAAGAACGCATACGTGCTTCTTGTTCAGATAGAGAGCTATTAAATGTAGCTACACGTCTAGCGGCAGCTTGTTGTTCTATCCTACCTGTAGCTTCATTAAAGTTTCTAACAAGAGCTAGGTTACTATCTAATGTAGCAGCTCCCCCAGTACCCGTACCATAGTTAAATCCACCTACGGGTCTTGTAGCAGCAGGTGTTGTAGTACCTGTAGCAGCCCCAGTTAGACTATAAGATTTAGCTTTTGCTACTTGTTCAACAGCTTGCAGTCTTTGAATACGATATATTTCTAACTGCGTAGCTACTTCTTTATCTAAAACTTCTTGATATTTGTTATGACTAGCTACAGCTTTTGCTATATTATCTGCTGCAAAGTTCCAACCTCTACCATGTGCAGCTAGAGTTTTATTAGCCTTTGCTATCTTAGTTTCAAGGTCTTTTAAAGGTTGAGCTTGTTTATCTAACTGAGCTTTAATAGCTGCATCAATAAGTTTAACTTGATCTAAATGCCCTTGTAGAATTGCCTTTCTACTTGTATCAAGCTGAATTAACTTTTCAGAAGCTTTTGCTACTTCTGCTACAGCACCTACTTGATCCTTAATAAGTTTTACAATAGTTTGTCCACTAGAAGTATCAGTCTCTAGTTTAAGTTTCAGTATTAGATTCTTGGTCTGGTCTGCCATTGCTTGTATCCTTGGGAAGTATTATACTAAGATACCCCGAATGGATATACGGGATAGATGCTAAACCATGTGTTATAAGTACCTCACTATCTTTAATAAGTTCTACTAGAATAACTGAGTCAAGAGAATGAAACTCATTAACCACATAGTTATTTACTACAGTATATATATCAAAAATAGGTTTTAAATCTTCCCATATATAGAAGGTGATTGATTCATCTGTATCTTCTTCTATCTCTGGTTCTATATCTTCTACTAACTCAGGAAAAGCTCTAGCAAAAGTATCATCATCTGCGCGGCTTTTAGCTAATAGTTCCGCATTAGGTTCAGGTAAAGATGCCCAACCTAATGCTTCACCAGCCGCTATTAGTTTTTTCTTTCAGAATCTTTTAAAGAAATATTAAATACTGATTCTGTTACTGCTTGTGTAAGCGAGTCTCTGAAGAAAGGAGAGTCTAAATACATATCTAGGAGGACGACTAGACATGAATCTACATCTTTCCAAAGAGACTCAATAGGTTTAGCATCACGAGTATCAGGGATTAAAAGGTCAGTTACTTTACCTTCAGTATCTTCTATACTCAATGATGCGTTTTTAATATATAAGATATGAGATTTATAGAAACCTTGTAGAATATCCATTTGTGTAGCATTTGCTTCATCAATCAAAACTTCAAGTTCAGCTATTTTTCTATCAATTTGGTCATAAGACAATTCACTATCTGCTTTAACTAAATCTAATTCTTTAATTAAACGTGCTATTTTAGTAGTGTCTATAGCAGTTTGAAATTCCTTTCTAACTTGTTCTACTTCTGTATTATTATAGGCTTTAATACCTAGAGTAATGTTATCTTTAACACCTGTAGCTTGTACAAGTTTCTCTGTAAATGGTTTAGATGTTTTAATATATAATTTAACAGCCATGATGTGTCCTCAAGGAGTTTGTTTAGGCAAGATTGCCTCTATAGGTAAAAAGAGGGTTGTTACACCCTCAGAATTGTTTACTAGCTAAAGATAATATCAGTATAACCTACACTTCTAAAACCTAAATCTTGACCAGTATAGTTAGCTACTTTACTAGCAGTTACTTTAGTAAGTTCAAGTTTACGGAAAATAACAGTAACTACTTTACCAGCACTATCCGCTATATCAGAATAGTTTAAAGTAAGTTTATGTAAAGATTCTAATTTAGTATCAGGATTATAAGTCGCAGCAGATGTATCTTCTAAAATAGTAAGAGTTACATCTGTAGGTGAAGCACCTTTAGACCAACCATCAACTGAAGAGGTCATATATCTACTGTATTCAAAACCTGTAAGATTAGGAGCTGTTACTTTATTAAATACAATATTAGTAGTACCTGTAGGCAGTGCAGGCGGTGTGAAAGATACACTTGTAGGTTCAGTAGAACCAGACCATACCTCTAATAAAGCTAAATTAACTGTAGTAGATTTAATACTTTCAGAAATTGTAGTCTTTTGGTTCTGGAAATCAGCAACAATAGAAAGTTTTTCTGCTGATAGTGTAGCAGGTACGTTACCTTGATAATTAAATTTCAATTTAGGTTTAGTACCTAAGTTTACATCAAAATCAAATAAACCTCTAGCATTAGTAATAGTATATGTTTTTTGAGTAGTTGTAAGGTCAGGAGATGATCTACGAATCTCAATAGTCATATACTTATTAGATGCAGTAGCATTACTAATAGTATACTTACCCACACCCATAGTTACCGACATGCCTGAAGATTGAAACCAATCTACCATAGGAACTTCTGATACTAAAGGTGTAGCACTTGTAGTACCTTTAACTGGTAAAAAAGTCTCAAAATCAAACTTAGCAAAACGATCTGTAATAACTGTAGCTTCATCACGATTAAGTTCATCACCTGTGTATTGAAAGGCTTCTGAAGTTAAATCAACTGCAAAGTTTAAATTAAGTACAGCTAAAGCATTTTTTGGACCAAGTGCTGTTCTAAATGCAGAGGCAGCTATAACTACAAGACTATTAGCTTCAAGTATAATAGCAGTATCAGATGTTACTGTTAAAACACGCCCTACAATAATATCTGTAGCATTAGTAATATAACTACCTAACGCAACTTCTGTTAGAAACTTAGTACCTACTCCTGTTACAGCCGTAGTGGATAATGATGTAGTTACTGTACCAGTAGGTGCTGTATTGATTACAGATACATTCTCTGCAATTTGAGCACAACCATAGATAGCGATTGCTTTTTCATGGAATTTAGCTAATTGAGCCATTAGATAACCTCAGGTGTTAGTGCAGGGCATGGAGCAACATACTCTACTGGTGGAATAGCATCTTCATCTAAATCTAGTTGCTCTCTTAATTCTTCTAACTCACCTTCAGAGTAGTCTGGACTACATAGTTCTAGTCTACCATCTGGATGTTCAATATATACTGACATACTTACCTCTTTAATATAATATTATGAAATTCTAGGAAAGACAAGACCTACTACTTCTTGCCACCATACTTTAGTACCAGTTTTAACTATCATATTACCTTCTACAAAGAATAAACTAGAGAAGTCACTGTCGTTTACGAATGGAGTAAACCCTGCATAGGCTTCAGCTATAGCAGTTCGTGTAGATACTAGAGAACTTCTCTCACATACAAACTGTATAGTTGT
>Ga0315286_10003628_pt1 | contig 14654 bp, 11 predicted proteins | sample YL17G10_0_MG_FD_205038 | JGI IMG/M metagenome (GOLD analysis project Ga0315286, IMG submission 205038) | Sediment microbial communities from Yellowstone Lake, YNP, Wyoming, USA - YL17G10_0 | ecosystem: Environmental > Aquatic > Freshwater > Lake > Sediment | place: USA: Wyoming | collected...
TCAAAAGTAATCCCCAAATTTCCATAATAATTATTCCTGATCATCATTTCTCCCCGCAGGATTTTACTTGGTCTGCTGACTCAAAAAAAAGGCAGAACCAAATTAAGGATTTTATCAGGCAAAAATCATACCCTTATGTTTTTGTGGAAAGTTTTTCTGGGGAGTTTAAGCTCAAAAACATGTACCAGGGATATTTAGAAGAGGCAAAAAAGGGTCATATGCCATCCTTGAATTTTGAGGAATTCAAATCCTGGAATGAGCAAAAATCCAAGGATGCTTGGTATGCAGACCAGTTAGCAGAAAACAGTGCTACTAAGGTTATTGGTGTAGACGACAATGATCTTGTGTTCCTCCTGACCTCAGTGAAATATTTGGAGCAGAATACTGATTATTTAAAATCTCTGAAGTTACAGTCTTTTAAGCAATTAGACAATGCGATCAATTTTACCTTCAGAGACCAGCTCCTTTTGGCAAAAATAATCATTTTTTGCGAGGAGCACCATATAAGTGTGGCGCCGTTTGTTGTCGGCTCCAATCACTTTGTCACACTGCCATATCATTGCAATCTTTGGGGGATTAATTGCAGTGTTGAGGCAATTGATCCTGACTTTATCGCCCCCCAACTGGAAAGGCTTGAAGAATTTAAGCAAAAACACGGGCGCGCGTGGCCAGGGTATTAAAAGATAAAAAGCTTTAACCTAAGCAGAAAGACTCCTTTCCCGGGGTCTTTTTTTTATTTTATAAAAAACAAAAAATATGCTAAAATTAAGATAGGATTAAATATCTATTAAATCCTTTATTTTATGTTATCAAGCCAGAAATTAAGAGAAATTTTGGTTAAGCCAGGCTATGTTAAAGAGCTTGATTTTAGCACTGCCCAAAAAGAAGCAAAACTAAAGAAATTAAGCCTGGAACAGGTTTTAGTTGATAATGGTTTAATCAAGGATGAAAATATGGGGCAGTTAATTGCCGAAGCTTTGCAGTTTCGCTATGTGAGCTTGGCAAAAAAGACTATCAAGCCAGAAATTTTAAAAATCATTCCAGAAATTGTGGCTAAAAAACAGCTGATCATTGCTTTTGATAAAAATAAAGACGGTTTGTCAGTGGCTTTGAATAATCCTGATAATTTGCAGCTCCAGCATTTTTTGGCCAAAAAAACAGGGGATAAAATAATTCCATTTTACGCTACTCAAAAAGATATTTTAAAAGCAGCCAGGCTTTATCATAAAGAACTCAAGGAGGAATTTTCTGATTTGATTTTAAAACATTTAAATCAGGTCAAAACTGGCGGTGATGAAAAATTGCCAATCATTAAGATTGTGGAGTCAATCATAAATTATGGCTATGAAAACCGGGCATCTGACATTCATATTGAACCGCATGACAATGACACACTTATTCGTTTTCGCGTGGACGGAGTTTTGCATGATGTTTTGGCAATTCCCAAAGAGTATCATGATTTGATTGTTTCCAGGATAAAAATCATGTCTAATTTGAGAACCGATGAGCATAAAAGCAGCCAAGACGGCAAATGCCGTTTTAATTTAGTTGATGAAAAATTAGATATTAGGGTTTCGGTTGTGCCGATCATTGAAGGCGAAAAAATTGTTTTGCGCTTGCTTTCCAAAAAAACCAAAGAATTAAATTTAGAAAATCTAGGTTTAAACAAGGCTGAAGCCAAAAAAGTTTTAGCAGCCATAAAAAATCCCTATGGCATGATTTTGGCCACTGGTCCGACAGGATCTGGTAAGACTACGACTTTGTATGCGATTTTAAAGATTTTAAATAACCGTGATGTTAATATTTCCACAATTGAAGATCCTGTTGAATATGATATTGAGGGCATTAATCAGATTCAGGTGGATAGTGAAACCAATCTGACTTTTGCCAAAGGCTTAAGATCTATTTTACGGCAGGATCCCGACATTATTATGGTGGGTGAAATCAGAGATGAGGAAACTGCCAAAATTGCCATTAATTCTGCCATGACCGGTCATTTAGTTTTATCAACTTTGCATACTAATGATGCGGCCACGACTTTACCGCGTTTATTGGACATGAAAGTAAAGCCTTATTTAATTGCTTCTACTGTTTTAATTGCCATTGCCCAGCGTTTGGTGAGAAAAATTTGTCCTAATTGCATCAAGAGTTATAGTTTGCCAAGCGAGGAGTTTTTAAAACTGGTGCCTAAAACCATTGGTGCCAAATTTACTGAAGGCAAAACAAAAATTACCCTATATAAAGGCGAGGGATGCAAGCTCTGCCATAAAACTGGTTATTTAGATCGGCTGGGTATTTTTGAAGTTCTCACTGTCAGTCCAGCCATTCGTGATTTAATTGTGAAAAAAGCCACGAGTCAGCAAATCAAAAAGCAGGCAATTGATGAAGGCATGGTCGCCATGTTAGAAAACGGGATTGAAAAAGCTCTTTTGGGTTTAACCACGCTGGAAGAAGTTTTAAGAATAATAAAATAAATTAGTATGAACGAGGCAAAAGAATTTAAATATTTAAATTGGCATATAAATTTTGGTTTTAATGTGGAAAAGATTTTATTTGCCAGAACTTTAGCCACGATTTTAAATTCGGGTATTAATATTGCCGATGCTTTGCGGATTGTGGAAGCCCAATCAGTCGGCCAATTTAAGCTTATTGTGGCCAATATAAGAAAAAGAGTGGAAAGCGGGGAAAATTTAGCCAAAGCATTGGGCAAATATCCCAGATACTTTAACCCTGTTTATGTTGGTTTGGTTAATGTAGGCGAAAAAACCGGGCGTTTAGTTGAATGTCTGAATTATGTGGCCGAGCAGCAGGAAAAAGATCTGGAATTATCGCGCAAAGTGCAATCAGCCTCGCTTTATCCTTCAATTGTTTTTGTTTGTTTATTGGGTCTGGCCGCGCTTTTAAGCTATTATATTTTGCCCCAGCTGATTGTGATATTTAATTCTTTTAATATGCCTTTGCCCTGGACCACGAAGCTGCTTTTAGCCGTGGCCAAGATTATCAGAGACCAGGGGATTTTAATTCTAGTTATAATTCTGGCTGTTTTAATTTTTGTCAGGTATTTAGTCAGGACAAAAACAATCAGGCCATATTGGCAAGCTGCTGGCTTAAGCCTGCCTTTTTTCGGGGAATTAATCAGAAAATTAAATCTGGCGCGTTTTTGCTTGATTTTAGGTACGCTTTTAAAAAGCGGTATACCTTTAAATCAAGCCTTGGATATTGGTATTGAAAGTTTAAGTAATGAAGTTTATAAAATCCAGCTGAAAAAAGTTAAAGCCAGGGTTGTGGCCGGACTTTCATTAGGCGAAGCAATTGAAAATTTAAATAAATCTGATTTATTTCCCAAGGTGGTTTCGCAAATGATCAGTGTTGGCGAAAGAACAGGCACTTTGGAAAAAAACATTTTGTACTTGTCTGATTTTTACCAAAAAGATGTTGATAATATCAGCAAAAATCTGTCCAGTGTGATTGAGCCAATATTATTAATTTTTGTTGGCTTGATTGTGGCCATTATTGGCGCGGCTATTTTGTCGCCGATTTACCAATTTATTGACACACTAAGTCATAGCATTTGATTTTAAAATAATATGAACCGCGGTTTTAGCCTCATTGAATTAATAGTAGTAATTGGCATAATTGCCATTTTGGCAATTTTTTTGCTGCCTGTCAGCCTTAATTACTATCAAAGAGAAGTTTTGGGAAAAACAGAAGATCAGCTAGTTTGGCTTTTAAAAGAAGCACGCGATAATGCTATAAATCAAAAAAACGGTTCTTTTTTTGGTCTGTACATAACCAATGACAATTTTATTATTTTTCAGGGACAAAGTTACAGCCAAAGAATTATTGCTGAGGATGTAAGCTATTCTTTTCCTTTGTCAATAAATATTTCAGGTCTCAAGGAAATAGTTTTTGCGCCAAATACTGGAATTGCCAGCCCAAGCGGCACAATTTCTCTAAGCCTTGGCACAGCTTCGACCGATGCGAGTCAAGACAAAAGAGACATTATCATTAATGAATTAGGCGTTATCAATTATTAATTTATGCTGAAAGTTCAAATAAAAAATGGCTTTACTTTGATTGAGATATTACTGGCAATCGGCATTTGTTTTTTGATTTTTTTGGCGATTGGCAATTTACTGATTGACAATCTAAACAGCAGCTATAATAACCAGCAAAGAGTAATTGCAGAATTTAAGACTCAGGAGGGTTTAGAAGCCGCCAAAGCCATTGCTTTTGATAACTGGCAAGCTTTTAAGCCAGGTCAATATGGAGTATCTTTGGCCAATAATCAATGGCAATTAGTTTCTCAGGCGCAACCAGTTTCTTTGCTGGATAAAAATGGCCTGCAAGCTATTGTAATTTCTGAAGTGCCGGGCAATGTTAACTTGAAAAAAGTTGTCAGCCTGGTAAGTTGGCAAAGTTTAACCAACCAGCCCAAGAGCAGCCAGTTAACAACTTATGTTTCCAATTGGAACGCTTATATTTCCCAATGTTCAGATGGCATTGATAATGATGGCGATGGCAAGATTGATTTTCCGGCTGATCCTGGCTGCTTGTCACCGGCTGATGATGATGAAACTGATCCCTCGAGTCCTCCGCCTAGTTGTACTGACAATGATCAAGACAGCTATAATACCCCTGGTTTAAATTGCGGGCCAGCAGATTGCAATGATAATAACGTAGCAATTAATCCTGGGGTTTCTGAGATTTGCAACAATAATATTGATGACAACTGCAATAGCTTGGTTGATTGCCAAGACCCAAGTTGCGCTAACGCGCCAAATTGCCAGACAGTAATGCCAGACATTATTTTTGACCAGCAAGACCAAGGAATTTGTCAGCTTGTTTCTTGTGCTTTAACCGTAAGCGGTAAAGTGGTTTTGCCAGCTGGGCAGCAAGCTAAACTGCGGATTTCTTATTACATTGCTAATCCGCCAGATCTGAGAACCAGCATAACTTATATTGATAAAGGTATTGTGCAAAATGGTGATACTTTTTCATTAGATATTTCTTGGCCCGGGGTTAGGCCTGCAGAAAAAACAGTAGAAGCTGATATCGGCGGCATGCTTTTAGATATTAATACTGGCAATCCGATCATGCCTCATGAAGCAAGTTTTAAATATTTTTGGTATCCCTGGGTTTGTGCGCCGCCGCCGACCAGTGGCGACTGCCTGGATGCAGATCAGGATGGTTATAATACGCCAGGTAGTGGCTGCTCTCATACAGTAACAGTGCAAACTAGCGGCAATATCAAAGCTCCTAAAGGTGGCATGAATTTAAAAGTTATGGCCTCACAAATCACTTATGGTGCTGGGGGACCAGAAGTTTCTGTCAAAGTCGGTTTAAAGATTAACGGCGTATTAAGCTGGCTGTTTAATGGCCAGGACGTTGACGGCGGCGAAGAATACAATACCCAAATTGCTGCCAATACCAGTGTAGCTGTCAGAGGTTATGCCTGGTATGAGAATTCTTTTACGCACTCGCGCGATTCTGATTCTAGTTCTGCTTTTGCGCGTGTCTTATTAAAGGGAGATAGTTTGCCCAATGTGCCGAGATTTGGCAATCAGCAAACTTTATCAGAAATCATTGACCCATTTGTTGACCAGAATCGCAAGATTGATATTGATAATAATCAAGCTTTGCTTTTATTTGAACTTGGAGTTGACGACTTAAGCTCGCCAGCCGCTGATTTTCAGGATTTGGTCATCTTATTAACTTTTATTCCGGACACGCAAATAACCTGTAATTGCGGCGCCTTTGACTGCGATGACGCTGATCCCAATGTTAATCCTGGGATGCCGGAAATTTGCAATGGCAAAGATGATAATTGCAGTTTTATCATTGATGAAAGTTGCCCAAAATAAAAATATGGCACAGAATAAAAAAAACGGTTTTAGTTTAGTTGAGGCCATTTTGTATATCGGTTTGCTGGTCATGATTTTTGTATTTTTGCTGGCTATTTATCAGGAAGGCGTTTTTATCAGCCAAAAAATAAGCAATAAAATTGACAATGTGGAGAATGCCCAATTTGCTGTAAATAAAATTGTCTGGTATTTGCAAAACGCCCAGAGTATTAATGCGCCGCAGACCGGATTGGCCAGTAATACTCTTTCTTTGAACCTGGCTGATTCTCAGCAAAACCCAATAATTTTTTTCAGCGAAAATAATAAATTAAAAATTAAAATTGGCACTGCTTTGCCGCTTGATTTGACCAATAACCAGCTCAAAGTTGATAATTTGAGTTTTGCAAATAATGGCTTTGCCAGCGAACCAGCGGTTATCCAGATTAAAATGCAGTTTGAAAATGCTAGTAGCTTCTGGCAGATAAAGCCAATAGTTTTAGAAACATCTGTTAAAACTGAAAAATGATATGCCAAGTTTTTTTAAAAAAAACGGCTATGTTTCCTTAATTTCCGTGGTTATCATCGGCGCAATTGTTTTGGCCGCTGTTTTGAGCTTGACTTTCATTTCCTTGCAGCAGAGCGCTGGCATGATTGACCGCACTCGCACTCTGTCAAATTATTACCTGGCCAATGCCTGCGCCAATGAAGCCCTGGTAAAATTACAGAAAGATTCAAATTATACTGGCAATGAAATCATAAGCATTGATAATTACAGCTGTGAAATTGAGAACATTTCCGGCTCAGGCAATAGTGGCAGGACAATTATTACCAGCAGCCAGATTACTAATCAGCAAAAAAAGATTAAGATTGAGATTGATCAGTTAAGGCCAGTAACCATCATTAAATTTTGGGGTGAAACATATTAATAAATTTAAAATTTAGGTATGAATATTTTAAATAAAATTACAGCCAAAATTTTCGACAGTAAATTCCCCATGGTCGGTATTGATATTTCTGATAATTCAATAGAATTTTTACAGTTAAAAGCAGGCTCGGATAAGCCGCAAATTAAATCATCTTGGCGCCAGGTTCTGAAGGCCGGCTTGGTTAAAAATGGCGAAATTATTGAATTGGAAAAATTAGCAGAAATCTTAAAGCAGGAATTTAACTCAGCCCAGCCAAAGTTTAGCACTAATAATTGTTTGTTATCCTTGCCTGATAAGCAGACATATTTTTTGACTTTGCGCATTAAAGATAAGGCTAGTAATTTGGATGATAAAATTAAAGAGTTAGCTCAGGAAAAATTACCAGTGGATTTGACTTTGTGCAATTTTGATTATTTGCTCACGCATAAAGATGAACATGGCCAGGAAGTTTTTTTTGCAGCCGCAGCCAAAGATGTAATTGAACAATATCAGGAATTATTTATTAAAGCAGGTCTAAATTTAGCAGTTATGGAATTTGAATCTGCTTCTTTGGTGCGGGCATCGCTTGAGCAAGATGATTTACAAAAATCAGTTTTGATTGTTGATTTGGGAGCGGTGTCTACAGATGTTATCCTGCATGACCAGCATGGCTTTCGCGACCAGCTGAATCTGGTCTTTGGCGGATACAAAATTACCAAAAAAATAAGTGAAATTTTAAATATAGAATTTAAGGAAGCAGAAAAACTTAAGAAAAAAGAAGGCTTGTTTTTCACTCAAAACAATTTGGATAAAATTTTAGCAGTTGAATTCAGTGATTTTTGGCCTGAGCTTAGGCAAATAAAATTAGCTTATGAAAAAAAAACTGGCCAAAAAGTAGAGAAATTAATTTTAGCTGGGGGTACAAGTAAATTGCCAGGTTTAACAGAATTATTTCGCCAAAATTTACCTAATCTAAAAATTGAAATGGGCGATCCAGCCAAGCCAATTGATTTTTATGCAAAGACTTTAAAAAATGATAAAATATTATATAGCAATGTCATTGGTCTGGCTTTAAGGGGGTTAAGTAAAGAAAGTCTGGATCAGGGCATTAATTTAATTAAAATTAATAAATAAAAAAATCTATGAAAAAACAAAAAGGTTTTACGCTGATTGAGCTTTTGGTGGTGATTGGCATTATCGCTATTTTGGCAGCCATTGTCATTATTGCCATTAATCCAGCCCGCCAATTTGCTTTGGCCAGAAACGCCCAGCGCTGGAGCAATGTTAACACTATTATCAATGCTGTCTGGCAATACGGCGTTGATCAACAGGGCACATTGCCCTCAACGATTACTGCTATTTCAACAGAAATCTGCAAAACCGGGGCAACTAGTTGCACAGGATTAGTGGATTTGTCAGTGTTAACTAATAATGGTACTTACGTAGTGGCCATTCCTAATGATCCCAAAGGAGTATCAGCCAATGGCACTGGTTATTTTATTTTGCAAGCCAACGGTAGGGTTACGGTCACTGCACCGAGTGCTGAACTTAGCGAAACAATTGCTGCCACCAGATAAAAACAAATTTAAAACCGCTCCAGTTGGGGCGGTTTTTTATTATTCCAGCTTTTTGGGCTAGCTTGATTTTTTAGTTCAGTCGGGATAGGGATTAATAATCACTGTAGTCCCGATTTCTACAAAATTTTGATTGAGCCATTTGGCATCATCAGTAAAAATTCTGACACAGCCATGACTGGCATTTTGGCCTGGCACATTGGGTGAGCCGTGAAAAGCATAGCCGGCTTTATTGAAAAACATGGCCCAGGGCATGGGCGCGTTGTGAAATTTGCGGGAGCGGGTTTTGGCATTGCCCTTTTTGATGACAACAAAGTTGCCGGTAATTGTGTGGCATTTTCTGTGAATGTCCGCGCAATAATCCTTGCCGCCAACGCCAGGCCCCCAGCGCACTAGAATGCCGTTTTCCTCATAGGCTGCCCAGGCCAGTAGTTCTGGATCCCAGATAATAAACTTTTCTTCTCCTGCCTCGATTTGAACGGGGAAAGGCGAAAAGTCCATGTAAGTTTTATCAGTCATCTCATTTGGCACCGCAATAACCATATTGGCTTCGAGCTTGATATTTAACCGGTTAACTTTCATTACTATTTCACGTTCTCGCTCGTCCGGCCAGAGTTCTGCCCAGGTTTGGGGCATTTGGATTTCAATTTTTTTGATGCCTTTCTTGGTTTTGATTTCCTTGGCTACAGTTACTTCGGTAATTGTGACGCAATGGAAATCAGGGTTTTTGCAAAGAGTTTCACCGAACAGCTCGTTTTTTTCTTGGCCTTTGGCCATTTTGGCAAAAAGTAAAGGGGCCAGAAAAATTAAAGCGAACACGCAAAACTTCTTCACAAGCATAAGTTTTCTCCTCCTTTTGAGCTAGTTTTGATTGGGGTTTAATAGGAACAAGATTTGATTATAACCTTAGCAAGGAAAAGTCATTTTGTCAATGTTGGTATTTAATTTTGAGAATTTAACTTGGTCGGGCTAGGCGGCGAGCTTGATAATATTTATTATGATTTCTTTATTGCATTTAAGCCTTAAACGCATAAGTTGTTTTGATGGCGTTTCTGTGCAACAAGAAAAAGCAATGCTCTTTTTATGAGACATATAATATTCAGCAGAAGTGTCATGTACATTTGAAATATTCCCGTTTTTAATAAAATATTTATCTGAATTTTTTCCATTAAGCAAATTGAAAAATTTGGTTCCAATTTTTAGGATTAAATTTTTATATTTGGCTTGGCCGTAATAATAAAGATAAAATTTATCAGCGCTCTTATCTTCATGGAGAGTAATAAAAATTTTAGGTTTCACCTTTTTTAAATCGTTTTTTATAGCCTTTATTTCAACAGCTACCTTACTTTTTGTTTTATGAACCCAGTTCTTATTGCAATTAAGACCCTTTCTATTTAAACGTTTTTTTCTAGCAAAACCCCAGGGGTTAACTAACGGATAGATAATTAAATTAATTTTTGATTTCAATGCTTGATTATAAATCTCCTGGTAATATTTGAACAATGCAAGGACAGGCGCTATTTCTTCGCCATGGCAGCCAGCCATGATTATTATTAGGGGGCGTGTCGGCCATTTTAAAAGTTTTAATTTAAGAAGAGGAGATTTTTCTTTCTCCAAAAATAAATTCTCGACTTCAAAGAATTTCTGTATTTTTTGAAGCTTGATTAAATTTGTATAAAAAAGGCGTGATCTGGCCATAAAGGTAAATGTTTAAATCGGGCTAGTCCCGCACTGCGGGGCGACCTCCCTTTTCGGGGTACCGAGATTCGAACTCGGGATCTCACGGTCCCGAACCGTGCGCGATACCACTTCGCTATACCCCGCAAAATAACCTTGGTTGTAAAGTTGTTAAGTTGTCTAGTTGTTAAGTAGTATGTTATTAAGTTGTTGAGTCGTTTGTAGCAAAGTATTTCCTGATTTCCAGCCAGCCAATTATTAGCAAACTAAAAATAAAAATTATAATAAAGTGGCCAAAAGAAATTGGCGCGAGTTTTAGTTCGAAATTTATGCGTGGAATAGCTAGAGTCAAAAAGAGAAAAATAATTACGGCTCCAAGCCAAAGATTCATGGTTTTATTGGAAAATACCTTGAGTTTATAAAGAGGCACTTTATCTGAACGGGAAACATAAGCCAGAATTATGTGGCCTATTATCCAGGCAGTGAACGCGAATGTTTGGATCTCAATAACATTATAGCCTTTGCTTTTAGCATAAAAATAAGCAGCCATGACAGAAGCAAATAAAGTAATGCCATAAATAAAAATCGTGGTAATTAATTTTTTATCAAATAATTTTTGTTTGGAATCGCGCGGCGGCCGATTAAAAATATTTTTTTCAGCAGGTTCAGCCACAAAGCCGGCAGAAGCAGCTAGATCCATAAATAATTCTAAAATAATAATTTGAATGGGTGCAAAGGGCAAGGGCAGATTAAAAATTACCGGCAGCAGTAAGCAAGAGATTAAAGCAACCTTAACGCCCAAATAATATTTAAGGCTTTTTTGTAAATTATCATAAAATTTTCTGCCTTCAAAAATAGCGCGGGAGATGGTGATAAAATTATCATCAGCCAAAACAGCATCAGCTGCTTCCTTGGCTGCGTCAGTACCTTTTATACCCATGGCAATGCCTATGTCAGCTGCTTCCAAGGCCAAGGCATCATTCACTCCATCGCCTGTCACAGCCACTATTTCTTTATTAGCATGCAAGGCCTGAACCAGGCGATATTTATGCTCTGGGAAAGCGCGAGCATAGATATTAACACTTTTTACTGTTTCTTTGAGTTGTTCATCTGATAACTTATCAAGATCTGTCCCAATTAAAACTTTGTCCGCATTTATGCCCACGCTTTTGGCGATAAAGGCTGCAGTCAGAGGATGATCGCCCGTGACCATAATTGTTCTGATGCCGGCTTTACTAGCTTGAGCAATTGTCTCCTTAACCCCTTTTCTGGGCGGATCTTCCAAAGCAATCAAGCCGATAAAATCAAGATTTTTTTCCAAATCGCTGATAGGCAGATTCTTATTGGAAGCTGGTATAATCTTTTGGGCGACTGCGATCACGCGTCGGCCATTTTCTGTCTCTTGATTTAAAGCTATTTCAATTTGGGATTTATCACCCTGACAAAGCGCTAGGATTTCTTCTGGCGCGCCACTGGTAGAAAGAACAAATTCACTCTTTTGTTCGCGCAATAGTGATTTTGTTTTTCGATCATTGCCAAAATTTCTTTCACTGATAATTTGGCCAAAATTATTATTTATACCTAGTTCACTGGCTCGGCTGATGACAGCTTTATCAGTTGGAGTTAATGATAAAGTTGTGGTAGCAGACAGGGCAGCAAGTAAGATATTTTTTTCTTTATCTTGGGGGAAAAAAGAAACAGCCTTCATAATATTTTCAGTAATGGTGCCAGTTTTGTCAGTCACAATCACTGTAGCATCGCCTAAAACTTCTGCGGCTTTAAGTTTTTTAACCAGAAAGTTATTTTTGGAAAGCTTGTAAGAGCCCAAGCCCAAAATCATAGTAATAAGAATAGGAAATTCTTCGGGAATTATTGCAAAAGCAATGGCTAAGCCGATTAAAACCATTTGTTTATATTCTTGTCCTTGTATTATTCCAATTAAGGGAATTAGGGCGGAAATAATGAGAGCTGCCCAGACAAGCTTTTTGCTTAAATCTTTCATGGCTAATTGCAAGACTGTTTTTGGTTCCTTGATTTCTCTTGATAATTCTGAAATTTTTCCCATTTTAGTGGCTTTGCCAATAGCAAAAACTTCGGCCTGGCCTTCACCAGCCACTACTAAAGTGCCTGCAAAAATTTCCTCATTGGCTTTTTTTTCTGCGGGGAAAGATTCCCCAGTTAGCGAGGATTCGTCAAACTGCAGGCTGTAAGATAGAGAAATTTTGCTGTCAGCGGCAACACGTGTTCCAGGCGTAAGAATTAAAATATCGCCGGGTACAACCTCCTCGGTTTTGATTTCTTTTATTTCATTATCACGCAAGACTTTTGTTTTGGGTGCGGAAATTTTAGAAAGAGAAGCAATGGCTTTTTTGGCGCGGAATTCATTCCAGACTTCAACAAATACCAAAAGCATAATAACGACAAAAATAGTCAGCGCATCTTCAAGTTTGCCCCAGAGAGTATAAAAAAAACCAACGACTAGTAAAAGTAAAATCATTGGCTCAGTCACTTCTTCTTTGGCAATGGACCAGAAGCTAATTTCTTTGGGAATGATAATTTTATTTAAACCAAATTGGGCTAATTTTTTTTGGGCCTCGCTTTCAGTAAGCCCTATACTTAAATTTTGAGCCATAAATTATTTTAAATTAATGATATAGATTTTACCATCAGTAAAGAATTGATCCCCGGTAAAATTTTTTCCCAAGAGTGGCTCAACGAATTGCTCTTTAGAATAATTATTAATTAGAACTGATTTTTGGAGGTCAGCAAAGAGAAATTCTCTTTCAGTGTCTATGTCAGGGTTAATAGTGTGAACAACCAGCCATTTTATGCCAATATCCAAGCTCGCCGTACCTAGGTAGATATTTTTTCCTTCAATGGTTTTATAATCAGTTTTCCAGAATCTGGCGTGGTGCCTTTGTCTGACAGTATTATTGGCAGTGGGCTTTTCAAAACCAAAATCATGGATATTGGCATTCCAAAAAGAGGGCGTCATCGGAGCATTATCATAACTTTGGTTCAGAACTGCTGATTCTGCAATTTTAATTAAGGTAGTTAAATTTGCAGGTTCAGCCAAGACCCAGCTAGCTTTTTGGAATGTATTGATAAGTTCCGTGTCGTTTTGGGCAATAATAATAAAGCTGATTGGTTCTTGTTCGGCGCCATCAATTGTTTCAGTATAATTGGAGAGCTTATAATCATTGAAAATTTTTATTGGTGCGGTCTTGATAGTTTGGATTTCAGGTGTTTCTTCGGGGAAAATAACTTCTGGCTTAAAATAATAAGCAAAGCCAAAATAAAACAATAAGCAGGCGACAATTATAACTGAAGTTATTATTTTAAGCGTTTTAGTAGCTTTAATACCAGCAGGCTTTTCTTTTTTAAAGCTCGGCCATTCAATCAGATTAATGCCGATAATTAACCACAATAAAGCCAGCAGATAACCGCCCCAAATATCGCTCAGATAATGAAGGCCGAGATAGAGCCGGCTGAAACCCACAGCGATTATAATTAAAATGCCAGCAAATAAGGCATTAAGTTTATCTGGCCAGCTTTTTAGATTGCGCCAGGCAAAATAAATTAAAAAGCCAAACAAGGCCATGGCCAAAGCCGCATGGCCGCTGGGAAAGGAAGCAGATTTTTCTAAATAAAGAGCCACATCTTCAGGTCTGGGCCGATTTAAAGTTAATTTACCCAAATAAACAAAAATTTCCGTACCAATAAGTGTAAGCCAAAAAGGTAAAAGATAATTTTTTTTATGCCAGAGCCAAAATAGCAAGGAAATAGTGGCAATTATAAAGAGCGCAAATTCCCATTCGCCCAAAACTGTGATCCAGGTAAAAATTCTAGCCAGACGAGCTTGGCGGAAAACAAAAAGCAGATTTTCAAGGCGTATATCTGCTTGGACAATTGGCGCGGTTTTTAAAATCGCTTTTATAATGCCCAAAAATAAAGAGAGGATATAAATAAAAGCTAGCGAAAAAAGAGTTAAGGGCAGGCCTGTAAATTTTGTTTTGTCCAGCCGGCGATTGATTGTCCTGAAAATTAGGGGATGATTTTTAATCAAATTTAGAACTTCGGGGTTTTTAGTGATAGCCTGAATAATTGAAATTAAAATCGATTTTAAAAATAAAAGTAATCTTTTGCCTTCTTTTAAAATTAATTCTTTGAGCAGATAATAGAAGACAAGAAAAATCACTATTATGATCAGAAAAATGCTGGCACGGCTAGAATAGGCTGCGATAACCTGCCAGGTTTGGCCAAAGAAATAGCCTAAAGATAAATAGAAAACCGCCCAAAGTAGCGCGCTAATAATATTCCAAAAAATAAATTTTTTGGTTTTCATTTCAAACATGCCTGCCACAAAGGGGATAATCGGCCGGATTGGGCCAATAAAACGGCCCAGAAAAATGCTTTTAGGGCCGTGTTTTTTAAAGAATTCTTCACCTTTGGTCAAGTAATTTGATTTAAAAATCCTATTGTCTGGCCGGAATAATTTTTTGGCTCTTTTCCCCAGATAAAAACTTATGCCATCTCCTAAAATTGCGCCTGCGAAAGCAAATCCAAAAAGGTCGTAAATATTAAACATACCTTTTCCTGCCAAAAAGCCGATAAAAATATTAAAAATTGTCCCTGGGATAAAAAGGCCAATAAAA
>Ga0315286_10003630_pt1 | contig 14653 bp, 11 predicted proteins | sample YL17G10_0_MG_FD_205038 | JGI IMG/M metagenome (GOLD analysis project Ga0315286, IMG submission 205038) | Sediment microbial communities from Yellowstone Lake, YNP, Wyoming, USA - YL17G10_0 | ecosystem: Environmental > Aquatic > Freshwater > Lake > Sediment | place: USA: Wyoming | collected...
GCTCCTACACACTGAACCCCATCGATCCGGCCAAGTGGGAAAAGCTGGCCAAGCCCGACCCGGAAGCCAACTTGAAATCCCTCAAGGAGCTCCCGGTCAACCAGTGGCACGCCCTGAAGTTCCCAGCGTACGCCCCGGGCGGCACCAACCGCTGGGGCACGGCGGCCTATGACTCCGACCGGCACCAGTTCCTGCTGTGGACCGGCGGACATGCCTCGAGTTGGGAGAACGAGGTGGACCACTTCAGCGTCAGGGGGAGCGTCTGGACGATCAGCTACCATCCCGATGCCGCGATCAATCCCACCGAAACCCTGTCGACGTGGGCGGGTTATGGTGGAGTCAGAACCTTCTTCGATCGCGTGACCCCGGGCCATTCCTATCACTACGTGGCCTACGACCCGTCAGGCAAGTACTTCTACCGGGCCGCGGTCTACGATGTCCGGGCCCGGGAATGGCGCAAGCCCTACCCGGGATTCCTGGGAACGGGGGAGTTCCTGATCTCCACCCCGCACGGAGTCGTGGCACTTTCGACCGCCGGCAATTGCCGGTTCGACGCAAGAACCGAGCGGTGGGAGAAACTCCCCTGGGAAGGGCCGGCCGTGCGCGCGTTCGGCTGCGATCAATCCACTGCGGCGTACGACTCGAAGCGGGACTGCCTGTGGACCTTCGGCGACCAGGTGATCCGGTACGACTTCAAGACCGGCAAAGCCGAACTAATGAAGACCGAGTGCCAGCCCAAGTTCAAGCCCTGGTTCCTGGTCCGCGAATCGATCTGCATACCGGATGCCGATCTCGTCCTGTCCCCGGTGACCGTGAAGGCCAAGGACGGCTGGACGGGCTGGGCAGCCTGGGATCTTACCGGCCAGAAGTACCTGGCCGTGGACCTCCCGCGCAACGACGGTGGGAAACTGGTCCCGTTCGGAGGAACGGGGACGGCCCATACTGGGCTGGCGTACGATGCGGAGTTGAACGTCGTGCTGCTGAACGACATGCCCAACAGGGCGGTCTGGGTCATGCGCCTGGACCGCAAGACGGCCAAGATCGCGGACGCGGAATAGGAGGACTGACCGATGAGAGCTCTGGGGGCGTTGGCGTTCTGGGTGGCCATCGGTTGCGTGCTCACCGCGGGCGAACCGGCCAAGGAAGAAAGGCCCGGCGCCAAGGCCGAAGCGGTCGAGCCGCGGCCGAATCCGGCGAATCCGGGGAAGATTCCGGTCATCCTCGACACCGACATCGGCAGCGACATTGACGACACCTGGGCGCTGATCATGGCGCTGCGCTGCCCGCGGCTGGACATCAAGCTGATCACCACCACCAACGGGGCCTCGAAGTCCCGGGCCGCGCTGATCGCCAAGCTCCTGACCGTGGCCAGGCGCACCGACATTCCCGTGGGGCTGGGTGTGGGCAAGGGCAACGCCGGCTATCAGACCAGCTGGTGCAAGGGCTTCGACCTCAAGAGCTATCCCGGCAAAGTCCTCGAGGACGGCGTGCAGGCCATGGTCGACACGATCCACAACTCCCCGCAGCCGGTCACCATCATCGCGATCGGGCCGCTGGAGACGGTCGCCGCGGCACTGGAGAAGGACCCCGGAATCGCCTCCAAGGCCGTCTACGTCGGGATGCAGGGGAGCCTGGGGGGCGAGGAATATAACGTGAAATGCAACATCCCTGCGGCCCAGAAGGTTCTGCTCGCCCCGTGGCGACAGACGGTGATCACGCCGCTGCAGACCTGCGGCCGCGCCATCCTGTCCGGGGAACACATGAAGAAGGTCAACGCCGCCAGGAGCAACGACCCGCTGCTCGAGGCCCTGATCGAGAACTGGGGTCAATGGATATCCTATGGGCCGGCGGCGCTCACTCCCGCCAAGTGGCAGCCCCCGGAGAGCAGCACCCTTTATGACACGGTCGCCGTCTACCTCGCCTTGGGCGAGCGGTCGCACGCCAAGATGGAGGAGCTGGCCATCGGGGTAACCGATGGCGGGGTCCTGCGCGTTGATCCCAAAGGCGCCAAGATGTTGGTGGCCACCCAGTGGAAGGACCTGGATGGGTACAAGGATCTGCTGGTCAAGACCATGACCAACCGCGATGCGGCCAGCGGCGCGGAAAAGCCCGGCACCCAGCCCGGGGCGGGCGAGTCGAAGTAGACCAGAAAGGAGCGACCCATGAAGAGTCTGGGAGTGCTGGCGATTGGTGCCGCGGTGGTTGTGGCGGTGGGCGCGGGGCTGGCCGCCGCCGGCGAGAAGCTGGAGGTCGGCCCCGGCAAGAAGTTCGACAAGCCCTCGGCGGCCATCAAGGTCGCCAAGGACGGCGACGTCATCGAGATCGACGCCAAGGGCAGCTACGAGGGCGACGTCTGCTACGTCCGCGCCAGCAATCTGACCATCCGCGGCGTGGGCGAGGGCCGGGCGCTTTTGGACGCCAAGGGCACCTCGGCCGGCCGCAAGGGCATCTTGGTGACCACCGGCAAGGACATCACCGTCGAGAACCTCGAGTTCCGCAACGCCGGCGGCGAGGTCAACGCCGCCGGGATCCGCGCCGAGGGCCAGAACCTCACCGTCCGGAACTGCAAATTCTTCGAGTGCCGCGACGCCCTGCTGGGCGGCGCCGGCGAGGTGCTCATCGAGCACAGCGAGTTCTCGCACTGCGGGCACAACGACAATCCGGCCACCCACAACCTGTACATGAGCGAGCGCGTGACCAAGCTGACCTACCGGTTCAACTACTCCCACCACTCCTACGAGGGGCACCTGCTCAAGACCCGGGCCAAGGAGAGCTGGATCCTCTACAACCGCATCACCGACGAGGACGGCACCGGCTCCGCGGTGGCCGACTTCCCCAACGGCGGCGTGGTGGTCCTGGTCGGCAACATCTTCCACAAGGGTCCCAAGGGCCAGAACAACCGGGCCATCGCCTACGGCATGGAGGGCGTCAAGCACCAGACAAACGCGCTCTACGTGGTCAACAACACCATCATATGGGACAACCGGCGGCCACAAGAGATGGCCTTCGTCCACGTGGTCAAGGCCCCGGAGGGTTTCACGCCGGTGATCCGCAACAACGTCTGCATCGGGCCGCTGCGGCTGACCAGCAGCGCCAAGTTCGAGGAGTCCGGCAACTTGATCTTCAAGACCGCCGCCGAGGCCGGCTTCGTGGACGCGGCCGCATTCGACTTCCATCTCAAGGCGGGCTCGCCATGCATCGACAAGGGTGTTGATCCCGGGAAGTTCGGCGAGTTCAGCCTCGTTCCCGAGTCCCAGTACGTCCACCCGGCCAAGACGGAGAAGCGCCCGACGGTCGGTGCCCTGGACGTCGGCGCATTCGAACTCAAGGAGGCCAAACCGTGAAACGAACCACTATCGTCAGTCTCGGACTTGCTGCGTTGCTTGGCACCTGGGGCTCGGTTCCGCCAGCCTTGGCAGCCGGGGTGGAAATCATCCCGCCGGCCGAGAGCATCAAGAAGGACCACCCCCGGCTCTTCCTGCGGCCCAAGGCCACACCCTATGCGATATCGCTGGAGCAGCTCAAGGCCATCCCGCGGGACGCCGACTTCGATGAGATGCTGAAGCAGCTCCAGCAGCAGGAAAGCGCGGATGCGCAGGCACTGGTTTTTCTGCTCACCGGCGACAAGGCCGCCGCCGACAAGGCCATCCGGAGGGCGAGGAGCCTCGGGAAGCAGACCGCGAACCCATTCGAGATCCATAACGGACTTCGCGAGACAGCCCTGACCTACGACTGGCTGTACGACTACCCGGGCTTCACTCCGGAACTCAAGGCGGAGGTGCGCAAGAGCGCCGCCCCGCTGGTGGCGGGCGGGTTGGCAGTGGGCAACGACCATGTCTTCTGCAATTACATTTGGAACGCCAACTCGGGGCTCGCGCTCTGGGCGCTGGCTGCAGCCGGCGATGACCCGGAGGCCGACAAGCTTCTGGTTGAGGTCCGCAAGCGCTTCAATGAGCGGATGTTCCCCGCCATGGAATACCTGAACGGCCTACAGGGCGATGCCTCGGGGTATTGGCTCCTGTACTGTTTCGGTCGTGGCGTTTCCACCCTGCTGGCCGCGCAGAGCGCCTGCGAGGCCGATCTGGTCGGCAAGATCAGGAAGGAGCAGGGCGATTGGCTCTCGCGGCAGTTCGATGCCCTGATGATTTGGACGCTGCCGGACATGCGCTACATGCCGTGGGGCGACATGCAGAACGGCCCCGACGGCGGGGTCAGCCATGAGATGGCCGGCACTATCGATGCTGCGGTCTGGGCCATGAACTCGCCCGCCGGCGCGCACTTCAGCAAATGGCTGGCCGATAAGCAGGGGCTGAAGCGTTTCTACGGGGAGACCGCCATCGGCTACTTCCTATACGCCAGGCACCTGAATACGCCGCCCGCTGCGCCGAAATTCCTGGCCAGGCTTGCCGGCGGCACGTTTGGCGGGCATGCCGTGATGCGCAGCGGCTGGGACGACGGCGCCACTGTTGTAGGGTTCCGTTGCGCGGACTTCTACGCCAGGCACCTTCACCTCGATCAGGGCGCCTTCATCATCTACCGGAATGGGCTTCTCGCGGTTGACGCCGGTCAATACAAGAAGCCAGGCGGATCACAGATCAACACGGATGCGCACAACACGTTGTTGATCGGCGGCAAGGGACAACGCCAGCTCAAGTGGATGGAAACCATCGATATTGAGCAGCACGTTCGGTTCCTCAAAGAGAAGAACCTCGAAACCGGCGACATGCCGTTCTTCAAGGATACTCCGGAGTGGAGCGCCGCGGCCGGCCAGTTCGCCCAGGCCTACGACGCGGACGTCGCCAAGAGCTGCGTGCGGCAGATCCTGTTCGTCCGTCCGGCAACCATCGTGGTCGTTGACCAGTTGGCCGCTCCGGACGGCAAGGTCCTGCCCGACGTGCAGTGGCTCCTCAATGTGCCGGAAGGCGCCACGGCCAAGGATGGGGTGGTCACCGTCTCCAACGGCAAGAGCTGGCTGCGCTGCCGGGCGCTGCTGCCCGGCGGCGCCGGGCCGGAAGTCCAGGAGTCTTACCCGGCATGGCTGTCCGGCGACCACAAGACCACCAACATCTCCCGCATGGTCTTCGCGTACAAGGGGCAGGCGAAGCTGGCCCTCGTTCATTTGCTGGAGGTCGGCGACGGGGCCGCACCGGGCGCCGCGGCCGAGGCCAAGGCCGAAGCCGCCGCCGATGGCGTCATCCTGACCGTCGCCGGACGGAAGTTCCAGTTCTCGGCGGCCGCGCCGTGTGCGGTCTCCGATAAGGAGTGATGAACTAGCCATTGAAAAGAAAGAACTTATGAAGGCTCATCTGATGATATTCGGGTTGCTCGTCTGCAGCAAGTTGGCGATCGGCACCGAGGCGGGCTTTGTGGACGCGGCGAATTTCGACTTCCATCTCAAGGCGGCCTCGCCCTGCATCGGCAAGGGAGTTGATCCGGGAAAGTTCGGCGACTTCCCCCTGACGCCGGAGTTCCAGTACGTTCACCCCGCCAAGAGCGAGAAGCGGCCCGCCGACGGCAAGCTCGACGTCGGCGCCTACGAGCTCCCGGAGGCCGGCCCGGGCAAGTAGACAGGGCAAGCAGACTCGCTTGCCAGCGACCCCGGCGACGCCTACAATGCGCCACCGCAGAGCCGCACCAGCGGCTCGGGGAGGAAAAGGGGTCAGGAACCTTTTGTGCAGAGCACCCGAAGGGCCGTTCCGGCAAAAGGTTCCTGACCCCTTTTCCTCCCTGGCGCATGGAGGACAAGACATGAGCATCGCTGCACGGGTATTCCTATTCCCGGCCCTTCTGCTGGTCGGCGCGCTGGTCGCCGGCTGCGGCCAGGAGGCCAAGGAGAAAAAGCCGGCGGGGCAGGGCCAGACCCCGATCCGGATCGCGGTGGCCTGTCCGATGACCGGCAGCGGCGCGGCCTTCGGCGAGATGATCCAGGCCGGGGCCAAGCTCAAGGCCCGGGAGGTCAACGCGGCCGGCGGCATCGCCGGCCGGAAGCTGGAGCTGGTCGTCGAGGACGACCGGGGCGACACCTCCGAGGCCACCAACGTGGCCCGCAAGATCGCCTCGGACAAGAGCATCTGCCTGGTCGTCGGCCATTTCAACTCGACCTGCTCCAACGCCGCCAAGGACACCTATAACCGGGTGGGCATCGTCCAGTTCTCGCCGGGCTCGACCAACGTGGACGTCTGCCGGGGCAGCCCCTGGACCTTCCGGAACCTCTACCGCGACGACTACCAGGGCACCTTCCAGGCCCGCTACGCCCGGAACGTGCTCAAGCTCTCCAAGGTGGCGGTCTTCTACGACAACGACGACTACGGCAAGGGCCTGATGCAGTCCTTCTGCGAAGAGGCCGCCAAGGTCGGCCTGGAGGTGGTCGCCCGGGAGGCCTACATCCGCGAGCGGACCCAGGACTTCAAGACCCCGCTGATCAAGGTCAAGGCCCTGGCCCCCGACGGGGTCTTCGTCTCCGGCCTGTACAACGAGGCCGCGCTGATCATCAAGACCGCCCGCCAGGACCTGGGCATGAACGTCGTCTTCATGGGCGGCGACGGGCTGGCCAACGACACCCTGGTCAAGATCGCCGGGGCCGCCGCCGAAGGCACCTACATCACCACGCCCTTCCTGTTCAACACCGGCCAGGACTCCCCGGAGGCCAAGGAGTTCTTCGCCAAGTTCAAGCAGGCCGCCGGGCGGGACCCCGACACCTGGGCGGCGCTGACCTACGACGCGGTGGGCATGGCCGTCGGGGCCATCCGGGCGGTCGGCGACGACCGCGCCAGGATCAAGGAGTGGTTCGCGGCCTCGACCGCCCCGGAGAAGGGCTACCGGGGGGTGACCGGGCTCACCTATTTCGACAGGGAGGGCGACTGCTACAGCAAGCCCGCCTACGTGGCCCGGGTGAAGAACGGGCAGTTCCTGCCCGCCGAGAAGCAGTTGCTCGATATCAAGTGATGCGCCGGGGAGGGCCGTGATTGTCGGAGTTCGTCGGGCACTTCTTTAACGCGCTCACCCTCGGCGCCATCTACGCGCTCATCGCCGTGGGCTACACCATGGTCTACGGGGTCATCAAGCTGATCAACTTCGCCCACGGCGAGATCTACATGTTCGGGACCTTCTTGGGCCTGATGGCCGTCGCCGGCCTGGGCTGGCACCTCGGCTTCGCAATCATCCTGGCCATGGCCGGCTGCGCCGCGCTGGGCGCCGCGATCGACGCGGTGGCCTACCGGCCGATCCGGGGCTCCTCGCGCCTGGCCGCGCTGATCACCGCCATCGGGGTGTCGCTCTCGCTGCAGACCGTGGCCCAGCTCATCTGGGGCGCCAATCCACGGGCCTTCCCGACCGAGGGACTGCCGGCCTTCCTGCTCCGGCCGGTGCTCTCCGTCGCCGGCGCGGAGCTGCTCGGCAAGGAGCTCTTGGTCTGGGTCGCCGCGCTGCTGGTGATGCTGCTCCTCCATCTGCTGGTCGCCTATACCCGGATCGGCAAGGCCATGCGCGCCTGCGCCGAGGACAAGGTCACCGCCGCGCTGATGGGCATCCCGGTGAACCGGGTCATCGCGGTGACCTTCATGATCGGCTCGGCCATGGCCGCGGTGGCCGGGGTGCTTTACTCCCTCAAGGCCGGCGGCAACATCTCCTTCCGGATGGGCTACTACCCGGGGGTGATCGCCTTTGCCGCGGCGGTGCTGGGCGGCATCGGCAACCTCAAGGGCGCCGTGCTCGGCGGGCTGCTCATCGGCTTCACCCAGGCGCTCTGCGGGGGCTACCTAGCCTCCCAGTATGACTTCGCCTTCGCCTTCGGGCTGATGATCGTGGTGATCCTCTTCAGGCCCTGGGGCCTGCTGGGCCGGCCGGAGAGCGCCCGGGCATGAGCGGCCTGGCGGCAGCGCTCCGGGGCTGGCTGGCCCGGCGGTCGGGGCGCGACCTGGCGCTGGACGGCTTCTTCCTGGCCCTGGCCCTGGCGGCGGCGGCGCTGCCGCTGGTGCTGGGGTTCGACTCCAAGATCGCCAACGTGATCCTGCTGGTCGGGATCTACGTGCTGCTGGCCTTGGGCCTGAACATCGTGGTGGGCTACACCGGGCTCCTGGACCTCGGCTACGTCATGTTCCTGGCCTCCGGGGCGGTGCTGGCCTCGCTGCTCATGCTGCTGACCAAGACGGAGGCCGGCTGGGTGCTGCCCGTGGGCCAGACCGGCGTCCCGGAGGGGGCGCGCCCGTTCTGCGGCGAGGGCGGCTTTCTGCCGATCATGCTGATCTGCGGGCTCTTCTGCGCCGGCCTGGGGGCCCTGCGCGGCATCCCCACCCTCAAGCTCACCGGGGACTACTACGCCATCGTCACCCTGGGCCTGGCCGAGATCGTTTTCCTGGTGATGTTCAACGAGGAGTGGCTCACCGGCGGGGCCTTCGGCATCAAGATCCCCAAGGGCTGCCGGCCCCGGCTGCTGGGCGGCGAGCTCTACTACGACACGCCCCAGTTCTACTACCTGGTGCTGGTCGCGGTGCTGGCGGGGGCCGTGGTTTCCTGGCGTCTGCAGAACTCGCGGCTGGGCCGGGCCTGGGCGGCCATCCGGCTGGACGAGACCGCGGCCATGACTTGTGGTATAAACGTGGCCAGCCACAAGCTGATCGCCTTCGCGGTCAGCGGCTTCTTCGGCGGCGCCGGCGGCGCGCTCTACGCGCTGTGGAGCGGCACGGTGGCGGTGCGCTCCCTGGAGGTCTGGCAGTCCTTCCTGATCCTGTGCTGCGTGGTGCTCGGCGGGATGGGCAGCATCCGCGGGGTGGTCCTGGGCGCGGCCGTGCTCATCTCCCTGGGCGAGCTGCTCCGCGAGGACTTCGTGAAGGGGCCGTTGGCCGGGCTCTTCGGGCTGCTGGGCATCGGCGGGCGGGACCCGTCGGTGGCCCGCTTCCTGATCTACGGCGTGCTGCTGATCGTGATCATGCGATTCCGGCCGCAGGGGCTGCTGCCGGCGCGCCGGGGCGGCCGGCCGCCGGCACAGGACGAGGAGCGCGCCATGCGCCAGGCCGGCTCGGAGCTCTTCGCCATCGGGCCGGGGCCGGCCGGCCCGGAGGGGGCCGCTTCGGGCGCTTCGGCCCGCCCCGTGCTCTCGCTCCGCGGCGTGACCCGGGACTTCGGGGGCCTGCGCGCGGTGGACGGCCTGGACCTGGAGGTCCGGCGGGGGACGATCACCAGCCTGATCGGCCCGAACGGCGCCGGCAAGACCACCGTCTTCAACCTGGTCAACGGGATTCTGCCGGCGAGCGCCGGGAGCATCCGCTTCCGGCCCGAGCGGGGCGCCGAGGCCGAGCTGGCCGGCCGGCGCCCGGACCTGATCGCCGCCCTGGGCATCGCCCGCACCTTCCAGAACATCCGGCTGTTCCCGGACCTGCCGGCGCTGGACAACGTCAAGCTGGGCCTGCACCGGCGGACCTCCGCGGGCCTGTGGGCCGCGCTGCTGGGCGGCCCGCGCGCCGCGCGCCAAGAGCGCGAGATCACCAACGCCGCGCTCCGCTACCTGGACTTCGTGGGGTTGTTGGCCAAGGCCCAGGGGACCGCCGGGGGCCTGGCCTACGGCGAGCAGCGCCGGCTGGAGATCGCCCGGGCGCTGGCCGGCGACCCCGCGCTGCTGCTCCTGGACGAGCCGGCGGCGGGGATGAACCCGCAGGAGACCGGGCAGCTCATGGAACTGATCCGGAGGATCCGCGACCGGGGCGTGACCGTCCTGGTGATCGAGCACGACATGCGCCTGGTCATGGAGATCTCCGACCAGGTCTACGTCCTGGATTACGGCGAGAAGATCGCCGAGGGCCCGCCGGCGGCGGTGCGCAACGACCCGGCGGTGATCGAGGCCTACCTGGGCGTCCGGGGCGGCGACCTGGGCGCCCGGCCGGCGCCGCCGGCCGGGCTGGGAGCCGGGTGAGCCCATGGCCCAGGCGATGCTCAGGCTTGAGCAGGTCCGCTCCGGGTACGGGCCGACCGAGATCCTCAAGGGCGTGTCCCTGGAGGTCGCCGCCGGGGAGATCGTCACCCTGATCGGCGCCAACGGCGCGGGCAAGAGCACGGCGCTGAACACCATCTGCGGGGTGGTCCGCGCCCGCAGCGGCCGGATCACCCTGGAAGGCCGGGACCTGGCCGGCCTGGCCACCGACCAGATCGCCGGGCTGGGCGTGGTCCAGGTGCCCGAGGGCCGCAAGGTCTTCGCGGAGATGACCGTGCTGGAGAACCTCGAGCTGGGCGCCTATCTGCGCAGGGACCGCTCCGGGATCCGGAGCGATCTGGACCGGATCTTCGGGCTCTTCCCGGCGCTGGCCGGGCGGCGCCGGCAGTCCGCCGGCAGCCTCAGCGGCGGCGAGCAGCAGATGCTGGCGCTGGCCCGGGGCTTCATGGCCAAGCCGCGGGTCCTGCTCCTGGACGAGCCCTCCCTGGGCCTGGCGCCCAAGCTGGTCCTGACCGTCTTCGAGATCGTCCGGGAGCTGCACCGGCTGGGGGTGACCATTCTGCTGGTGGAGCAGAACGCCTACCTGGCGCTGGCCACCGCCCACCGCGGCTACGTGATGGAGACCGGGCGGATCACCCTGTCGGGCCCGGCCGCCGAGCTCTTGGAAAACCAGGAGGTCAAGCGCGCCTACCTGGGCGAGTAGGCGCCCCGGCGGGGGTGGCCTGCGCAAGCAGGGCCATTTCAAGAAGCCGCCCGAAGCCCGTCATTCTGAGCGGAGCGAAGAATCTCTCCCTCGGAAGGCTTGAGCCCCTTCGCTTCGCTCAGGGTGACACGACGGCCAGGAGTGCTTCTTGAAATAGCCCTGCCCGAAGCCCCCCCCGCCCTTGCGCTCCGCTCTCTGGCGGGGAGAATGGCGGGAGGCCGCTGGAGCGGCTCGGGACCGGCGCTGACAGGAGCTAAGGTCATGAAGTCTGCGATGTTCCTACCAAGTCTGCTGCTTTTTGTTCTTGGCGGGTGCAAACCCGCAGGTTCTGCCGATGCTGAGTGCGAGAAGCTATACTACGACTACCGGACCCTGGTCACCGAAGCGATCAAGGGCAACCATGAAGCCGACTTGAGCCGGATCACTGACGAGTATGGCAAGCAGGCCGGGAGGAACATCTTCTCGGTTAGGATTTCGAAGCTGGACTCTTCCGGCAAGTGGTCCGTCCTCTTGGACAAGAAAGAACTAAGCAGTGGGACAACGCCACTGATCAAGTTACCCAACATAAACTGGGCCCCCGCCGACCGGGTCCACGTGTACCTGGGGAATGGCTACGTATTGTGCGAGTCCAACATGGTGAATGGCGCCTACCAAGACAATACCCACATCCAAATGGCCATCAAGCGATGAGCGTTGTTCCGCCGCCGCCGAGGCGCTGAAGAAGATCCGGGCGAGGAGGCGGGGAAGCAGGCCCGCCCCCTTGCGCCGCCGGCGCGGGCGGGGACAATCCTGGACGGGAGCTGGTCAGCATGAGGGCGAATGTCCGATGACGCGCGTTGCTCTCCCGCAGCCCGCCTTTCTGCCCATGTTCCGCTCCGAGATGGACGCGCTGGGCTGGGATGCGCTGGACGTCCTGCTCGTCTCCGGCGACGCCTACGTGGACCATCCGTCCTTCGGAACGGCGCTGATCGGGCGTTGGCTGATCGCTCACGGGTATCGCGTCGGGATTGTCGCGCAGCCGCGCTGGGACCGAGCCGACGACGTCGTCCGCATGGGACGACCGCTCCTGTTCGCCGGAGCATCCGCCGGCGCGCTGGATTCCATGTTGGCCCATACCACCGCCTTCCGGAAGAAACGCCGCGATGACGCCTACACGCCCGGCGGAAAATCCGGCGCGCGGCCCAACCGCGCCTGCATCGCCTATACCGCGCTGCTGCGCAACGCGTTTCCCGGCCTGCCGGTCGTCCTGGGCGGCGTCGAAGCGTCGCTCCGCCGCGCCGTTCATTACGACTTCTGGGAAGATGACCTCCGCCGCCCCATCCTCCTGGACGCCAAGGCCGACCTCGTCGTCCTGGGGATGGCCGAACGCGCGGTACTGGACGTCGCCCGCCGAATCGAGTCGTCGGCCGCCGCGCCGGGGAAGGATGCCCGGCGCAAGCCCGGAGCCCTGGGCGGCATTCCCGGCACGGCCTTCACCGGAGCGGAAGCGGATGTCCCGGCCGGAGTTTCCCGCGCCGGGCTGCCGTCGTTCGAGGAAATCCGGGCGAAGCCGAGGCTGCTGATGCCCGCGACGCTGGCGCTGGAGCGGCAGGCGCATCGGGGGGACGTCTGGTTGATCCAGGCGGCGGGGAACCGGAGCGTGGTCATCGCGCCGCCGGCGGAACCTTTGTCCTCGCGGGAACTCGACGCCCTGTACGCGCTCCCGTTTTCCCGCGCCGCGCATCCGTCCTACCGGGAGCCGATTCCGGCGGAGGCGATGATCCGGTTCAGCATCACCTCGCACCGGGGGTGTGCGGGCGGCTGCTCGTTCTGCGCCCTGGCGCTCCACCAGGGCCGCCGGGTGCGGTCCCGGAGCGTCAAGTCCATTACCAGTGAAGCGGCCGGAATGACCAGGCATCCGGAGTGGAAAGGCTCGATCAGCGACGTGGGCGGTCCTACCGCGAACATGTGGGGCGCGCGCTGCGGGTCCGATCCGGGCCGGTGCGGGCGAGGCAGCTGCCTGACTCCGGCGATCTGCCCGCATTTCCAATGCGATCAGTCGGCCATCGCGGACTTGCTTGGCGAGGTCGCGCGGACCGCCGGCGTCCGGCACGTCCGCGTCGCCAGCGGAATCCGCCACGACCTGGCCCGCCGCGATCCGCAGTACGTCCGCGAGCTGGTCCGGGAATTCACCGGAGGGCAGTTGAAGATCGCGCCGGAGCATTGCGCCGATGCGGTCCTCAAACTCATGCGCAAGCCGGCGTTCCTGGCCTTCACGGAGTTCCTGTCCGCCTTCGAGACGGAATCGAAGGCGGCGGGGAAGTCGCAATACGTGATTCCGTACTTGATCAGCGCGTTCCCCGGCTGCACCGACGAGGACATGGCGGAGCTGGCCCGCTGGCTCAAGTCACGCGGCTGGATGCCGCAACAGGTCCAGTGTTTCATCCCCCTTCCGGGAACCGTCGCCTCGGCGATGTTCTACGCCGGGATCGGACCGGACGGGAACCCGATCCCGGTGGCGCGTGCCGATGCCGAGCGGCTCCGGCAGCATCGCATCCTGGTCGGAGCGGAGGGCCGGCGAAAGGGACAGAAATATTGAGACGGCAGCAGGTTGGCCGGTCTCCGCCCTTGCGCCGCGGGGCGGGGGCGGGGAGAATGGCGGCAGCTCGGGCCGCCCAAGCGGCTCGGGCCGAGTCGTCCGGGCAATGCCGGCCCGGACCTCTCCGGCCGCCCGCAAGGAGTTGAACATGACCCGCAGAGCGACGCCGATCTTCGGCGCGATGGTTCTGAGCGCGGCCGCGCTGGGGGCCCTGGCCTTCCGGTCCGGCGGCGGTGAGCCGGAGAAGCCCGGCGCGGCGGAGCCCGCCAAGCCCGTGCTCAATCTCCTGCTGGTTGGCCAGAAGCCCGGCACCTGGCTGCAACTGCCCATCAAGTCGGATGCCAAGCCCCAGCGCATCCACGCCCACGCCGGCGGAGCCATCGACCCGGAAACCTCCACCCTGCACTTCTTTGGCAGCGACAACCACGCCAACTACGACAACAACGAGGTCTGGAGCTTCGACCCCGCGGCCATGACCTGGAAACCGTCCTGCCCGCCGGACAAGTTCGACACCTACCGCTACCAGGACGGCTGCAAGGTGACCACCACCGGCCACCCCTGGGCCATCCACACCTTCGCCATGAACGTCTGGGACCCGGTCGGCAGGCAACTGGTGGTGGGCGCTCACCAGATGCACTACGGGTTCGAGAAGATGCCCAACGCCAAAGTGCCGCCGAACGCCGCGGAAAGCTGGTGGAGCTACGACCCGGCGGCCGGCAAGTGGACCCCGGCGCTGAACAGCCCGGACCTGGGCCTGGGCCACCTCTGCTACGTTCCGCGCCTCAAGCGGGCGGTGGGCTTCAGCGGCGGCAACGCGCCGGTGGCGCTCTACGACCCAGACAAGAAGGCCTTCGAGCCCTTCAAGGGCCAGGGGCGCTGCCCGGAAGGCTACACCCTCCGGACCGCCTACGACACCAGGCGCGACCGCATCCTGCTCATATCCTGGGACAAGGGCCCCAACGTCTGGGCCTTCGACCTCGACAAGCAGCAGTGGACCAACCTCCAGGTCAAGGACCGCCCGGAGGGCAGCATCTACGGCTCGTGGGACTACGACCAGTCGGCCGACGTCATCGTCAGCCAGTGGCCGGACGATCCCAAGGGCGGCTTCAGCAACTCCTCCGGCAAGGGCCGCACCTTCCTGGTGGACCTCAACGAGAACGCCTACCAGGAGGTCAAGACCGAGCCGAACGGCCCCTACACGGGGATGAGCTTCAAGGTGATCTACGATCCGCGGCACAAGGTGACCTTCTCGGTCGTCGGCAACGAGGTGTGGAGCTTCAAGGCGCCCGCGCCGGAGAAGAAACCGGAGGCTGGCAAATGAGCGCCCGGCATTTCCTCCTGTACCAGTTCCGGGGGGCCTAATACCTATTACGTTCCCAGTATGTCCGCGCGGCAGCCCCGGGCAGGTAGAGCCTCGTGGTCAAGTCTTGATTAGTGATTAGCGAGC
>Ga0315286_10003632_pt1 | contig 14651 bp, 14 predicted proteins | sample YL17G10_0_MG_FD_205038 | JGI IMG/M metagenome (GOLD analysis project Ga0315286, IMG submission 205038) | Sediment microbial communities from Yellowstone Lake, YNP, Wyoming, USA - YL17G10_0 | ecosystem: Environmental > Aquatic > Freshwater > Lake > Sediment | place: USA: Wyoming | collected...
GCAGAAGCGAAACAAGACCAGTTCGGCCGTGCGGGTGACCCATCTGCCGACGGGGCTGACGGGGGAGGCGGGCGAACTGCGCTCGCAACACCAGAACCGGGTCAAGGCGGTGCGGCGGCTGCGGCACCGGCTGGCGCTCGAGGTGCGGCAGCGGGTTGAGGTGGCTGGCTTTGTTCGGCCGGCGTGGCTGGAGCAGATCGTGCGCGAACAGGGGACGCTGCGGGTGGCGGTGACTAGTGACCGTTATCCGGCAGTGATGGGGCTGGTGCTGGATGTGCTGACGGCGACGGGGTGGCGAGTGGCGGAGGCGGCGGAGCTGCTGGGGGTGTCTACGGGCGGCCTGGTAAAATTCCTGGAGAGAGATGGGCAGTTGTGGGGCAAGGTCAACCAGATGCGGCCGAAGGCGGGCATGGGAGTGCTGCGGGCGGGGTCGTGAGAAGCGGTGTCAAAACCGGATAGAAGGGTGGCAGGGGCGGCTTGTCCGCCCGTGTGTCGTCTGGGGAATCCAACACTGGCAGCAACCCGCCAGTGGCACTCGAGCGAGCAACATACCGGATACGATACTACTTCTGAGGGGAAGGCGGTCAGACCGCGTCCATGCTCTTTTCCGCGCGAGGGGTTGGCGGGGCGGTGGGTTGGATGGTCAACGAGATGACGTTGGTGGGGCAGACCTCGACGCATTGGCCGTTCAGGTCGCAGCGGTTGACGTTGCGGTTGTCGACGAGGGCTTTGCCGTCCACCATGCGCAGGACCTCCTGCTGGCAATGGGCGACACAGATTTCGCAGCCGATGCAGTCGCGAATGTCGATCGCGAGGGTGACTTTGAAGGGGTCGTGGGTATGCTCGTCGTGGCGGACGAAGCGGCCGACGGGGGCGACGTTTTCGCGGCCGACTTCGACATCAAAATCGGCTTCCAGGTGATCGAAAGCCGCCTGGCTCTTGATTTCGCTGGGACCGCGGCGGCGCAGGCGGTAGATCGGCTGGTTGCAGAGCTGGCAGACCTGCAATTCCTCGAGTTTTTCGAGGTACTTGATGATCGTGCTGACGACGGTGGCGTGCGACCAGGTGAGGGGGCTGACGGACAACGCCTCATTGGTGTAGGGGTTGACCTGCTCCGCCAGCACGCCGGATTCCAGCGCATGGCTGGCGGTCCACTCGAAGATCGGCAGCGCCTCTTTCAGTTCGGCCGGGGTGGTGGCGCGGGTGACGAGGTAATCGGCGAGCCACAGGGTGCAGACGAACCAGGGGTTGCCGGGGACCGAGGCGATATCGTTGCTGATGCGGTGGTAGCTGTCGTTTTCGTAGCGGGCCAGGCCGCCCACAGAGGTCTTGACCCAAAGCTCTTCTTCGACGGCGCGCATGGTTGACTCGACGCGAGGGTCGGTGGCTTCGAAAAGGTGGAACTTGTAGATGCCGAAAAGGGAGGAATCGATGACCTCATCGACTTCGAAAAGGTCGTGGAGCGGCGGCTGAGCCGGCGGGGCGGCGTTGCCGGTTGCTTCGGTTGGATCAAGCGAAGCGGCCTTGTCCAGGGGAACCAGCCGGCGGACAAAACGGTTGAGGCGCTCGCTGAAGAGGTACTTGGCGGCGGCGGTTTTTATTTCTTCGGCGGCGCTGTTATAGGACTCGGCGCGGACGCGATCGCCGAAGCAAACGGCGAAGTTGCGGGCGGCTTTCAAGGCGCCGTAGACGGTGGCGACCGTGAAGGTGTGGATTCCCCAGCGCTCTTCCCATAGATCGTAGCTGGGCAGCGGCAGGCCGGTGCGGGGGTCGCGGTAGCTGACCATGAAATCGGCGGCTTTTTGCACGAGGTCTACCCAGAGGGGGCGGACGAATTCAATGTCGCGGTAGCGGTGATAGTGCCGCCAGAGCGCCCAGACGACCAGCGCGGTTTCATCTTCCTGGATCGGCAGGACGCGGTTGCCTTTGAGCACCCAGGGATGCCACGACGAGGCGGGCGAACCGTCGGGGTTGTACTTGTGATGGAAATAGCCTTCGGGGGTGATTGCGTCTTTGCAGAAGGTGTAGAACCAGCGGGCCAGGTCGGGGAAGCCGGCCAGGTCGAGGGAGTTGGCGACGAGTGCGCCGTCGCGAGGCCACATATACGAATAGGTGTCGCGCGAGAATTGCATGACGTCGGAGTCGTTGGCGGCGAGGATGGCGCCACCGTTGTCGATCTGGGTGCGGACGACCAGGAGGGAGCGTTTGAAGAGGTCGACGACCTTCGGTGGCAGGTTGCCGAAGTTGATTTTGGTGCCGCCGACCCAAAGCCGCCAGTAGCTGGAGGTGCGATCGAGGACGCCTTGGGGGGTGGTTTTGGAGAGCCACTTGTGCTGTTCGAGCAGTTCTTCGCGGGACTGGCCGGCGATGATGACCATGTAAATAGTGCGTTCGCCCTCGGCGGGGAGTTGCAGGTGGTGGGCGATGGTGGAGTCAACAGCCCCCTGGGAAATGGGATTGCCTTGGAGGTGGCCGTCCTCGGCGTCACGCCAGGTGCCTTCGGCCCCCTGGAATCCGCTGGTGCCGGTGGCGTATTCGTCGATGCGTTGTTCGCCATCAGCGTAGAAGGTGACCATAACGTAGCGCTGGCCGCGGTAATGGATGATCGATTGCAGCTCCGGATCGAAGTAGGCGGTGTCGCCGACCTTCATCCCGAACATATTGAAGTCTTGGTGGTGGATGATCTGGACAAGCCGTTCGCGGCCGGAGAGGTTCTTGACCTTGATCTTGCGTACGAGGATGGGGCGGTGGAAATCGACGACGTCGTTGCAGTACATGGAGAGTCGCAGATCGCGGTGTTCGAGGGCGACGCTGGTGGTGAGGGTGTCGCGCAGGTAGCGTTGGCGGATGTTCCAGCCTTGGTCACTGGTCCAGAAGAGGCGGCTTTTGGATCGGCCGGGCAAGTCGGCGTACACGCCGAAGTGGCAGGGCCCGGCGCCGGCGTGGTTTTCCTGGCCAACGTGGGGGAAGTAGATATCGCGGATCTGATATTGGCTGTCGAAAGCAACGAGCAACTGCCCGTTACCGACGGGGATATCCCGAGGCATACAACTCCTTGAGCCGCCGCGACTTCTAAGGCACTGCGAACCAGCTCTCCAATAGAACCGTTGGGCGGATGAAGGGCCGCCCGAGAGTAGTTTCGGCTGATGGCGTTTAAATCTTGAGCGAAGCGAAATTTACGGTGGTGAGGGCGAGAAGGAAGCGATTGGGAGGCCCGCCTGTAGGCCGGCCGCTACGCGGGGGAATACGCGCGAGTGGGGAAGTCGAAGCGCGCTGCGCAAAAAAAGAACTTGCATGCGAACGCATGCAAGTTCGTTATCACACAATTGCGGAGAGAGGTCGCGATCGCTTACCGGGTGCGGCGACGAGCGGCCAGGCCCAGACCGGCCAGAGCCAGAAGGCCGAGGCTGGCGGGTTCCGGAATCGGGGTGCTGAACTGACCGACGATGTTGGCCTTGAATGCGTTCAAGACCAAGCCGCCGCCGCCGCCGGTGGTGCCAAGGGCAGGCTTGATGTCCAGCAAGCTCCAAGAAAGCTCGCCTTCCTTGGACCAGCCGGCCGGGAAGGCGGCGACGATCGTGCCGGTTTCGTAGGTCACCAAGGCGCTGAAGACGCCACCGGAGTTGGTGCCCTGCAGGCCGTTGATGATAGCGTTCTCGATCTTGCCGGCCAGGAGCACAGTGTTATCGAACTTCTTGAACACAAAGGTGCCGGTATCGAGCTGCTGGGACACGAGGGTCACAGGCCCCATGACGGTGGTCACGGCATTGCCAATGGCCTGGAGGCCACCGAGATCCATGGTGACGTCCGTGAATGTGGTGCTCCCAGGAGGGAGGTTCTGGGTAATAATGACGAGACCGGGAGCCTGATTCGGAATGCCGTCGCCGATCGCGCCAACGTCTTCCGACAACTGCGCCGGCGGGCCGGCGTCGTACTGGATAGACGGCGGAAGCGGCGTGCCTTGTTCCCAGCTGAAGTTAACAAACACAGCGCCGAAGCTGTTACTCGAGACACCCAACGCCACGACGGCCGCAGCCGCCAAGGTCAGTTTTTTGAGGCCCTTCACGATTGTTCCAATTTCTTTCGCCACGGTAAACCCCTCTCCTTGAAAGGTTTTACTCACCTGAGCAAGGCACAAGCCCATGCCCAATCCTCACTCTTATTATCAAAGCCCTCAAACTAATGTCAGGTCAGTCAAATAAACCTGACGCTTGCTGGCTTAATACACATCAGTACGCTTAGCAGTATGGCCCACATATTAGGCCCGGTCAAGCAGAAAACTTCAGCAACCCATCAACTTTGGCAGGTTTTATTTCCTGAAGAGCCGCAACATCTGGCTCCCTTCCATTATTGACGTGGCTGCCAGTCGTCCCAATACTACAAACCATGGGAACGGCTGTCTGCTCGTAGGCAAACATACTCCATGCGGACGATTGGGCAAGTAAAAAGTGGGCAAGATTCGCAATTGTTTCAGATCGAGTTGTGGAAATGCTTCATGTGTGCAGAGGTTGTTATTTCTAAAGGCTTTATACGTTAAGCTCGACACGCTGGCCGAGTTGCGGTTGGTATCGCTGGCGGATGGGCGCAACGATCTCTTGAAGGAACTTCACCGTTTGCTGCGGAGATCGGCCTACAAAATGGGAGGGACTGATAAGCTGGGGAATATCCAGGGCCTTGAAGCTGCTGTCGCGCTGGAGCCGTTCGATGAGATCGTTGGGGCGGCCATGGAATTTGACCTGTTCGGCAGCGGCCAAAGAGTGGCGGCGGATGACTTCGTGAAGTTCCTGACGGTCGCCGCCCGCCTGGACGGCGGCCATAAGGATTTCCTCGGTGGCCATGAAGGGCAGTTCGGCCATGACAGCGGCTTCGATGGTCTTGGGATACACGACCAGCCCGCGGGCGACGTTGACAACGATCTGGAGGCAGCCGTCGCTGGCCAGGAACGCTTCGGGGATCGTCAGCCGCTTATTGGACGAGTCGTCGAGGGTGCGCTCAAACCACTGCTCGGCAGCGGTTTGCAGCACGGAGTTGGTGAGGCTGATAACAAAACGGGCCAAGCCGGTGGCACGCTCGCATCGCATGGGGTTGCGTTTGTAAGCCATGGCACTGGAGCCGACTTGCTCGGCTTCGAAAGGCTCCTCGATTTGTTTCATGCCAGCCAGTAACCGAATGTCGTTACAGAACTTGTGAACAGAGGTGGCGATGTTTGCCAGTGAGCAAACAATCTGGCCATCGATTTTCCGCGGGTAGGTTTGGCCGGTGACGGGGAAGGACTCGGCGAAGCCGAAGGCGGCGGTGACCCGGCGGTCGAGCTCGTCGCATTTCTCGTGGTTGCCGTCGAAGAGGCAGAGGAAGGACGCCTGCGTGCCGGTGGTGCCTTTGACGCCCCGGAACTTCAGCGTGGAAATGCGGTGCTCCAGTTCTTCGAGGTCAATGACCAGATCCTGGGCCCAGAGGGTGGCGCGTTTGCCGACGGTCGTGAGCTGGGCGGGCTGGTAGTGCGTGTAGCCTAAGGTGGGCAAATCCTTCCATTTAAGGGCGAAATCACCCAAGGCATCGATGGCGTTGACCAGGCGAGCGCAGAGCAGCTTCATCGCGTCGCGCATGATGATGAGGTCGGCGTTGTCTACTACATATTGAGAGGTGGCGCCGAGGTGGACGATCCCTTTGGCGGCGGGGGCGGCCTCTTCGAAGGTTCTGACGTGGGCCATAACGTCGTGGCGGAGGCGTTTTTCCCAGTCGGCGGCCTTTTGGAAGTCGATGTTGTTGAGATTGGCTTCCATCTGGGTGAGGGCTTCGGGGGTGATCCGGGTGAGGCCGAGGTCGCGCTCGTGGCGGGCCAGTTCCAGCCAGAGGCGACGCCAGAGGGAGAATTTGTGCTGGGCGGAGAAGAGGCGGAGCATTTCGGGGGAGGCATTACGTGTGGCCAGCGGAGATTCGTACGTGTTGGGGTTCATAGATTCCTAGATTCTAGATTCTCGTGATTCGATTGGAAGAGCAGACCGTCCCCGCGCAGCCGAATGCCGGGAGCTTCGTTCCGTTTCCGCCCCCGGCAGGCTATTGTTATGCCCATGTCTGCCGAAGTCTTCGACGATCTGACCGATGTTTACGAAGCCACCATCGACTGGCCCAAACGCCTTGGCAACGAACAGGGCTTGTTTCGCTGGCTTTTCGATCGCGTGCGCGCCAAACGCATCCTCGACGTCGCCTGCGGCACCGGGCGGCATGCGGCGATGATTCATTCCTGGGGTTTGGAGGTCGAAGGCGCTGACATCAGCCCCAACATGATCCGCCGCTGCCGCCAGACCCATGGCGAGCCGGCGGGGCTTCGCTGGGCTGTTCGGCCATTCGACCAGGCGGCCGAACAACCCGGTTCGTTTGATGTGGCGATGTGCATCGGGAATTCGCTGGCGCTGGCGGCCGATTATGAAACCGTCGCCGTCGCCATCGGGCACATGATCTCCGCCGTGCGGGCTGGCGGCGCGATCGTCATCCACGTGCCCAATCTTTTCTCACTGCCCGATGGCCAGCCGGTCTGGCAGAAATGTGTCCGCGCCTCGCTGCCCCGCGGCGATTGCCTGATCATCAAAGGCATCCACCGCTGCGGCGCGCAGGGCTTCGTCCATGTGCTCGTCACCCGGCTCGACGCGCTTTCACAACCGGCGCTGCGCACCGAGTGCGTTCCATTCCTCGGCCTGGAGAGCGGCGAGCTTGAGCGATTGGCATGCCAGTCCGGCGCCACCGCCGTAGAGTTCTTCGGCGACTACCGCCGGCAGGTGTACGATCGTCCAAAAAGCCCGGATCTGATTATGATCTGCATCAAGTAAATCGATCGGTTGCTCGGGAGTACACTGATGACGCAAGGGTCGAGATGTGCTTGCATTTTCATGCTTCTGATCTGTAATGTCCTCTGGGTGGCGGCGACTCAGCCCGCCGGCAGGTTCGATGAAAAGAGCATCAAGCAGTGGACCCTTGCCGGACCGTTAAACGATCCGCCGAAGCGCGTCACCGATGCCTGCCCCCTTTCCGACCAGCAAAACAAGGGCAATTGGGCCCTCTATCCGCCGATGTCCGATGAATTCAACGGCTCGGCTCTCGACACCGACAAATGGCAGCTCAATATGTACTGGTGGAAAGGCCGGCAGCCAGCGGCGTTCAGCGAGAAGAACGTCACGGTCAAAGACGGCCAGCTCCACCTGACCATGCGCAAGGAAAAGCTGTCGCCGGAGCTTGAGAAGCAAGGCTACCGCGACTACACGTCGGCCGCGCTGCACACGAAGGCGCGCTCAAGCTACGGCTACTACGAAGTGCGCGCCCGCCCCATGAATTCCGGCGGCTCAAGCTCGTTCTGGTTCCAGCAGGATTCCATAGCGGAGTTCTCCACCGAGATCGACGTCTTCGAGATCGGCGGCAAAGCCAAGAACTACGAGCGGAAATACAACATGGCCGTCCACGTGTTCCGCACGCCCCAGGAAAAGCGGCATTGGCAGGTTAACGACGTGTGGGTCGCGCCCTGGCGGCTGGCGGACGATTACCACGTCTATGGCCTGGACTGGACGAAAGACGACATTCGCTATTACGTCGATGGCGTGCTGGTGCGCACGGTGCAGAACACGCATTGGCGCCAGCCGCTGTATTTGATCTTCGACAGCGAGACGATGCCCGAATGGTTTGGCATGCCGCAGGATGCGGATCTGCCCTCGACGTTCTCGGTCGATTACCTGCGGGCGTGGAAGAAGCGAGATTGAGGGCGGCGGCTATTCGGGAAAGAGGCTCAGGCCATCCGCGGACGTCGCGACGATTCGCCCGCTGCCGGCGCCGGATTTGTAATCGTAGATGAATGCGGTTTTCTGGCCGGTGGTGGGCTTGGTGACGTCGCCATTGACCACCTTGTCCAGATTGTTCATGGGGTTCTTGGGCGCGGCAGCCAGGTACGGGCCGACGTTGCGGCCCTTGTACTTGGTGACCTTGGTCATCGGGGTCCAGTCGGTGACGATGTTGGGCAGATGGCCATCGTGCTCGGTCCTATAGAGCGCGACCACGGTTCGCAATTGCCGGAGTTGCTCTTTGGATGCGATCTGGCGGCTGTCTCCGCTGGCTGCGGAATAGTGGGGAACGACCACCGCGGCGAGGATGCCGACGATCACTATCACAATGAGCACTTCAACCAGAGTGAAACCGTCTTGGCGCAGGTTGCGGCTTGGCATTTTCTTACTCCCTCAATCGCACCGGTGCGTTGGCGGCCGAACGGATCGGCTGGGCATTCTGCCCTTGCGCTGCATGACGAAACCGGTGCACACTTACTATCGCATCGCAAGGACAGGATCTTTAGATGCCAATTAACGCCCCCGGCGTAGGGCTGCTTTGGCGGGTGATTATCGGCACGTTCGGGAACACGCACTGTTGGAATTCCGCGCCAAGCAGGTTAAAGTGCATGCTCATCTGTCCGGAGCAACACACGGGTTTGACAGCACCCATGAAAAACGACAAAAAGAGCACGGGAACGACTCGACGGGGTTTCCTGGCTACCACCGCGGCGGCGCCGGCGGCGGGTGCAATGGTCGTTCCGGCTTTCGTCCATGCTGCCGACGGTCAACGTTTACGAGGCCGTGGCGTATACCACCCCGGGGATCGTTGCCCATCAGTCGGCCCTGAAGGGCGGCGAACAAATGGCCGTGCCGCAGTTTGATGCCAAGCGTGATGCGTAAAACAAGGAGATGAACATGAATCAGTGGCACATGATGGTGGGTTTGGCGTGGGTGATGGTGTTGGGCGCTGCGGCGAGGGCGGAAAAAGCCCCGGCCGCGGACCCGGCCAAGGTCGATGCGGATTACGCGATCCAAGGCGAATACGCCGGCGAAATGCCCGGCGACCAGGGGAAGACGGTGAAGATCGGAGCCCGAGTGATCGCCCTCGGCGAAGGCAAGTTCCACGCCGTCGGTTTCGTCGGCGGCTTGCCCGGCGAGGAGGGATGGATCCCCCTCGAGAAACTCCCCGAGGCCGATGGCCAGATGAAAGACGGCGCCGCGGTTTTCGCCACGGAGCGGGCGACGGTGACGATCAAGGATGGCGCCCTGACCGTCGTGAATCTCGACGGCCAGGAAGTCGCAAAGCTCAAAAAAGTCGAACGCAAAAGCCCCACCCTTGGCGCCAAGCCCCCCGAGGGCGCGATGGTCCTCTTTGACGGCAAGAACGTCGACCAATGGAAGGGCGGCCGCATGACCGAAGAAGGCCTGCTCATGGAGGGGACCGAAACCAATCGCAATTTCAAGGACTGCTCGCTGCACCTGGAATTCCGAATCCCCTACGAGCCCAAGAACCGCGGCCAGGGTCGCGGCAACAGCGGTTGCTACATGATGGGCCGCTATGAGACCCAGATCCTCGACTCCTTCGGCCTGCCGCCCAAGGACAATGAGTGCGGCGGAATCTACACCGTCAGCGTCCCCAAAGTGCCGATGAGCTTCCCCCCCCTCACCTGGCAGAGCTATGACATCGACTTCACCGCGCCGATGTTCGATGCCGATGGCAAAAAGACCAGGAACGCGACGCTGACCGTGAAGCACAATGGCGTGCTGATCCATGACCATGTCGAAGTGCCTGGACCGACGACCGCGGCGCCCTACAAGGAATCACCCGACGCTAGACCGATCTATCTGCAGAACCACGGCAACCCCGTGCGGTTCCGCAATATCTGGGTGGTTGAGAAAAAATAGACCTGCCTTGTCGCCAATGCATTGCCAACCGACAATCGCCGATCGTCGGTTGGCAATGCTGTTTCTGGAGAACCCGGCCATGGTCCGGCTGATTGACCTGTCGCATCCGCTTGAGCATGGGCAGCTCGCATTTCCGGGCGACCCGCCGGTTTGCATCGATCCGCACGCGACGATCGCGGCCCAGCAGTACAACCTGACCCGGCTGAGCATGGGCAGCCACCAGGGAACGCACTTGGACGCCCCATACCATTTCTACAAGGGCGGGCGGACGGCGGACCGGATCGATTTGGGCCAGTGCTATGGGGCAGCGGTGCTGGTCGATCTCGCACCAGGTTCGGCACTGCGGCCGGGCACAGCCATTACGCCCCAACTGCTTCGGCGGCACAGTTCGGCTTTTGGGGTTGGCGCGAGGGTTATTTATCGGACGGGCTGGGGTCGCCGGTTTGGCCGATCCGATTTCTTCGAGGGCTATCCGAGCCTGACCCCCGACGCCGCCCGGTGGATCGTTTCACGCCGGATCTCTCTGCTCGGCATGGACACCCCCGGTCCCAGTTCCGACTGGCTGCAATGCCACCGGATACTGCTGAAAAAGGGGTTGGAGGTCGTCATACTCGAGTCCTTGGCCAACTTGGATCGGCTTCCACGCCGGTTCACATTGGTGGCGTTGCCGTTGAAGCTCAGGGGGGTTGACGGCTCGCCGGTGCGGGCGATGGCCATTGTCCGTTCGAACGCTGGGGGAAGGCCCGCCACGCCACGGCGTAAAGACCGCTGAACAACACCCCGGCTGCTTGCCGACGCCACGGATCGCTGCAGGAAACGCGCCCAAACCGACGATACATCCAGAGTAACAGCGCATATCGTCGTTACGCCTGCGGACTCGGTCCGCGGTTGCCGATGACGGCGTGCATTTGCGGTGGAACCCACTTCCTCATGGCCAGCAGCGTTCGCATTGCCGTTCTTTTTGTGCCTGCCTTGGGGCTATGCGCGCTCTCGTGCGTTCGCTCCGAGCCGCCGCTTGGCCGGCAGGACCCGGCCTACAAGATTCCGGCCATGAAATCAGCGGTTGGGAACAAGGATGTGGCCGCCATCCCGCAGTTGATCGATGCCCTCGACAGCGATGATTCGGCCGTACGCCTCTATGCGATCATCGCATTGGAGAAGTTGACCGGCCAGACGCTCGATTATGAGTTCTATGCCGACCGGCCGGACCGCCAGCCGGCCATTCAGCGCTGGAAACAGTGGCTCACCGGCCAGCGGCCCACAACCCAGCCGGCCACGAGGCAAGGATGACCACCATGTCAAATCCCACACCCGCCGATTCGCCACGGTGCATTGAGCTGAAGATCGACAGCTACGCGGAGAATCTGACTCCCACGCGTCGGGCTGTCGAAGCCTTCGCGCTGGGTTGCGGGTTCGACGAAACCAGCCAAGGCGAGATTGGGCTGTGCGTCAACGAGGCTTTGGCCAATGTTCTCCGCCACGCGTACGGCGGGGCGACTGGCAGGCCGATTGCGATTAGACTGGAGAACATGCCCGACGGCATCCGCATTGCAGTCCGCGATTGGGGTAAGGGATTGAACCCCATGACGCTGGCGCCAAGAGAGCAAGATCCGCTTCGACCCGGCGGGATTGGTTTGATCTGCCTTCGCGAGTTGATGGATGAAATCGATTTCCACCCACAGACTGACGGCATGATGCTGACTATGATACGCCGGAGACAAGCCTCCCGACGCCCCGGGCGCCGGACTCGAGACTGCGGCTGACGTGTGAGCCGAAAACCCGCGGGCCGCCATGGGTGGCCCGTCTTTCTGAAACAGTGGCAACATGAGCGAACGGACAATCCGCACCAACCTCATCTCCTCGATCCGGAAAAACGGCGACGCTTTGGTGGCCAGCATCATCGGCGAGGTCGACCTCAGCAATTCGCCTGTCCTGCGCGCCGCCTTGATGGATCTGATCGCCCGCCATGCCCCCAAGAAGCTCGTTCTGAACCTTCGCCACGTCCAATACATGGATAGCAGCGCCGTTGCGGTTCTGGTCGAGGCTGTCCGGAAGGTCGGCAAGCCCGGCCAGGTTGCCCTGACCGACCTTCAGCCACGCGTCAAAGGGCTGCTCGAGATTGCTCGGCTCGATACTATTTTCCAGATTACAGGAACCGAAGAAGAGGCTTTGGAGAAGTAACTTCGCTTGGCCCGGCCTGCGGGCCAATGGTTGCATCTGCACATGAGACTGCTGATTTTGCCCTTCACTGCCACCGTCCGCGCTGTCGCCGGCGTGCTCGAATTCATCGGCGGCGTGGGCTACCTGACATGGGATGCGCTGCTCGCAACCCGCCGGTCGCTCGTTGCCAAGCGCGGCCGCCGGCTCGGCTGGACCCATTTCTTCGCCCAGATGGACCGCGTTGGCGTCCGCAGCATACCCATCGTCAGCCTGGTGCTATTCTGCATCGGTTCGATCCTGGCGCTGCAAATGGCGCCCACGCTCCGACAATTCGGCCTGGTTGTCACGATTCCAGACATTATTTCAATCGCCGTCTTCCGCGAACTCGGGCCTTTGGTCAGCGCAATCGTGCTGACCGGCTTCGCCGGAGCATCCATCGCCGCCGAAATCGGCACCATGGTCGTCTCGGAGGAGATCGAAGCTTTGGAAGCTCATGCCATCTCGCCGATCCGATTTCTCGTGGTGCCTCGCGTCCTGGCGACGACCATCATGATGGTCTGCATCGCCGTCCTGGGCGATCTGATGGGAATCCTGGGCGGACTGGTCGTGTCGCATGCGTTTCTCGGCGTCGGTTACCTCCAATACATCAAACGCACCTTCGATATCCTCGACCTGCACGACTTCTACACGGGCCTGATCAAAGCCGGCGTCTTCGGCATGTTGATCAGCTCCATCGCCTGCTATCTCGGCCTTGGCGTCACCGGCGGCGCCCAAGGCGTAGGCAGCGCCACCACGCGCACCGTTGTCCTGACCATCGTCGCCCTCATCGCGGTAGACTTGATCTTTACCGCCGCATTCTTCCTGATGGGACTGTAGCGATTTTCGATTTTCGAATGGCGATTTTCGAATGGAGAAGCACATGCGGGAAGTTGACCTGAAACGCCGGACCAAGCAGTTCGCGCTGCGTGCGATGAAACTGGCGGCTTCGCTCGATCGCAGCATTACCGGACGTACACTTGCCAACCAGCTCGTCCGATCGGGGACTTCCGTCGGCGCCAACTACCGTTCCGCTTGTCGAGCTCGCTCCAAAGCCGAGTTCATCTCCAAGTTGGGGGTGGTCGAAGAGGAGGCCGACGAGAGCGCTTACTGGATGGAACTGATCATCGAAGCTGGCCTGATGCCCGAGAACCGCGTCAAAATGCTGTTGAATGAAGCCGATCAGCTTGTCGCCATCGTTGTGGCCTCACGCCGCTCGGTTCGCCGTTCCGCGTCATTCGAAAATCGAAAATCGAAAATCGAAAATTGATATGCCCGATCCCGCCATCCGAGTTATCGATGTCACGAAGCTCTACGACGGCCAGCCCGTCCTGGACAGGATCTGCTTGGACGTCCTGCAGGGCGAAACGCTCGCCATTCTCGGCGGCTCCGGCTCCGGCAAGTCCACCATGCTCCGACTGATGATCGGGAACATCCCCTACGATGGCGGCGACATCGTCGGCCTCGGCCGAAGCCTCGCGAGCATGACCGAATCGGAACTGGCCGACTACCGCCGATCGATCGGCGTCCTCTTTCAAAGCGGCGCGCTGTTCAACTCCATGACGGTCGCCGACAACGTCGCCCTCCCCCTCCGCGAACACACCGATCTGCCCGAAGAAACCATCGACATCATGGTCAAGATCAAGCTCGAGCTGGTCGGCCTCCGCGAGCACGCCGACAAGATGCCCGCCCAACTCTCCGGCGGCATGAAAAAACGGGCCGGCCTCGCCCGCGCCATCGCCCTCGACCCCAAAATCCTCTTCTACGACGAACCCTCCGCCGGACTCGACCCCGTCACCAGCGCCGAAATCGACCAGCTCATCATCGACCTCAACCACAAGCTCGGTGTTACCAGCGTCGTCGTCACCCACGAAATGGACTCCGCCTTCCGCATCGCCGACCGCATGGTCCTCCTCGACCGCGGGAAATTCATCATCTCCGGCACCCCCCAGCAAATGAAAGACTGCAACGACCCCCTCGTCCGCCAGTTCGTCTATGGCCTGACCGAAGGCCCCCTCACCGATCGCCGCCGCACCGGCACCTACGAGTCCGATCTTCTCGGAGACCACATATGATCCAACCGCCCGGCTCAAATAACTCCTATGCCTGTCGTCTAACCGCCGCAGCCCTCATCGGCGCGGTCGAGGTTTGCCATGTCTAAGCAACGCAACGCCCTCAGGGCCGGCATATTCATCCTCTTCGCCATCGCCATGGTCTTCGTCGTCGTTGTCGCCACGCAGCGCGGTGTCGGCCTCTTCGAGCCGCTCCAGTTCCGCACCATCGTCTTCTCCCTCAAAGACGACATCGGCGGCCTGCGCATCGGCGACGACGTGCGCATCGGCGGCTACAAGGTCGGCGTCGTCCGCAATATCCAGATCGCCACGCAAACAGTCTCGTCCGCCACCCAGCCCGCCGCCCCAGGCATCGTCGTCACCTTCTCAATGCCTAAAAAATACGACCTCCACACCGACGCCGTCGTCAGCATCCAAGGCACCGTCACCGGCCAGAGCTGGCTGAATTTCGAAGGCCTCGGCCAGGGACCGCTCCTCTCGTCCGATGATCAGCTCAAAGGCCTGCCCAGCGCGCTCTCCGTCGCGTTCGCCGTGCTTCGCGACGCGGCTCCCAAGATCGACCGCACCCTCGCCAACGTTGAGCAGATCACCGCCGATGCCCGCACCCAAACCCTGCCCCTGGTCAACCGCACCATCACCAAGGCCGGCGAAACCGCCGACACCTTCACCC
>Ga0315286_10003634_pt1 | contig 14639 bp, 10 predicted proteins | sample YL17G10_0_MG_FD_205038 | JGI IMG/M metagenome (GOLD analysis project Ga0315286, IMG submission 205038) | Sediment microbial communities from Yellowstone Lake, YNP, Wyoming, USA - YL17G10_0 | ecosystem: Environmental > Aquatic > Freshwater > Lake > Sediment | place: USA: Wyoming | collected...
CTCCTGGAAGGAATCGGCTCGAATATCGGCACGGGGCTGATGCGCAAACGGACCGAGGAAGCGCTGCGCGAGCGGGTCAAGGAGCGCGACTGCCTCTATGCCATTGCAGACCTGATTGCCAGTGGAGTTGAAGGGAGCCTGGAAGCGGTACTGAAGGGAACCGTCGAACGCATGCCGGCCGGCTGGTTCCATGTCGAAGCCGCCTGCGCGCGAATCACTCTGAACGATCAGGAATTCACGACGGGGAATTTCCGTCACACCGCATGGAGACAAGCGGCCGACATCATCCTGCTTGGCAGGCCGGTTGGCACGGTTGAGGTGTGTTACCTGGAAGAGCAGCCCCGCCGGGATGAGGGGCCATTCCTTCGGGACGAAAGGAGCCTGATCAACGCAATCGCCGAGCGGCTGGGAACTGAAGCCGAGCGGAGGTGGACGAAGGCAGAGATGCAGGCGAGAGACCAACGGCACCAGGCCACGGTCCGGGCCGCCGAGGAGCAGCTGCGCCGGTCGCACGACGACCTGGATCGCCGTGTCACGATGCGAACAGCGGAGCTCGTCGAGGCGAATGCGGCCTTGCGCGCCGAAGTCGACCATCGCGTCCGTGCCGAAGACACGCTTCGAAAACTCTCCCGAGCCATCGAGCAGACGAGCGATTGCGTGTCTATGACCGACCACCGCGGCGTCATCGAGTATGTGAACCCCGCCTTCGAACGGTTAACGGGATTCACCAGAGAGGAAGCCATCGGCGCGACCCCCAGCCTGATCAAGTCAGACCAGCACGACCGGCGGTTCTACGAGAGACTCTGGACGACGATCCTTTCGGGGGAGGTGTTTCACGCCGTCTTCACGAACAGGTCGAAGGACGGGCGGGTGTACTATCAAGATACGACCATCACGCCGCTGCGCGGCAGTGAGGGGACGATCACCGACTTCGTGTCGACGGGCCGCGACATCACGAAGAGCACGCGCACCGCGGAGGCGCTGCGCCGCCTGAACGACCGGCTCGAGCAAGAGGCCGGACGGATCGCCAGCGCCCCTCACGACGAGGCAGGCCAGTTCCTCACCGCGGCGCACATCACGCTGGCCGACGTCGCGCACGGGCTGCCGCCGTCAGCGCGCGATCGGCTCCAGGACGTCAGGCGGAACCTCGATGATGTCGAGCAGCAGCTTCGCCGGCTGGCTCATGAGCTTCGCCCCCGGATTCTGGAGGACATGGGGCTCGCCGACGCCCTGAAGTTCCTCGCCGATGGCGTCGCCAGACGAACCGGGGTTTCGATCAGCGTCGAGGCGTCGCTCCAGACACGGTGCAAGCCCCTCGTGGAAACGGCGATGTACCGGCTCGTGCAGGAAGGGCTGACCAACATGAGCAAGCACGCGGGGGCGACGCGGGCGAGGATCTTGCTCGCACAGGACGACGGGAACGTCTGGTGCTCGATCGCCGACGACGGCGTCGGCTTCGATCTGGCCGCCGTGCAAGCGCGGCGGGACGAGTTCGGCCTCGGGCTGCTCGGGATCCAGGATCGCCTCGAAGCGGTTGACGGGACGCTCGAGATCATTTCTGCGCCGGGCATGGGAACGGAACTGCGAGCCATCATCCCCCTGGAGACCTGAGATGTCCATGCGAGTGCTATTGGCCGATGACCACCAGATTGTGCGCCAGGGAATCAGGGCCATCCTCGAGCGGGAAGGATTCGAGGTGGTGGGAGAGGGCACGAACGGCAGGGAGGCCGTCACGCTCGCGTCGAAGCTGAATCCCGACGTCGTCGTCCTGGATCTGATGATGCCGCTCCTCAACGGCATGGAGGCTGCGCGTGAGATCCTGCAGCACCGGCCCGGCGCTCGCGTTGTGCTGTTGACGATGCACACCGAGGAGCACCAGATCGTGGCGGCTCTCCGGGCGGGGATCCGAGGCTACGTCGTCAAGACCCAGGCCGCCGAAGACCTGGTCTACGCGATTCGCGAGGTGGCCCGCGGCGAGTTCTACCTGAGCCCGGGGGTATCGCGCGTCTTTGTCGAGGGCTACCTGACCCAGGCCGCGCCGTCGTCCGATCCGCTGGCTCCCCGCGAACGTCAAGTCCTGCAATTGGTCGCCGAGGGCAAGACGTCCAAGGAAATCGCCTCCGCGCTGGATCTCACAGTCAAGACGGCCGAATCCTATCGCACGCGGATCATGGAGAAACTTGATATCCACGACACCGCGGGCCTGGTTCGCTATGCGATCCGCCGCGGCATAATCGAACCCTGACCGCCGGCCGCCCGGATTTCCCTCCCTCCACCTCCGGGATTTTCTGCAACGCTGCCCGGTCATCACCGACTGGCCGCATCTTTGTCGACAGCATACCTTCAATACCAGACGTTTCAGGACCAGCCCAGCCTGCATGGGTCGTCCTGTGGCGCCGGTTCAGGAAGGGATGTCGAGCGTGCCGATCACGATTCTGCTGGGCGAGGGCAAACCGGAGGGGCTCCAGCACGTGCGAGCCTTCCTCGGACGTGAAGGGTTCGACGTCGTGGGAGCTGCCAGCGACAGTGACGAGCTTGTGGATCTGGCGGTCAGTCTCCGGCCCGCGGTGGTCATCCTCGACGACGTCATGCCCCGGGAAAGCGCGCTCACGGCCGCCCGTGAGATTCTCAGCCTCTGCCGTGAGACCCAGGTGATTCTCCTGACTCCGCACGGCGCCGGGGCGCAGATCCTCACGGCGTTTCGGGCCGGGATCCGGGGCTACGTCCTTGAGGCCGACACCACGCCGGATCTCGCCCGGGCGATTCGAGAGGTGTCCCGCGGGCGGCTCTTCCTGAGCCCCGGCGCCGGCCGGAGGCTCACGGCCGAGTATCTGCCCCAGGCGGCGGCTCCGGCTCCGGTGCTCCCATGACGTGGCAGACGTCTTCGCCAGCGCCGGGGCGCGATGACGCACCCCCTGAATTTCCGGGCTCGACCCGCGTGGTTTTCCCCGGTGCCAGCCCGGGATTCACCGACTTTTCGCGGCTGCCACTGGCGCGTATCTTCGTACAAGACGGCGCCGACTCTGTTGACGGCGTCGGAAACGGGAACGAGGGATTACAGATGGCGAGCAAGCTCAGCAGGGCCGACCGGTTCGATGCGGCACGAGATGCAGGTCGCCAGACCTCCGGCAGCGGGGGAGTCCGCACCGAAGGGCACTAACAGGCCGCTGACAGGGTCCGGTATTCGGCAACCTGTCAGGAGGTCTGGCACGCAGAGGCAACAGTTCGTTTCAGATGGGTTCGACGTTTCGCGTCGGGCCAGAGACAGTCAAGGAGAGCGTCATGAGAAGTATGAGAATCAGGTTGGCGGTGGTCGTGGCAGTGCTGGTGGGGGTGGGCCTTTCGTATGTCTCCGGCGCCCTTCACGCGCAGTTGCCGATGCCTGCGAGTACGCAGTTCGATATGACCGGCTTCCTCCAGGAGGCCACGCTGGGCGGACCCGGCACCGGCGCCGGCGCCGGCGCACTCCAGGGGGGGACGCTGAAGGTCAACGGTCACACGGTGATCGTGCCTTCGAACACGATCGTGATCCTCCCCGCCAGTGCGTACAGCTGGCAGGAACTCTTCGCGCTCTCCCCGGCCCCCTACACGGGTTCCGCCACGGGCCTGGCCCTGGCCGACATTCCGACGCCCCTCACGACCTGGGAGGTGCATATCCAGGGCAACCGCGTGCTCGGCGGCGCTGGTGGTCCCGACCTATACATCGCCGGGTTGATGGACATCCATCAGGCCAGCCTGAGCTCAGGTTCGGGGTTCATCAACTTCATGGACTACGCGACCGGCGAGATGCGGGTCGGCGGCATCATTGGTAATGCGGCGACCGGCGCCCGGGTCCGACTCAGCGACCCGGTGGGCCGCTTTGGCCGGCCCATGTTTGCCGACGCGCGGTTCGCCGTTGACGACGCCAACCCGACGATGACCGCCGGAACCGGCTTCCCGATGTGCTTCCCGCGCGTCGACCCCACCTCGGCCATTCCCGACGCGCAATGCCCCCAGGCCAACCGGCCGCCAGCCGCTGTTGGCTTCGCCTCGAGCGTCCGGATGACCAATCCGGCCCTCATTCCGTTGGGGGGAGCGTTGGATCCCAGGCTGCAGGCGCCCTTCGAGGTCGGCGACTACGTGACCTTCGCCGGGACGCTGGTCAAGGACGGGGCTCAGCCCACGGCAGGTCCGTGGCCGGGCATCGCCAACACCTACGTCTCCGCCCACACCATCGGCGACAACGTCGCTATCTACACGTTCCCCGGGACCAATCCGGCCTACGTGTCGATCGAGGTGGGTCTGATCGGCACCGGAGGCCTGACGGTCATCGGCGCCGGCGAGGCGGCGATCCGCACCAAGTTCGAGGGGATGGCGACCGACACGAGCCGGAACATCCACCTCTACGGCGTGGATATGGACCCCTTGACAGGTGCCACGACCGACCGGGACTTCGGCACGATCGGCGTCGATCCGGGCCCGAACGGCGGCGGCGCGGTAGAGGGGCGCTGGCGCTTCCGTCCGCCCTGCACGGCGCCCGTCGGTGGCCCCGTGACCGACAGGCAATGCAGCCCGCCGCCGGCCGGCACCTTCCTGCCGCCTCCCCGCGAAGTGAGGGCTGTGATCGAAGGGCAGCAGACGCAGATTCCGGGCTTGGCCGGAGCGCTGACTGCTGCCAACGGGATCTTCTACGGCCAGTACCACGCGCCGATTGGCGAGTACATCTTCCCCGAGAACGTCCCGGGCAGCCCGATCGTCGAGAATAACTTCAACACGCTCGACTTCCTGGCCAAGGGGGGGTACACGTCCTCCACGGGCGTCATCGCGGGGGTGCTCGACCCCTGGCCGAGCAACATCGTCCCGGTGCCGTCCTGTACTCCGCCAGCCGCCTTCGACGGCGGGCCCTACACGGCCGCCGCCGGCGGGAGCATCCAACTCAACGGCAGCGCCACCGGGACGGGACCCTTCACGTATGCCTGGACCGCAGATGTGGGGACCCTCTCCAGTGCGACGGTCGCCAACCCGTTCTACACGGCACCCGTGGCAGGAGCGTTGGCGAACCTGACGTTCACGGTGACCGGTGCCTGCGGGACCTCCACTACACCCGGCACGACGGTCACAATCAATTCGCTGCTCGCGCCCACTGTCGGTCACGTGAATCCCATTGCGGTCTTCTCGGGCGCGAACGGCAGCTTCATCGTCACCGGCACCGATCCGAATGCGGTACCGGCGGTTCCGCTCACCTTCACGGTGACGCAGGCCGGCGTGCCCGCTCTGACGGGTCTCACCGTGACGCAGCTCACCCCCACCTCGGCGCGAGTGAACTTCACCGCTCCGGTCCTTCCCGTGGGCCAGGTGACATCCTCCGTTGTCACTCTGACCATTACGGCGAGAAACACCGCGTTGCTGGTCTCGGCGCCGGAATTCACGACGGTCACCGTCACACCGATCCCGGACAGCGTGACGATCACGAACGCCGAGTATCGGACAGGGAAGGTGAGGCTGGTCATGACCGCGTCGTCGTCGGTCAACAGCCCGAACGTGGTTCTGAAGCTGAACCCCTACGCCTGCGCCGTGCCGAACGTGGCGGGAGCTCCGCCGTGCCCGGGCGGTATCTTTGACCCGGCAACCATCGGCAACACGTTTACCCTCGCAGGAGGCGTGTACACTCTCACGCTGGTCGGAGCGCCGGAACCGGCCATCCCGCCGGCGACGCCTCTGACCGTCACGTCCAACCTGAACGGGACGAGCCCCGCACACGGTCTGGACAGGATCCGGCAGTAGAGTAACCAGGCCCTCGGCGGTCGAAGAGCAGTACGTCTGCTCTTCGGCCGCTCTTTTTTTCTCTCGACCTCCTCGCGCGACCGGCCGCCTCCACTCTCGCCGCTCGGTCATCCTGCCGCCAGTTTCCGCCCGAACCCAGGCACGTCCGGATTCCCGCCAAAGACCACGAATGCACCGGGTTGTGCGTGATATGGACGGAGCCGAGGCGCACGACGGGAGGCGTCCCGGCGCGAACCGGACTCAGACGGACTTACGCCGCGCGAAACCGGCTTTCGCGTTTCGTACTTGGATTGAAAGAGCGGCGACGTCGCATCGAGGCAGGCGGGCGATTACGCCGGGAAGACGCGCGGAAATCCACGGAAATCAAGGAAAGAACAAGGAGGGTCGGCGCCTGGCTGCGCCGCCCGCAATGGCATTGATGTTGCTACATCAGGAATGTGAAGAGTGATTATGAGCAGATACACACGCGCCATTGCGGCAACGAGTGCCGCCGCTTTGATCGGGGTCCTGGCCGCCTGCGGCGGCAACCAGGTCACGGGGCCGACTCCTGTCCCGCTGGCCGTGGCCGCGACGTCGGCCCCGCCGCCCGACCCGACGCCGGCCCCGACGCCGCCCGCGATCGGATCGAGCGTCATCGTTCAGGGAACCGTGGCAACAGGCGGGATGGTCTCGGGTGCCTGCCCGAACCTGAAGTTCGTCATGCTTGAGAAGGGAACGAATCTGGCCTGGACGGTCGACTCCACGGCCACGACCCAGTTCATCAACGGGACGTGCGCCAACATCTCCGGTGCTCTGCAGGTGCAGGTGAAGGGAATCCTGACGTCGCCCGGAAAGGTGGTCGCCACGAGCGTGCAGAGCCAGGACCACACCGGCGGCTAGACGGATCCGAAGAGAGGGTCCCCCTTGCTAATCGGCGGCCCGGGGGGCTGTTAGTGGACAGGGCAAGTCTCGACACCGCGTTCGCGCCAGCGTCCGGCAAGCTCAGCCGGGGAAGAATTGTGGGCGCGATCCACGTCGGACAGACCCCTTGAAGGAGGCTCCCGTGCAGTCTGGTCATGAACCCGCGAAGACCCTGCCCCGTGCGACGTGGATCACCGCCATGGTCGCCGGAATACTCGTGACCGCCGCGGGCATCGCCGACTGGTCGCCCCTCGGTCGACGGCGTATCTTCAGTATCAGACGTTCACGGACGCGCCCGGCCAGCGCGGGTCGCGCTGTGGCGCCAGCTCAGGAAGGGATGTGGAGCGTGCCGATCAGGATCGTGCTGGGCGAGGGGAATCCGGCAGGGCTCCAGCACTTACGAGCCTTCCTCGAACGTGAAGGGTTCGATGTCCTGGGAACTGCCAGTGATAGTAACGAGCTTGTGGATCTGGCCGTCAGTCTTCAGCCAGCAGTGGTCATCCTTGACCGCGCCTTGCCCCGGGCGGGCGCGCTCAAGGCCGCGCGTCAGATCCTCAACCTCTGCCGCGAGACCCACGTGATTCTCCTGACCCCGCATGCCGCCGAACGCCAGATCCTCGCAGCGTTCCGGGCCGGGGTTCGGGGCTACGTCGAGAAGGCCGACACCACGCCGGATCTCGCCCGGGCGATTCGAGACGTGTCCCGCGGGCGGCTCTTCCTGAGTTCTGGCGCCAGCCGGACGCTCACGGAGGCGTACCTGCCTCACTCCGCGATGGCGCATCCGGAATTCCCATAAGAATGTAGACGTCTTCGCCCCGCTGCGCGCCTGGTTCGCTGTGCGATCCGCCGAGGCCTGATCGAGCCCTGACCGCCGATCGTCCGGATTTTCCCCCCTCCACCTCCGGGATTATCTTCAAAGCTTCCCGGTCATCACCGACTGTCTGTGGCTGCCACTGGGGCATATCTTTGTACACGACGGCGCCGAAGCTGTCGAAGGCGTCAGAAACGCCAACGAGGGGTTCCAGATGGCAAAGAAACTCAGCACGGCCGACCGGTTCGTTGCGGCATCCGCCCTTCTAGCTGCGGCGGTTATCGGCTGGACGCTCATGACATCCACCGTGGCGGCGCAGGGGCAGCAGGTACAGTCGATCTCGTGCCCGACTGGATTCGGCGCCGTGGTCGCCCCGCCCGGGGTCCTCGCGTTCGCTCCCCTGACCTCTCTGAAGACGGTGCCGAATCCGGTCATCCCGATAAGCCGCATCACAGGACTGCCGGCGGTTCGAGACGATCTCGTCCAGTACGTCGCGAACCTGCCCGCGGCGATCCAGTTGGGCAAGGCCCTGTTCTGGGACATGCAGGCGGGCAGCGACGAAAAGACGGCGTGCGCGACGTGCCACTTCCATGCCGGCGCGGACAGGCGTACCAGAAATCAGCTCAACCCGTCGGCCGACAAGACCTGGAACGGCCAGGCGCCAAACCTCCTCTTCGACCCTTTCGGGTCCGATTTCCCGTTCGCCGTCGGCAACGACAATGCCGCCGGCTCGCAGGGGATTCGCAAGAGCACGTTCAAAGGCCTCGACTCGAAGGGGCACGAGACGATCGTTCCGGTGGCCGACCCCGTGTTCAGCGTGGGCGGGAAGAACGTGCGACAGACGACGGGCGTGAACTCGCCAACCGCGATCAACGCCGTGTTCAACCACCGCAACTTCCACAACGGGCGCGCCCAACCCGAGTTCAACGGCGTAAGTCCGTTCGGGGCGAGAGACGCCTCCGCCCGCGTCTGGATCCTGGACGCCAAGGGCACCCCGGTCTCGATCGACATTCGCATCGCGAACGCCAGCTTGGCGTCGCAGGCAGTTGGTCCGCCGCTCAACACCACGGAAATGTCCGCCGCCGGGCGCACGTTTCCGGACCTTGGCCACAAACTGCTCACGCTGAAACCGCTGGGCCTTCAGAAGGTCGCTGCCGACGACAGCGTGCTGGGCCCGATCGCCGGAGCAACAACGGGTCTGACTGTCTCCTACGCCACCCTGATCCAACGTGCCTTTCAGCCCCAGTGGTGGAATACCAATAAGGCCGTCAAGGCAAACGGCAAGTCCGTGTCGATGGCCGAAGCCAACTTCTCGCTGTTCTGGGGCCTGTCCGTGATGCTCTATCAGGCCACGCTGGTGTCGGACGACTCCCCGATGGATCAGTACATCGCCAGCAGACTGTTGAGGGCCGACGGCACAGTGAGCAGCCACGATCCGAGCTTGCTGGCCCCGGTGTCTGATCGGTTGTGGGCGGACGGAATCGTCGCTTCGCCCGACAGCATTCTCAACGGGCTCGCCCTTTTCGAGCGGCCCGTGGCGCTGCCGGTCAATGGCGTCTTCCAGGTGCCGCCGCCTGCGGGTACCGGGGTCGGGTGCATCCTGTGTCACAAGGGCGCCGAGACGACCGCCGCCTCCATCCGGAACCTCACGCAGGGTGGGCTGGAGGCCGGAGACACCGTGTTCAAGAACAACGGGTTCGACCTGCGGATGGAGCGGATGTTCATGGACGTCCCTCCCGTGCCCATCGGGACGACGCTCATCACCTACGACCCGAACACGTACACCGTCACGCCGAACGGACAACCAGCCCGCGTTGGCGTGTATGACGCCGGCTGGTACAACATCGGCGTTCGCCCCACGGTGGAAGACCCCGGCGTCGACGGGACCGATCCCTTCGGCAACTCCCTCTCCTGGACCCGACTGTTCCAGGCGCTGCCAGCGCCGTCGATCATCGGCGTGCCTGGCGGAGGACTCGGCTGCGCCACCAGCCCGCCCGCCGCGCCAGCCACTTCGCCGTTTGCCGGAGAAGTGCTGAGTGCGGCCGGGTGGCCGCTGCTGACAGGACCCCTGCTCGCCGCCGAGGCGAGCGACGTGGCGGGCTCCTTCAAGACGTCCTCGCTTCGCAACATCGAGTTCAGTGGTCCCTACATGCACAACGGCAGCCGGTCCACTCTGCTGCAGGCCGTGGAGTTCTACGACATGGGCGGGGCGTTCAAGAACGCGACGCTCTCGCCGCTCATCCGGCCGCTGGGGATGACCGATCAACAGGTTCAGGATCTCGTGGCGTTTATGGTGGCCCTCACCGACGAGCGCGTGCGCTGGCAGAAGGCGCCGTTCGACCATCCACAGCTGCTGGTTCCCAACGGTGACAGCCCGGTCGGCACCGACGCCATGATGGCGATCCCGGCCGTGGGCGCTGGCGGCTCGCAGACGCCCCTCGATCGCTTTCTGGGACTGACTCCGTTCATCAGATAGAAAATCCGCCACGGAGCCGACGAGCTCGCGGAACCCGTAAGACCAACACGTGCAGTCGTCTGAGGAGAAGGCATCATGGAGACACAGGAATTCAACCGGTTGAGCAGGCGCGAATTGCTCAAGTACGGCGGCGCGGCGCTGATGGTCGGCTACGGGGGCTTGCGGTCCACTCCGGCGCTCGCTCGCCCGGCCGCCCCCTTCCAGCAGGCTGGCTGCGGCGTGGGCGGCGAGCCGTTTCCGACCAGTCCGCTGATTCTCAACCCGTTCTCCGATCCGCTCCCGATACCGAGGGCGCTTGCTCCGTCAAACCCCATCGACTGGAAGGACGAGAATGGCGACACCGTCGCGGTTCCCTATCAGATCCCGAGCCAGCAGGATTCGACCGGCACGTCTCATCAGATCTGGCCGACCCAGCTCGGCTTGCCAGAGCCGTTGCACTACCGCATCCAGGTGCAGGTGAACCAGCACGCCTTCACGTCGTCACTGGTGCAGCCCATCGACGCGGGCGGCAATTTGATTGTCGCTCCGGGTCAAACCAACGTCAGGCCGTTGTTACTGCCGCAAAGCACCATCTACGGATTCAACGGCACGTTCCCCGGGCCCATGATCAACGCCGAGTACGGGCGCCCAGTCTGCGTGCGCTTCCAGAACGACTTGCACCTGAATCCCCTGGGCCTCGATCGGAGTGATTTCGGATCTCCCGAATGGGGGTTCCTGACCCACCTGCACAACGGGCACACGGCGCCGGAGTCGGACGGGAACCCCAACTACCTGATGAACGCCCTCGGTCAGGCTGGCTACATGCCCGGCCAGTGGTGCGACAACATGTATCTCGGCTACCCCGCCGGCAACGACTCGGCGGAAAAGCAGTCGTTCTTCTGGTTCCACGACCACTTCATGCACCACACGGGGGCGAACGTCTACAAGGGGATGGTCGGCCTCTTCCCCATCTACGACCCTGTGCTCGATCCGGGCGACGAGACCAACACGAAGGCGCTCCGGCTCCCCGGCGTCCGCACGAACCGCCCGGACGGGGCTTTTGATGTCGCTTACGACATCCCGATGGCCCTGTACGATTGTGCCCTCGACGACGGCAACACCCCGCATCAGGACGAACACAACGGATGCGGCGAGGTGCACCCCGAGTGGTGGGGGAAGACGTTCTTCCGGCACTACCCCAACCATGGCTTCGTCGGAGACATCTTCACGGTGAACGGCACCGCGTACCCGGTCCTGGAAGTCAAGCGGCGGAAGTACCGGTTCCGCTTCCTGGACGCCTCGGTCTCGCGGATCTACCGGCTCTCTTTGATGAGCTCGGTGGGGGCACCCGTCGCGGCGAAGGACCTCGGATTCGGGGGCGTGGAGCTGCAGGGGCAGTACCGTCTTCCCAATGGCCAGCAGTGCATGAAGCTGACCCAGATCGCGTCGGAGGGAGGGTTGTTGCCCTTCCCGATCGTCCGCAATTCTTTCGAGCTGTGGCCGGCGAAGCGCCGGGAATTCGTGGTGGACTTCACCAAGTACATGGACGGGACGCCGACCACGAAAGGCGACGTCATCTACCTCGTGAACACGATGAAGATGACCGACGGGCGCCTGCCGAACCCTCTGTTCCAGGATGACGGCACATACAAAGTGCCGATCCTGAAGATCGTCATCGGTGACGCTCCGCCGCAGGCGGACAAGAGCGTCACGCCCGCATTGAACAAACAGCTGCGCGTCATGCCGCAGTACCCCAAGAGCCTCAAAGGCCTGCCGACCCGGCAGTTCACGCTGGAGCGGGGCGGCGGGGGTCTCGGGCCGGAGAACCAGTGGGTGATCAACGGCCTGCCGTTCGATCCCCTGGCCCCGCTCGCCACGCCGAAGAAGGGCAGTGCCGAGGTGTGGACGATTATCAACGGCGGCGGCGGCTGGGTCCATCCGATGCACTTGCACATGGAAGAGCATCGGGTCCTCTCGCGCAACGGGGTGAATGCTCCCGACGCGCGGCATCCGGAGGACACGGGCAAGGAGGACGTGGTCGCGCTCGACCCGGGCGAGAAGGTGGTGGTCTACAGGAAGTTCCGGACCTTCACGGGCAAGTACGTGGCGCATTGTCACAACCTGGCCCACGAGGACCACAACATGATGTTCGGGTGGGAAATCATCCCGTAGGCCCGGGCAGGCTTCGGACCAAGACGCCCCCGACGTGATCACGCGGAACAAGGAACGGACATGAAGAAGGCAACCTACTCCATCCTGCTGGTCCTGTCGATTGTCGGGGCGTTCCTGGCCGGATCGGTCGCCAACCAGCGCGGCGGCGTCGATGCCGCCGCGCCCGCTGCCCGCGAGGCGCTGCGCTACCGCTGTCCGATGCATCCTCACTACACGTCGGACCGACCGGGCGACTGCCCGGCCTGCGGCATGAAGCTCGTCGCGGCTGGCGGGCACAGCGGGCCGGTGAATCCCACCGGATCTGTTCGTTCGGCGGCGCCGGGGGCCGTAGACGTCAGCACCGACATTCAGCGACTCATCGGCGTGCGCGTGATCCCGGTGGAGAGGGCAGCCGGTACGCGTTCGCTCCGGATGGCCGGCCGGGTCGCAGCGGAGGAAACCCGGACGTACACGATCAATGCGGGCAGCGAGGGATTCGTACGCGAGGTCTCGGCGGTGACGACCGGCAGCCAGGTCAGGAAGGGACAATTGCTGGCCACCTTCGCCGCGCCGAGCGCCATCTTTGAGATTCAGGGGTTTATCGTCACCCTCAATGCGCAGGATCGCCTCAAGCAAAGCGGCGTTGACGAATCGGGGCAGGTCAATCCCAACAGTTCGGTCTACGAGAACCGCCTCCAGAAGCTGCAGGACCTGGGGATGTCCGAGCTGCAGATCGACGAGATCCGGCGGACGCGACAGGTTCCGCAGAGCATCAAGATTCTGGCGCCGGCCGATGGCTTCGTGCTGTCGCGCAACATTTCTGCGGGGCAGAAGTTCGAGAGAGGGGCGGACTGGTATCGGACCGCCGACCTGGGCCGGGTGTGGATCCTGGCCGACGCGATCGGGATCGACGCCAACGATGTTCGTCCCGGACTGCACGCCATCGTCAGAACGCTCGACCGGAGGCAGTCGTTCGATGCCCGGGTGAGCGAGGTCCTGCCGCAATTCGATCCGGCCACGCGCGCGCTCAAGGTGCGGCTGGAAGTGGACAACCCGGCGTACGTCCTCAGGCCGGACATGTTTGTCGATGTCGAGATGCGGATCGCGTTGCCTCAGTCGATTTCCGTGCCGGTTGACGCGGTGCTCGACTCCGGATTGCAGAAGACCGTCTTCGTCGAGCGCAGCGAGGGCGCGTTCGAGCCTCGCCAGGTGCGCACGGGCTGGCGCTTCGACGATCGGGTCGAGATTGTCGAGGGTCTGGCACCGGGGGAACGGATTGTCGCCTCCGGCGCGTTTCTCATCGACTCGGAGAGCCGGATGAAGCTGGCGTCCGCCCGGATGGGCGGGGGGACGGTCGGGGGGGCGGGGCGAGACCCCATCTGCGGGATGAAGGTCGACGAGCACCAGGCGATGGCTGCCGGCCGGACGAGCGAATACCAGGGCGGGACGTATGTGTTCTGCTCGATGGGCTGCAAACATCAGTTCGACCAGGCCCCCGGGCGGTAAGTGGACCCAGCCGCGGTCCCCTCAGCTGGTTCCCTGGATCGCTGCTGTCCGGACTTTTCGTGACGGTCGTGCTGGCTGTGACCCGCCAGCGCGAACAACGCAGGAACCGGGTCGACTGATGGACGAGACGCTCATGAACCACGATCGCCGCAGGCTGATGGCTGCGCTTGGGCTGTGCCTGAGTGCCGCGCTGCCGGCCGCCGCGCAGACCGACGTCGAGGACAGCAAGGACTATCCGGGCCTCAACCGCGTGCCAGGGTTCTACATCACCGCGTACCAGGACACGACGGCCGGCATGTTCGACTTCCGCGAGGCCAGCGACAGCTACAGGCGGGTCGAGGGCCACAGCTACGTCATTCAGTACGCGTTGAGGGAGGGGGCCCGCAACCCTGGCACCAGTGGCGTGGGTCGCCACTTCGCGAGTGCCATCGCGGCCCAGGGCGGCACGACGCTGGTCGAGGCCATCGGCAGCGTCGGCGGATCCGTCACGGCGAGCTGGGACGCGAACGGCCGGGCGATCTGGGTCCAGGCCGATGTCAACAACGGCGGCGCGACCTACACGCTGAACGTCGTCGAAGAAGACGCCACGAAACGGGCGGCGGAGTTCGCGGCGACGGAGCTGGGCCGGATGCTGGACGAGAGAGGATCCGTCACCGTGCGCGGCATCGTGTTCGACGCGGGCACATCCACCGTCAAGCCGGAATCGGCGGCGATCCTCGCCGAGATCGCTGAATTGCTCGGGTCGCGCGAGGAGCTGAAGCTCGAGATCCAGGTCCACACCGACAACGCGGGGGAGAAGCGGGCCAACCTGGCCCTGTCGGAGGGGCGGGCGGCGGCGGTGAAAGACTACCTGGTCACGATCCACCAGACGACGGCTACGCAGTTGACCACCGCCGGATTCGGCGACTCGAGGCCGGTGGGCGACAACGCCACCGACGAAGGCAAGACGCTGAACCGGCGTGTGGAGCTGGTGAAGAAGTCCTGAGCGCGCCGCCGGGAGCGGTCATGGTAGGCTCCCCCAATCATGACACCCGCCCCCGGCACGCCACCGGC
>Ga0315286_10003635_pt1 | contig 14638 bp, 10 predicted proteins | sample YL17G10_0_MG_FD_205038 | JGI IMG/M metagenome (GOLD analysis project Ga0315286, IMG submission 205038) | Sediment microbial communities from Yellowstone Lake, YNP, Wyoming, USA - YL17G10_0 | ecosystem: Environmental > Aquatic > Freshwater > Lake > Sediment | place: USA: Wyoming | collected...
GCCTAAGCCGAATTTTGCCTGCTCATCGACAAGTTTAAAAATATCGTAAGCGGGCACTTCGTAGGGATGCGCCTTCAGCATCGCGGTTACAACGCCGGCGAGTTTTTCAGCGGGGACAATTGCCTCCAATTTCAGTTCGGGGACTTTTTCGAGGACGCCTCTTTTGCCTATTGCAGGCCTCGCTCCTTCGAGGGGCAGGAAACTTCCCTGTCCCTGCGATGAGAAGCTGCAATGGCTGTAATTGCCGATGTGCCCCGCGCCTGCTGCGAAGACGGCGTTGGCGACTTTCGCTGCGGACTCGACGGGGACAAAAACCGCGAGTTTGTAGTTGTTGCCGACGGGCGCTGAGACGTAATCGCCAAGAGGGTGGCCATTTTGTATGCCGACGATTTCCGCAAGCCCGTCATTTACGCCTCCTTCGACGGCGTCAAGCGCGGTGTGGATGCAAAAGACCGTGATATTAGAGCGAATCAGTTCGTAAACGACGCTTGTCGGGCCTTGCGTGTTTATTTTTTTCAGGCCGTCCCAGATGATGGGGTGATAGGCAACGATAAGGTCGGTTTTGAGCCGTTTTGCCTCAGTGAGAACGCCTGCTGTGATATCGATGGTGAGCAGGATGCGTTTTACTTTTTTATCCGCGCTTCCGAGAAGCAGGCCGACGTTGTCCCAGTTCTGCGCAAGGCCAAGCGGGACGATTTTTTCGATTTGTGCCGCGATATCTTTGACTTTCATTTTTTACCCCTGCAATTGTTTTTCGCAAACTCGTCGTAATAATCCTGTATCTTTTTTGTTATAGCTCCCGGCTTGCCTTCGCCAACGGTGTGCTTTTCGATGCCGACGACGGGCATAACCTGCATAATAACGTTTGTGATAAATACCTCATCTGTGCCCAGCAGGTCGTCGATTGAGAGGTCCTTTTCGATTAGTTCAATTTTGCCTGTCCTGAGCGAAGTCGAAGGGCCTGCGATTGCCATTTCGCAAACGGTTTTTCTGGCGATGCCGGGCAGCACCGGCGTATTGGTCGTCGGTGTGAATATTTTTGAATCCTTTACCAAAAAGACGTTACTGATGCAGCCCTCTGCTAATCGGCCATCGATTGTGAACCAAAGGGCTTCCGCCGCCTTTTTCTCATGGGCCTGTTTTAGCGCGAGCATACGCGATAAGTAGCTTGTCGTTTTGTGCCCGCAGGCCGGGTCGCTTGTGTTTTGTCTTGTCGGGCAAAGCACCACAAGCACGCCTTTTTTGTAATATTCAGCCGGGTAGGGCTGTAGTTTTGTCGCGGTTATGAGCAATGTTGGATTCGGTTTTGCCTGTGCCTGTGGAATTGCCCCAGCGGAAAGCGTCAGCCGAATCCGGGCATCTGTAAGGTTATTTGCTTCGAGAGCTTTATAAACGGCCTCTGTGAGGTATTCTTTGTTATAAGAATGCTCAATGAACAAGGTCTTTGCGCTTGTGAGCAATCTGTCTAAGTGGTCATCAAGCCGAAAGACGATGCCGTTATATGCCCGCATTGTTTCAAACAGCCCGGCCCCATACAAAAATCCGCTGTCGCCGACCGATATGCCGGCAGCTTCGGTATCCACAAGTTTATCGTTCAGAAAAATTTTATCTGCCATTAGTGATTCACCGCTGCGATTCCTGCTAATAGTGCACGTGCTTTTACTAAGGTTTCGTTCCATTCGGCTATTGGGTCGGAGTCGGCGACGATGCCGCCGCCCGTCTGGACATAGGCCGATTTGTTTTTAATGATAATCGTGCGTATGGCGATATTCAAGCAAACACTGCCGTCGAGGCCGATATAGCCGATACTGCCTGTGTAAACGCCTCTGGCGGTCGGTTCATTTTCGTTGATGATTTGCATTGAGCGAATTTTGGGTGCGCCCGTTATTGAACCGCCGGGGAATACTGCTTTTAGAATATCGCGGAAATTCACGTTATCACGAAGTTTACCCGCGACGGTTGCGACCGCGTGAAAGATGCTCGGGTAGGTCTCGATAGTCCTCGGCTGAATGACTTTTCTTGTGCCGGGGACGCAGAGCCGGGCGAGGTCGTTTCGTTCAAGGTCGATAATCATATTCAATTCGGCCTTTTCCTTTGCGCTGTCGATAAGTTGCTGAAGGTTCTCGGCGTTGATTTGTCTTGCCTTAGCGGAGGTTTCTTCGAGCCGTTTGCGAGTTCCCTTGATTGGTTTGGTGCTGATTAAGCCGTCTTTTACGGTGATGAACATCTCGGGCGATGCGCTTACGATTTGAAACTCGCCCGCGTCGATATAGGCGGAATATGGGCTTGGGTTGTAGCGGTTCTGCCAGTGGAAAAGGTCGATTGGCCGGGCGAGAAATTGGCAATCAAACCGCTGAGAAAAGTTTATCTGATATACGTCGCCATCATATATGTGGCGTTTGATTTTCTCGAACGCCCTGAGGTAGTAATCCTTGTTCATATTCGAGCGAATCCGCGAAAAATCAGTGTTTTCGATATCGGCAGGCGGCGGTGTCGGCACTCGCACATCGCGGGCCTTGTCGAGAAGTGTTTCGAGGAAAGACAATTTCTGCTGAGGTGTTTCGGTATCGTTATCGAGTTCGAGAATAATCAGTTGAAAGGTTTTTTTGTTGTGGTCATAAGCAATCAGGCGGTCATAAAAACACAGGCGAATCAAAGGCAGTCGCAGGTCATCAGTTTTTGAGCAGGGAACTGGTTCTAAATATTCGCCGAGTTCATAGCCGAAGAAGCCGACCCATCCGCCTGTGAACATTCCATTGGGCAGGGGGGGCTTTGTAGGTTTGTATTTATCCAGAACTTTTTGTAATTTTTCAAGCGGCTCAACCTGGCCCGCGCTAAATTCAAAGACCTCTTTAGGCATCGCCATCCAGTATGAGAAGCCGTCGGCGGTTTCTTTTGAGGAATTCCCGCCGAGGATTGATACTCCCGGCAGGGCGAAGAAAACTTCACTGAGCGAATCAATGCTGATTTCAGCGGAGTTGGTTTTGTTGTGCAATCGGCAGGTGGTTTGCCTTTCGGCTGTCTTGAGCGTGGTGATAGTCATTTTGGCTGTCCTGCGCTTGGGCTTTCTTTATCACGAACAATTAAGGCAACGATACCTGTTGTTATGAATGTCTTGAGTATAATTGTTCCGGCTGCGAGGGCAACGCAAAAGCCGAGCATCGTATTAAGAGGCCAGGGGACGAAATCGGGTATGCCGAACTGACGTGCCTGTTCGATATTCAAAAGCCCGTTGCCTGGAATTATCCAGACAATGAGTAGTATAGCGGCGAATGAGACCGCCGGCAGGCAGCCGTAAAGCGAGACAAAAAGCATCTGCCTGATAATTCGCTTTTGTGGAGCAAGGTCTTTTAACCACAGGCCAAACAGGATTCCCCACTCGATTGATAATATGATTGAAAGTATTTGCGTGCCCATTCCCCAGGCAAACGCGACGCATTCGAGAAAGTAAAGTCCCAGCGACAACACGAGATACTTAAAGAAGCGATTTTGTTTTTGAGTCAGACGTGAGAATCCGATAGCAATAAAACCGCCTAAAATCAGGCCGCCGACAAGATTCGTTAATGCGAGCGACGATATTAATGCGTTTTCTAAATTCATTGCGTGTATCAGGACCGGATTAGTTTTTTCTTGTTGAAAAATTCCAGTGCGCTCTTGGTGTTGTCAAAAAGCTTTGTAGCGGTTTGTGTTACGAATACCGAAGGCGATTGTTTCGCGGGCCATATCACGTAAACGTCTTTTGCCGCCTCGTGAGCGTGCTGGAGTTCGCGTTCGACGCCGCTGGAGATAGCGGCACGACCATCGGGCAGGGTGGGGATGAAGCTGATAATCATTTCGGACTGGTCGATAAGCAGAAAATCACGCGCGTAGGTCTGGCTGTATATGTCGCGTTCTATTTGACGAATCTGGTCGAGGTTCAGCCGAACGGTTTTGCCGCCCGCCGATATTTCGAGGGAATCTTTGCCGTCCTCGGCGGCTTCAAGGGCCAGGCGGGGCAGGAACGCCTCTTCGAGGTCGCCGGGGTCGAAGCATGTGAAGTGTTTTTTTATCGTCTGCCTGAACTCGCCGATTTCTTTTTTGACGTCTTCGAGGTCTGTGACGGCGGTCATCGGGTAACTGAGATACGCGCGTTTAATTTTCGGCTCAAAAAGCAGCCGGTAAAACGCCTCGGTTGTTGCTTCGGTCCCGCCTCGGGCAAGGCAGTAAAAAGGCGTCTGTTCGTTGATACCCTTACAAAGCATCTCGGTGCCGATGATTTCCTCTTCCCGCCAGACGATGAGGTCTTTGAGCGTGTGGTCGCTTGCGTGTTCACTGAGAAGCCGACCGTGCAGGGCGGCGACGCCGTCAATCAGGCAGATGTACATACTTGCGTCGAGCTGGCGCATCTGGTCAAAATCAACGGCCGGGAACAGTCCGTGTCGCCAGCGAAAGGTGGCGTGCGTGTTGACAATAAGGTTGGGGACTTTTTTCGCCTTTGCGATGACGTCTTTGAAAACGCTTCGGCGAAGCGAGTGCAGCCGTTTTAATGGTATGTCTAAGATTTTTCCCGGCGCGATGTCCGGCGCCTCGGCATACATCATGTCGCCGATATTGCACAGCGTTAATTCTTCGCCGTGCAGGCCGGCATACTCGCGTACCTTTTCAAGGTAGCTTTTTTTGTCTAAGCCCACCAATCCTGTAACGACTATGACCATAAATCCTCTTATGTCTATTAGAGGTTTTTGAGCCGTTCCTGAATATCGTGTTCTTTCAGCGCTTTGAACAATTCGCCTGCTTCGCCGGCGATTATTTTGTCTAAGGTGTAAAGCGACAGATTTATTCTGTGGTCGGTGACGCGGTTCTGCGGGAAGTTATAGGTTCTGATTTTTTCGCTGCGGTCGCCCGAGCCAATCATTATTTTACGTTTCGCTTCGCGCTCGGCCACTCTCTTGCTCTCGTAAAATTCATAAAGCCGGCCTCGCAGGATACGCCAGGCCTTGGCGCGGTTTTTATGCTGGCTTTTTTCTTCCTGCATACGGACGGTAATTCCCGTCGGGATGTGTTCGAGACGTATCGCGCTGCTTGTCTTATTGACTTTTTGTCCGCCGGGTCCGCTTGACCTGCAGACCTGCTCAACGACGTCATCCGGGTTTATCTGGATGTCAACTTCTTCCGGCTCGGGCATCACGGCGACTGTTGCCGCAGACGTGTGAATTCTGCCCTGCGCCTCGGTTTCCGGCACTCTTTGGACGCGATGGCCTCCGCCCTCGTAACCCAGTTCCGCCCACACTCCTTCGCCTTTGATGCCGAATATTACTTCACGGAACCCGCCCCTGTCTGTGGTGCTGAAATCGAGGTCTTCCAGTTTCCAGCCGCGGTCGGTCGCATATTTTGTGTACATAGTGTAAAGGTCGCGTGCGAATAGCGCCGCTTCTTCTCCGCCTGTACCCGCCCGGATTTCCATAATAACCGAGCCGATTGAATAATCGTCGGCGGTGAGCAGCTTGTCCTGAAGTTCCGCGAGCAGCGATGTCTTTTTGGCGTTGAGCTGCTGGAGCTCCTCCTTTGCCATTTCCTTAAGCTCTGGCTCAGTTGAGCTGCTGTTTATCAGTTGTTCTGAATGTACCGCCTCCGCGGCGGCTTTCTTGTAGTCGCGATATTTCGCAACCAGTCCCTTGAGTTTGCCCTGCTCCTTCGCGAGCGCAATCAGCTTGGTGGAATCGCATGCGATGTCGGGATTTTCCATCTGCTTCTGCAATTCGTCGAAGCGGGCATCAATCTCGGTCAGTTTCGTAATTAAAGGCGTATTTGCTTCAGGCATAGTATTGTCCCGATAATTTACTTGTGGAGGGGTAATAAACAATCAGGGCTCCGTTCTTGCCCAAACGACCAAAAAAGGAGCCCTGATTGTGATCCGGCTGAGAACTACTTTTTCTGCTTTTTGAAGTAGTCGGTGCCGTACTTTTTCTGAAAACGTTCGACTCGGCCCGCGGTGTCAACGTACTTCTGCTTGCCCGTGTAGAAGGGGTGGCAGGCGGAGCAAATTTCCGCGTGGATTTCGCTTGCGGTGCTGCGGGTCTCAAAGGTGTTTCCGCAGCCGCATCGAACCACGACCTTGTCGTATTTAGGATGTATCTCTTTTTTCATAATAAACTCCTGAACAATCAAAAGCACTATTTTAGCGTACTCAGCGTATAAATCAATAGGATTTTTCGACAAGTTAGGGTTGTGAAACGTTGTTTTGTCTTAATAGCTTGGTTTTTAGGGTAAAAACAGAGATTGGCTGGGCGTATTGGCATTTGCGATATTACCAGACCAGGGGTGTGGTTTTGCGAAATAGCTGAAGATTGCTCGATTTTCAATCGATATGTGTAATACCCACACTTTATATAGGGGTAGGACTATAACTTTATACGGTGGTGCAGGGATGAAGATAAGATACGTTGTTTCAACAATGGCATTCTGGGGTAAGCAGAGCCGATTGTCTCTGGAGCAGGAATGTGACCTGCTGCGGACGCTCGGTTTGGGCGTGGAGCTTTTGCCCAATCTTGGCGGGCTTGATGAGTGCCGGTATGACAAGCGTGACTGGCCCCGGCTTGCGGCAGCTACCGAAGGTATGCTGGTCTCGATGCGCTCCCGTAATGATAATCCCAGTATTGAGCAGTGGGCCGAGCAAATCGGCTGCGCGAAACTGCTCAAAGCCAATATCGTTGCCGATTTGCAGAGTTTGCGGATGCAGGGCAAAAATGCCGACGATGGTGATTTTATCGGCGAAGTTGTGGGGATGGCAAAAGATGAGGGCGTAAAACTTTGTATAGAAACGGGGCCGCTGGATATTCTCAAAGATATCGGCGGTCGGTTCAAGTCGATATGGTATTGCTTAGACACCGGCTTTGCTATCTGTGATGCTGAGCACAGTTTCAATGAGTATGTCGATACGCTTGCGAAAAGGACCGCTCATTTGCATCTTACCGACCACAACGGCAGTTGTGATGACCACAGGCCTCTTGGCTGTTCAGGCGGGGCGAATCATAATGACTTTGATTATCTGCTGGAGTCGCTGAAGAAATATAATAACGACGTTATCGGTTCGCTCGAGATGACGCCCTGCACGCCGGTTGAAATGATAAAGCGGTCGAGTTATTTTCTTTTCGATGTTCTTGGCTGGCCGAACCGCCCCCAAAAAACCGCGGGTGATTCTCATTCGCACTAAGTTGTTCCCGCCCCAGTACAGGCCATTTCATAACTGTCATTCCCGCGGAAGCGGGAATCCAGAAGTCCGGTCTGCCCGTAATATCTTCGATTTAATCGATTGCCGCTATACGAAAACTGGGCTAAATGGCCTGTAGAAAACTATTGACAAAAAACGCCGATTGCCGATGCTGGTCGATGATTCTTTTGTATCGTTTTTAAGGCAATCGAACTGTGTCAGCAACGCCAAAGATATTACTTGTAAATCCGCCGATATACGATTTCGCCGCGTATGATTTCTGGCTCAAGCCCTACGGCCTGTTGAGCATTGCGGGATACCTTCGCGGCAAGGCGGAATTCACCCTCTTCGATTACCTCGACCGCCTGCATCAGTTTTACGCGACTCACAAAGAAATCAAGAGCGACCAGTGGGGCAGGGGCAGGTTTTATTTCGAGAAAATTCCCAATCCTGATTGCTTGAGAGATATACCGCGTTCGTTCAGGCGATTTGGTCTGCCGAGAAAGATTTTTCAGGATTTTTTAGCCGCACACACAGGTTGCGACTTTGTTTTTGTCGGCACCGTAATGACCTACTGGTATCCGGGTGTGCGGGAGGTGATCGAGGACATTCGCCGGGCAATGCCTGCCGCTAAAATCATCATCGGCGGCAACTATGTAACTCTGTGTCGTAAACACGCGGAAAAACTCGGTGTGGATTTGCTTGTCGAGGGTAATGACCTTGGGCAGGTTTGGGATTTTGTCGGAATTGAGCCGGATTTAACCCAGCCCGGACTTTGGGAGGTGTATGATAAATTAAGCGTCGGGGCATTAAAACTGAGCGATGGCTGTCCTTTTGAATGCACATATTGCCTTGTGCCAAAGGTATATGGCAAGTTTCGAGCGAGGTCTTTGGATAGGTCGCTGGCGGAACTGGAACTTTTGGTGAAACTTGGGGCGAGGAATATCGCGTTCTATGATGACGCTTTGTTATTCGACGCTAAAAATGTCCTGATGCCGTTTTTTAATGAGGTTATTCGACGAAATATAAAAGTAAATTTTCACAGCCCAAACGCGATTAACGCCCGGTTTGTAACAAAAGAACTCGCGGATTTAATGGTGCGGGCCGGCTTTAAATGTTTTTATCTTGGTTTTGAAAGCACCTCGAGAGATTGGCAAAAACAAACCGGCTCAAAGGTCTTTTCAGAAGAGCTTGCCGAAGCGGTGGCTAATTTGAAGACAGCCGGCGCAGAGCCGAATAATATCACTGCTTACCAGATTTTGGGACACCCGAAAACGAACATTGCTGATTTGGAAGAGTCGATGCGTTTTGTGAATCGCATGGGCATACGAGGGATGTTAGCCGATTTTTCGCCGATACCGGGCACACCCGATGGCGAACTATGCAGGAAATGGGTTGATATTGATGAGCCGTTATTACACAATAAGACGGCCTTCCCCGTTATCCTGCTCGGCTTCGATGAAACAAACCGCCTCAAGGACATGCAGCGACAGTTAAATCGGAATCTCGACTCAAGATGATGGTGTTGTTATACTTGCTGCGAAAATACATGGATTTGCGAGGAATATATGAAAAGAACAAGGTCGATTGCGATACTTTCAGGCGGCGGGGACTGCCCGGGCACAAATGCGGTAATCAGGGCGGTCGCCAAGAAAGCGATTATCCAGTTTGGGATGGAAGTCATAGGCATACAAGACGGCTACGAGGGGCTTATTAACCGCAGATGGCGAAAGCTCCATTATGCCGATGTGTCAGGCATTTTGACCGTAGGAGGCACGATTCTCGGCACGTCAAACAAGTCGGACCCATATAGATACGCTATAGGCGAAGGAAAGAAGCTTCAGTTCCGCGATGTCTCGAAAACGGTTATCGCCAATTTTAAGAAGCTTGGCGTCGAGTGCCTTGTCTGCATAGGCGGCGACGGCACGCTGTTTGTCTCGAACAAGTTCCACAAACAAGGTGTCCCCATTGTGGCGGTGCCCAAGACCATTGATAACGACCTGCGGGGGACGGATGTTACATTTGGTTTTGATACGGCTGTCTCAATCGCGACCGAGGCAATCGACCGCGTACATACCACCGCCCAGTCGCATCACAGGGTGATGATTGTCGAGGTGATGGGCAGGACCGCGGGCTGGATTGCGCTTTATTCGGGAGTCGCGGGCGGGGGAGATATAATTCTTATACCTGAAATTCCTTACGATATCGAATCTGTCGCCCGCAAAGTCAAATACAGGAATAGAATGGGCAAAAGATTCAGTATCGTGGTTGTTTCGGAAGGGGCAAAGCCGATAGGCGGCGAGGTTGTTGTTCGCCAAATCTTAAAGAACAGCCCCGAACAGGTGCGTCTCGGCGGCGTAAGTTTTGTGCTGGGTAAACAGATTGAGGATGCGACGGGTATAGAGACCCGCCAGGTTGTCCTCGGCCATTTGCAAAGGGGCGGTACTCCCACGCCGACAGACAGGGTCCTTGCGACTCGCTTAGGGACAAAAGCGGTTGAGCTGATTGAAACCCGTCAGTTTGGATATATGGCGGCGGTCAGGGGCAACGATATAACAGCCGTCCCGATTGAAGAGGCCGCTAAAGGCCCGCGAAATGTCCCTGTTGAACACCCCTTGATAATCTCGGCTCGCTCGGTCGGCACCTGCTTCGGCGACTGATAGCTGGTTTTTATTGGGAGATACGGTATATGAATAACTGGTGGATGCTGTCAACGATGGATTGTCTGGCAAAATTGAACACAGATGCCGTTGCCGGGTTGAATGAGCAGGAAGCCAAACGCCGGCTTAGTGAATATGGCCCGAATGAGCTGCAGGCGGCACATCGCGTATCCCCCTGGACGCTATTTCTGCAACAGTTCAAAAATGTGCTGATTATCATTTTGCTTATTGCTACCGCATTGTCAGCTTTTCTCGGCCACGAAATCGAGGCGATTGCGATAGCGGTGATCGTGTTTTTTGCGGTAATTCTGGGCTTTGTGCAGGAATACCGCGCTGAACGCGCCATCGAAGCCCTGCGCCAAATGGCCGCCCCGACCGCCAATGTCGTTCGTGACGGGCGAGAGACCAATGTCCCGGCTCGCGAGCTTGTGCCGGGCGACGTTATTATTCTGCGTGCTGGCGACAAAATTCCCGCCGATGCCCGTTTGATAGAAGCCGTCAACTTACAGATTGAAGAAGCCGCTCTTACGGGTGAATCGGTTCCGGTGGAGAAAAACACCGCTCCCATAGACAGTCCCAATCCCGCCTTGGGCGACCGCAGGAATATCGCCTACGCGGGGACAGCGGCAACTTATGGCCGTGGGCGGGCTGTTATCGTTGCTACCGGTATGAATACCGAGTTCGGCAAAATTGCCCAGATGTTGCAGACGGTCGAAACAGGCAGAACGCCGCTGCAGGAGAATCTCGATAAGGTTGGCCGCGCACTTGCCTGGGCCGCTCTTGTGATTGTATCCATTATTGTCGTTCTGGGCCTTATGCGTGGTCAGCCATTCGTTGATATGCTCATATTCGGCGTCGCGCTGGCGGTCGCCGTTGTCCCCGAGGCATTGCCCGCCGTGGTTACCATTTCATTAGCCATTGGCGTGCAGCGTATGGTTCGTCGCCACGCCCTGATGCGCCGTCTCGCAGCGGTCGAAACGTTAGGCAGCACATCAGTTATTTGTTCCGACAAGACCGGTACGCTGACGAAGGACGAGATGACGATTCGTAAAGTTTATGTGGCAGGCAGAACGCTTGACGTGTCCGGCGCTGGATATGAGCCGCGGGGACAGTTTTCGCTAAACGGCACCCCGTTTGAACCGTCCGCTGGTCTTAAACAGCTTTTGCAGTCGGCTACACTGGCGTCTGATGCGCATATAACCCGCGAGCCGGATGGCCGTTCGGGTATCAAGGGCGACCCGACCGAAGGCGCGCTGGTTGTCGCTGCCGCTAAAATCGGGCTGGATAAGGCCGACATTGATAAGCGGTTCCCGCGAATAAATGAAATACCATTCACCTCGGAAACCAAGCGAATGACAACATTGCACACCGCTCAACAGGATGTTATCGCCTGCTCCAAAGGTGCGCTGGAAGTAATCCTCGCTTCCTGTGTAAAGCAGTTGACCGATAATGGTGAAGCTACGCTTGACGCGGCGGGCCGGAAGGCGATTCTGGAAGCGGCTCACCGGATGGCAGGCGAAGCGATGCGCGTATTAGCGGTGGCGTCGAAATCGAATGCTACGCTTGAATCCGCTGAACGCGAAATGACTTTTCTCGGTTTTGTGGGGATGATTGACCCGCCCCGTCCCGAAGCCAAAGCCGCCGTACAGACCTGCGAAAGCGCGGGCATAGAAGTGGTAATGATTACCGGCGACCATCCCATTACCGCCCAGGCGATAGCCCGCGAATTGGGTATCCTCAAAGCAGGCCGGGTCGTTACCGGCGACGAATTAGAGGCGATGTCGGATGCCGAGCTTGAGCGAGAGGTGCGGAACATCGAGGTTTATGCCCGTGTTTCCCCAGCGCACAAGCTGCGCGTGGTTACAGCCCTGCAAAAGAATGGCCAGATTGTCGCGATGACCGGCGACGGCGTCAACGACGCGCCCGCCCTGAAAAAAGCCGACATTGGTATTGCGATGGGCATAACCGGCACCGACGTCAGCAAAGAAGCGGCTGCTATGACGCTTACCGACGACAATTTCGCTTCAATTGTCGCCGCTGTTGAGGAAGGCCGGGGTATTTTCAGCAACATAAAAAAATACCTGATGTACCTGCTCTCATCCAACCTTGGCGAAATGGGCTTGATGGGTATCGCCACGCTTGCCGGTATGCCGATGCCTCTGAGCGCAGTGCAAATCCTGTTCGTCAATCTTTTCACCGATGGCCTGCCCGCCCTCGCTTTGGCCGTTGACCCGCCTGAGAAAGACCTTATGCTGCGCAAACCGCGAAACCCCCGCACAGGCATTTTCACCAGGCCCGTTGTCGCCCTTATGACGGCCGGCGGCGTCTGGTCAACTATTGTCAATCTGGGACTTTTCGTCTGGGCGCTGCGTTCAGGCAGAAGCACCGAAGAGGCGATGACGATGACGTTTATGTCGCTTGTGCTTATACAATTCTTCAAGGCCTACAACTTCCGCTCCGACCGTAACTCGGTGCTCAACAAACCTTTCGCTAACAAGTGGCTCAACTGGGCCATTCTGGCGGAATTATTAGTGATGTTTGTGATTGTCTATGTGCCGGTTTTGCAGCGTCCTTTCGGCACTTACGGTTTGTCTTTTGTGGACTGGGTAATAGTCGTTGTTTTGGCATTCTCGGTTTCGCCGGTGCTGGAAGCGGTGAAATGGCTCGAAAGACGAATTTATCGTCGCCAGGAAAATAGTAATGACGACTAATAAAATCGTTGGCGTCTGCCTGCGTTGCTTTTGCCGGGCATATCAAATATACTCACCGGTTCGAGTAAAAAGGGTATTCGATGTTATCCGAAGCGGAACTGCAAAATCTAAAGGGGCTTTCGGCGGCCCAGGTTCAGGAACGCCTCAAAAGAGACGGCTATAACGAGCTGCCCTCATCCCAGAAGAGAAGCATCTTCAAAATCGTTATAGAGGTATTCCGTGAGCCGATGTTCCTGCTGCTGGTTGCCTGCGGCACCATTTACCTGATTCTGGGCGATGTGGGTGAAGCGGCGATGCTGCTGGGGTTCGTTTTTGTTGTGATGGGCATCACGATATACCAGGAGGGCAAGACCGAAAGGGCGATTGAGGCATTGAGGGACTTATCAAGCCCCCGCGCACTTGTGATTCGCGATGGTATTCAAACGAGAATCGCCGGCAGAGAAGTAGTCAAAGACGACATTATTGTTCTAAGAGAGGGCGACAGAATACCTGCTGACGCAGTTTTACTTTGGAGCTTGCATTTAACGGCTGACGAATCGCTTCTGACCGGCGAATCGCTGGCAGTGCGCAAAACGCCCGCGGATAATGTTGATATCCAATCACGCCGGCCGGGCGGGGATGATTTGCCTTTCCTTTACTCCGGCTGTCTTGTCGTGCAGGGCCAGGGTATTGCCCGCGTAATCGCAACCGGAGCCGAGACCGAAATCGGCAAGATAGGCAAAGTCCTCACCACAATAGTAGACGAACAAACCCTGCTGCAAAAAGAGACCGGCAGGGTGGTCAAAATAATCTTCCTCATAGCGTTAGTTCTCTGTCTTATCGTTGTTGTAGTTTACGGCTTAACTCGTGGGCAATGGCTTGAAGGCATTTTGGCCGGCATTACTTTGGCAATGGCGATTTTGCCCGAAGAATTTCCCGTTGTTCTCACCATATTCCTCGCGCTGGGCGCCTGGCGCATCTCCCGCAAAGGGGTATTGACGAGAAGGGTGGCCGCGGTCGAGATTCTCGGGGCCGCGACTGTTTTGTGCGTTGATAAAACAGGAACGCTTACGCAAAACAGGATGTCCATAAAGAAGCTCTTCGCCCGCGGCAAGTTCTGCGAAGTGAAAACCGACGGCAGTTTCACACTACCCGAAGATTTCCACGAAGTGGTGGAATACGGAATTCTCGCCAGCAAAAAAGACCCCTTTGACCCGATGGATAAGGCCCTCAACGAGCTGGGCCACAAGGCGCTTTATAACACCGAGCATCTTCATAACTGGCCTTTGATTGAGGAGTATCCTCTTTCAAGAGAGATTATGGCCCTGTCAAATGCGTGGGAAACCCAGGATGGCCAGGGCTACATTGTTTCCACGAAAGGCGCTCCGGAGGCAATTGCGGACCTTTGTCATTTGAGCGCAGAAGAAAAAGAATCGCTCGCCGGGCAAATAAATGTGATGGCAGGCGAGGGGCTGCGGGTTTTGGGCGTGGCCAAGGCATATTTTGAGAAACAGAAACTGCCTGCGTCGCAGCATGATTTTGATTTTTATCTTGTAGGTTTAATAGGAATGGCAGACCCGGTTCGCGAAACCGTGCCAGGCGCAATCGAGGAGTGTTATAACGCCGGCATCAGGGTGGTGATGATTACCGGCGATTACCCGGCTACCGCGTGCAACATCGCAAAACAGATTGGGCTTAAAAACCCGGACAATTGTTTAACAGGCCCTGAACTTGAAAAATTGGGTCCCGAAAAGCTTTCCGAACGAATCCGGACGGTAAACATTTTCTCGAGAGTTGTCCCTGAACAAAAACTGCTTATTGTCGATGCCCTCAAGGCCAATGGCGAAGTGGTGGCTATGACGGGCGATGGCGTAAACGATGCGCCCGCGTTGAAATCAGCACATATAGGAGTCGCTATGGGCGAACGCGGGACCGATGTCGCAAGAGAGTCGTCCGACCTTGTGCTTTTAAAGGATGATTTTACATCCATAGTCGATTCGGTCAGGATGGGAAGGCGGATTTTCGACAATCTCAGGAAGGCAACCGCCTATATCATCAGCGTCCACGTCCCTATAGCCGGCTCTTCCCTGATTCCGGTT